>Ga0214917_10000403_pt1 | contig 56623 bp, 52 predicted proteins | sample LL_1208_BB_MetaG_FD_177983 | JGI IMG/M metagenome (GOLD analysis project Ga0214917, IMG submission 177983) | Freshwater microbial communities from Lake Lanier, Atlanta, Georgia, United States - LL_1208_BB | ecosystem: Environmental > Aquatic > Freshwater > Lake | place: USA: Georgia | collected... | reverse complement strand
GCCCGGTAGGGCGCATGCTCGGCCACCAAATCCAACATGGGTATCCTCATGTACACCTTGTATTTATATTCTTACCAAGATCAACTTGGACTTAATTCGTCCCTTAATTGATCCAACCTCGTCATTAGTTCCGGACTTTCTTTGGCACGCAGAAGAACCTTAAGATGCCGATGGATATAACTCCAGTCCAACGATCGTGGTTTTTGCCGTATCAGAATTCCACGAATATCGATCCAATCCTGCGGCCGGTTCGCAAAACACTTCATCACCAAGAGATCCTCGGCGGTGCAGGTTTTTATTTTTGCTCCCGGACAAAATTCCACGTCCACGGCGCGCCCGATCGCTTCGCCCTCATAGGGGAGGCAACCCATGGCAAGATCGATCCCAATCCCTTCCGAACTCCGCAATAGAAGAACCCGATTCTCAAGGGCAAACTGCCGCGCCTGGGGAATTCTCGCAGCAAACTTTTCCAACCACGCATCCACGAATTCCTCCTCATCACCCAACCCCACCAACAGACTCAAATCAACATCCAGGGTAAACCGAGGCTCGCCCCAGGCCTGAACCGCCAATCCACCAATGACACAACCCCTCCAGCCCCTCCCTTCCCAAAACGTCTGCAAACCCAGCGCAAGCTGGGCTAATTCATTCATGTCCTTAACTTGAGAAAGTAACGCTGCTGCTCCACCAATCCTGAAGTAGGCGAGGCCGAAGAAAATTTAAGTTCCGCCCGAACAGAACCCTGGAGGAATTTCATCGCTCGGGAAGTGTCCGCACATCGAATCTCCTCTTGCCGAATTTTCTCCAATTCAGGGGAGGCCCGCTGCCATTGCCGGACGCGCTGCTTCATCAGATCTTCCTCAGCCCTCATGGCCATAATTTAGCCTACCTACAGGACCAAGCGAGGACTGTTTTTCTCTGAACGATGATCCCCTTCCTTCAGCGAACAAAGGTCTGAGACTTGGACGGACGGGATTGCCCGCATGCCGCATTCTGGGCAGTTTCTGGTTATGGCCTCGTCCAACGGATCCAAGTTTATTGTTTATGGCGGCAAACCGATTCAGGGAGAGATCGAACCTCAAGGAAACAAGAACGAGGCCATGCCCCTGATGGCAGCCGCCTGTCTGACCGATCAGCCAGTGACCCTACAGAATATTCCCCAAATTGAGGATGTCCGGCTCATGGAGGAAATCCTGCACGACCTGGGGTTGACCTCGAGAGAGTCGGACACCACCCAAGTTCGCCGCACGTTAACCCTTCAGGCCAAGGGCAACCCCAAGTCCACGATCCAGCCGGAGTTGGGGTCACGTTTGCGTGGCTCCGTCACCCTGGCCGGCCCGTTGCTCGCGAGAACCGGTGAAGTCACCCTGCCCCGGCCTGGAGGCGACCGGATCGGCCGTCGTCGCTTGGACACCCACCTTCAGATTTTCTCCTCCTTGGGGGCCCACATCAGCGACATCCGGGACGGAATTCACATCAAAGCCAAAAAACTCAAGGGAGCCGACATCCTTCTCGATGAAACCTCGGTCACCGCCACGGAAAACGGTCTTTGTGCCGCCGTCATGGCCGAGGGCGTCACTGTCCTCCACAACGCCGCGAGCGAACCCCACGTGCAGGCCTTGGGCAACCTGCTCAACGCCATGGGGGGCAGAGTTTCCGGCATCGGCACCAACACCCTGACCATCGAGGGGGTAAAATCCTTGAAAGGCGCCACCCACCGGATCAGTGCCGACTACCTGGAAGCGGGATCTTTTCTCGCCTTGGCGGCTGTCACCGGCGGTGAGCTTAAAATCAAAAACACGGCACCCCAGAACATGAGGATGATCCTTCAGACCTTCGGCCGGTTGGGTATCCGCACGGAAATCAAGGGGCAGGATATTCTCGTTCCCAAGAGGCAGTCCCTCGAAGTCGAAAAGGAGTTTGGTGGAGCGGTTCCCCATATTGCCGATGCGCCGTGGCCCGGCTTCCCTGCCGACATGACTTCCGTCGCCTTGGTCACCGCCACCCAGTGCAAGGGCACGGTGCTGATTCATGAAAAGCTTTTTGAATCCCGCCTCTTTTTCGTCGATGGACTTCTCGAAATGGGCGCCCGCATCATTCTTTGTGATCCCCACAGAGCGGTGGTTTTGGGCTCCGACAAACTTCGCGGAGCAAAGCTCGCCAGTCCGGACATACGTGCGGGAATGGCTCTTCTCATCGCCTCTCTTTGCGCCGATGGTGAATCCGAGATTCGGAATATCGGACAAATCGACCGTGGGTTCAGTCGAATCGAGGAGCGTCTTCGTTCCCTCGGCGCCAAGATCCAAAGACAGTGAGGTTACTATTTGCCTTTTTTTGAATCTCTCGAAACCTTATTTTCGAGCTCCAGGAAAGATCGTCCGACCAAAGTGTCTTTCGTAGGACGAAGGATGCGCTTAGCCTCCTCGATTGCACTTTTTGCAATCACAACCTGTCCTTCGGCAAGGGCTGCCTCCACAAATGGCTCAACCAAGCCGTAATATAAATTCCCACCTGCCTGACCTTTCAACTCACGCAGCGCCTTCCGAAATGCGGTTTCTGCCTCACCCCACTTCCCCGCCTCTATCTTTTCACCAACCTCAGCAGCAACAGAGCCTATTCCCAGGTCAAACCTGCGTGTTCGATTTTGAACGAGAATCTGCCTGGATAGATCCTTTACCTCCGCATCATCACCCCTTGCCTTGGCGAACTCCAACAACTTCTCCTGTCCTTGAACACGTAGGTCGGCAAAATTCGCAAATCGTTTTGTGAAGCGCACCCAAAAATCCTTCTTGGCCTCTGGAGATGCCTCCCTCTCATTCAAAAGCTCCGCCTGAAGGTACCAGGCGGGAAGAAACTCAGGCTGCACTTCCAATGCCGCATCCACCCAACGGCTGGCATCCTCACGTACGAGGGTTCGGGCCAGGTCAGTGAAAAGTTTCGCCTGCTGATAACCCGGGGATCTTTCTCGGCTTTTCGCAAGAAAAAGTAACTCCGTGTCCGAGATGGGCCTCCATGTTTGAGGATCGACGGCATTCCCAACAGGATAGTTTTGCGATTCATATCTACCGCAATCAGTCTCCCAGCGGCCCGGAGAATCCATGTATCCAAACCATGCATGCCCCCCATCCTCGCCTTGACCTGAAAAGTAGAGGGTGGGCAGACCCTTAGCCTTTCCCGTCATTGCCGCAAAGTAAGCCTGATCCACACAGATTCCACCGCGGGATTTAATTTCAGAGAAAAGATAGGGGCCGTACGGCCATACCAGCTGGTTCGACTCATAACGGCGGATATCGTAACGGATGGAACTAAATACTTGTGAAAAACCACTTCGGCTCGCCGTGACGTTCTTGCGAGCCCACTCCATTTCCGTATCCACTAGGGGATGATCCACGATGAACTTCATCTCACTTACGGTGAAATCCCGAAGGTCGCTCAGATATCTCCTTGCAACCTGAAGTTCGGTCATCTGTTGCATTCGCCGAACAGGATCGACCCTCTCCAAAGGAACCAATTCGTGCGCAACCTGATGATGAGGCCAGCCTTTGGGAAAAGGCTGATCGAAAACAAGCGCGATAGCCACAGCAAGACAAGGAAGCACTTGAATGCACTCCGGGTGTTCCAACTGAATTCTCAGCAGAATTCGAACTGCCTCGGTTGCATCGTCTTCGGGTCGGAGGTTCTCAAGAAAAGGCCGCAGGAGTTGCGAGTTCTCACCGAGGGAGCGAAATGCAGCCACCTCCTCTTGCGAAAAGTCTGGTCGGGCATATTCAAGCCACTGCCATACCCGAAAGTTTGCAGCTTCGATCGAGTCAGCCTTTACATCACCCGGTTTCTTCTTGGAAAACTCCTTCTGCAAAGAAAATTTCAAAGTTTCACGTTCGGCTGTCCAAGTCAGGGGGTCGGGGTGCTCCTGCCACCACGTAGCAGCATCTGCTTGGATAAGAGAAAATCCTAGGCAAAGGAGCAGGAGAAACAACCTCACCATACCAAATCATCCCAAAGGGACAGAAATCCGTTTGCGGGATTGGAACCTTTGAACTTCCGTATACCCCACCTCTTTCACCAAGGCGACTGCCCTGGAAAATTCATACGCCACTTCTTGAGGCGCGTGGGCGTCAGAGGAGATAAGGATGGGGACACTTCTTCGAAAAGCCTCCTCCAAAAAGACCTTGGAAGGATAAATCTCCATGACCTCTTTTCGAAGGCCTGCCGTACTCACCTCCATGGCGATTCCCGCCGCTTCAATCGCATCCAAGGTTTCCTTGTAGTACGGCCGCAAATCGCCTTTGGGCCGGTGTCCAAACTTTTTCACCAGATCGGGATGGGCCATGAAATCAAAAAGGCCGCTTTTTGCTGCTTGAGTCATGGCTTTGAAGTATTTGGTCCAGACCTCCTCCACCGGCTGATCCTTCCATCGGGCTAACTTCAGCGGATTGTCCACGTCCCAATCGGGTGTGATGTAGTGAACAGCTCCGATGAAATAGTCGAAGTCTGCTTTTTTGGCGAACTCCCGAATCCAACTTTCTCTCCCGGGAATGAAATCGCATTCCAAACCCAAACGAATCGGGAGTTGAGGAAACTCACTCCTCGCTTCGTCCACGAGGCGCAGATACTCGGGAAAATCCGCCAAATCCATCCGCCAATCGTCAAATTTGGTCGGCATGGGGTTGTGCTCAGAGAATCCAATCTCTCCAAGACCTTTGCGAACGGCCTCCGCCGCATACTCGCGGGGATGCCCTACCGCATGTCCGCATAACGGGGTATGCATGTGGTAGTCGAAAAGCATCACTATTACTAACCCTTACCCGGATTTACCCAAAGCATCATTTTCAATGTGCCGATCAAAAATATAACTCACATCTGTCTCCTGAGCTTCTTTAGCTAATTCCAGTGCGATAGTTTAGAATTCTCGTATCGCACTGACCATGAATGACCTGCATTCTGTTTTTTATGCGCTTGTAAGTATCGTCTAGCGCTCATGGTAACGTTGCTCAAACGATGCTCTTTCGGCATCATCGCAAGATGGCTTCCTCGACCAAAACCCAGATTTCCATAGCACGTCTGCGATCCACTCTGACCGGCTTTCGCAAGCTCCGGATTCTCGTCGTTGGGGATTTGATGCTCGACGAGTTCATCTATGGGCGTGTTTCCCGCATCTCCCCCGAGGCTCCGGTTCCGGTTGTGCATGTGGAAAGGGAGTTGGCCTATCCTGGCGGTGCGGCGAACGTTGCGAGAAATCTTGCTGCAATCGGAATCCATGCCGAATTGAGTGGCGGAATCGGCCAGGACCCTGCGGGACAAAAGCTTCTTACCCTTCTTCGGCACGGAAAGATTGGAACTTCCGGAATCTGCAGATCCAGTAAATTTCCGACGATTTTGAAAACCCGCATTCTCGCAAGGCAGCAGCAGGTGGTGCGGGTGGACAGGGAGGAGCCTGCGCATCTCACCCCCAAGGAACGACAAGCTGTTCTGAAAAAAGCCCTGGATGTTTTGCCCCGATGCGACGCCGTGATTCTCGAGGACTATGGGAAAGGACTGTTTGACCAGCCTCTGGTCGACGCCCTTCTGGTTGCTGCTCAAAAAAAGGGAGTTCCCACAGCGGTCGACCCGAATATCCACAACCCCCTCGATTGGCATGGGGCCACACTGGTCAAACCCAACCGCGTGGAGGCATTCGGCGCCATCGGCCAACCCGATTCATCCCGGCCTGAGGATTGGATGGCAGCCGGGGAGGAACTTCTCCTTCGCTGGTCATGCCGTTACCTCCTTCTCACTCTGGGGGAACACGGAATGATTCTTTTTCAACCGCATGCCCGACCCTTTGCCATCCCAAGCCGGGCCCAGGAGGTTTATGATGTTTCGGGTGCCGGAGACACCGTCATTTCCCTTCTCGCCGCAGGTCTGGCCGCTGGCCTCAAAGGTCCCGCTGCGGCGGAGATGGCCAACCTGGCCGCAGGAGTTGTTGTTGGAAAACTCGGCACAGCCACAGTGTCCCCTGCGGAGCTGATCCGTGCCGCCCGCCATCATGGGTAAAACCGCAGTCTTCCTTGACCGCGACGACACGTTGATCGAAAACGTCCCCTACCTGGGTGACCCCGAAAAAGTAACTCTCCTTCCCGGGGTTTCTTCCGCCATCGCCGAGCTTCATCGATCCAAACTTCCCCTTATCGTCATCAGCAACCAGTCCGGAGTGGGCCGTGGACTCATCACAAAGGAAGAAGTTCGATCCGTCGACGCCCGAATGGAGGAGCTCCTGGGTGGGGACAAGCTGTTCACCCATTACGGCCACTGCTACGCAGCTCCTGGCGACCCGTATGACGATCGGCGCAAACCCTCTCCCAAAATGCTTCAGGAAGCCGCAGTTGCCTTCGATATCGATCTCAAGAAATCCTTCATGGTCGGAAATCGTTGGAGCGACATTCAGGCTGGAAACGCCGCAGGTTGTAAAACCATTTTACTAAACCTGCGTGTCCCACCAGAGGAGTTGGAACGTTCCGTCCAAATAGCCTCCTTCACCGCTCGTGACTGGTCATCCGCCAAAGACTGGATCCTGGAGCAATCGGAGAAAATGAAATGAATATGCCGCGGGTGATTGCCATCATTCCCGCCCGCCATGCCTCTTCCCGTTTTCCGGGAAAGCCGCTCGCCTCTCTTTTTGGAAAGCCCCTTCTTCAGTGGGTTTGGGAAGGAGCAAAGGAGTCAAAGCTCATCCAAAAAGTGCTGATTGCAACGGATCATGAAAGGATCGCACAGGCGGCTCGGGAGTTCGGGGCGGAAGTGAAAATGACCCGATTCGATCACCCCTCGGGAACCGATCGTGTGGCAGAGGCTTGCTCCACCGAATCTGCCGATTGGATCCTCAATCTTCAAGGGGACGAGCCTCTCATCAACGGCTCTCTCCTCGACCAGTGGATCGCAGGGTTCCAACCCTCCTTTGGCATGACCACGGTGGCCACCCCCCTATCCAAATCCGGGGATCTGGAGGACCCTGACGTCGTTAAGGTTTCCTTTGATGCGCACGGCCGGGCGTTGGGATTCCGACGATACGTTCCCTTTAACGAGGCCGGTGCCTGGAACCACCAGCATGTGGGGCTTTATGCCTTCACCCCCGAAGTCCTGCATCAGTTTGTCTCCCTGCCGCCCAGCCCCGGAGAGAAAGAAGAGCGGTTGGAGCAGCTCCGTGCGATGGAGAACGGGATTGCGATTCAGGTGCTGCGGCTTACCTTCAATTCCGTCGGTGTGGACACGCCGGGGGACGTGCCACGCGCGGAACGTGCCCTGGCAGACCGCGCCAGAGCCATCTCAAAATGAAATACATATTCATCACGGGCGGGGTGATCAGCTCGCTGGGAAAGGGGCTGACTGCGGCCGCCCTGGGCACTCTGCTGGAGCGAAGAGGCTTGAAGGTGGGGCTGATGAAGTTCGACCCCTACCTGAATGTGGATCCCGGCACCATGAGTCCCTACCAGCATGGCGAAGTCTATGTTTTGGAAGACGGGGCGGAAACCGATCTGGATCTCGGTCACTATGAGCGCTTCACCACCTGCCATCTGACTCGGCGTCACAATCTGACTGCAGGTCAAGTCTATGAGGAGGTTTTGAGAAAGGAGCGAAGGGGGGATTACCTGGGAAAAACCGTCCAGGTCATTCCCCATGTCACCGACGAGATCAAGAATCGGCTTCGCCACATGGGGCAGCATGAAAATTGTGACATCCTGATCACCGAAATTGGCGGAACCACCGGGGATATCGAGGGACTCCCCTTTCTGGAAGCCTTGCGGCAGTTCTCGCTGGAAACGGGACCCGGGCACAGTCTTTTTATCCACGTCACCCTGGTTCCATTTATTAAAGCCGCGGGTGAATTGAAGTCCAAACCCACCCAGCAAAGCGTGGCAAAACTTCGGGAGATCGGAATTCAGCCTCAAATTCTTGTGTGCCGCAGCGAACACCCTGTCGACCAGGAAACCCGTCGAAAAATATCCAACTTCTGCAATGTTTCCGTGGAGGCCGTCATTGAGGAACAGGATGTGAAGCATACCATTTACGAGGTGCCGCTCATGCTTCATCGCGAGCGCTTGGATGAGCTGGTCCTGGCCCATCTGCAGATCAAGGCCCCCCCGGCAGATTTGCGAGACTGGGAAAAGCTGGTCGGCCGCATGATCGCCCCCCGGCATCGCGTCCGCATCGCCATGGTTGGAAAGTATCTCGGAGTCCCCGATGCCTACAAAAGCGTAACGGAAGCCCTTTTCCACGCCGCCTCGGGCGAGGATGTCGGGGTCGATCTGGTGAAAGTGGATGCGGAGGAAATCGAGAAACAAGGGGCGGATGCACTCCTTTCAGGAGTCGATGGAGTTCTTGTTCCGGGAGGATTTGGGGAGCGCGGGATCGAAGGGAAGATCGCCTCCGCCAGGTATGCCCGGGAGAAAAAAATCCCCTACCTTGGCCTTTGTCTCGGAATGCAGGTTGCCGTGATCGAGTTTGCCCGAAACGTTGCCGGTTTAAAGAAAGCCCACAGCTCCGAATTCGAGCCCGCCACGAAGGAGGCGGTTATCTCACTGCTTCCCGGGCAGGACACAAACGGTGCCAAAGGGGCCACGATGAGGCTGGGGAGTTATTTGTGCAAGTTGTCACCCGGGTCCAATGCCCAGAAGGCCTACGCCACCACTTCGATCCAGGAGCGTCACCGACACCGATATGAGTTCAATAACACGCATCGTTCCAAGCTGGAGAAGTGCGGGCTAAGGATCAGCGGGGTTCACCCCACAGGGGATCTTGTCGAGGTCGTGGAACTGCCCGATCATCCTTGGTTTGTCGCATGCCAGTTCCACCCTGAGTTTCGATCCAAGCCCGACGTGCCCCATCCCCTTTTCCGCGGCTTTGCCCAGGCCGCCCAAAAAAATGCAAAATCAAAATAAGTTTCTTCTCATCGGCGGACCTTGCGTTCTTGAATCCCGCCAAACTTCGCTGCTCATCGGCCGCACGTTGCGGGATCTGGCGCACTCCCTGGGTTGGGATTACGTCTTTAAGGCCAGTTACGACAAGGCAAACCGAACATCGTTAAGCTCTCCCCGGGGTCCGGGATTCAAACGGGGCCTTCAGGAACTGGTCTCTCTTCGCCGAATTTTGAAAGTCCCGGTTCTCACCGATGTCCATTCGCCCCAGGAAGCCACCGCCGCCGGGAAGTTCGTCGACATTCTCCAGATCCCGGCATTTCTTTGTCGTCAAACCGACCTGCTTCTGGCCGCTGCCAGAACCAAAAAGGCCGTGAGCGTAAAGAAGGGCCAATTCCTTGCCCCCGAAGGTGTTTCGGCTGTGATGGAAAAGCTGCGTCGAGGCGGCTGCAAAAAAGCCATGATCACGGAGCGCGGAACAACCTTCGGCCATGGGGATCTCGTGGTCGATATGCGGGGCTTGGTCACCATGCGAAAGCTGGGGTACCCGGTGATCTTTGATGCGACCCACTCCGTGCAACGACCCGGCGGAGGGACAATCACACGCGGAGAGGCACGCTATATCCCAGCTCTGGCCCGTGCCGCAGCCGCCGTTGGTGTCGATGGTCTATTTATCGAGGTCCACCCGAATCCAAAAAAGGCACTTTCGGACAAGGAGTGCATGCTCCCCCTGCATCAGGTCGGCCCCCTGCTCCGTCAAATTAACCGAATCCTATATGCTATCAGCTAGACTTCTCGCCCTCTTGCTGATCGCAACGGGCCTTGCGCCCGTCTCGGCTGGCAACGGACCCGAATTTCCGATCGGTTCGGTCATCCAGAATTTCTCCCTTCCACAAGCCGACTCCAGCGGGAAAAAGACCGCGATGGTGCATGGAAAGCGCGCGACGGTTGTGAGCCCGAATCAGTTGAAGATCGAGGATCTGAATGTCGAGCTGTTCAATTCCGAGGGGAAGGTGGAGACCACCATCACGGCAACCCGAAGCGATTTCTGGAGAAAAGAGAACAGGCTCACCACAGACACGGGGATTCTGGTCAAACGACCCACCCTGATGATCTCCTCGAACGGTATCGATTGGAACGTCGCGGATTCGAGCGGAACCCTTTACAATCGCGTCCGCGTTGTGCTTTCCAGCTCCAGCCCATGAAAAGATTCTTTCTCACGTTTCTCCTCCTCTTCAACACCACGCGTGGGGAAGACTCCCCTACCCCGCCCCCCTCCAACCTCTCGCCAACGAATTCCACGACCACCATCACCAGCGATTCGCTGGATTTGAACTTGGGCAAGAAAATGGGACGGAAACAAGGAGTGTTTCGTGGCAACGTCCAGGTCGATGAACCCAGGTTCAAGATGACTTCCAAGGAAATGACGGTTTTTTTCGCTGAAAACGATGCGGTCGAATCCTTGGAGGCGCGCGAGGACGTGGTCATCGAACGCAAGGACGGATCCAGCAAAACCTCCAGTGAGAAAGCCCTGTACGATATGAATGAAAAAAAGCTCACCCTCCTGAAGGTCGCTCGCCAACCCAAAGTCGTTTCCAAGGACAAAACCGTTTTTGCGGACAAGATCATCCTCTACCCGGAAGAAGACAAGATGATGACGGAGGGGGCAAGCCGGGTGATGCTTCAGAAAGCACCCTGAGTTCGTCCACCCATTCCACACCCCCTTCGGGGGAACCCATACTGTCGTGTGAGGGTCTGGTCAAACGTTACGGCGAGCGAAACGTTGTCAACGGGGTGAATCTTAACATCAAGGCGGGAGAGGTGGTGGGATTGCTCGGACCCAACGGAGCCGGAAAAACAACGAGCTTCTACATGCTGGTTGGTTTGGTTCGTCCCACGGCAGGTTCGATTCGATTTTCGGGCGAAGACGTGACGGGCATGCCCATGTACCGGCGTGCTCGTCGGGGAATCGGCTATCTTCCCCAGGAGGAGTCGATTTTTCGGCGCCTTACGGTGGAGGAAAATCTCATGGCGATCCTGGAGACCCTGCCGATTACGGATCAGGAGCGCCAAGAGCGCTGCCATGAACTCCTGGTTGAGTTGGGCTTGGACAATTTGATCAAGAGCCATGCCATCCAGCTTTCGGGTGGAGAGAAGCGCCGTCTTGCCATTGCCCGTTGCCTGGTGACACGACCCAGTGTTCTTCTATTGGACGAGCCCTTCAGCGGGGTCGATCCACTGGCGGTTTACGACATCCAGCAAATCATCCTGACGATGCGTCGCAAAGGCATCGCCGTGCTGATCACCGACCACAATGTCAGGGAAACCCTCTCGATTGTCAGTCGAGCTTACCTGATCTGCGAGGGTAAGGTCGAAAGCGAGGGAAATGCCGACTTTCTTATCAATGATCCCGTCGCCCGCGGCCTTTACCTCGGCCCCCGTTTTTCAATGTGATGCAGGATCATTGTTGCCAGCTTTTTCATCCTCACCCGGAAAGAATGGCTTCCAGGGTAGCCTCCGGATTGTCGGACTTGAGAATCGGCCGTCCAACGACAATCCGGCTCGCCCCCGCTCCGATCGCCTCCGATGCACGTTTCGAACGAGCCTGGTCATCCGACTCGTCCTTTGGGTCGCGAATCCCGGGAGTGACGATCTCGGCTGCTGCCCCCCATGCCGAGCGCTCTTTGGCGGCCTCGTGGGGGCTGCAAACCACCCCTGCAAGCCCCGACTTCCTGGACAGAGCAGAAAGACACTCCACCGTTTCGTGGATTCCGCCTTTCCAACCGCCCGCACGGACAGCTTCTGCATTCAAGCTGGTCAAAAGAGTCACCCCCAACACGGAGGTCTCCTTGTCAACATGGGCAGCTGCTGCGCGCATCATCTCCTCCCCGCCCGCGGCATGGACGGTAAGAAACCGGGGTTTCCATTGCGAAACCGCTCGCACCGCCTGCTCAACCGTCTGGGGAATGTCGTGAAACTTGAGATCCAAAAAGATGGGAACATCCAACTTTTGAAGACCCGCCAAAACCTCCCTGCCGCTGCGCAGATAAAGCTGCAAACCGACCTTGAACGTTCCAATTTTGCCTCGGAAACGCTTCGCCCAGCTCAGAGCCTCCTCCGTACTGTCCACATCCAGCGCGAGAACGATCTGATCGGGTTTCACTTCGTCCATCTAATCGGGAATTTGCCCGGATGACAACCCGTGCCTACGCCAAGATCAACCTTGACCTACGTCTCGGCACCCGTCGTCCCGATGGTTATCATCCCATCGACACATTCCTTGTCCGCGTCAACGTGTTCGACACGCTTCACGCGGAGGTTACAGCCGACGGAAAATGCACCCTGATGATTGATGGCGACAGCCACCTCTCCTCTGGCCCGGATAACCTCGTCATTCGCGCCGCCCAGCTACTTCAGAGATCGGCCCCCCAAGGTGCGGGAGCCTCACTTCGGCTCGAAAAGAAGATTCCGCAAGGCGCCGGCCTTGGAGGCGGTAGCAGCGATGCCGCATCCGCACTTCTTTTAATGCGAAAATTATGGAGAACAAACCATACGGATCGGGAGCTTGCTGACCTTGGGGCGAAGCTAGGTAGCGATGTGCCCTTTTTCTTGCAACCTCACGCAGCCCGTGCCACGGGCCGGGGAGAGATTCTTGAACCCGTTCCTTTGCAGCATCTACCGTGGGCTCTTCTGATCCATCCTGGCTTCCCCTCCCCCACCGCCCAAGCCTACACCAACTACTCCAAGCAGCCTGGTCCGGGAAATGAGGGGCGACCCCTTCTGCTTACCCAGATGAATGGAAGTGCACTTACGATCCATCCCCGGAACGATTTGGAGCGAGCCGTGGAGAGTCGCTTTCTTTGGATCCGAGCGGCTCGCGAGTGGCTCCAAATTCAGCCCAATGTCCTGGCCGCCCGAATGAGTGGGAGTGGCTCCACCGTCTTTGCCATTTTAAATTCGGAAGTGGAGGCGGTTCGTGTGGCGGAAGCTGCACGGACACACCTTGGGAACGAGGCTTGGATGAAGGTCGCCCAGTTGATCAGCGGACTGGAGTGAAATTACCGAAGCTTGTGTGCGATACGCGACTTAATGCGGGCCGAGCGATTGCGGTGGATCGCTTTCCCCTTGGCCGCGCGATCCAAGCGACGCTGAAGTTCGGGGAACAGTTTGGCCGCTTCCTCTTTTTTTCCCGCCGTGATAAGGGCGATCAGTTTTTTTTGTGCGTTCCGTGCATGATCCAAGAGGAGCCGATTGACCGCCCTTCGACGCAGGGCACCCCGAGCTTGTTTTGCCGCAGAAGCAGTGTTGGCCATAAGTTCAAAGAATGCCCGAAACCCATGCCCCGCGTCAATCTATGAACCTGGTTCGTTTGGGTCTCTCTCTTCTTCTTTGGCCGGGGTTGATTTCCACCCTCCTTTTTTTTGGCAAACTTTTCCGAAACATTACACAGACACCCGGGTTCCCCTGGGCAGGTGTCGTGGTCTTTATGGTCGGTTTTATCCTCGCATGTGTTGCTTTTTTTGCACTTCCCAGGCCCAGGGGAATTTATGTGCTTGGCCATGAGCTCACTCACGCCCTCGCCGTCTGGTTCAGTGGCGGCAGGGTCCACTCGCTGGAGGCAAGTTCCAAGGGTGGAAAAGTCGTCTCCGACCGCGTCACCCCATGGATCAGCCTGGCTCCGTATATATTCCCTTTTTACCCCATGATCGCGGGAGTCCTTTGGCTTGCGGGGACACGGGTTTGGCCTGAGGCACAACAGCTCGCCCTGCCTCTCCTGGGGCTTTGGGGCGCGATTTGGGGATACCATTACGCCTTCACATTCGACCTTTTTCCGAGCCGTCAGCCCGACTTTCTGATCTATGGCAGGATTTTTTCACTGACCATAATCCTGTTTGGAAATATCCTTCTCCTTGGTGCACTTCTCTGGACAACCTTCCGACCCGCCCCATTTGGAGAAACCTTGTTTCGCTTGGGAAGGGAGTGGGCTTGGACATACACCTCCATTGCCCACTGGATCACAGGCTTGCTCTTGCGCTACCTCCCTCGAGCCGACTAGAACATCCCTCCGTGCCTGACTTGCCAATACCCGTTCTAATCCGGAATCCCTGATGTCCTCTTTACGATCGGAGCTGGAGGCACGCATCCAGGTTTGGGCAAAAACCCATTTTCCACAATTGGGACCCGGTCCCTGGGTGCGCCCTTGCGCCGACCCGCGGCATGGCCACTTCCAGACCCATCTTCCGATGGTGGCCGCAAAGCAAACCGGAGCCAATCCCCGTGAGCTCGCCACACGCCTCGCACAGGAGTGCCCCCCACCCCCTGATTGGTCGACTCCGGAAGTCGCAGGCAGCGGATTTGTTAACTTTCGTGTCAACCCTGAGGCCGTCGGAAAAGCGGTGGAGAAGCTTCGTCAGGATCCAAAACTGGGCATCCCCCATACACCCCAACCGGAGACGATCGTCGTGGACTTCAGTTCGCCCAACATTGCCAAAGCCATGCATGTGGGACACATCCGTTCGACCTTGCTTGGAGATTCCCTGTCTCGTCTTCTTTCTCGAATCGGCCACAAAGTCATTCGCATCAATCACTTGGGTGATTGGGGCACTCAGTTCGGGAAACTGCTCCTCGCCTACCGCAGTGCAGGACGCCCCCCCCTTGATCCCGACCGCTCCATCCAACAGCTGGAGGAATTTTACAAAAAAGGACACGAGGAGGCGGAATCAGATCCCATCAAGATGGATGCGGCAAGGGCCGAGCTTGCCGCCCTACAGTCGGGCGAAGCCGAACGATTGAAGGATTGGCAACACTTTTGTCAGCGTTCAGGCGAACATTTTCATCAGATTTATCGCCGTTTGGGGGTCACCTTTGACCTCGAGAAGGGGGAGAGCTCCTACCACGACGAACTTCCTGGGATCGTGGAGGAGCTGTTGCACCTGAAAATTGCCACGATCAGCCAAGGGGCCGCTGTTGTTCAGAATCCGGTGATTTCCGAAGAACCCTTTCTTATCAGAAAATCGGACGGGGCTTTTCTCTATGGAACCACCGACCTTGCCGCTCTCCGTTCCCGCCTGAGAGACCTTCATGCAGACCGCATCATCTACGTCACGGATGGAAGACAACAACTTCACTTTCGCTGGTTGTTCGACACGGCCCGAAAGTGGAATCAAAAAGCGGAGCTCGAGCACGTCTGGTTTGGAACGATTCTTGGGCCGGATCGCAAACCCCTCAAAAGCCGGGATGGAACACCCATCAAGCTTGTCGATCTTCTGGACGAGGCAAAAGAACGGGCAAAAAAGATCCTTCAGGAAAAACGTCCCGACGTAACCGGCCATGCCTTGGAGGAAAAGGCAGAGCTTCTGGGAGTTGCCAGCCTGAAATACGCCGATCAGATGCCTGGTCGCAACCTTGACTATGTTTTCACATGGGAAAAGCTTCTCGCGTTCGATGGCAACACGGCCCCTTACATTCTCAATGCCTATGTGCGTTCGCGCTCGATTCTCAGGAAAGCGGGAATCCATTCTTCACCAAACCACTCCATCCTTCTTGAGAAACCTGAGGAGGAGGAGCTTTCGCGTCATCTGCTGCGATTGGGCGATATCGTTGAGTTGGCAGCCTCGGACCGGAAGCCTCACCATCTTTGCGGCTATCTCTTCGAAACAGCGGGTATGTTCCACCGGTTTTTTGAGGCATGCCCCGTCTTGCAGGCGGGTTCCGATCCCCTTCAAAAATCCCGCCTCACCCTGGTGGGGCTAACTGGTGACATTCTTCGGGAAGGGCTTGGTCTATTGGGAATTTCAACGTTGGAAGAAATGTAAAACGCAAGTCGGGAATCGAACCCTAATTCAGAACCTGATCGGCATCCCCCCAAAGATTCTCCAGCCGATAGAAGTTCCGCCGGTTGGAATGCATGACGTGAACCAGGACATCCCCGTAATCAAGGATCATCCATTGGCTGGAGGCCTGACCGGAGGAGCGAAACACTTTTCTTCCCGCCTCTCCCACCCCGCGTTCGATCTCACCTGCTATGGCTTTGAGCTGTGGCTCATTCTCGGCCGAAACGATGACGAAGAAATCAGCAGGCCCTCCCACCTTTCGCAGGTCCAAGACCAAAGGATCGATACCCTTCTTGTTGCCGGCAAGATGACGGCACAAAAGGGCCAGATCACGCCCCTCTGGACTCATCGGTAAAACCGACTCACTTGAATGCGTTTTTCAATCTGCGGGGGCACCATTCCCCGAATCGAAAGTTTCTGCTTCAACCGTTGACGGATCTGGGTCGATGAAATGTCAAAACGCTCGGGAAGCACGCTCATCTTGACTGCTGTACGGGGTCTGGGTGGGTTGGGTCTTGGGAAAACCAGAAAGTGCACAATACGGGAAAGTTTCTTGTGATCCTTCCATTGATGGAGAACTTTCCACTGATCGGAACCCATGATCCAAAATAACTGAGCACCGGGATGCTTAAGACGCCAGCAGAGTGCAGTATCGACGGAATACGACAAGCCAGGACGCATGATTTCCCATGATGACACCCTCGCCCACTTCTCCCCTGCCAACCCTGTCTTGAGCCATTGCAGCCTTTCCAAACTGGGTGCGATGGGTTGGGAGCTTTTCAAGGGGGACCGGGCACAGGGGAGATAAACCACCTCATCCAGACGGAATTTTTCTTTCGCCAGTCGCGCGATCAAAAAGTGCCCAAGGTGAAACGGGTCGAAACTTCCCCCAAAAAGGCCGATTCGTCTCCTCAGAAAATACTCCGGTCCACCTGAATCTTGTCGTTGGGCTTAAGGCGAATATCGCGACCCTGATCCGCCTGGATCTCCTTCGCATTAAACTCCTGCGTGACTCCCCCTTGCGTCAATCGGACACGACGGCGATTCGCAAAATCGGTAAAACCACCGCAGGCGGCCACAGCGCCCAAAGCTGTCAGATCTTTGGTGTAGGGAACCCGCTGAGGCATCCGGACCTCTCCAGTTACGTCGACAAAACGCTGCTCCTTCAGGTCCACGGTCACATTGGGATTGGTAAAGATCTCCTCTTTCAAGTAGGTCGTTTCAATCAGCTTTTTTAATTCCACCGTCGTTGTATTGGCAGCCATCAAGCTGCCGATATGCGGCATCGAGATTTTACCGCTCTCGTCGATCTTTACCTCGAAGATTCCTTGGTCTTGGGTTGGGACCCCGGTCAAACGAATGATCAAAGTATCTCCTCCTCGAAGCAGATCGCTTGTATCGATGCTCGCATCACGCGCGGGGGTTCCCTTTTGACCGGACATTGGATCTGTTGGGAGCACTGGACTGACTGGCGCTCCTCCATTTCCAGAAAAAAGCTGATTGGTATTCAGGATCGATTCGGAGGCTGTGCCGACGTTAATCGACTGCGCAGAAACACGAGAACACCCAATAAGAAAAAAGGTGAAAAAAAGTACGTCTCGAATCTGATACATCAAAATCGATCCTGCCCATTGGTAGGGCGCACAAAGGTTATCTTGGGATTAAGCTCGGCGTTTGGGACAGATGCCTCCACCACTTCCTCACTGTTGCTTACGGATTGATCTTCAGGCGCCGCCGGGGCGACTCTCGCAGTGGATGTGCGTGGCGCGCCACCTCTTGGGGTTCGCTTTTTGTAACCGTACTGGGTGGAGTACCCGGCATAGTAGTAGTAGTTGTCGTCTGTTTTGATATTCACATTGTTGAGGATCACTCCAAATAGCTTACCTCCAACATCCTCAATCACGCGTTTTGCCCTTTGGGAGACGTTCCTTGGATAGCGCCTATGCTGGATCAAAAGTAGGGTCACATCCACTTCCTGACTAATAACAGAGGCATCGCTGATACCAAGCACCGGTGGCGAATCAAACAGGACCACGTCATAGTTGGGTCGGCAGATATCCAGGAGCGATGCAATCCGTGCACGACTGAACCCGCCAAGATCCTCCGGTCCGAGATTTCCTGCAGTAAGAACTTCCATATTGGGAATCGATGTGGACTGGATCAGCTCATCCAAGGAGGCTTGCCCAGCCAAGTACTCTCCAAGGCCCAAGGTGTTTTCGATCTTGAGAGCATTATGTATATTCGGCCTGCGAATATCGCCATCCACCATCAGAACCTTCATTCCACTCTGTGCACAAACCCAACCAAGGTTGAACGTGGTGGTGGATTTGCCTTCACCCGGTCCCCCACTCAGCACGGTGATGGATCGGGCGGAGGAACGAGCTCCCGTGAGATTCAACTTGGCACAAAGTATTCGATAGCCTTCGGCAAAACGCGAATTCGGATCATCCTGGGAGAGAAACTTTGCACCCTTCGGAATCACAGCCAGAACACTGACACCAAGATACCTTTCGACGTCATCCATCGTCTTGATGCTCGTATCCAGATATTCGATAAAGAATGCGAGGCTTAAGCCTAGAATAAGCCCGACAACCATGCTTAACCCCAAATTTAACTTAAGATTTGGTTTTACGGGCCGGACTCCAGGCTCAGCTCGGTTCACCACCTGCACGGGTCTTGTCTCGATTCGGGACTCGACCGACTGCTGTCTGTACCGGGATTCCAAAACTTCAAGCAGTTGGCTCTGGGTCTCCAAATCCCGCCGAGCCTCATTGTAGGGTGCCAGACGATCTCCCCGGTCGGCCCGCAGCTGGGAGCGAAGCTCACTGACCTCTTTTTCCATGCTCTCCACCTTGGCCTGGGCAACACTGAGGTCGATTGACAAAGCCCTTCGGATTCCACTCACCAGCTTGTTCAACTGATCCCTGCGCTCAGCGACAGCACGAATCGCAGCCTGCATTTCAGGATGCTTTTTCCCGTAGCCTTGTTTTTGCATGCTCGCCACAACTTGCAGGGCTTGCAAATACTGCTGCTTGGTGGATGCGGTGGTGGAATCTTCCAGCTGGAGAGCCGGCAACGTAGATTCCAACTGCTCAATGGTCAGGTCTGCGACCTTATCCAGACGCACCTTGCGGGAAATCATGTCGGAACGAAGTTCACTCAAGGCAGCCTCTTTTCTCTGGATTTCCATGTCGGAGAGGGTGGTCGATTGCACCTGGGCGGTTGCACCCGGAAGCTCATCAATTTTCAGATCCCGCCTGAGGGTCTCAACTTTGGCAGCCGCTTCGCTCACCAGCTTCTTCTGCTTCTGAACCTCCCCATCCAGGACTTTCAACCCCGCATCACTTCGGCCGGTGATTTCACTCCTTCGGAACTCCTCATAAGCGTCCGTGATGGAGTTGGCATACAGCGCCGCCTCCTCGGGATGCGTGCTTTGGCACACCACCTCGATCAGTTTCGTGTTTCGGAACGGCCTCACTTCCAGGTAGCTTTTTCGGAAAATCATGAAGGCCTGGTCGTCGCTAATGGAGCCTTCGGGCAGTTCCATCACTTTGCAAAGGCGGTTGGCAACCCCCAATTTCGTGATGACGGGATAAAGAACTTTTTTGCTCTGAATCAACTCGAACTCGGTTTGAAAGAAGACTGGATCGAAGGAGTCAAACGAGGCTTGAAAAACCTGTAAATCGCGGTTCTCTTTCTCCACCCGCAACACAGCGGAGGATTCGTAGATCTTGGGCTGAAGCTTTGTGACCACAAACCCCGTGGCCATGACCAAAATCAGAATTGTGACCGAGGTGGGCCATCGATTTTTGATGACCCTCCACAAGTCATTAACATGGAACGAAGCCTCCCCGGAATTGGCTGTGGAGGCCGCATATCCATAGGCCGGTGGTGGGGCAATGCTCTCGCTCACCCCTACAGATTACTTGCCTTCCAAAGGTTTCGCAATCAGTAGGTGCCGCGAACCCCTAAATAAACCACATTGCGGTTATAACTTCCTCCGTTGGAATTATTTTCGTCAAAATAGGACTGGTACGTGCTGAAAGTGTACCCCAGCTCTGCCGACAGGTAAGGGTAAAATGCATAGGAAAGCTTGCAGTTGTAGCTGGCAACCGTTTGTTGGCCACTGCCCTGATATCCTCCGAAGATCGCAATGCTTTGCTGTTTGTCATACTGGGGAGTATAGACAGCAAGCTGGATACTTAGAGACTGCACCAACTTCAGCTTTTCTGTGAAGGCATGATCGGAATTGATGTTCAGGTTGTAAGATTCCGAGTCGGAGGAGGTTTGCTGTGTCGACTGCTGAATTTGAATCGAAAATCCAGCGGACAAGGAGTTTTGCTGGCCGTAATTCCAAGTAGAGCTTAACGAGGCAAATGGATAAACACCAATCTCCTGTTCGCCGCTATTCAGGCCGCCCGGACCAACATTTCTTGGGTTGTCATTTGTCCCATAGTTATCGTTCAGTTGAATTCCTGCTCGCCCCGAAAAGAAAAGAGTCGGCAAGAAGGTATGATCCGCGCCCAGGGAAAAGGCGACCTGCTGGTTGTCCCGGTAATTTTGATCGCTCTGGTAGTCAAACAGCTGATAGTCGATCGAAAAAGTTCCAACCGTCTCCGGTGTAAAATCGAGCCGAAACTGCTGAAAGGCCCCGTTGTTCATGTAGTTCGAGGCAGCAGCACTTCCACTCTGAATTCCGCCCCCATTATTGTAACTGGCTGCCCCATCACTGTTGACCAGTTGGTTATTCCAGCGGGTGACCATGGAGAGCCTATCGGTTACGCGGTAATCCGCTTTGATCGTCCCCAAATTAATGATGTTGCCCTGCGTGTTCGTTACGGGAGCCAACCCGGCAGCAAATTGGGTCGAAATCGGTTGCTCGAAATAATTGAAATTATCCGCGATCGTGATGCTAAACCTCGGATCAAAAGCGTAGGTGTACTGACCTGTGAAGGTTTGGTTGTACTGTATGTCGTACGACTGATTTAGACTTGGATAGTAGATTCCCTGAAAATCGTAGCGGGCGGAAAGATCCGCCTGTAGTCCCGTATAGTTGTAACCAAGAGACGGGTTGACACTGGAATAGGTCGATGAATTCACATCATTGGAACTTTGGTACGATTGAGTTAAAGGGTTGCTGTCGTATCCCTCCCGGATGGCCACCGTTGCTGTGAAGGGTTTGGGTCCTTGCTGACCTGCAGAGCCCTCAATCTGTGCAAATGAGAAGCTGCATCTGGTAAGAAGAAAAGCCCAAAACAGTAGGTGCCGGACTGACACCTGAGGGATACCAAACGACATCCACTAAATCTTGTGTTTTATTAATTTTTTTCAATCAAAACACACACTGAATGGTAGTGTTATATCAACTTCTGACCAACAACATGTAAACAATCTTGATAAATACTTAAGCACATGATCATAAGCTAGTTCCACCTTTTCTGAAGTGAAAGTAGGAGGTACTCGTTATTAGGGGGAAGTGAAGTGACAAAAGATTGTGGCAAATCGGGCGCTTTCTGTCTTCGTATCACGTCTGCCCAAGAACTCCATTCCGAATTCTCCACCATCATCTGGCTGTACATTTTCACATCCGAACTGGCTGGGGTGAAAAGAATGCTGAATATGGGGGTAACCCTGTCATGAATCTTGATCAACTCCTCCCTTGTCGCGGGCACCCATAAGGTGGGTTGATTCGAGTACCATGCCTCGGCAGCGGGCAGATCGCTGGCCTGAAACTCCTTGGGCTCAAACCACGAGCGCATAAACAAAAAGATCGGCGGATAGGTTGGAGGATAGGGAAAAGGAGGCGCACTGGATTGCAGCACAAAACTAAAAACAGGTGCGCTCGCCAGTATGCCCACAAGAACAACAAAGATTTTCTCCAGAAGATCGATCTGCAGGCTCCAACGTTCCACAAAAATAAAAAGGGCGGCCGCACCGTAGACCGATGCCAGAGGAAGAAAGACCAAGGGAATAGGCGTCAAGGCACCGCTCTCCTCCCGCACAATAAAAGCAGTCGCCAGAAAAAGAATTCCCACCGCCCCCAGCCAAAGCAATTTCGCGGTGGCTGCCGAGGGCCTGCGAAACTTATGCAGGGCGCTAAAAACAGCCAAGGTGCCGGCGACCGTGGCCCCGCAAAGAACGGGCCCGTGCGAAATCAGGAAGGAAACTCCCCGGACGAACGAGCCCAGGACCCTCTGCCAAACGTTTGTTTTCTCGATATCGAACGAAAACGTCCGCCAAACCAAATCTCCCGGGTAGTGCGCCGATTCCGATATGAGATACGCCCAATTGATGCCCACAGGATTACCCGTTGCCATCCATAACCGGACCAACCACCCCAAAAAAAAGAGCAGGGGAATGGCGAAACCCAAAACCAACCAGAATTTCCCCTTTTGAAAAAGAAACAGGCCGAGACACACCAAGGCCAAAGCAGACCATAGGTGGATCATTTGCACCAAAGGGGTTAGTCCGACAATAAATCCTGCAACTCCAAACCATCCGCCACTGCTCGTTTCCGCGTTCTCCGGATCCTCCTCACCTCTCAGACCCAGATAGAAAAAATATCCTGCCCATGCGTAGAGGAGAACCAACAGACAAACCGATCCTCCCGCGACGGCATGAGTCCACAGCGGTGTGCTCCCAAGGAAAAAAACGGTCGCCAAAAAACCTGTGCCGACATCAAACTGGCCCGCCCCCCACAGATAAACAGCCAGCGTGGCCATAGCAACGCACAGAAGATTGAAACCAAGAACCAGATAATCGGGCGGATAAACCCTCATGTTTTTGACGCCCTCCGGAGAAAGACTGTAAGGAGCCAATCTGGAAACATCACCGAGCTTAAGGACCAAAGCCAGAGCCGCAGGATAAAGAGGGGGGCTCAGCGTCTCCGGAAATTGCTGCACGGAGGGTGCATTGTTGCCAAATTTGGCCCGCAACTGCCACAAGGCCAGGGGCCGGATCAACTGGGTGGTGAGCCCTTGTCCCGTGGCAAGTTGTCTGGCTTGCTGAGCGAGATCCATCGCCTCGGAAGTCCGAAGACCGTTAAATTGACTGAATCCTATCCAGGTCACGAGGCCGACGGTCAAAAGCACCAGGGCAACTTTCACCAACACGCGTCGTATGGGGCCCTCTTCCAGGTTGAAAACCAGATCCTGCAAAGAACTCACCGCCTTACCTTACCTTTCTTTGCAGGTTCAGCCAGCTTGCGATGCAGGGTTCTGCGGCTGATTCCCAAAGCCCTCGCTGCCTGAGAAATATTCCGCCCCGACTTCTCCAAGGCAGCGTGAATTGCGCTTTGCTTTAGCTCATCCAACTTCAGCGATTGATCCTGATGGACTGAAATCGTCGACCCTCCGTCCCTGCGAACCGCCATCGGCAAATCACCCGGCTCGATAAACTTCCCTTTGGCCAACACAACGCCGTGCTCCACCGCCGTCCTTAACTCCCTCACGTTACCGGGCCAAGAATACGCCACCAGTGCCTCCATACACTCTTTTGAAAAGGGCAGCTCCTCTTTCCCGTTTTCACGCCCATACTCGTGACGAAACGATTCGGCCAAAAGCGGAATATCCTCCGGTCGCGCCCGCAAAGGGGGCAAAAGGATCTGCACCACCCGGATGCGAAAGAAGAGATCCTCACGAAATTTTCCCTCGCGGACCAGCTTCTCCAAACTCCGGTGGGTGGCTGCAACCAGACGGACATCCACCTCAATCAATCGGTTTCCACCCACCCGCTCGAATGCCCTCTCTCCCAAGACCCGCAAAAGCTTGACCTGCGTTGCCGCATCAATCTCCCCAATCTCGTCCAGAAAGATCGTCCCGCCGTTGGCTTGCTCAAAACGTCCCACCCTCCGCTCGGTCGCACCGGTAAAACTTCCCTTCTCATGCCCGAAAAGCTCACTCTCCAGCAACTGCGGGGAAAGGGCGGCACAGTGGACCGCAACAAAAGGCGCGCCTCTTCTGGAACTCAACCCATGCAGTGCGCGAGCCACCAGCTCCTTCCCAGTCCCACTCTCCCCCTCCAAAAGGACACTGGCCTTGCTGTCCGCCACTTGCCGCACCTGATCCAACACCTTCTCCATGGCCTCCGATTTCCCAAGAATCCGATCCAAACCGAAAGACCGATCCAGTTGGGCACGAAGCTGGATATTCTCCCGTTCCACCTTGACGGCTTGCACCGCCCTCCGCAACAGCAGTTGGGTCCGGTCCAGGTCCAGAGGCTTGGTCACATAGTCGTAGGCACCCTTCTTGATCGCCTCGACCGCGCTTTCCACCGAGCCATATGCGGTCATGACGACACAAGGAGGAGGGGGAGAGTGCTTCTGGCACAAATGCAGAACATCCAGCCCGCTTTCGCTTCCCAAGCGCAGATCGGTCAAAACCACATCCATCGGCTCGGACTGCAGCAGATTTCGCGTTGTCTCCACATTCACGGACAGAAAAACCTCAAAGTAGTCCTCCAGGGCTCGACGCAGCGCTTCCCGGGTGTTCTTTTCGTCATCCACAACAAGCAACTTGGGCTTCATTCTGTCGAACCGGGCGCTTCCGCGGTTGATGTTTCCGTCAAAAGATGGATCCTTCGCTCCTGCATCGGGATCTGTAACCTCACCGATGTCCCCTTTCCCTCACGGCTCGTGATTTGAAGCGACCCCCCATGCTCCCGCGCAATCCTCTGCACAATCATCAACCCCAGACCTGTGCCATCCTGCCGGGTGGTGAAAAACGGGCTCCCCAATTGGGGAAGATGCTCCGGGGAAATTCCAGGTCCGTTATCCCGGCATTCGAAGAACCAATCATCCCCCTCCCGCCCCATGGTGATGGAAATCAACCCCTGCTCCCCCGCCGCCTGCATTGCGTTGCGCACAATATTGTAGATCGCCTGCTTCATCTGCTCCCGATCCATCGGGACCTGCGGATGGGAAGTGCTGAGCTTCTTTTCCAGAAGAATCCCGCGATCCTGGAGCTCCACCTCCAGGGGAAGGAGCGCCTCCTCCAGGACAACGGCGGGGTCCTCCACCGTTTTGCGGATGGGGTGGGGCCGAAGGGCACGTAGAAACTGGGTGATCAAACCATCCAAACGGCGAATTTCCTGCTGGCACACCCCGATCGACTCCCGGATTCTTTCCCCTTGGCTTTCGGGAAGGGTGGACAAATCCCTTGCCATGATTTGCAGGTGAAGGTGCAGACTGTTGAGGGGATTGCCCAACTCGTGGGCGACCCCGGCCGCCAGCAGGGTCAGCGCCTCCGAACGCCCCGCCTCAACCGCATGTTTCGTTTCCGCTCGCTCCCTTGTAATGTCTTGGAAGATCGCGGCATGCAACCCACCCGCACGTCCGGACCTCTCCAACGGCACCAGGTAGTAGTTCAGGATTCGCGGTTCGGGATACGACACCTCGATCGTCCCGGAGGAGGAGCGATTTTCACGAAGAAGCTGCCTCCAGTCCAGCCCACGCAAACTTCTCGATAAAGTCCACGTGCCAGGCTCCCCACCCTCGGGAAGACCCAACAAAATCCCTGCCGCGCGGTTGCGATAGGTGATTTTGCCCTCCCCATCCACCACGGCCACGCCCTCTTGGAGAGTGTTAAAGATGGTTTCTAAAAGATGCTTATCCTCCGCCAACCGGACGATCTGGGACTGGATCTCCCCCGCACCCACCCGGTCCGCCCGCTCCAACAAACGCTCCAAGAATGAGGACTTCATGCCCCGTGTCCCTCGTCAAAACCAGCGCTTGAATTTCAGCCATAGCCCCATGCCGATCATCAAGGAGAGCGTGATGGCCATCAGCATCCAATACCCATGCGGATGATCCAGCTCGGGCATATGCCGAAAGTTCATCCCATACCACGATCCCACCACGACTGGTGGAATGGTAACCGCCGTTAATGCTGTGAGCACTTTGATTCCCTCATTCGCCTCGTGGGCCGAGCGGTTCGTGTACACGTCAAAGGCCACCATCATCCGGTCATTGCACCCTTGCAACCTTTCGTCCACACGGGTCAAGGCATCCTGCACGTCACGGAAATAGGGCAGCATGAGGGCACGGATTAATTTCGATTCCCCACGCGCCAGACGGGAAATCACCTCCCTTTGCGGACGCAGGGCCTGCCGCAAACTGGAGAGACGGCGACGCGCCCGTAAGATGCGCTTCGATAGATCCTCTTTCCCCATTCCGGACAGGGCTTTCTCCTCCACCTGCTCCATATCCTCCGTCAGCGCCTCCACCACGGGCAAATAGGAGTCAGCCACATGATCCAGAATTTGGTGGGTGAGACGGTCTGCCCCCCTGGCCTGCTGACCCGTTCCCTTCACGAGCCTGTCCTTCAGAACGGAAATTCCGGGAATCGGCTCACGATGATAGGTCACCAGAAACTCTTTCCCCATGAATAAATTCAGCTCGGAGATCTTGAGGGTCTTCTCCGCTGTGATGTCCACGCTGTGCACAATCATGAAAAGATAGTCCTCATAATCCTCGATCTTCGGCAACTCACTCAAGGTCACGCAATCCTCGATCGCCAACGGGTGGAACTCGAAAAGGATTTCCAAGATCGATTTGGTCTCTTCCGGCGTGGGATTGGTCAAATCAATCCATAAAATCAAACCCTTGTCGGCCCGAGCGAGACGCAACGCCTCCATCTCCAAATTATGGCTGACCGGTCGACCTTCGCTGAAAACGAACGATTCGATCATGCGGCCAGTATCTCCCTTTTTCCGTCACTCGTCCAAAGTTTTCCCTGCTCGCCACAGAACGCATCTCGATTCCAAGCCAATTCTCGGTACTCTTGGACCGCAATGAAACGTCCGGTTCTTCTTCTGATTCGCGACGGCTGGGGAATCAACCCTGCCGGGCGGTCTGGCGCCGAACATCAGGGTGACGCCACACTCCTCGCCAGAACCCCCGTTCATGACCGCCTGTATCAAAATTATCCGATGTCCAGACTACAGGCCAGCGGACTTCAGGTGGGCCTGCCCGAAGGTCAGATGGGGAACTCGGAAGTGGGCCATCTGAACCTCGGTGCGGGTCGGATCGTCTATCAGGAGCTCACACGCATCAACCTCGCTGTGGCAGACGGATCCCTCCACAACAACACCACCCTGCAGGCCTGTCTACGGCAGGCGCAAGGTCACCGACTCCACTTTCTCGGGCTGGTTTCGGATGGCGGCGTTCACTCCCACATCGATCACCTGATCGCGCTGCTCCACATCGCCTCCCAAGCCGGACATCGCGATACCTATGTTCATGCCATGACCGACGGACGGGATTGCTCCCCCACATCCGGGCGGCAATGGATCGATCGATTGGAGAGGGAGATAAAATCATGTCCCGGCACATGCCTGGCCACAATGATCGGCCGTTACTACGCCATGGATCGGGATCGTCGTTGGGAAAGGGTCAAACTCGCCCGGGATCTTTTTGTCGATGGAAAAGGTATTCCCGCCGAATCCGCCACAACGGCCATCTCGAAAGCGTATGCGGACGGAAAAACGGACGAGTTCATCCCACCCATCAGCCTCGTGGGTTCCGCCAACCCCCTGATCCGGGCCGGGGACGTGCTCTTTTTCTTTAACTTCCGCGCCGATCGAATGCGGCAGATCGTCCGCGCTTTGGCCGATCCGGCATTTTCCGATTTTTCCTCAGATGCCAGACCCCCGGTCAAAGTCTTCACAATGACTCCCTATGAGGCTGATTTTACAAAGATGGGATTCCACCATCTCTTCACACCTCTTCCGATGAACGATCTTCTCGGTGAGGTTGTCGCCGCGCACGGCCTTTCCCAGGCCCGGCTGGCCGAGACGGAAAAATACCCCCACGTCACCTACTTCTTTAACGGAGGCAAGGAAACTCCCAACCCCGGGGAGGAGAGGGTCATGGTCCCCTCCCCCAAGGTTGCGACCTACGACCTCCAACCGGAAATGAGCGCACCCGAGCTCGCACAGAAGGTGGTCGAGCGCATCGAAAGGCGTCTGGATGACATGATCATCCTGAACTTCGCGAATCCGGACATGGTGGGGCACACCGGAGTCCTCTCCGCGGGCATTCGAGCCGTGGAAACCATCGATCGGGCCGTCGGGCAGGTTTTGGAAGCCTTGGAAAAGGTCGGCGGAAAAGCCCTGGTTACCGCCGATCACGGAAACTGCGAGCAGATGCTGGAGAAAAACGGAACTCCTCACACCTCCCACACCACGAATCTCGTCCACTGCCTGTATGTGGCTCCCGACTCCAACGCCCACACCATGGCTGACGGAATTCTTGCCGATGTTGCGCCAACCCTGTTGGCCATGTTGGGACTTCCCAAACCCGCCGCCATGACGGGATCCTCACTCCTGCGGCCTAAAGCGAAATCCTAGTTTTGTCCGGGAATGGCCGTCTCGCTGTGCAACACTGAGCCCCAGACCTTGACCAGTTCACACACATCCACCGTTTTTGTCTCCTCATTGGGAAACTGCACCACCGCAGAGCCGTAATCCTGATGGGTGGACTCCTTTTGAATCGACACAATCGTGCCCTCCACCATCTGTGAGTCATAGGCGGAAACGACCCGATCCCCGGGCTCGAGGGGATTTAAAAACTGCCAAAAGCAGTCATCCAGCATCCGATTGGTCTCCTTAAGGTTCTTGTGCATGTCCTCCTCAAGGTCATCCGCTTTCATCGCCTTGGTCAGTCCCTCGATCAGGCGGGTGTGTCTGTCCAGAATCGCATAAAGCCTCCTCTCCGCCTGCTCGATTCGAATTTCATTCGCCGTCATCGCCAAGGCACGCAAAGAACCGCTTGGCTTCTCCGCCACATCCTCTTTTTTCCTCTGTTTCTTACCCATGGAAACCATCATTCCTTCCCTTGAACCCTGCCGCAAGCCCCCACGTCAGCCGCTTCTGGCTGGACCCGACTGCGCCATCCAACGAAATATCCCGACCGCGTCGTCAAAGCAACGGCTTTGGAATCTTCCCATCTCTCCATATCCGTGCCGCACAAAAACAGCCTCGACCGAAGCGTTCTGGGCGGTCTGAAGATCCACCTCGCTGTCCCCAACAAAAAGGTGACGCCCACTCCCCGCCCCCATCCGTTTCAACGCCAACTTGAGCGGCCTGGGATCCGGCTTCCGGACTGTCTCGTCTCCGCTCACCACCACACGAATCCAATCTCCCCATCCCAGTTTTCGGATTAACGACCTCGCGGCGGTCCCGTCCTTGTTCGTGCAGACTCCTAGCTTCCAACCCCGTTGAATCAGCCGTTGTAATCCCTCATGCACTCCGGGATAGGGACGACTTGCCCCACGCGCGTTGCGTTGATATTCACGGAAATACTCGTTGGATATCCCAAGAATCTCATCCTTCCCCGCTTTGGCTCCCGTTGCCGACCATGCCCTCGCGATCAAAGTATTCGGCCCATGCCCAACCAGTGTCATCACTTCCTCCCTGGTTAAACTCCTCCTTTGATGACCTTCCAAAACGCGGTTCAAGGCATCGGTAATCTCGCCCAGGGTATCCACCAGGGTTCCATCCAGGTCAAAGACCGCCCACCCGCTCAACCGACTCACCTGCCCCCCCCAACTAAAGCCTGCGCAGGGCGGGAAGTCCGTAATCGTTTCGGATCTTCTCCGAAACCGAGGGCAAGTCCTGTGCCTGCAGAACCAGTTTTCCGGGCTCATCCCGAAACTCAAAAACCAGGTCTCCCGACTTCGTCTCGTCCACAACTTGGGCAAGCTCGTTCAGGTTTGCGATCGTCCGACCGTTCACCTTTTCCAGAACGAGGCCCGAAAGCTGCAGATAACCCAGGGTGATCGGGGATGGTAAAACCTGACTCAAAAACACGACCTTGCGTGACGGATCGGGTCTTTTCTCATGCTGGAACGTGAACAGCTCGACAAGTCTCTGGGGGGCTCGTTCCGACCACTTATCCCCCCACTCCTGCAGGTAGGTGCCGGTAAGCTCCTGAAACACCAGTCCCCCCGCCACCAGGTACCGGGGCGCCGTGTCGAATTGCAATGTGGGAATCGCCACCTCATCCCGGGCTTTCCGATCATACGTTCCGGTGAGCTCCATCTCTTTCCCGTTCCGTGAAATTCGAAAACGGGCGGGAGAACCGATCGTCGGCTTGGTCCGGATCAAATTTCCGACTGCGGTCGGGCCATAGAGGGGATCGCGATAGTTCCCGTCCTCGTCCAACTTGTACCCGTCCACGCTCAACAACACATCCCCTTCCCGCAACCCGGCTCTCCCGGCCGTCCCCCTCGGGTTGACCCGCGTCAGCAAAAGGCCGCCTCCCGACTTCGGCGCCAGCACCTCCTCCCTTAAATTCGGATCCCGTAAGGGACTCCAACTAACCCCCAAGGTGGGAAACCCTTCATACTTCCCGTCGGCCGCATCTTTCAAAAAGTGCTCGATCATCGGAACGGGAATTGCCGTTCCCTCCTGCGAATCCCGATCATACCCCATCATCATTCCCGCCAACTGGCCATCTTTCATCAGCGGCAAGGTGTAGCTGTCATCCCTCTTTGGCAGCGACACGCGGACTCCGTACACCAAAAAGCCGGCCTCGTCCGAGGGGTACCGCCCCACCCCGGCGGAAAGAATCTCCGCCTGGTTGCGCAGCATCTCCCCGTTCCGCTCCAACTGCCATACCTCCGTTTTGTCGCCCGCACGCAGCGCGGGACCCAGCAGCACACCGGAAAACCCCTTGAGGAAGTTGCGGTCGGTAGGCTGCAACAAGGCAAGATTCGCCTCGTAGTCGATCGCCTCCACCTCGGCGGCACACTTTTCGGCCGAACCCGGTTTTTCCAGCCCCACTTCCGTCCGATTCGCCACCAAAGCTGCGGTTGCCAAAACCTTTCCTCCCGGGAGAACCACCCCTGTTCCATTCAGACCGTAGGGGGATTTTTTCTGCCAAGGACGAAACTGGTCGTACGCCTGGATCGAGGCTCTCACCCGGACCAGGGACCCGCGGGAATCATCCTCCCCCACCGCCACGCTGACCAGGGAAACGCCCGCCAGGATCCAGACCCACACCCCCTTCACTTGCTCTCCTCCTCTTTTTTCCAGGAACCCTTGGCCAACCGACGCCCTCCCAACTCCGTACGGTGGGCCTGGGTGATTCCGTACTGCGTCATGATTCTGGGCATCACCTGGTCCACCTCCCCCTTTTTCAAAACCGCAGGCCGCTGATCCCCCTCGAATCGAATCACGGTCCGCTCCCCGCCCGATTCCAGCGCGGGCAAAACATCCGCCAAGGTGCGGATCCTGCGGCCATTGATTTCACGCACCACCTGCCCCGCGAGTCCCACCAGATAGACATTCGAACGATCCGGCAAAACGGAGGCCAGGATCACCGGTTCCGGAGTCTCCCGATAGATCTGATCCTGCCCAAACAGCGTGTACGTCTGGCGCAAACGCAGATCGGCACTTCCGGCCAGCACCGCCATGAGATTCGCCGTCAGGGGTTGAAAAACCAACCCGCCATACAAAACATACCGGGGCGGCTCCTCATAAAGATTCTCGTACATGGAGAACATCTCGGCGGGACGGAGCGTGATCTTCCGCTTCTCCAACGCCTGATTTCTCCAGACCCCGAGTTCCACCGTATCCCCAGCGAATTTTCGCTCCACAATCTCCTCCAGCTGGACGGGTTGCCCATCCAGACGAACCGAGCCGTCGCTTTCGATCGGATGACCGTCGATGGAGAGAAGGACATCCCCTTTTTGCAACACCCCGTCGGCCGATCCCTCCGAAAAAATGTCGGTCACCACCACACCCTGCCCGTCGTTCGGCCGTTGATAGTAGTGGCGCATGGCCGGGTTCTCCAGCGGCATCCAGCGGATGGCGAGGTCCACATAATGATCGTAGTGCCCATCCTCCACATCTTTCAGAAACCTCCGGATCACGGGAGTCGGGATCATGTAGCCGACATTCTGGGCCACATCCCCACGGAACCCCTGAAACGCCACCCCCACGACCTTGTCCGCCTGCATGACGGGGCCTCCGCTGTTTCCGGGATTGATCGCGGCATCAATCTGGATCGCCAGGTGGGACTCCCTTCCGGAATGGGTGTAGGAGTTGTAATCAATACGGCTCACCACCCCGCGGGTCACCGATAAACGGTCCCCGCCGATCGGGAATCCATAAACCGACACCACCGATTCCAACTCCGGTATTTCGCCGATGGGCAGAACGCTCGTTCCCTTGAGGAAATCCGTGTCCTCCACCTGCACCAGCGCCAAATCGCAATCATGGGCCACATGGAGAACTTTGGCGGGATACTTCCTTGGATCCGCCTCCCGTTGAACGGTCAGATAGCGTGCTCCACTCACCACATGGGCGTTCGTTAGGATCCGATTCCCATCAATCACAAAACCGGCCCCGCGGGCCGAACTGACCGTCCCGGGGTTCCATGGAAGGCGATAGTCCCAAGTTTGGGCGGTTACTTCGATCATCACCACGTTTTTTCGGGCCTCGCTCAGCTGCCAATCCCTCGTTCCACAACTCCCCAAAAGTGGAATCAGGAGAAGCCCTCCAACCCTGAAAACTCCTTTCAACATAAGACTCCATCGTATCACCCGGAAAAACCGAGTAAACCAGATTGCCTCATGTCTCCCTGGTCCTACGATGCCCCCGTGAATGCTTGGGTCCTCCTCGCCATTTCGATCGGGCTGGAAGTCAGCGGAACCCTCTGTTTGAAACAGTCCGATGGGATGACTCGACCCCTTCCCGCCCTCGGGGTGATTCTTTTTTACCTCGGTGCTTTCACCCTGATGTCCATATGCGTAAAGACCCTCGAGGTCAGCACGGTCTACGCAATCTGGTCGGGAGCGGGAACGGCTTTGATCGCGCTCATCGGAATCATGTTTTTTGGAGAAAGCTATCCTTGGGTGAAAATCGCAGGTCTTGCCCTGATCATCGGCGGTGTTCTGCTGCTCCGCTCCTCCAGCGGGAGCGCCTAGATCGTCCCGAAGATCCTGTCGCCGGCATCTCCCAGGCCCGGCAAAATGTAACCGTGGGAGTTCAGCTTCCTGTCCAGGGCCGCGGCGTATAACGGAACATCCGGGTGATGCTTGTGAAAACAGGTGACCCCCTCCGGCGCCGCCACCAGACACAGGAATCGGATCGACCTGGGCTTGGCACTTTTTAGCCGATCCGTGGCCGCCACCGCCGAGTTTCCGGTCGCCAGCATGGGATCGAGCAGAATCAGATCCCGCCCCCGCAGGGTTTTCGATGCTTTAAAATAGTACTCCACCGGCTCCAGGGTCCGGTGATCCCGATAAATTCCGATATGCGCTACACGCGCGGATGGAAAGATATGCAGCATGCCATCCAGCAGCCCCATGCCCGCCCGCAGAATGGGGACCAAAACCATCTTCTCCCCCTTCAACACCGGGGCGGACAGGGTTTCGAGCGGGGTGGAAATTCTTTTGCGGGTCAGAGGCAGATCTCGCGTCACCTCGTAGGACATCAGCATGGCCACCTCACCCACCAGGGCACGGAACTCCGTGACACTGGTCTCCCTACGCCGCAACAGCGACAACTTGTGCTGCACCACCGGATGCCGGACCAGGTGGAAGTTCCTCCTCACATCCCCTCCTAGACGTTGAACCGGAAATCCATCACATCGCCATCCGCAACGACGTACTCTTTTCCCTCCACCCGCAACTTGCCGGCCTCCCTCACTTTCTGCATCGTCCCGACCGCCTGCAGATCGGCAAAGGCCACCGTCTCCGCCGCGATAAACCCCCTCTCAAAATCGGTATGGATCACCCCGGCCGCTTGGGGTGCTCGGTCGCCGGCATGAATCGTCCAAGCCCTCGTTTCCTTGGGACCCGTGGTCAGGTAGGTCCGCAGACCCAAAAGATCATACGCGGCACGAATCAGGGATCCGACTCCCGACTCGGCCACCCCGAGACTGGCCAAATAATCCTTGCCCTCCTGCTCGGGAAGATCCACCAGCTCCGACTCGATCTGTGCGCTCACGACCACGGATCGGCTCGAAAGATGGGTCCCGCAATACTCCTCCACCTTCCGCACCTGCTCCCCCGTCTTTCCCGTTCGCTCCCCCTTTCCCAAAGCCCCCAGCTCGTCCTCCTTCACATTGCAGGCGAAGAGGGTCGGTTTGGAGGTCAGAAGAAAAAATCCCCGGATCAGTTTTTTTTCATCCTCCGTCATCTCGAGGGTCAGCGCGGGACGACCCGAATCCAAGTGCGGTTTCAATCGACCCAACAGGGCGAGTTCCGCTTTCGCATGCGCATCCCCCTGCTTGGCCGCTTTTCCGGGCTTGTCCAACCGTTTGGTGACCGTTGCCAGATCGGACAAAACCAGCTCCGTGACGATGGTTTCGATGTCCCGCAACGGGTCGACCGTTCCCGCGACATGATGGATATCCGCGTCTTCAAAACATCGCACCACTTGGATGATCGCATCCACCTCCCGAATATGGGTCAAAAACTGGTTTCCCAACCCCTCCCCCTGGCTTGCCCCCTTCACCAAGCCTGCGATGTCCACCAGTTCAATGGACGCGGGAAGAATCTTTTCGCTGCCCGACATTTTGGCCAGCCAATCCAATCGGGAGTCAGGGACGGTCACCATTCCGACATTCGGCTCGATCGTGCAGAAGGGATAATTCGCCGCCTGGGCCTTCCTCGTGCGGGTGACCGCATTGAAAAGCGTGCTTTTGCCCACGTTCGGGAGCCCCACGATGCCGGCGCGTACCATCCCGGATCCTACCCACATCGCACCCTCTGCCTCAATCTTGCGCTCCTTCGCCCATGACTTTGCAATTTCCAATCTCACCGTGGGGTTGGTCTTGCGATCCCCCCCCCGGACACGCTCAAATCAGCCCATGGACAAAATCGGGATCGGACTGATCGGTTGCGGAACGGTGGGATCCGGTTTGGTCCGGAACCTCCCGCTCGCCAATCCCCTGCTTGAAGAGCGGCTGGGAATCCACCTCGAGATCCGCGGAATCTCTGTCCGTGACCTGTCGAAACCCCGCGCTTCCCTCCCCCTGCAACCTGTGTCCGACTGGAAAAAAGTCGTTGCCGATCCCCGTGTCCAAATCCTCGTGGAGCTGGTCGGAGGAACGGAAGATGCATTTCACATTGCGGAAGCCTGCCTCAAGGCCCACAAACCCCTCGTCACCGCCAACAAGGCCCTTCTGGCCGAACGCGGCCAGGAACTCATCCCTTTGGCACAAAAGCACGCCACCCCCATCTACTATGAGGCCAGTGTCGCTGGCGGGATTCCCGTTCTCAAGGCACTGAGGGAAGGTCTCGTCGCCAACCAACTCCTCGGTCTTCACGGCATCATCAACGGCACCTCCAACTACATCCTCTCCCGAATGGCCGAGGCCGGCTCCGATTTCGCCACCGTCCTCCAACAGGCCAAGGAGCTGGGATATGCCGAGGCGGATGATCGTTTGGATGTGGATGGAATCGATGCCGCCCACAAAGCCTCCATCCTCTGCCTGCTTGCCTACGGCTTTCTGCCCAAATTTTCCGAAATCCCCGTCGAGGGGATCCGAAAAATCACCGCTCAGGATGTCACCTTTGCGCGGCAGCTCGGTTACATCGTGAAACTTCTGGCGCTGGTTCGTCCCGTCGGGAAAGAGCAGATCGAAGTCCGCGTCGCCCCCACCCTCGTCCCCGCTCACCATCCGCTCGCCTCCGTCCACGGCGCCTTCAACGCGGTGGGTCTGATCGGCAACCTTTGCGGCCCGGTTCAGTTGACAGGCCGAGGAGCCGGTCCCGACGCCACCTCCAGCGCTCTCCTCGCCGACCTGGCCGAGGCAGCCAAAAATGTCCGCGACCAATCCCCCGGCCCCCTTTTCCCCAAGGTGGATCGAAAAGCACGGCTGATCCCAAGCGGTGATTCGGTGGGGCGCTTTTACGTCCGGATTGAGGTCGAGGATCGGCCCGGCGTGCTCGCGCAGGTTGCGGGAATCTTTGGCTCTGAAAAAATCGGAATTTCATCCGTGCTCCAGCCGGAAGGCCACGGGGCAGGCTCCGTGCCCCTCGTTTTTCTTTTGGAACCCTGCTCCCTGTCCTCTCTCCAAAAAGCCGTTGCCCAGATTCAAAAATTACCCAACACCCGCCAACCCGCCATGATTCTGCGGGTTGAGGATCTGACATGAGCTGGAACGGAATCATTCACGCCTTTCGGGACCGTCTTCCCCTTCCGCCCAAAGCCCGAATCATCACTCTTTGCGAGGGAAACACCCCTCTCCTTCCCGCCCCCCGCCTGACGGCTGCTCTGGGTGGAGATTTTGACCTTCGGTTGAAATACGAGGGGATGAACCCCACCGCCTCCTTTAAGGATCGTGGGATGACGATGGCGGTGACCCATGCCGTCGCCAATGGGGCAAAACTGGTGATCTGTGCCAGCACGGGAAACACCTCCGCCTCAGCCTCCGCCTATGCCGCCCGGGCCGGCATCTCGTCCGCCGTCATCATTCCGGCGGGTAAAATTGCGCTGGGAAAATTAACCCAGGCCCTGATCCATGGCGCCAAGCTCCTTCCGATCTCCGGAAATTTCGACGATGCCCTCAACCTCATCCGTCAAATGTCCAACCTGAAAGAGGTGGAGGTGGTGAACTCCATCAACCCGGTCCGTATCGAGGGGCAGAAAACAGCCTCCTTCGAAATTCTCGAGGCCCTCGGAAAAACCCCCGACTTTCACTTTCTCCCAGTCGGCAACGCGGGAAACATCACCGCCTACTGGAAGGGTTTTTGTGAGGCGATTCCGAAAGGGCCGCGCCCGCGGATGTTCGGTTGGCAGGCCTCCGGGGCAGCCCCGCTGGTCGACGGACATGTCGTGAAGGATCCGCAGACCATCGCGACGGCGATTCGGATCGGAAACCCCGCCAGCGGGCCTGGTGCAATGGCAGCCGCCAAGGAGTCGAACGGCCGGATCGACAAGGTGACCGACCAGGAAATTCTCGAGGCCTATCAACTCCTCGCAAAAACCGAGGGAGTTTTTGTCGAACCCGCCTGCGCCGCTCCCGTTGCGGGACTACGGAAAGCCGTCGCTGCAGGCTGGATTCCCAAAGACAGTCTCGTCACCATGACTCTCACGGGACACGGTCTGAAGGATCCCGATACCGTGCTTTCCCTCTTCCCCCACGCACCCAGCCCCATTCCCCCCACCCTTGACGCCGCCCGCAAAGCGTTAAACCTCTGATTCTTGATGCGCAGCGGAACTCCTGCCTCTCCTCCACCCTACCCGCCCAACAAGCCCCTTCTTGCAACCCTACGGTTTCAACTTAGGATGAGGAGATGATGATTCCCCTTCCCCTGGCTCTCGGTTTGCCTCAAGGCTCCGAATGGTTCTGGATCGTTCTCGTGATTATTCTTCTCTTCGGGGCCAAAAAACTTCCGGAGCTGGCCCGCTCCATCGGGCGCAGTTTGGGCGAATTTTCCCGCGCCAAGGATGAGTTCGAAAAAGAGGTCAAGAACGCCGTCGAGGAGGGGGACAAAAAAGACCCCTCCAAAAAATCGTCCTAATCCCCGTCCCCCCTGCCGCGCACCCTGCCGAGGAAGATCAGGCAGACGAAAGCCAGCCCCAACATCCCATACAGAGCACCCCACCACCCGACACCCAGCTGGATTTGAGCGATGAGCCGGTCGCTGTAACCCTCCGCCATTTTTAATCTCAGAACCCCGTACATTCCGAGCAGGCCGACGGCAATGAGCGCCATCACAATCGCAGGACCCCTGCGCAAAAGGAGGCCAAGCCAACCCATGCCCACCAGAACCGGGATCAGCAGAAGCCATCCTAGAAGGGGCCGATTCTCTCTTTTGTCCAGCACGATGGAGGCCAACTCCGATTGCATTTTCGCACGTTGCGTTCCGGAAGCCGCACCGAAGGCCAGCTGAAATCCCGAAAAGCCGTCGGCCGGATCCGCCCACATCTCTGGCCACTCCGCCCCCCGCATCCAAACCAGCTTTTCGAAAAAGCTGGGGCCATCCTCACGGCTGCGAACCAGCTCCAGGGTGTTTTTCTTGAGCGCGGAGGGGGAAAACCTGACCCAAGGGAGAAAAAAGGAGAGTAACGTCAACACCGCGAAAAACTTGCCCAAGAGATGCAGCGGGAACGAACGCACGATCGTTCAATTAACCACCATCTCCATCCCAAGACAACCTTGATGCTCGGTGCTGGCGAATCGACAAAACTCGTCAAACTCCGCTACCGTCAAACCTCCCATGGTAAAGATTCACCCCATCCCCGCCTTGTCCGTCAACTCCGCACTGGCGAGCGAGGTGACCTGCGTTCCCTACGACATCGTTTCGCGCGAGGAGTCCAGAAAGCTGGCCGAAAACCACCCTCTCACCCTCCTGCGTGTCGACCGGGCCGACCTTGAATTTCCCGATTCGGTCAAATTCAACGCCCCTGAGGTTTATGTCCGCGCCGCCTCCAACTTCGCCCGTCTCCTTCAGGAAAAAGCCCTCCTTCCCGAGGAGAAGCCCGCCATTTTTCTCGTCCGGATGATCGAGGGAAAACACCGGCAACGGGGCTTTGCCGCTCTTGCCGATTTTGGCGACTACGCCTCGGGTCAACTGCGAAAACACGAATTTACCCGGCCCGACAAGGAGGACGACCGGGTCACCCTGATCCGGCATTTGGGGGCGCTCACCGGGCCGGTGCTTGCCGCCTATCCCGACCTGCCCGAACTCACCGCACAGATGGACGAAATTGAAGCCACGGAAAAGCCGTTGGCGGAAGTCACCGACGAACGAGGGGTGAAACACACCGTCTGGCGCTGCCCGGATCCGTCCGAAATCGTCCGACTCTTTGCCCAGGTCACCCGCTCCTATATTGCCGACGGACATCATCGGGCGGCAGCGGCGGCTCGTTTAGCCAAGGAGAAACCAGGCCCGCTCGGTATTCTCACCGTCTATTTTCCCGCTTCTGAGCTTCGGGTTCTTCCTTATCACCGTCTCGTCTTGAAGCTGGACCCCTTCACCCCTGAAAAATTTCTTGAAGAGGCGAAAAAAGTTTTTCAAGTCACTCCTTCTCCCTCTGCACCACCTAACAAAACAGGAATGATCGGACTCTTTTTTCAGGGCAAATGGCACCAGCTGTCTTGGAAAGCAGACGCAAAATCTGATCCGGTGGCCAAATTAGACGCCTCTGCTCTTCAGGATCGCCTGCTCGGTCCGGTTTTACAGGTGAAGGATCCTAGGACCGATGCCCGTCTCGATTTCGTAGGCGGAATTCATGGCACCAAAGTCTTGGAGGAAAAGGTCAACTCAGGCCAAGCAGCCGCCGCTTTCAGTCTCCCGGCCGTTTCCTTATCCCAAATCCTGGCTGTGGCCGATGCCGACCAGATCATGCCGCCCAAAAGCACCTGGTTTGAACCAAAACTTCGTTCAGGCTTCTACATCCACAAATTCAGCTGATTCACTTTTAGAACGCCTCGTTTTGTGGTCTGATACCACTTTCGTTATCCCACTTGGCACATACCTATCGTCGCCGAAATCAACAAGGTCCCAATTCGATGCAAATATCTGTAAGCTAGTCTCTTTTAATGTAAGGCGTCACATTGACAAATTCATAAACTTATAGTATAAAACAGAACTGTGTTGTCCCCACGTTCCCAGCGCTACTTGTGTGCTGCCTTGGCGATTCTTTCATTTTCATTCACTCGTCTAGAGGCCGCCACAAGCACCCTCTTGGATTTAAACTTTAATACAACGACAACAGGTTATCCTGCATGGGGATCCACAGCCCTCACAGGGTCACCAGGGAACGGTGGATCTACAATTTTTCCAACAACGAGCAACAGCGGACTCTTCCCCACAGCCCCCACAAGTGGCTACCTGGCACTGACCCCGAACGCATCGGCTGTTACTGCAGGTACTTACTACGGTGGTTGGGCTGCAAATGTAACCTTGGCTACAATCAACAGTCTCTACTCATCTGGTGGCTTTGGACAAAGCGACCTGAGCAAGATATCGCTGACCGCCAAAATACGAGCTCGCGGAATGCCGGCAAGCACGGGAGCCGTCGTCATCCTCAAGATTCAGGCATCTGGTGACAAGCCAGATCAAGTTACCTCCGGGTACCAAAGAATTATGTTTGAGCCTACCTTTCTGGCCGGCAACGACTGGACCACTGTGGGAGGAACTTTTGACACCGCCGGCTTAACTGCGGCAAAGGGAACTACCTACAATTTCCCATTAAATGCGGCTTCCTACACCGTCGTCGTCGAGGCCAGCGGCTTCAACCGCTTCGGCACGGCTGGGTATGTCGCATATTCCAACAACCCGACTGTGGCCGCATCGGGGGGGCGAAAAAACCCCGGTTTTGACCTGAACGCCAGCGGAATCAGAATCGAAATTGATGATGTGAAACTGGTTGTCACCGATCCCGCCACTACGGGCTATGTTGCACCCACCACCCCGGCTCAGCTTTTGCGCAACGGCGATTTTAACAGTGGGGACGCAAATTGGAACGTATTCAATGGCGGATGGGTTTCGACGGAAGCATGGAGCGAGGATTCGAGTCGTTTCCTTCTGATTCCTGGATGGGCGGCAGGAAGCGACGCCGGCTTTATGCAGAGCGCCATCTCCTTTACCAGCGCAAACGGAAGCTACTTTACCGCCACGTTCCGCGCCAAGTTTGACGAATCGTATCAGGCAGGAAAAACGATTGTTGCTTTTATGGATGGCGCGGGGGCGACGACTTTCCAGGAAACAGACATATCAACTGAAATTAAGAAGTATCTGGGCCAATGGCACACCTACACGGCAAGTTTTCTGGCCTCCCCCGCCAATCTCACGACGATGACCGGAGGTGCTGCGACGGGAACGATGTCCCTCAAAATCCAACCATTGAATCGTGTTTGGGACGCAACCGGGGCGACAGCAAGAAGCGCTCTTTTTGATAATGTTGTCCTATCGCAGGCATCCGCAGCTTCGGTTGGACCCCAGATCGCCGTCAAAGTGGATGGAATAGCACAGGCCGACAACAGCACGGCAACCTTGGTCTCCCCTTTGGTCGGGAAAACGACCTTGTATACGATCAACATCGAAAATCAGGGAGCAGAAAATCTTAACGTCAGTTCGATCGATCTCAGCGGCTACGGATTGACTCTCGTCGGAACCGGGACAGGTACCCTCACCCCTGGGGCCAGCACATCGATCACCGCCTCTGCCTTACCCTCCACAGTGGGAGCGCTTACGGGTTCACTCACGATCGTGAGCAATGACAAGGATGCCTCAGACCAAACCTACGTGGTCAATCTTTCGACGAGCGCAGTCAATCTGATGGACGACTTTTCCAGCGGAACTCCCGGATCATTGGGATGGATCACGGAATCAAAAAACACCGAGTCAGCCAGCGCAACCTCGGTCGCAGGTGGAAGTCTTGTTATGGAAGTTGACGCCAACAGCTACCCTTGGAGCTACCAGGTGAGCAAGACCTTTGCTTCTCCCGGGACTCTTGATACGTCCACATTGGCTCTCCTCGCCGAAATCAAGGCCTCGGGTGTCTTTTCTGGGGCAACTCAAAACAAGGTCGAAGTTCGACTCGAATCACTCAACGCATCAAAAAATGTAACGGGCACCCTCCAACTCGGTCAATGGGTCGACGAAACGACTGCTGCATCGACCCCTGGAACCGATTCCTACTTTTTGCCCGACGGCAAGAATGATCGGGTGGTGGTTCTTCTGCCTGAGGGAGGGAATTTCACATCGATTGGTGGTTACCTGACAAGCTCAGGTATCAACACCTCGTTTGATCCTGCGGCCCCCTACTTCCGACTCGTCGTGAGGATGACCGATTTCGATTTTGATTTAGGTTCCGGCAAAAAGGTCGAACTGAACTTTCTGAATCTGAACTTATCCACACAGGGGTTCAGCGTCGGCAACGGGAGTTTTGAGTCGGATCTGACCGATCCCGGCCCAGCTGCCGCTCCCACCAACTGGATCCAATATCCTGCCGAGGGCGTCAGCAAGAACGTCATCACAAATGGAGCCAAGATTTATAACCAATCAACGGGATTGGAGGACGCGACCAGCGTGAGCAGCGCCTTTGCCGGATCCAAGGTACTGAAGGTATTCGGCCAAAACTACTTTCCGGGCGGCGTTTGGCAGGGCCCGAGTCAAACCGGCAACGTCTATCAGGAGTTCCTGCCGGCCAGTACCCCCGGACTCACCTCGGGAACTGCCATCCACGCACGCGGTATGGCCAAGGTCTTCTCGATCGATCCTCTAACCGGTGGAAGCACCTTTAGTTATGGATTCAAATTCATGAATAGCTCGAATACGGAAATCAGTCGCAGCGTCACGACTCTTACGTCCGCCAACATGAGCGCGGACAAATGGCTTCCGCTGACCGTGAATGCGACCATCCCGGCTGGAACCGCCAAGGTTCAAATCATCAGCGAATTTGTCCAAAATGCAGCGACTGACAAGGGCTCGGTCTATCTGGATGATCTTTCGATCGGTTTCGGCACCATCAACGCAACAACCACCGTAGGGGGCATTCCCTACTCCCTTGCATGGTCGGACGAGTTTGACGGCACAGCCCTCAACAGTGCGAACTGGACACCGGAAATTCTTCCCGCCTACTCATTCAATAATGAGCAGCAATCTTATACCGAAAGCTCAAACAACCTGAGGGTCGAGGGTGGCAGCCTTCTGATCCAAGCCAAGAAGAACGGCACCAGCTGGACCTCGGCACGAATCAACTCTCAGAACAAACGAATCTTCAAGTACGGAAAAATCGAATTCCGTGCGAAACTTCCCTCTGGAATCGGTCCATGGCCGGCGGCTTGGATGCTGGGGAACAATATCTCGACATCAAGCTGGCCTGCGTGCGGAGAGATCGACGTGATGGAGTGGCGCGGAAACCCCACTTCGGATGCCAATACCGTCGGTCACGCACTTCACTCCACCTCCCGGAATGGCAGCGATCCGCTGCAGCCTTCTTCCCGCACCCCTGTATCGAACCCCTCCACCCAGTTCCATACATATGCCGTTCTTTGGGAAAGTAACAAGGTCACCTTCAGCGTGGATGGGGTTGATGTCACGCCTTTGACCCCGGTGGATCAACCTGCATTCCAAAAGGAATTTTTCCTGATCCTGAATCTGGCAATGGGCGGCACTTATGTCTCCAACACGATCGATCCCAGCCTTGTGTCTGCAAATTACGAGATTGATTACGTTCGTGTTTATCAAGCTTCGAGCACAGCGAGTGCAGCACCCTCCGCGCCCACCCAACCCACCTTCTCTGCAGTAAGCTCCACTGGCTTCACAGTGAACTGGACGGCAGTCACCGGAGCGACGAGCTACAAGCTCGATGTTTCCTCATCCTCATCCTTTGCGACCTATGTTAGTCAGGACCTAACGGTCAGCGGAAATTCGCAGGCAGTTACCGGCCTGAACCCTGGAACCACCTACTATGCCCGCGTGCGTGCAGTCAACTCAGGCGGCACCAGTTCTTCCTCTTCGATCGGAAACCAAGGCACCCTCACCTCCTATCAGCAGTACCTATCTGGATTGGGTTACTCCACCTCCACTGCATTCAATGCAGACGCGAACGGTGACGGGGTAAAAGAAGGAATTAAATACGCGTTCAACGCCGCATCCCCGCAGCTCAACTCCGCCCCAGCGACAGTCACGCGTTCCGGAAACACCTTAACCTATACATTTGATATACGCAACGACCCAGCACTCACTCTTGTTGCGCAGCTTAGCACCAACCTAACCAGCTGGACGGATCAGGCCAGTTCCGTTATCGCAAACGGAACCGGAGCAGCGCCTGGTTATACCCGCAAGATCGTCACAATCACCACGACCGAGCCAAAAGCCTTCATCCGACTTCAAGTTACAGGAAACTGATCGCCTCATCCCGCAAATGCGGGATCCGCTAAGGACGCCACGTATTATTTATTAACCTTCACGTCCTTGGCGCCCGTGGCGTGATATGTACCCTCACTCAAAATCCGCCACGCGAAACTCAAAAATATTTTCGTACCTTCTTAACCCCTTAACCCCTTAATCCCTTGACCCCTGAATCCCTTGACCCCTGAATCCCTTATCCCCCCCCCTACTGACCAAAAATCACGTGTTTGTTTAAGACTGCATTTTTTTTGATCGCCTCCGCATGTCCATCACACATCACAACATTTACCTTGCCGAGATGACGGTAACGCATCCAAGGATTGTTGCCGTTGTCCGCGTCGGTCGCAGCCGAGATCGGAGCGCTTAAATTCATTGATCCGCCACGACCCCCGCTTTGGGAGACGACAATGGAGGGATTTTCGATGCAATAGGGAGACCACCCCTTGTTTCCAGGGTCTTGACACACATCCGCGGCTAGAATCACCTCCGGGGAGCGAATCACGGAGGAAAGGTTGCTGGCAGTCCCCCCCTTTGGCATCAACCCGCCGTGGACCCCGTACGTAACAGCGACAGTGGTGTCAGTCCCTTCCTGCACAGCCTTCTCACATCCAGGGCATACAAAGATACTTTTTTTACTCTTGGTTCCAGTTGAAATATAGTTCGCCAACTTAACTGGCCACATTCCCCCATCCCCATCCGCATTCGGTAGCTTAAAAGAGTTATCCGCAGCATAAGCCATGGTGGCTACGCCAATCTGGTGCAAATTTGAAAGGCAGGCACCGCTTTTTGAAGACGCCAAGCCCCTGCTTATGGCAGGCACAGCCAATCCAGCCAAAAGACCGATAATGCTTATAACCACAAGTAGTTCCACAAGGGTAAATGCGATTGAAAAGGTTGATTTTTTCCAATTTATGTTCATCCCAAGAACCTATCGGATTATCCGGTCACAAGCAAATATATCATTTGACTTTTAGGCAAATTGTGTCAGATTCATGTCAGGTGACAAAGTCACCGAAAAAACAAACCACGAAAGGAACATGAACATGAAAAACATAGTCAGTCTGATCCTGGCTGGAGTTGCTCTTATGGCAAACCAGTCGCATGCGGTAACATTCTTTGCCGATAACTTCGAGGCATCTGGTGCTGCAGGAGCAACTCATCTCGGCGCTCCTTGGGAAATGAATAAACAGGTATTTACGCCTGGCGGAGCGTATGTCGGTGGTTACTACCCCGGAGCCACGTTCGGGCCCAACGCCATTGTCTCAGGCCAAGGCGGTGCTGATCAGGGAGAATATCAAGGCAAACTCTATCCCGATTATGATGGATGGTGGGGAGATTGGACCGACAACAAAGTGGTTAAAACATCCCTCCTAGTGTCCATAGTAGGACTCACGGCAGAAAACATTGCTCCTGGAACGATCCAAATGGACTTCGATTACAAACTTCAACCAAATCTTGGTCCTAACACCAGTGTGTACTCGTTTGCAAAAATCCTCTCTTCAGACTGGAGCCAAACTTGGTACACCGATTGGAGACAACTCACTGGCGGAGATTGGAGCCATGGCTCCAATGTCATGAGCTTTGATGGAAATCAGGTTGGAGCTAATTTACAATACGGATTCATGGTTGTTTCCTCCAATTATGAGCCCAATGCTGTATTCATTGACAACGTAACCATTAGCAATGTTCCGGAACCCTCCACCGCCTCCCTTCTCGGATTCGGTGTTGCTGGTCTCATCGCTACCCGCCTTCGTCGCCGTAGCTAAGAATCTTTAGCGAATCGTCGGTTTGTTTTTAGACCCGAGGGGCAATCCCCCTCGGGTCTTTTTTTGCCTTCACACCTTCCCTCTCTGGGCATCCTTACACTTCCTTAACCCCCAAACCCCTTAATCCCTTAACCCCCTTCAATCCTCCCTCTTAAATCCCCTCCCCCTTCGTTCGAATAACGTTCCTGTACCAGTCGCACGAATCCTTCAACGTCCGCTTTTGCGTCCCGTAATCCACGTGAACCAGGCCAAACCTATGCTTATATCCCTCGGCCCATTCAAAGTTATCCAGGAAGGACCACTGGAAATACCCCTTCACGGGCACCCCATCGTTCACCACCCGCTTTAACTCTCCCAAATACCTCCCCAAGAAATCGATCCTCTGGGGGTCGTGGACTTTCCCGTCGGTCGATACCCAATCAATATTACTCAGCCCATTCTCGGTGATGTAGAGCGGTAGCTTATAACGTTCATGCAGGAACTTCGGCCCCCAATACAGGCTTTCCGGGGTCACATTCCAAACAAAAGCGGTCCGCGGGTTCCCATCCGGGAAACGAACAGCCTCCCCTTTCCCCTTTTTTCCCTGCTTAACAGCAGTGCCCTGGTAAATATTCACCCCGTAAAAATCCATCGGCTGGGCCATGATTCGCAAATCCTCCTCGGAATACTTCGGCAAGGCCTTTCCAAACGCCTTCTCGGCCTCCGGAGCCACCCGCCCCAGCACCACAGGATCACTCCAGAGGGTGTTGCTGAAAACGTGATTATTGGCACACCCATAGCTCCATTTTCTGGCTGCTTCGATATCTCCTGGAGAATCCGTCGCCGGATAAAACACCACCCCCACCGGAGCCCAGCCAATCGTGCCCCTCTTGGCACATCCCGCCCGCAGGGCCTGCACACCCAGCCCATGCGCCAGTTGCACGTTCCGGACAATCTTGAGCTGTTTGGCGATGGGCAGCTTGTCACCGGGGGCATGCTCACCGGTTCCATGCCCTAATCCCACAAACACCTGCGGCTCGTTCAACGTCATCCAATCCACGATCCGATCGCCTAACCGTTCCGCCACCTTCAGCGTGAAATCGGAAAACCATTTTGGGCTTTCCTCATTCAGCCATCCCCCTTTGTCGTACAGCTTGGTGGGATAATCCCAGTGAAACAGGGTACAGAAAGGCCGGATTCCCGCCTTCAGTAGCCCGTCGGTCAGCCGATCGTAAAACTCCAACCCCTTCGCATTCACTTTCCCCCGACCAGTGGGAAGAATCCGCGTCCAGGAGATGGAAAAGCGATACGCCTGGAGGCCCAGATCCCGCATGATGGCAATGTCTTCGGGAAAGCGATGATAATGATCGCAGGCCACCTTTCCGGTTTGCCCCTCCCAGACTTTGCCTTTTGTTTCGCAAAACCGATCCCAAACGGAGGGCCCCCGGCCGTCTGCTTTGTAAGCACCCTCGATCTGATAGGCCGAAGTGGCGGTACCCCACAGAAAATCCCTGGGAAAAGTGCTCATGGGTCTACTCAACAAAAAAAGGGACATTTCCCGTGGTAGCTGCCCCTTTCCCGTCCCGCACGACCAGAAAAAGACGATATGCGCCCCTCTCTTTCGGGAGAGTCACAGGGCATTCCCTCTGTTTCGCATCCTGCAGCGATTGCGGAAAAGAGTCCGGGATGGATTCTGCATCGCCCCCGCCCCGCAAATCCTTGCTCTCGGCCATGATAGTCCACTCGTACTGCAAGGCATCCCCATCCGGATCCTTCACCCTCGCGGATGCATTCACTTTCTCCCCGGGCTTCCCTTTTTTCATGGCGATGGGGAAATCAATCGATTCCAGCTTCGGGCAACGGTTTGAGGGCCACTTTCCCGTCCAACCTCGGACGAGGGCATCGACGGGAGGAAGCTTCTCCCCCGTGGAAAGCAACATGCCGTACCAGGTTGAGGTGGTTTCCTGTTTGTTCCCCCAAAGAAAGGCGTAACTCCCGAGACAAAGCCCCTCCTTGTTTTCCATCAGGGTGGAGAGGGTCGCAAAATAGTTGGCGGCTTTCTCGTTCCCTGTCGGCTCGAGTGAAGCACCCCACTCCGTTTTAGGGGCCTGCCAATGCCCCACCGGCCCGTACTCGGTCATGATGAAGGGCTTCGTCCACCCCAGCCCTTTCAGAGTCCCTCCGGCTCCTCCAGCCCCAAGATAGGCGTTGATTCCCAAAATATCGATCGAGGGATAGTGCTTCATGATCTCTTTGATTTTTCCGGCGTCGGCCCCGGCGATCACCGTCATCACAGGGTGGTTCGGGTCTTCCTCTTTGATGATCTTTGCGAGCTCGTTGAGCTCCTTCCAAACACGGACGGCGTCCTCTGTGCCGACATAACTCTCCATTTCGTTTCCAAGCCCCCAGACGAGGACGGAGGGATGATCCTTGTGCTTATGGACAGCAGCCCGGATTTCCTCCCGCTGTTGCTGAATGAACTTGGCGTCGTCGTATTTGAATCCGTGCCGCTCGTGTTTGACCCAGATTCCGACGCAAAGCGTGAGCCCCAACTCCTCAGCTCGGCTCAGAAGGGTGCGACCCTGGGAATCCTTGGCCTCCAGCTGTTCGATCCCCCACGTCCGGATCGAATTAACCCCCACCTCTTTCGCCAGTTCAAGCGACCCTGAACCCCCGACTCCCTGGATCAAATAGGGTTTGCCATCGCGCAACAGTTCCCACACACCATGCGAATTTTTGGCCAAAGAAACATGGGATGATCCTGCCTTGGTGTTGTTCGATAAAACGCTGATTACGAGAAAGATGGAAATCGCCAGCTTGACATGACTCCAATCAGACATCCAATATTTTTGGATGAAACCCCCTGTTGCGTCGATGCTCATTTTGTGTCTTTTTTCCCTTTTTGTTTCGGCTCGAGCCGAGGATGTCATACCTCCAGTTTCCCCTTCCGAGAGTGAGTCCAGCTCGTCCGTTCTAACCTCCCAGGCTTGGGAAGCGCTGGCTTCCAAAGATTATGCCACCGCGAAGGCTAGGATTGCCCGTTGTCGCGATCTTTACGAAGCCAAGGCCAAGGAGATGCAGGAAACCCTTTCGGTCGTTCCCGGCCCGGACACCGCCCGGGAGTTCTGGGCATTAAATGACGTGGGCACCTGCCTCTTTATTCTCGGAAAAGTGGCCGAAGCCGAAGGAAAAAACAGCGAAGCGATCGCGGCCTATCAGGACGTGATCAAAAACTTTCCCATGGCCCAGTGCTGGGACAAGCAGGGTTGGTTTTGGCAGCCCGCAGTCGCCGCCAAGGAGCGCTTGACCGCCCTCACCTTTGATTCCGCAAAGTAAAACCCTTGTTTTGAAATCCATTTCGCGTCCCGTCTCGATCCTCCGCATCCTCGGATGCACCGCCCTTTTCGTCCTGGCCGCCTGTTCCCCCAAGGAGGATCGACGGGTGTCGGGTCGGTTGGTGCTGGAGTACTGGGAAAAATGGACCGGCTTCGAGCGGGATGCCATGGCCCGGGTGGTGGACGATTTCAACGACTCTCAGGACAGGATTTTCGTCCGATTCCTCAGCGTCAGCCGGATCGACCAGAAGATGATGCTGGCGACCGCAGGTGGTGTGCCACCCGATGTTGCGGGCCTGTGGGCGATCAATCTTCCCTCTTACGCCGAAAACAACGCCCTGATGCCGATGGATCGACTGGTCCGGGATTCCGGCATCCGCGAGGAAGATTACCTTCCCGTTTTCTGGAAGCTGTGCCGGTACAGAAATTTCCTGTGGGCTCTCCCCTCCACTCCGTCGGTGACAGCCCTGCACTGGAACAAGAAGATGTTCCGGGAGGCAGGTCTCGATCCGGAACAACCGCCTCGCACGATTGCGGAACTGGAGTCTTTTAACGAAAAGCTGACCCGGAAAAACGCGGACGGCTCGCTCGCCCAGATCGGCCACATGCCCCAGGAACCGGGATGGTGGATGCACGACTTCCCCTCCTGGTTTGGAGGAGCCAGTTGGGACGGGGGAACCCAGCTTCTTCTGGATGCAGCCCCGAATCGTCATTTCTTCGCCTGGCTGGAGAGCTATCCCAAGCGTTTTGGCGGCCCTGCCATGTATCAGTTGCGCGGGGCCTTTGGGAACTTCGCCTCGCCTGACAATCCCTTCTTCAACGGTAAGGTGGGGATGATCATGCAGGGGGTTTGGATGAACAACTTTATCAAAAACTATGCCCCTGCAGGGTTTGAATACGGGGTGGCCGCCTTCCCTGAGGAAACGGAACATCCCGGCGCCCCGATGACCGTGGCAGAAACCGATATTCTCGTCATCCCCGCTGGAGCTCATCATCCCAAGGAGGCGATGGAATTCATCGCCTTTGTCGAAAGGCAGAAAAACATGGAAAACCTGTGCCTCGGCCAGCGGAAGATCTCCCCCCTGCGGCGGGTCAGCAGTGAGTTCGTGAAAAACCATTCCCACCCGTATCTCCGGACCTTTCTGCAACTGGCGAACAGCCCAAGGGCCCAACCCACCCTCGCCCTGCCCACCTTCAAGGAATACGCAAATGATCTCACGACCTATGTGAATCTTGTCCTGCTCGGACGGATGCCAGCGGAGCAGGCCCGGGGTGAAATGCTGGGACGACAGCAGAAAGCGCTCGACGCCAAGCTCTCCCGCTGGAACCAGGTGGCTCCCGTTCGTGTCAGCCGATGGGAAGCGGAGATTCAGCCATGATGCCGGGGGAACACCGGAATCTCATCAAGGGTCTGGTGTTCATCTCTCCCTGGATCGTGGGGTTCCTTGCCTTCAACCTCTATCCGTTGATTGCATCGATCTGGTTCTCGCTGTGCGACTACAGTGTTCTCTCCCAACCTGTCTTTCTCGGAGTCCAAAACTACGTCGACCTCTGGCACGACCCGGTTTTTTGGAAGGCCCTACGCAACACGGTTGTCTTTGCTCTGGTGGCCATACCCTTGAGCAGCTTCCTTTCGATCGGCTTGGCCGTCCTGCTGAATCAACCGATCGCAGGACAAGGCATCTATCGGACGATCTTTTTTCTGCCGTCCCTGGTGCCCGCGATCTCTCTCGCCATTCTTTGGCAATGGATGCTCAACGGGCCGATGGGACTGGTCAACAACCTGGTCCGGCCTTTTCTGAATATCATCAATGCGGTCTGCGGTTCCCATCTCCAGGCACCCGACTGGCTGAATGATCCCAATTTCGCTCTTGGTGGCCTCATCCTCACGGGACTCTGGGGGACGGGTCAGGCCGTGGTCATTTATCTGGCAGGGCTTCAGGAGATTCCATTGGAACTTTATGAGGCGGCCGAATTGGACGGAACGAGTGCCTGGCAGAGATTTCTTCATGTCACCCTCCCGATGCTTTCCCCGGTGATCTTTTTCAATGTGCTGATGAGCATCATTGGCGCCCTTCAGACCTTTGCTGTGCCCTACATCCTAACGGGAGGAGGCGACGGACCCGGCCGATCCCTTCTCTTTCTGGCCACCTACATATATCAAAATGCCTTTGACTACTGGAACATGGGCTACGCCTCCGCCCTCGCCCTCTGCCTCTTTGTGTTGATCATCGCACTGAGTCTTGTGAGCGTCCGTTATGGGGAGAAAAAAGTCCACTACTCGGGCCGCTGAACCATGAAGCCCACCCGATCCTCCGTCCCGTGGTTTACCCGTGTGGCTTTGATCCTTCTTGGGGTTCTTTTTCTTCTGCCATTTTTCTGGATGGTCTCCACCTCGTTGAAACCACTGAACGAAACGATGAAGCTCCCCCCCCAGTGGCTCCCGTCCTCCCCCCAGTGGAACAACTATCCGGATGCGATGCGTGCGATGGGCCCCTTCTGGCTCTATGCAAGAAACAGCCTGCTCCTTGCATTTTTGAATGTGATCGGCACGGTTTTCTCCAGCGCCCTCGTGGCGTATGGGTTCTCCCGACTGGATTGGCGCGGCAGGGATGCCTGTTTCTTTGTTCTTCTGGCGACGATGATGATCCCCTTTCCCGTCGTGATGGTCCCCATCTACGGACTTTTCAAGGCCGTAGGATGGATCGGGACCTTCCAGCCCCTCTGGGTCCCCGCCTTTTTGGCTGGAGCCTTTAATGTCTTTCTCCTGCGTCAGTTCTTTCTTTCGATCCCCAGAGATCTTTCCGAAGCCGCCCGGATCGACGGATGCAGCGAATTCAGGATCTTCTGGCAGATCATTCTGCCCCTCGCCAAGCCAGCCCTCCTGACGGTCGCCTTGTTTCAGTTTATGGCCACGTGGAATGATTTTCTTGGCCCCCTTATCTTCCTCGCCCGGGAAAATCAGTACACCCTGGCTCTGGGTTTGCAGGCTCTTCAGGGAACGATCAGCGGAACCCCCTGGCACCATCTGATGGCCGCTTCCACCCTCGTTCTGCTCCCCGTCCTTGTCCTTTTCTTTTTGACGCAACGGACCTTTATCCGTGGCATCGCCACGACAGGACTCAAATGATCCACCTCTTTGCCTGCACAATATCCACATCTACTCTGGAGAACCCATGGCCAAGGTCCTGATCGAGAATCTTTATAAAATCTATCCTGCGGAAAAAGGTCGCCCGGAAAAAGTGGCCGTCGACAACGCCAACGTTGAGATTCAGGACCGGGAATTCATGGTTCTGGTTGGCCCCTCGGGTTGCGGCAAGACCACCACCCTTCGCATGGTCGCGGGGCTGGAAGAGATCAGCAGGGGAGCGATCTATATCGACGGAAAAAAAATCAATGAGATCCCTCCCAAGGATCGAGATATCGCCATGGTGTTTCAAAATTACGCCCTGTACCCCCATATGTCGGTCTATCGGAACATGGCATTCGGACTCGAGCTTCGCGGGGTTCCGAAGGACGAGATCCGGCGCCGGGTTGATTCCGCCGCACGGACGCTGGGACTTCTCGAACCCGACAATCTTTTGGAACGTAAGCCCAAAGCTCTTTCGGGCGGACAGCGCCAGCGAGTTGCCCTAGGGCGGGCGATAGTTCGTAATCCCAAGGCGTTTCTTTTTGACGAACCCCTTTCCAATCTGGATGCCAAGATGCGGGTCGAGACACGGACGGAAATCTCCAGGCTGCACCGACAGCTGGACAGCACAATGATTTACGTGACCCACGACCAGACGGAAGCCATGACGATGGCGGATCGGATTGTCGTCATGAGGCACGGAAAGATTCAACAGATTGCCGCTCCATTGGATCTTTACCACCAACCCGCAAATCTTTTTGTCGCTGGATTTATCGGGAGTCCCCCGATGAATTTTTTTAACGGCACGCTAACCGCCTCCCGCCAAGGGACGCTGGAGTTCGTCGAAAAGGTTCCTGCAGGTCAGACCCCTTTCCGTTGCCCCTTATCGGCGGAAACTTCCCGGCGCCTATCTTCCCGACAGGACCGTGAGGTGATTCTGGGACTCCGGCCGGAGCATCTCCACCCCAACTCCCTTACCTCGGGATCCACCTTGGAGGCATCCGTCGAAGTTGTGGAACCGATGGGCGCGGAAACTTTTGTTTACCTCAAGACCGGCGGGCACACCTGCATTTGCCGGACCACCCAGGTCGAATTCATGGATCTGGAGGGGAAAAAGTTAAACCTTGGCCCCGACCTTTCCCGTGCGGTTTTCTTTGATCCGCAGACCGAAGCGGCCATCCCTGCCTGAGAATCGCCGGATTATTTCTTTCGAACGACGGCTGATTTTAGAACTTCACAGAAAATTCCCACCCCTCGCCCCAAATCCTCCGGCGTTGCACGGGCACAGTTCAGGCGAAAACAGGCTTCCTTGGGAGGGTTTGCAAAGAAGATGCCTCCCCCCACAACAGCGACACCCTTGGCCAGACACTGTTTCGAAACCTCCTCCATCAGGCCTGGGCGTCCTCCCCTCACCCAAAGCATGTAGCCGCCCAAAGGATCATCGGCACGGATTCCATCAGGCAGTTCCTTGGACAAGATCCCCCCTGCCAGCTCCCGCCTTTTGGCGTACACGGACCGCAGCATTTCCAGATGCCCCTCCAACCGGCCCGAACGAAGAAAAGAGGCTGTGACAAATTCAGGAGGAACACCGCCATGAATCGTCTGCCGGCACTGTCGGTCGGCCGCCGCATCCATCCATTTTCCGGGAAGGGCAAAACCGATCCGCAGACCAGGGGCAACCGTCTTGGAAAAGCTGGTGACATAGAGAACCGTGCTGCCGTCATCAAAGGCACGCAAAGGCTTGGGTCGAGCCCGCCCCAGCAAATCCCCATAAATATCATCCTCCAAAATCGGCACCCTCATTTTGCGGCATATCTCGACCATCCGTGGCCGCCACTCCTCTCTCAATGTTGCCCCACTTGGATTGGAAAGAGTGGACGTCACAACTAGAAGTTTTGGCTTGGGCTTCGCCCTCAGCGCCTTTTCCCACTTGGCAGGATCCGGTTCCTGACCCACGGCCGTATTCACCGTTCGAAATTTCACCCCAATGGCCCGCAAAAGCTCCAACTGGCCGTAGTAGGCAGGTGCCTCACACACCACCGTATCCCCTTTTTTGAGGAGGGTACCCATCACCGTGGCCAAAGCCCCGGAGCAGCCAGTGCTCACCAGTACCTCCTCTGCCGTTACGGTCACCCCCCGAACCCTCAGATAGTCCCGAATGGCCTCCCGCAGCGAGGCAGCCCCCTCCGGCCGGTGGTAACTGAACATCTCCCGTGCCCTGGACTGAATCTCCCCCTCCAAAGCTGTTTTGAGTGCGTCCATGGGGAGGAAGTCGGAAGAAGGAATCCCCGCCGCAAGGTTGATCACGTGCGGATCCTCCGTCTGCCGCATCAAATCCAGAAGTCGGATCGGGGGCGTGGGCATACAATGTTCTACCTCGGACGGAAAAGATTCGCGAGAACGTTGACTCCTGTTCCCTCCGTCTTACCTTTCGAAACAGTGCCTGACCCCATTGCCGAAAGTCCGCTCGCCTCCCTACATGCGGCGCTGGGTGCCCGCATGATCCCCTTTGCCGGCTGGAACCTCCCGGTGGAGTACAGCGGGTTGCTCGCAGAACACAAAGCTACGCGCCAGGCCGCCGGTCTTTTCGATATCTCCCACATGGGCCAAATCCGAGCCCAAGGCAAAGACACCCTCCCCTGCCTCGAGTCGATCTTAGCCAATGACCCCGCCAAGCTGAAGGACAGCGAGGGACACTACTCCTTCATTACGAACGAGCAGGGCGGGGTGATCGACGACCTTCTCCTTTACCGCCTTGCATCGGACGACTTCTTTCTAGTGGTCAACGCCTCCCGCCATCTGGAAGTTCTGCAACTCCTCAAAAGACACGAATCCCCGAACGTCCGCTTTTCCGGCAACCCCGGAAGTGCGGTTGGCATGGCTCTTCAAGGCCCCCAATCAGCCGCGATTCTTGGTCCGATCCTTCAGGGTGCCCCCCTTCCCCCCAGAAACCATATCGCCCGGTTCACCCTCTTGGGAGGCACTGTCCTGATCGCGACGACCGGTTACACCGGCGAAAACGGCTACGAGATCTTTTCCGATATCCCGACGGGCCGTAAAATCTGGTCTGCCATTCTGGAGACAGGCAAACCCCTCGGTCTTCTTCCCTGCGGTTTGGGCTCGCGCGATAGCCTTCGTCTCGAAGCGGGCCTTCCCCTGAACGGGCAGGATCTCTCACCAGAAATCACACCTCTTGAGGCCGGACTCGGTTTTTTTGTCGATCTGTCGCGCCCCCGCCCCTTTCCCGGCCGATCGGCTCTCGAGCTCCAGAAGAAAAGCGGGCCACCCAGAACTTGCATCGGCCTTCAGGGCCAACCCGGACAACCCCCGCCCCGACATGGATACCCGGTCTTTCAGGGGAGCAAACAGATCGGCGTGATCACCAGCGGCGTTCCCTCACCCACCCTCGGTCTTGGAATCGCCCTCGCGTTGGTAACAACTCCCGCCCCCGTCTGTGGACAAGATTTGGAAATAGAAGTGCGGGGACGCCGCATTCCGGCCAAGGTTTCACCACGTAAATTCTTAAAAGGAAAATGAACACCCCCGACAACCTCCTTTACGCAAAAAGCCATGAGTGGCTCCGTCTGGAAAAGGACGGCGGAACGGTCGGAATCACCGATCACGCCCAGTCCGCATTGAGCGACGTCGTCTTTGTCGAGCTCCCCAAAACAGGCCGCAAGGTGAAAGCAGGCGAGGTCGTCGCCACCGTCGAAAGCGTCAAGGCCGCCTCAGACATCTACTCCCCGGTTGCCGGCGAAATCACAGCGGTCAACACAGTCCTTCCCAACGATCCGGGGTTGATCAATCGCGAACCGTACGGCCAAGGGTGGCTCTTTCGGATTCAACCCGAGCAACCCAAACCGACCGGTCTCCTCAGCAACACCGACTACGCCGCCACCCTGACCCGTTGAGCCTCAGTCCCGCACAGCTGACCCCCCACGGTCGCGGTTTCTCGACATGGCACGCGTACGACCCCTCCTGCAAGGCGGAGCTTTGGTCGACCCTTTATAGAAGCGCCCACGGAACGACTCTTTTTGATCCAATCAACTGGCCCCAAGAAACTCCGCTGCCCACCCCTCCCGTTCGCATCATCCGCACCAACACCAACCACGACCGATTCTGTCAAGGGATGGCTGGGTTGGTGCATGGAACAGTCGAGACGGAAGTGGCCGGCTTTGAAAACGTCCCCCTTTCCGGAGCGGGCGAGGGAGAAACGGCTTACTTTCACCCGGAATCCAAAAGCCTCGTTGTTGGAGATGCGTTGATCAACCTGCCGCCTCATGGACTGACCCTGCTGCCCGACAAGTACTGCACAGATCCGATACAGCTTCGTCAAAGTGTTCGGCGTTTGAGCCAACTCCCGATCGAAAGAATCTTTTTTGCCCACGGAGCCCCCATCGTCCATGATGGGTTATCGGTACTGAACCCCCTTCTTTCATGAAATTTCTTTGCCTCCTCCTTTTGTCGGGCCTGACCGCCTGGTCGGCTCCCACGAACAAAACCACCCCGACCAATCTTCCCAAGGTCACAACCCTGATCCCCCAACTGCTTCCCCGAAATCCCAATGCCAAACCCCCTCCCTCGCCCGTGCAGAAACAGCTGGAGGCCTTCTTCCTCGGCGTCCAGGGCGGAAAGATCGACGAGTCTTTTAAAACCCTTGTAGCCAGCAATCCCGCTCTTTCCGATCCAGCCGCTGTTCCGGAATTCGTGGGCAACATTCAAAAGGGCATCGAGGTCTTTGGCCCTCTCCAAGGGTACGAGCTCTATGATCTACGCTCGGTCGGCACGCGAACCCTGTACATCACCTACCTGAGTTATCACCCCAAAAAACCACTGCGCTGGCAGTTTGTTTTTTACACCCCCGTGGG
>Ga0214917_10000402_pt1 | contig 56685 bp, 56 predicted proteins | sample LL_1208_BB_MetaG_FD_177983 | JGI IMG/M metagenome (GOLD analysis project Ga0214917, IMG submission 177983) | Freshwater microbial communities from Lake Lanier, Atlanta, Georgia, United States - LL_1208_BB | ecosystem: Environmental > Aquatic > Freshwater > Lake | place: USA: Georgia | collected... | reverse complement strand
CCACGCACGGGATCTCCACTTGAGGAATAAACTCGATCGGATAAGAAGCCCGGGTGTTTTCAGTAATTGATTTATTGTCAAAATCCACCACACGTTGCATCGGATCGTACACAACGTTTTCCAGAACTGTTCCAAATCGAATGGCTTGGAAAATTTCGGGTTCTTTTTCCGGAGAAAGCTCAATGCATTTTGCATAGCACCCCCCCTCCACGTTAAAAATTCCCTTTTCACTCCAACCGTGCTCATCATCACCGATCAATTTTCTTCTAGGATCGGCAGACAAGGTTGTTTTTCCCGTTCCAGACAAACCAAAAAACAAGCTCACAGAATTATCTTTCCCCACATTGGCAGAGCAATGCATGGACAGAATATTCTTTTTCGGCATCAGATAATTCATGATCGTAAAGACGCCTTTTTTCATTTCGCCAGCATACTCTGTTCCTAGAATGACAAATTGCTTGTCTTCAAAGCTGACAGCTACACTGGTTTTAGAGGAAATCCCTTTGGTGTAACGATTGGCCGGAAAAGAACCAGCATTGTAGATGGTGAAATCAGGTTTTCCAAAAGATTCGAGATCGGTCTGACTCGGTCGAATCAGCATGTTGTGCATGAACAAAGCATGGTAAGCACGGGAACAAATCACTCTGACTTTCAGACGGTTCTCGGGTTCCCAACCCGCGTAGCCGTCAACGACATAAATTTGCGGGCACATGTTCAAATAATCGATAGCTCTCTCTCGATTGATTTTAAAAGTGTGGTGATCGAGCGGGATGTTGACGTCTCCCCACCAAATGTCTTTGGCACTTTCGGGGTTCTCGACAATTCGCTTATCTTTAGGGCTTCGGCCGGTCTTTTCCCCTGAATAGACCATCAAAGCACCGGTATTAGAAATGGCGGAGCCTGTTTCGTTTCTGAGTGCTTCTTCATACAGTTTTGCAGGAGGGGCATTTCTCAAAACTTTTTTGGCAGTTATCCCTTCCAATGAAAGATCAAAATTTGAATCCATGGCGGCTCCCTTTTAGCGAAAGTATATATATACCACTGGACAAAATGTCTGAAAACACCGTGAAATATTCGTATTTTCAATATCTTACAATACGCACAGCTTCCCGGTGCAATCAATGGTACTCTGGCACCGATGGATTCACCTTTCATCCCGCTCGGTTCAGGACAAGTTCTTCCTTGGGAAACGCACCCTTCGTTGACAGTTTTGCACCAACTCAAACTGTTCAACTTTCCGGTTCCAAATGGAATCATTTTGATCAATCCGAAAATTTCAAATACCGGTTTAAGTTCATCCCTCCTCGAAGAACTTGAAGAAGAAGTAAGACAAAGAGAGTTAAAATCTGCTCTGACTTTGATGGCTTTTAGCAATGATCCCACCCTTGCGGTTTATAACCATTCTTGCACTGTAAGCTCAGTAGGGTCCGCCATCGGAGAAGCTATTCAGTTTTTTGAAATGGATACCAGATTGGATTTTTTGATTTTGGAGGAAATTCCGGGTTCTGCCCGAGGAAGAGTGTTTTCTCAAGCTGGCTTCATCGACGATCACCTCGAGTTCCAATTGGGAGTGAGTGCGGATTTGATGCCAGTGACCACTGTTTCGATCGGAAAACTAGCGGCAGGCGAAACGCAACTGCAAGGTGACTTCCGGGGAAGAGTCCAGCAGTTGCTCCGCTCGGTCAGAAGGGCCTTGGGAGAAGATAATTGGGCCCTGAGCTGGCTGGACACTGGAGAAACTATTTTTATCACATCCATAGAAAAGCTCCTGTCGTCGAATGGGATTCATGACATTTTTCTTCCGATCCCGAGACTTGAGATCCTGCCGGAGAAGCCAACCCCTCTGGAAGGAAGTCTTATCAGCGGCTGCTCCGCAAAACTGTTCCAGTATTTCCACCATTGGGCTCCTGAACTTTGGGAGGGCCGCCCCTTTGTCACTTGGCAGGAGAACCAAATAAAATTCAACGTATCACTTTTAATTGATTTCGTAAGAAGCTTTGGGCTTCCGACCAGCTCCTTGCAAACACTTGTCCCCTCTCACCCGATATCAGTGACCCCCCTGAACAAAATAAGACTCTGGAGAAATTTGCCACGTCTTATTCGTTTCCTTCACCATCTGACCTTAAGTCCGGGAATTGCCAAAAAGACAGCCCAGAAACTTTCAGAGTTTACGACTCACCCCGAGAAGACTTTTTCAGAACTCTTTCATGAATGGCAAACTATTATTATTTCTTCAAGCCATTCACTTTATCGTTTAACAGACCTTTTTCTCTTTTCGTCTTACTTTTCCTCATTCCATTTTTTCGCCGCAAAAATCGAAAAGAAGGCTCGTGAATCAGAAGAAGCGCTCCGGGATTCCATTAAAAAAGCTCTAACGAATATCCATCAAGCCATCAGAGTTAAATCGCTAGGTTGGTATTCTCGTGGATTGCTGCCAAGCGATGAGAGCATTTGGCAACTCACAGCAGAACAAATTCTGGCTATCGAAAGTCAACTCGAGTAAGCTCTTCAACTTTCAATGAAGCAGAAATTAACCCAACTCGTCGAATCTTTTCAAAAACAAATCCGAGAAAATCCGGTATTGGAAAACTTTCCCTATTGGGTGGCCGGTTTTTTAGTTGGGGGCCTTGCTATTTTTTACTCCCAGCTTTTTGAAGAAGCGATTGTCACAGCCCGGTGGGTATTGTCTCACCACCCTTCATGGCTTTTTTTATTGGCGCCGGTTTCTTTTGTTCTGGGCAGATGGCTGGTCGAGAAATATGCCCCCACTGCAGGGGGGACTGGAGTGCCGCAAGTCATCCAGGCTTTGTCTTTGGACAGCCCGAGGCAAAATTTGGAAATTGAATCCATTCTGAGTTTGAAAGTCGCTACCATAGTCATCTTGAGCTCTATTGTTTGCGCTTTAGGAGCGGGCTCTTTGGGACGAGAAGGGCCCATGGTGCACATAGGAGCTTGTGTTTTCTATGTTGTGGGAAAGAAATTCGGCAAAATTTGGCCAGTTGTAGAACACCGTTCTTGGATTATGGCGGGTGCCGCTGCTGGAATTGCAGCCGCATTCAACGCTCCGTTGGCAGGGGTTGTTTTTGTTCTCGAAGAACTTGCCCAACAACACTTTCACCGGTTCAAAACAGCTGTTCTAACCGCAGCCATCATAGGCGGTGTGGTCTCCCAATGGCTTTCGGGCCGTTATTTATTTTTGGGTTATCCAAAGCTTGGGGTCGTTCCTCTGAGCGCCATTCCTTGGGCGTTAGGATTGGGGGTTTTTGCAGGCCTAGTTTCAGTCCCGTTTATTTTGATGGGAAGTACAAAAGTGCGAAACTGGTTTTCCCATTATTTTGAGACGCGAATCCAAATTGCAGCAGCAACCGGTGTAGCCGTTGCTGCGATTGCGGTTTTTTTAAACCAGAATTCAATTGGCGGCGGAATTTCAGTAATTCAAAGCCTGCTTTTTGAGCCTGATTTTAAAGCCGATTGGACTTTGGTGGCATCTCGATTTCTGGCGACATCCCTCTCCCACTTGAGTGGCTGCGCGGGAGGTTTTCTCGCGCCCTCTTTGGCACTGGGGGCAGCTATAGGATCTTGGTTCTCGAGCATGACGGACTATTCAAACCACAATCTCTTGGTCCTGGTGGGAATGTCGGCTTTCCTGAGCGCGGTGGTCAGAGCACCTTTCACAGCTTGGGTGATTGTGATGGAAATGACGGACCGACGATCGGCCATTTTTCCGCTAATGGTGGCATCGATTGCAAGTTATGGGACATCCCGTTTTATTCAACAACGAATCAAGAAAACTCAACAGGGGGATTCATGAGATTGGGAATACTGTTTATATTATTGGGTGGTTTGTTTAGTTTTTCGGGCTTGGCAACGACCCATTCAAAAGGAAAATCCAAAGACTTGATTCAGAAACTCAATCGCCTCAAAAAAGTGAAATTAACCGCGAACGTGGATTCATTAACCGAGACTGACAAAAAAGTTTTGTCAAAACTCATTGAAGCTTCAACACTTCTGGATGAAATCTATCTCAGACAAGTTTGGAAGGGCAATCCGGAACTCCTGAAAGTCCTTTCCCAAGATCCCAAATCCAAAATGGTTCTCAGACTCTTCAAACAAAATGCCGGGCCTTGGTCCCGTCTTGACCACGATGAACCTTTTATTCCCAGTGTTCCGAATCCAAAGCCTCTGGGAGCGGGCTTTTATCCCGATGACATGACAAAAAGCGAATTCGAAAATTGGCTGAAAGGCCTCTCGAAGAAAGAACAATCCTCTGCGACAGGTTTTTTCAGCGTAATCCAGAGGGATCCTTCAGGAAAACTGGTTTCAATCCCTTACTCGGAAGCTTACCGGGAGTTCTTGGAGCCCATTTCACAGTTGCTGCTCGAAGCCAGCGCCCTGACCCAGGATCCAGGATTAAAAAAATATTTGAAGCTCAGATCAGAAGCATTCACTTCTGATCAATACTATGACAGCGATGTTGCGTGGATGGACTTGGATTCCAAAATAGAGCCAACTATGGGACCCTATGAGACTTATGAAGATGCTCTTTTCAATTATAAAGCAGCTTTTGAATCTTTTGTGACCATTCGAGATGATCGGGAGACCGAATCACTAAAAAAGTTCAGCACACACTTACAAGATATTGAGAACCAGCTTCCGATTGCGGAGGAGTACAAAAATAAAAAACTCGGTGCCAATTCGCCGATTCGAGTGGTTGACCAAGTGTTCACTGCCGGTGAAGCAAGACGAGGAGTTGCGACAGCTGCTTTCAATCTCCCCAATGATGAAAAGGTAATAAAAGAAAAAGGCTCAAAGCGAGTCATGCTGAAAAATGTCCAGAAAGCCAAGTTTGAGAACGTGTTAATCCCCATCTCGAAAATTGCCCTTTCCCCGAAGAGCCAATCCGAAGTCGCTTTTGAACCGTTTTTCACCCATATTCTGATGCATGAGCTTGTCCACGGATTGGGACCGCACCAGATCAAGATTGGAGACAGGGAAACCACAGTCAGAATGCAACTCAAAGACCTCTACGCGGCGTTGGAAGAAGCAAAAGCGGACATCACTGGCCTATTTGCTATGAACCACTTGATTTCTAAACAAGTCATCGACAAATCTCTCTCCCGCAGCATGTACACCACTTTTCTGGCGAGCTGCTTCAGATCGGTTCGCTTTGGAATTAATGAAGCCCACGGAAAAGGCATTGCTTTACAATTCAATTACCTGACTGATGAAGGGGCCTTTGTTGTTGCTCCCGATGGAACTTTTTCGGTCAATTTTTCAAAAATTGATGGTGCGGTCAGAAAATTAGCAGGGGAAATTTTGACGATTCAAGCGGAAGGCTCGTACTCAAAGGCCAAAAAACTTCTGGATGAGTACGCGATCATTCGCCCGCCCATGAAGGCAGTGCTTGATAAACTGGCAGGAGTTCCAGTGGACATTCAACCTTTCTACCCACTCGCAGGAGAAAGTGACTCTTAAGCAGGAGTGATTGGACGCATCGAATTTCTAAGCAGATCCAAAATCTCAGAGGTCAGGATGTATTCGAAGTCTGTCCCGGGGTTCAATACAATGGCCATGGATGGGTCCAGTATTTTCAGGAAAACATGGGCTTTGATTTTCAAATAATCAAAAGCTTGCGATTGGGACCAAGCCAGGAGTCTGTCTTTGGAATCGAAGGCAGGAATCGCCCGACCTTTTTCAAAGGACAAAAACAAAGGAAAAAACCTGTCTTTCAAGGTCAGTTCCGTCCACGAACCGGTCTGGCTCCCTTCTTTTCTTACAGGCATAAAAATCAGGGTATTCAAAAAAGTATCATAGAAAAAATTTGAGAATTTTGGATCAGAAAGAGCGGAACTTAGAGCGTCGTCTAGTGGGGTTTCTGGTTTGTTATTTTTATTCATTGGCAGTTAGGGTTCTATCCCAGTCGGGGATGAATCACAAGGCTCAGAAGCTCAAGCCCAACACAAACTGCATCGAACCATTTCCGGCGGTATTGTTTAGGACCATCCCAACCTGATCCCGGATGATAAAGGCTTCGGTTCTGTAGGCCAGCCCAATGTACATATTGGGGTTGGCTTGCCAGTCCAATTCCGGAGTAAAAGCAATATCCGGTAAAAGCTCTTGATTGTGTGAGGCTCCCGAAGCGTAATTTCGGTATTTCGTTAAAGAGAAAAAGAGCGGAGTGGAGAGAGTCAGAGTAGGGCTTAAGGCGAAAACGGGACCCAATGAAATTCGGTTCTCAAAAACAGGGTGTGCCACTGAACCTGCAGATCCTTCGTGTCCCGAATTTTTAAAAAAATAAATAATCGGGGTTTCTCTGAATTCGAAACGAGTCGTAGAAGTAATCGGCATAGCCAAAAGGAAAGTGCTTCGTAGAGCTGTGATTAAGCCCGCTTCTCTGGATGCTTTGCTTAGAGGAATATTGGCTCTGACCTCGGCAGTAGCTGCCAATTTTGTAATCTCGTTTTTCTTAAACTCTCTCCATTGATAGCGAAGAAATCCATCTCCCGGAGTAATCGTCTGGTTTTTATCCGGGCCTGGAACCGTAAAAATACTTTCTCCAAAGGAAAGCCGCTCTCGTGGATTGACCCACCAACTCAGCTCATAGGAATTTTCCGTAGTGATATTCCCTTTTCGAGTGCCCAAGGTAGGGCGAATCTCCATCAACCCAGTAATCTGATTGGGTGTAATCCCAGGGGATAGAGTCGGTGTTTGAGATCTTAAAACAGATACATCTGGCGGGGTCAGTCTCGGACGTTGAGCCAAAGTGGGGGTACTTGCCATCCCCAGAATCACTCCCCAAATTAAGCGCATGCCTCTCCCCCAAGCTCTGTATTCTGCAAGTGGGGTGCCCAGGTTCTTGGGGCGTCTCCAGGCTCTTTTCCCCGAAAAACTGACAAAAATTGTCACTTTGTTCCCAAAAGGGGTATAGGGATCGCAGCTTGAGGAGAACTCCCATGGTTTGGAAATTCTTGGTAACACTGGCATGCGCCACGGGTTTTGCGCAGCCCCTTTTTTTCTTCAACGGGAAAATAGTTTCTTCTTATTCGAATGGTGCGAATGTCTCTAGCGAGCTCCTGGTTGAAAATGGCAAAGTCGTGCGGTTGGGAAACAAACTCAGTCTCCCTAAAGACGTTCTAAAAAAAGACTTGAGGGGAAAGTGGGTTTTCCCTGCCCTCACTGATGCGCATGCTCACTTGCTCTCCACTGGCAGAGAAAAAAAACAATTGAATTTGAGGGGCCTCTCCCTTCCAGCCATACAGCAATCAATTCTCAATGCCCTTTCTAAAAAACCGGAAATGATCGTTGGATTTGGTTGGGATCAAAATCTTTGGCCAGGTAAAAGCTTTCCCCAAATCGATTTCCTTGATTCCCTGACTCAAACGGTGCCTGTCGTTCTGTTCCGAATTGATGGACACGCAGCTTGGGCGAACACCCTTGCTCTTAAAAGGGCGGGACTTATGGATCTACAAAATCCAAAAGGAATCCCCAAGGGTGTTGTCGTGGATGTTGGACTCGAAAAATTGGAATCCATCATCCCCCCCTCAACCGATTTGGAATTAAGAGAAGAAATCAAATCTGTCGTTAATTACGGGCTTTCGAGAGGCTTTACTTCCCTGCACGATGCTGGAATTTCATCCCGGGAGTTTGCAGTTCTCAAAGACACAATCCTAAGAGACCAGATCCCATTCCGATTTTACGAGATGGCTTCCGCCTCAGATCGAAAGTTATTGGAATCCGTTTTGAAGGCTGGCCCCCAAGTGAATTTGCTGGATTCGAGACTCCATTTGAGAGCTGTAAAAATCTATTTGGATGGGGCCCTCGGAAGTCGCGGTGCACTTTTTGAAGCCCCTTATGAGGACCAACCTCACCAAAAAGGAATCCAGATCAGAACTGAAAAGGAGCTTGAGGAACTGATTCGTCTAAGCGATCAAAGTGGATTCCAAGTGGCCGTCCACGCCATTGGAACCAAAGCCAATGAAATAGCCGTTTCTGTTTTTGAAAAAGTTTGGGGAGTAAACACGGCCTCGAAAAGACCAAGAATCGAGCATGCACAAGTGCTTTCAGAAAGCTTGATCCGGAAAATGGGGCAACTGGGGATTGTAGCCTCCATGCAACCCGTCCACTGCTCTTCGGACAGCCCGTGGGTGATTGAACGAATTGGAAAAAAAAGAGCGCGCTTTTCGTATCCTTGGAGATCTCTCTTGCAAGCCAAAGTTCCTCTCGCTTTCGGAACAGATTCTCCTATTGAAGACTTCACTCCTTGGCCGGGACTTTTTGCAGCTGTTACCCGGCTCCCATTGAATTCCATCGATCATGAAGCTTTTTTTCCGGAGGAAAGAATCTCAACCCATGAGGCATTGAGAGCTTTCAGCGAGGGCGCTGCTTTTTCGGCATTTCAAGAAGACTTCCTTGGAACGCTCGCTCCGGGTAAATGGGCGGATTTTTTGGTTGTTGGCCGGAATCTCCTCGAGCTCAAACCTGGGGAAATCTTGAAGTTTGAAGTCGAGTCCACTTATTTTTCCGGACGAGAAGTTTACAGAAAAAAATAGTGTTATTTTAATTAGTTAGGCCCTATTTTGTTCCTGGTTGGCCCCGGTAGGCCATTGTGGTAACACGCTGTTTAACATGGAACGGATTTGGCTAAAAAATTATCCCCCCGGGCGAAAGCCAGAGATTGAAATTGGATTTCAGTCAGTCCCTCAGCTTTTGGATCCCGTTCTAAAGAAGTACAAGAAGAGAACAGCACTCCACTTGTGGGGCACTGACGTTTCATTTGAAGAGTTGGATGAGTTATCAACTGCTTTTGCGAGTTATCTGCAGAATCACTTGGGTCTTCAAAAGGGCGAACGGTTGGCAATTCTTTTACCCAACACCATCCAATTTCCCGTTGTTTTTCTAGGCGCTCAGAAAGCAGGAGTCGTTTGCGTCCCCACAAATCCGCAATACACTCCAAGAGAACTTCGCCATCAACTGAAGGACAGCGGTGCCAAAGCAATCGTTATTTTGGACATGTTTTTGGACAAACTGGAATCAGTTCTGGCGGATACTGATATTCGGACGGTAGTTTCCACTGGCATTGGAGATCAATTTAACTTTTTAAAAGCGACTGCGTTTTCTTTGGCCCTGAGAATAAAGGGGCAGATCCCAAAAACCAAAGTACAGGTCACACACTACCGACAAGCGATTACTCTTGGGATGACATCTCGTTTTGAGCCCGTCGAACTGGGAGCCAAGGATATTTCTGTTCTGCAGTACACCGGGGGAACAACTGGTGTTTCAAAAGGTGCGATTTTGAGTCAGGGAAATCTGGTTGCCAATATTTTGCAGGTTCAAGAATGGATAGCCCCTGATTTGCCTATGGGAAAAGAAGTTGTTCTGGCGGCCCTGCCCATGTTTCATGTTTTTGGTTTGACAGTGAATCTTTTAATGGGGCTTTCGAGAGCAGACACAATTGTTTTGATTCCAAAACCGATCCCAGTCGACAGTCTCGTCAAAGCCTTTGAGAAATTCCCGGTTTCGATTGTTTTAGGGGTCAACTCCTTGTTCAATGCTTTAAACAACAACAAAGAGTTTCAGCGGTTGGCTCCCAAAACTGTAAAATTTGCTTTGGCGGGGGGAATGGCACTTCAAGAATCAGTGGCTAAAAAATGGTTTTCCATCACTGGAAACAGACTTCTCCAAGGTTTTGGACTGACTGAAGCTTCACCCGTAACCCACATTGTTCCGGCCATAGAGAACTACCCTCCTGGAAGCATCGGACTTCCCATTCCCGGTACGGAATCCAAGCTGGTGGATGATCATGGGAATGAAGTGCCTCTTGGAAGCCCCGGGGAGCTCCTGATTCGCGGCCCTCAAGTCATGCAAGGTTATTGGAACCGTCCGGAAGAAACCGACAGAGTACTCTGTGGAGAAGGCTGGCTTAGAACCGGAGATATTGGGAAAATGGATGAAAACGGGTTTTTCTTTATCGTAGACCGGAAGAAAGACATGATTCTGGTCTCGGGCTTCAATGTATTTCCAAATGAAGTCGAGGAAGTCCTTTGCAATCACCCAAAGGTTCTGGAAGCAGCTGTAGTGGGAATCCCCCACAAAGCGGCGGGAGAAGTGGTTAAAGCATTTGTGGTGAGAAAAGACCTTTCTTTGACGGAAGCTGAATTAAAAGCCCATTGTCGAGAGCACCTAACCCCTTATAAAATTCCCAGAATGATTGAATTTAAGGAATCGCTTCCAAAAACCAATGTGGGCAAGATCCTCAGAAGGGAATTACGACCTAATCCAGTTTAGGCCCCACTCAACTTCCCTCAAGGTTCTATGCAAAAAGTTCAAATCAAATACAGGTCCCTCCCGTCCGACCTTGTCGTTCTGGGCCTTCTAGGTGCGGTAGTGTATGCCCTCATTGCGTTTGGGCGAGAATGGCAATCGGCTTTCAATCCTTCTGTTCAAATTGATTTGTCCCTTTCGGCTATTCCGAAGTACGCCCTTTTTTCGGCTTTGCGCGGTCTCAGTGCTTTTCTTATTTCGCTTCTGTTCACTTTTGTCGTGGGGTATTGGGCAGCCAAGTCGCCAAGAGCAGAAAAAATCATCATTCCACTTCTGGATATTTTGCAAAGTATTCCCGTTCTTGGTTTTTTACCCGGCCTTGTACTCGCTTTGGTCGCAATTTTCCCTACGACAAACGTGGGCTTGGAGCTTGCCTCCATCATCATGATCTTTACCGGCCAGGTTTGGAACATGACGTTTAGTTTTTACGCTTCGATCAAGTCCATTCCGAATGACTTCGAAGAGGTCGCCCGATTGATAGGCCTCAACCCTTGGGGCAGATTGTGGAAGATCGAAGTGCCGTTTGCGATGACCAACCTCATTTGGAACAGCTTGATGTCTCTCTCCGGAGGGTGGTTCTTTTTGATGGTTTGTGAAGCTTTTACTTTGGGCAATCAAAATTATCGGCTTCCTGGCTTGGGCGCTTACATGGCCATGGCGGTCCAAAACAATGATGTTGCCTCAATCTTTTTGGGAATCAGTTCCATGGCAGGGCTCATTATCGTAATGGATATGCTGATCTGGAGACCTATACTGGCTTGGGCTCATCAATTCAGGCTCGAGGATGTTCCGGGACTGACTTCTTCCGAACCTCTCATGAACAATTTGTTGAGGGAGTCGGCAATTCTGAATTGGTTCACTCTCTATTTGAGAAGAAGGGCTCTTAGACGGAAAGTCCTTGGAACAGAACCGGTCATCCAGCATCGGGGCACACCTTGGTATCTCAAAATCAATTTCTTCAAATTTTTTCAGAACAGGATCCTCTCCAAAGTGTTCTACGTGGCTATCGTTTTATTTTGTGGGCTCCTCATGGTTTTGGGTACCAGCAAACTGGTAGGTCAACTCGTGGCGGTTTCAGCTGATGATTGGAGAGTGGTTATCGAGGGAACTCTTTTCACATTTCTCAGGGTTTTTGGCGCCATCATTCTGGGATCCCTTTGGGCGGTTCCCACTGCGATTTGGATAGGGACCAATGGCAAGAGACTGCGGGTGGCCCAACCCATCATTCAGGTCTTGGCTTCATTCCCTGCACCCATGCTCTACCCTTTGGCCTTGGGGCTGTTTCTCCTCGCTGATATTCCTTTCTCGATAGGCTCCATGCTCCTCATGCTTCTGGGAAGCCAGTGGTACATTCTTTTCAATGTCTTGGCTGGCGCCATGCGAATTCCAAAAGAATTGGATGAGGCCATGAAAGTCATCGGCTCCAGCCTCACCAAAAAATGGTTCAAACTTTATTTGCCGAGCATTTTCCCTTCCTTGGTCTCTGGTTGGGTGACTGCTGCTGGGGGTGCTTGGAATGCAAGTATCGTCGCTGAATACCTCTACTATGAAGGCCAGCTGATGAGTACACCGGGTTTGGGATCAGTCATCAGCCAAGCAGCATTTTCAAAGAACTTCACTTTGCTTGCGGCCAGTCTGAGTGTCATGGTGGCAGTCGTGGTCATTTTAAATCGATCTCTTTGGGCGAAAGTTTATCATTTGGCCCAGACACGTTATCGAATGGATTTGTATTGAGGAGAGTTCTATGGCGGAAGCTTCATTGATTGAGTTGAAAAAAGTTTCCAAAACTTTCACTTTGGAATCAGGAAACCAAATCAGAGTTTTGGAAAACATCAACTTGGCTCTGTACCCCGGGGAGATCGTTGCTCTTCTAGGTCCCTCAGGCTCCGGAAAATCCACTTGCTTGAGGATCATGGCCGGACTGATGGAAAAAACCAATGGTGAAGTATTGGTCAGTGGAACACCTTCTCAAGGGACCAATCAGAATATCTCCGTGGTGTTTCAATCTTTTGCTCTCTTTCCCTGGGAAACGGTTTTTGAAAACATTGCTTTGGCTCTTGAACCGCTAAATCTGTCTTCAGAGGAAATTAAAAAACGCGTAAAAAAAGTGATTGATATGGTGGGGCTGGAGGGTTTCGAAGAAGCCTATCCCCGGGAACTTTCCGGAGGGATGAAGCAACGAGTGGGGATTGCTCGTGCATTGGTTATGGATCGATCGGTTCTTCTTTTGGATGAACCTTTCAGTGCTTTGGATATTTTGACTGCTGATTCGCTCCGAAACGAAATTGTGGAGATTTTTCAAAGCCAACAAACAGCGACTCGTGCGGTTTTGTTGGTCACCCACAACATTCAAGAAGCAGTCTACATGGCACGTCGAATTTTGGTGATGGGGGTGAATCCGGGACATATTCGAGGCCAAGTCATCAACGACTTGCCTTACCCTCGAAATGATGCAACACCCGCTTTTTCGCAAATGGTCGACCGCGTTCATTCCCTTGTGACTGAAACTCTGATGCCAGACGTCCCAAAAGTAGAAACTGGCTCGGGAATCACTGAAACGGCAACCCGCGAGTTATCATTTCAAGTGCTTCCCAATGTCTCAGTTTCTGAAGTGATTGGTCTTTTGGAAACAATCCACGCTGATGGGGGAACAGCTGATATTTTTAAATTGGGCCACCAAATCGAAAAGGATTTTGGCCATACCCTGTTTCTTGTAAAAGCGGCTGAGATCCTTGAGTTGGTTGATACACCGAAGCAAAAAGTCATTTTAACGGAGCTGGGCAGGCACTTCGTAGAAGGAGACATCAATGTCCAGAAACGCATGCTGCATGAACTTTTTGGTGAACTTTCGTTAGTGAGTGAAGTGGCTCAACTTCTGAGACAGAGCCCCACTTTGCGATTGCCCGTGGATTTGGTGATAGAAAAACTGACCGAATGGCTTCCAAACGAGAACCCTAATGAGCTTTTGGCTTCTCTGATTACTTGGGGACGTTTTGCGGAATATTTTGGTTACAATGACGACGCCAAAGAGCTTTATTTAGACGTGGGCCAAGAAACAGCTTAACTCTTCAAAAAAATTTCGCAGCGCAGCCAATCAAAAAAGTTCAATGTTTTCAGAATTTTTGTTTTTTTCTGGGTTCGAACGGGTTAACATTTTCGTACATTGTGTAGAAAAGAGGGGTCGCTATGGGCGCACATCCAGATTTTGCTGAGACCAAAACTAAAATCATGAAGATCATCTCTTTCTGGGATCCCATGAAAGTTCAACCCGGAAAACCACATGGCGCGCCAGAGGATGAGTACGAACCGGAAGCTGCCAGAATTGCGGCTTATGTTTTAAAACACCGCGAACCCGGCTCTCCGCTGTCTCTTCAATCTTTAAAAGAAGAAATTGAGCGTCTTTGGCAATTGATGTACGGCGAGTCATGCCCCAACTCCTTGGAAATTGCCCAGAACATCATTCAACAGTTTCCGTAACCAGACGGATAGAGTTTATTAAGTTAAACCTTATCAAAATGCGTCAAAATCTTCTGTTTTTGGTTCTGTTTTTTCTTGTTTCTTCAACGAGCTTTTCTGAATCCAAACATGGTGGGTCTCAATTCAACAGACCCGAAGCACCGGATCCGTTTGCGTCTTTCGAAACCTGTAAAAATCAGATTGAGGGCTTGGTCTCCAAACTGGATTGTAAAATCCCCCCTGTACTCTACGTTCCCGGCGTCCAATTCAAAAGAAACATGGAATATTTCATCCAGTTTTATGCCGCTAGAAATGGGGTAAGTTTTGACCAGCTCAATACTCTCGCCAATCTGACTCAGACGCCGGAGGGGAAAAAAGCCCTAACCTATTACTTTACTGGACTCAAATGTGCCGGCCTTCCCGGAGATCCGATTAACCGGAAAAATTGGAAGTCTTATGTGCCTGATTGTCCCCCGACTCCTCCCAAGAGCCCCCCTTGGACGCAGGATAATAAATGGGGAACTGCAAATTACCATCCCGGCGCTCACAAATGTCTGAGACTGGGAGCTTCTCGACCAGAGAACTGCAGCCCTCAAGAGACCGTCTGGCAATGCATCGGTAAAGAGTGGTTCAAAGGATTGGATCACAAAATCGCTGAACTGTTGGTGGATAAGATTCCCTCTCAACAATGTTGCTACGACTCTGAAAGTAAATTGATCACGGAAGGCCCGGCTGCAGGAACCCCGGACACTGTTTTTAGAAGCCATTCAGTGGAAGACCTAGCGGAAAAGCATTTCATAAAGATGGAAACAGCCAAGGACTTGAGAGTCGAGGACGTAGAAAAAGAATTGGCCCGGCAAAAACGTTCTCTTCATGAGATCAAAGAGACTATCGCCCACCACATCATGGACGCCAGAATTATCGATGCTTGTTTTCCCAATTGGCCCGGAAAAAACAACGAAAGCTTAAAAACCTACCACTCTCTCGGGTGGTCTCCTTTAAAATAATTACCGCACAACAAGAACTGGCACAGTAGCTTCTCTGACCACTCTTCGTGTAGTGCTTCCGACCAGTACAGAAAGAACGGGACCCGTTTGGGAAGCCATGGCAATCACACAAGACGGGAGCTTTTTGGAAAGCTTAATAATTCCATCCGAAACCCGGGCATCGGATTCATCCACTTGGCTGCTCACTTTAATTCCCAGATCCCTTTTCAGTTGGGCTCCCCACTTTTCCAAAGTCTTTTTCCGGTCCTTAACGTCTTTCTCCAAGTTTTCGGTAAAAACCGCCATTTCAGTTAAGGCCAATTCGGGAGAAGTCACAAAATATTCCACATTATTATAGAGAACGAGTTGGGCCCCTAAGTGTGCTGCCCATTTTCCTACTCTGCGAAGAACTTTTTGGGAATCGGGCGACAAATTCACAGGAAACAGAATCGTTTTGATCTGAGTCAGGGGCTTCATTGAAGGGTTCAGGAAAAGAACCGGAAGCGGCGAATGGTGCATCAGAGTTTCAGCAAAACTGCCCATCCAAAATCGGGAAAACCCTTTTCTTGCGTGGGTGTTGACCAAAATCAGATCTGCTTTGATTCGCTTTGCTTCTGATACCAAAGCATCCACGTCAGACCTTAAATAAACTCCTTTTTGTAAAATGGCTTTGGGCTCTTCCAAATCAAAGGGAGTTCGAGACAACCCCTTTTTCATCACGCTTTGAACATTCTCCAAAAAGACTTTTTTTCCTTCCCCTCTGGCCAAGGGTTGCGCTTGCTCGGAAAACCTTACGATATAAGCAGGGTTTATTTTTAGTTTGGCCTGTTTGGAGAGCGCCTTCAGCATGGACTCAGAAGCACTCCTCACTTTCTTATCTGTCGCCAGAATATCGACGGCCCACAAAACTCGTAACCCGTTCCCTGATTTTTGCTTCATAAACACTCCTTTTACCTCGCCAGAACTTTAATCCTCTACATTTTCCTCGCCAATAGAAAAGGGACCGCGGTATGAAATAAAACCGGAGGTCGTTCAGTGAAAGTTGCTTTTTTTGATACTCACAAATTTGAACGTCCCATTTTTGAGAAAATGAATGGGGCATTTCACCACGAATTGGTTTTTTTTGAACACCGCCTCAAGAAAGAAACCGCAGTTCTGGCAGATCAATTCCCCTGCGTTTGCTCTTTTGTAAATGATAAATTGGACTCAGAAAGTCTGACTATTCTTAAAAAAGGCGGAGTGAAATTAATTGCTTTGAGGAGTGCGGGCTTCAATCATGTCGATTTAAAAAGTGCTCAGGGTTTGGGATTAACGGTGGTCAGAGTTCCCGAATACTCGCCCTATGCAGTGGCTGAGCACGCCGTGGCTCTTCTTTTAGTCCTCAATCGGAAAATTCATCGGAGCTATTTACGGGTTCGAGAGCTTAATTTCTCACTCGATGGTCTGGTGGGGATGGACCTGCATGGAAAAACTGTGGGAGTAATCGGAGTGGGCAAAATCGGTGCTGCCTTTGCGCAAATTATGAAGGGCTTTGGGTGCACAGTTCTGCTTCACGACATCAAACCCAATCCCAAATTAGCGGAAACATTGGGGGCATCCTATGTCGATTTGGATAAAATTTTTAAGGAAGCTGATATCCTTTCACTTCATGTCCCTCTGAACTCGGACACCAAATACCTGATTAACCAGAGTTCACTGGAAAAAATGAAAAAAGGGGTTTTCTTGATCAATACAGGAAGAGGGGGACTGGTAAACACACGCGATCTGATTCAATCTCTTAAGTCCGGACATTTGGGTGGTGCAGGTCTGGATGTCTATGAAGAAGAAGAACAGTTGTTTTTCCAAGACCACTCTGAAGAAGTCCTCCAAGATGATGTGTTGGCCCGGCTTCTGACTTTTCCCAATGTAGTCATCACTTCCCATCAAGCTTTTTTAACTCAAGAAGCCTTGGGCAATATTGCGCACACAACGCTTTCCAATATTTCTGATTTTGAGAAGGGAAAACCCCTGAAAAACCAAGTGAGTTTTTCCTAGACGCGTTCCTTCATGCGGAATAAATTATGAAAGTGGAATTAACATCAATCCTCAATGCTTTTTTAGGCGGTCTCATGGTGGGGCTGGCAGCGCTTCTCATGCTCTTTCTCAATGGCCGGATCCTGGGCGTCAGCGGCATTTTGGGAGGCCTTTTCAACCCTTCGAGCTGGAATCAAGTGTGGCGGTATTGTTTCGTGCTTGGAATTTTGTCCGGCGGTTTGATTCTCAAACTTTTTTTTCCCGAATCTTTGGAAAACACGGTTGTTAGAAACGACTTACAGTTGGTTTTGGCTGGCATTTTGGTTGGCTGGGGCACTCGCTTGGGAAGCGGGTGTACGAGTGGTCATGGGATCTGTGGTGTTTCCAGACTTTCCCCTCGCTCCTTGATTGCAACCGGAGTTTTTATGGCGTTTGGAATTCTGACTGTTTGGTGCTTGAACCGGTGGGGGCTCAATTGATGAATCGAGAAAATATGAGCTCTTTTTTCTGTGGCTTTCTCTTTTCGATTGGGCTTGGGGTCGCTGGAATGACCCGGCCCCAAAAAGTGATTGGTTTTCTCGATCTCTTTGGAAGCTGGGATCCGAGCCTCCTTTTTGTCATGGTGGGAGCGATTTTGGTTTACGCTCTTGGTTACCGGAAAGTTAAAAAAATGGCTCAGCCTCTTTTTACAGCGGAATTTATGGTTCCTTCGAACCGGCAATGGGATAGCTCTTTAATTACAGGATCTGCTCTTTTTGGCGTGGGTTGGGGGTTGGCTGGATTCTGTCCCGGTCCGGGCCTTACTTCTTTGTCAGGACTGGGCCATTCCTCTTTGATCTTCACGGGTACAATGTTGGTCACTGTATTTGTTTTCGAGAGGTGGCGCTTGAGAGGGACTTCGAAATGATCCAAGTGAAGGAATTTTTTGATCCAAGGACTTTTACTCTCACTTATGTCGTTTGGGATCAGGAGACTCTGGATTCGGTCGTGATTGATCCTGTCCTGGATTATGATCCAGCTTCATCCACGACCAGCAAGGACTCCTTCAAGACTTTGATGGATTTCTTGGGAACGCAGCCGTTCAAAGTTCATTTGATTCTGGAAACCCATGCACATGCGGACCATCTGAGCAGTTCACAGCTTTTGAAAAAAGCTTTTCCAAAAGCACAAGTTGCCATTAATGAGCAGATCCGAATCGTTCAGACTGTTTTCAAAGAAATTTTTGATCTGCCGGAACTGGCTGATGATGGGAGCCAATTTGATCGCCTCTTCAAAGATGGAGAAGTCGTAAGAGCAGGCAGCTTGTCTTTTGAGGTTCGCCTAACTCCAGGACACACTCCGGCTTGCTCTTCTTTTGTTTTTGATGGCGCTGTTTTTACTGGAGATGCCCTCTTTATGCCCGACTCAGGGGTCGGCCGGTGTGACTTCCCCAAAGGGGATGCCGCTACCCTCTACGACTCCATCACCCGTCGGCTTTACACACTTCCCGACCAGACAAGGGTTTTCACTGGCCATGATTATCAACCCAATGGGCGAGCCTTGGAGTTTGAATCCACCATTGGACTGGAAAAATCCGGGAATATCCATTTGAGTGCCAAAACCACCCGGTCGGATTTTATAAAATTTCGAACTGATAGAGACAAAACTCTTTCTGCTCCGAAATTGCTTCTGCCTTCTGTCCAATTCAATATTGCCGGGGGACACTATCCCTCCCCCCACGCAAACGGGAGAAGGTATTTTTCCATTCCCGTTTCTGAAAGAACTTAGGAGTGTTTCATGAAGCCCCACTATAAAATCTTAATCCTGGGTGCCGGGACCGGAGGGGTTTCTGTAGCCGCCAGACTCGCCAAGAAGCTCTCTGCACAGGATATCGCCATCCTTGATCCTGCTGAAAACCATTACTACCAACCCCTGTGGACTCTCTCTGGGGCGGGATTGATTCCAAAGCAAGAATCCGAGAGGGCGCAAAGGAATGTACTTCCCAAGGGGGTCCACTGGGTGAAGGAATCGGTTACAAAGCTCCTTCCCAAATCAAACGAGGTCGAAACCGACTCGGGAAAGCGTTTCTCCTATGATTTTTTGGTGATTGGCTTGGGACTTCGTTTGGCTTGGGAAAACATTCCTGGAGCCAAGGAGAGCTTGGGGAAAAACGGGGTCTGCACTATTTACGAATACGCCCAAGTGGATAAAACGGCGCAAATGCTGAGATCTTTTTCTGGAGGCAAGGCTATGTTCACCATGCCGCCCTTGCCTATCAAATGTGCTGGAGCGCCTCAGAAAATCATGTACTTGGCCGATGAGATTTTTAGGAAAAAGGGAGTTCGAGATCAGTCTCAAGTTTTTTTTGCGACCTCTGGGAAAGCGATTTTTGGAATTCCCGTATTTGCAGAAGCGCTGACCAAAGTGGTACAGGAAAAAAATATTGAGCTCCTAACGCAACACCAACTGTCTTCAATCGATGGAGAAAACAAGAAAGCCGTTTTCCGGATAACTGGTCCTGATGGCCAAGTCTCTGAAAAAGAGATTGCCTATGATTTAATCCACGTGGTTCCACCAATGACGGCTCCACAAGTCGTTTTGGAAAGTGAACTGGCTGAAAAGAAAGGAGATCAGAAAGGTTGGCTATCGGTTGATAAATTTACACTCCAGCACAAACATTACGAAAACATTTTTGGCATTGGAGACGTTACCGGGGTTCCCAACTCGAAGACGGGAGCCGCGATTCGAAAGCAAGCACCGGTCGTTGTGGAGAACCTTCTTGCAGTGATGGAAAAACGAAAGCCTCTTGCCGTTTACGACGGCTACTCTTCCTGCCCTTTGGTCACCCGGGTGGGAAAAGTGATTTTGGCTGAGTTTGGCTACGATGGGAAACTGCTCCCTTCTTTTCCTTTGAATCCCGCAAAAGAACGCTGGAGCATGTGGCTTCTAAAACGCTACTTCCTGCCCAAACTTTATTGGTACGGGATGCTCCGAGGTGTTGCGTGATTGAAAACATTTCCGATACGGCTTTTCTAGTGGCAGCTTACCGGGCTTTGGAGACCGAGAGAAGCGATGCTCTCTTTCAGGATCCCTTTGCCAAAGAACTGGTAGGTGAAAAAGGCCTCAGAATCGTCGACAGTCTGCGGTCAGGAAGAAGCTCCTCTTGGTTCTTGGTTGCTAGAACTTGCATCTTGGATGCGTGGATCCTCAAACTGATCCACGAAGAAAATATCGACACGGTACTCAACTTGGCTGCGGGACTCGATGCCCGAGCCTATCGGTTGGAGCTGCCGCCCCAGCTTCGCTGGTACGATGTTGATTTACCGGACATCTCAAACCACAAGGAAACCGTCCTTAAAAACCAAAAGCCGAAGTGCGAATACCATCTCGTTAAAATGGACCTCGCCAATCAAGCAAACAGAGCCAAATTGTTTGCAGAAATCGCTCAGCAATCCAAGAAAACACTGGTAATCAGTGAAGGGTTTTTAATGTATCTGACTCCCACTCAGGCCATTGAGCTTGCGCAAGAACTGGCACAGCACACACCTTTCCGCTTTTGGTTGGCTGAACTTTTGGGACCCGTTCAACTGGCTCTGATCAAAATCAAGTGGGGTAAAACTTTTAAAGCTGCCAATTCAGAAATGGCTTTTGCCCCCAAAGAAGGGCCCGCTTTTTTCAAGCCCTTTGGCTGGAATTCTCAGGAATTCAAATCCTCTTTTGATGAAGCGATCCGAATTGGCCGCGCCCCAAAAGGTTCTGCTCTACTTAAAGGAGCTGCCCATTTACTCCCTCGAAAAATGAGAGATGTAATCAATCGGGCAGGAATTGCTCTTTTGATCCGATGAAGACGGTCTATCCCACAGGCCTCACTTCCCAAGAAGCGGCCAATCGACTTGAAACCTTGGGCCCCAACGAAATCATCCCTTCCCGTTTCCAGTCCTTTTTCTCAGAAGCTGGAAAAGTATTTTTGGATCCGATGGGCCTCATGCTTCTTCTTTTGGGGATTTTGTATTGGCTCATTGGAAGTCGAACGGATGCCCTTCTTCTCTTTTTCGCTTACATCCCTGTTACCGGGGTGGATGTTCTTCTGCAAATACGCGCTCAAAGAGCTTTAAAAGCCCTGAGTTCCACAGTCCAAACCACCGTTAAAGTGATCCGAGATGGGATGATAAAGGACATACCTGTCCGAAATATTGTCGTGGGAGATGTTATTCTGTTTGAAGAGGGCCAATCGATTCCCGCGGATGGCACCATCATTGAAGCAGACAACCTCAGAATCAACGAAGCTGCTCTGACCGGAGAGTCTGTTCCTGTCGATAAATCTCCCGGTTCCAATTTTTTTGGGGGCACTGTTCCCCTTCAAGGGAGAGGGACGGGGATAATTGAGAACACGGGAAAAAACACCCGTTTTGGAAAAATCGCAGCTCTTCTCAAGGAAACACAAGCAGAGAGCTCTCCTCTTCAAAAGAAAGTAAATCACTTGCTCACCCGGTTTCTTTGTGTGGCTCTCGGACTGGCTTGTTTGCTTTTTGCCATTCAAGTCATCCGAGGGACGGGCTGGATTCACTCCCTGATTGTGGCGGTCACTTTCGGAATGGCCGCGGTCCCGGAAGAATTTCCTTTGGTCTTTACTCTTTATTTGAGTCTCGGGGCATGGAGGTTGTCTCGTCATGGAGTTCTGACAAAATCCCTCCCCAGTGTAGAGGCTCTGGGAAGTGTGGATGTTATTTGCACTGATAAAACCGGCACTTTGACTTTAGGGCAATTTCAGCTCGAAGCCCTTGTCGCTCTCTCGGAACTCCCGACCGAGTTTCTTTGGAAGTGCGCTTTGATGTCTTGCGAAGTGAGAATTGTGGACTCAATGGAAGCTGCCATTTCTGAAAAAGGACAAACGTATCAGCACCTTTTGACTGGCTGGAACTTGGAGTTTGATTACCCTTTTGAATCCCACGGAAAACACATGTCCCACGTTTGGAAAAATCTCGACGGGACCCAAGTGATAGCCATGAAAGGAGCTGTGGAAGGAGTTCTGGAGCACTGTGAAAGGAGCTATCAAGAATCAGCCCAAATCACCGACCAAGTGCGCGCTCTCACCAGCCAAGGAAAACGATTGTTGGGACTGGCCTATCGGCAAGGCGCTTGCACGGGAAACCGGCAACAAGATGAAATCGGTCTTACTTTTTTGGGGCTGCTTGTATTCAATGACCCGACCCGGGAGTCGGCAAAAACAGCCATCTTGGAATGCCAAAAGGCTGGGATAGAAGTGAAAATGCTCACGGGAGATCATCCCGATACTGCCCACGCAGTGGCGGATGAGATTGGAATGCATCACGATCACCAGCTCCTGTTTACTGGTGACGAATTGAGAAAAATGGAAAAACAGGAACGTTGGAAAGCTTTTCAACAAGGGGCTATCTTTTCAAGAGTCCTTCCCGAGCAAAAACATGAAATGGTGCAGGCACTTAAAAGCCTTGGAAAAGTTGTCGCCATGACGGGTGACGGAATCAATGATGCTCCTGCACTGAAGCTTGCTGATATCGGAATCAGCATGGGAGTCAATGCGACAGATGTTGCCCGTTCAACGGCCGGAATGATTCTTCTCAAAAACGACTTTGGTGGAATCGTCGAAGCCGTTTTTGAGGGGCGCAGAGTTTTCGAAAACCTTAAAAAAAGTTTTTGCTACTTGATTGCTTTCCATGTGCCGATCATTTTGCTGGCTTTTATCCCACCCCTTCTTGGATGGGGGGATTTACTCCTTCCGATTCACATCGTTCTTTTAGAATTAATTGTTCACCCAGTCTCTGCTTTGGCTTTCGAAAACCTTCCAGCTCCAATTTCACAGAGGGAAAAGGACCTGCTTTCTCGAAACCAGGTCTTTTTTTCAGTTTTTTCAGGAACTCTCCTGAGCATCGTCAGTCTGGGGCTGTTTCTAACCTTTGGCCGGGAGCTTTCACTCTTCACCACTCTTTTTGGAGTGCTGGGTTTCATGCTGGTCGAAGTCTGGCCAGTTATAAACTTCCGGATTATGGGTATTTTTTCTTTCTTCCTTGGACTCACTACAGCTCTGGGCCAAGTTCCTGCTCTGGGCCGGATTTTTCACTTGAATCCGGTGGGTTTCACCGAACTTTTTTGGGCCTTGCTCATCGGACTTGGATCTTCGATTCCCGCTCTAATAAAGCGTCTACCAAGGTCAAAAGGATCGTGAGGTTTACGGGCAACAGAACTCGGTCCACACTGTGGGACAAGTGTTCGTGCAGATCCAAAGTGGTAATCAAATACACACCGTACATTGCCAACGTGTAAAAAGCCGTGAAAAAAGCAGGCACCAACCCTTTTCTGGAAAGCCCCACGACAGTCCAGAGCGCCACAAAATAAACGCCGGAAACTTTGACCATCGACAGGAAAATTTCCAGCAGATCGGATCCGCTGCTCAATCTTTTTAAAGCCCGGTCCAAGATACCGCTCACAAATAAGTCCGTGGTCTGAATACCAGAAATGGCTACGGGTCGTTTCCACAAAAAATAATAAATGAAACAAGTCGCAATCGGACCAAGCCAGAGAACCTTTCGGTGGCGAAAAATAAAGAAAAAGCTAATGAGGAGAAGAAGCAGCGCCAAAACCCCTTCGTTTTTGATCATCGGGAGGGCCAAGAAAATCCAAATCAGCCAAGAATATTCGGATTTTTCCTCACACTTCTCCAGCAATAAACAAGCGACTGCAATATAGAGCCCCAAGATGGCATCCATGTAACCATCCACCAAAAGCTGTTTGCTCACAAAAAGCGTTCCCAAAACTGCGACTGCAAAAGAAAAGTGTCGCTTAAAAAGGATCCTAAGGACCAAAAAGATCGGGATCAAAACGGGCAAGATTGAGAGTCTCGGGAATATTTCATTCCAAAATCCCAGTCCCTTCGCAAAGGAAGCCGCTATCGCAGGAACCAAAACAGGGTAGTCGTTGTGGCTTTCAGGAAAATAATTATCCAATTGGGTATACAAATTATTGTCCACGAAAATCCGTTTGGCATGAAAGAACCAAATATGTCGAGCATCCCAGTGGGTCAGAGGGACTCCAAGAATGATGAAAATCACGCAACTGACAATCGCCAAAACCATCCAATTTTTTTTCAGATCCAGAAATGAACCCAAGACAAAGATCAAGAAAGCCGCTCCAAAAACGAGGGGGGAAACGTGGAATCCCAGAGACCAGGCGATAAGATTTAAAAAGTTAACCGCAAAGAAACAGGAAGCCATCCAAAAGAGAAATTTATCTTCAGAGGTTCGGGCATTCATGGAGTGCAATCCCTTCCAGTTCATCAATGAGGCGGCACTCCTTCACCAAGGGAACCGCTTCACTTTTTTTTGAGAAAACAAGTGGGGCATTTTCCGTAATTCGAATGGGATACAAATACTCCGTGGCAGGATAGCGGATGTACATATTACTTTTGAGTTCACCCACCAACCGGTAGTTTTTATCGGAACGCTTATCGGTCATTCGCTTCATCAAAAGGGCTTCGGGACGGAGGAATTCACTGCCCGAATCTTTCTCAAAAGCTAAAAAGATATTTTTAGAGTTCCAAACTTCCCAACGTGTGGGAGCGGTGACGGATTTGAAATAACCAAAAAGTACGGTGAGAAAAACACCCACTCCAGAGAGCTTGATTAGAAAGTTTTTATCATTTGAAATCATTTTAAAAAATGGCGGGGCGGACGGGACTCGAACCCGCGGCCTCCTGCGTGACAGGCAGGCGTTATAACCAACTTAACTACCGCCCCGTAAGATCGCGATAGAATCCACGAACCTACTGATCCCCTAAAAAATTGTCAATTTAAGGCGCCTCAAAATCCAAAAAGAGCTCCCGATGGCTCATTAAAAGGACCCATAGCTCTCTTTGAGCCCCGATATCCACCGGAACCGTGACCCCTTTGTGCTTGCGGAGAAACTCCCTCAAATCTCTTAATTTCTCTTCCTCTCCCGTTAACTTTACCTGAGACAAAGGGACCAAAGCCTGCTCTTTGTGGGTCTGGAGCCACTCCAAAATCCTCTCTTTGTGCGTTTCAAAAGTAGAAACCGGAGTCAGCCCCCAGGGTTGGTCCTCAGATTCCAGTGGCCTTGCGTAGGGCTTCCACTTTTCCCACTCTTTTTGGGGGTCTTTGGAGAAAACAAAAGCATCAAAAAGGTGGCGGTACAGAGGGTTTGGGCTTTTTCCCAGCCCCACTTTCCAAGGATTGCAGGGCTCCGGAAACTTTGGACTTTTCTTAAAAAAAGGCTGAGATTTCACTCCCTGGATCCCCAAGACTTCCGAGACTTTCGGAGAAACCTCCCCATTTCCCTGAATCAAGGCCCGGACCTCCCTTGGGGATAATTTCAAGCTGCTCTCGTGGGTCCGGCTTTGAAGTTTTGCGCCCAAAAGGCCCAATTTGAGTAGCCTTAATTTGTGGCGAATGCCCACTTTCGCTTTAAGATTGAATAGTGGGTGTTTATTGTCCCCGCTCTTTCTAGAAACTTCCCTCAGGGTTTTAGGAACCACACATAAAATGAAGTTGCTCTTCAAGCTCTGCCAGAGATCCAAATAATGCAGCCAAAAAGCCGGATCAAAGCCCTTCAGGTCCAATTTATCTGCCATCCCCTTCGGGTCTCCCCAAGGTCGGTGGTAACTGAAACCCCATTCAAAACCTGCTTCGTCCAAGATTTTTGAAATGGCCTCTCCGGTAAAGCCCCGATCGGATGCATGTAAAAAGCCATCCACGATTCCCGGATTATTTTTCGAATCAGGATAATCAAAAAAAGTCGATTTTAGAGGGTGAGTTTCGGGCAAGCTCGCCATCAAATTCTTTAAAACCTTGGGGTGTGAGGAATGGATTGGGCCAAGCCCCAAGAGCTTGGCTAACTTTTGAATCTGAAAAACCCGCTGCCGGCCGTAATGAGTATAGACCATCAACCTTAAAATCCCATTGGGCTTCAGCCGTTTGGAAAACTCCTTTAGAACCTGTTCAGGCTCGGGGAGACTCATGAGAACCCCATAGCATTCAATCAGATCGAAGGGCCCCTCTGGATAGGTTTCAGGATTACTCAGATCAAGGGAACGAAAGGCCACATTGCGAATCCCCTGCAGGCGGCAACGCTTTTGGGCTATTTTTAGAGAGGCTTCGGAGAGGTCCGTTGCTGTAATAGAAGCTTCAGGGTTGGCTCGAGCAAATAAATATGGCTGAAAAGTACCACAGCCCGCAATCCAAATTCGCGGCTCCGAACTGACTTCTCGTTCCAAACGCCGGGCCATCCACTCCAAATTGATTTGCCAAAGCGAGTCCCGATGAAGTTTGGCCACCAAAGGCACTTTGGGGTACGGCCACCGCTCATACTGATCCTTAACCCGTGGAACTCTATTTTCCGGCATTTCACTATCCTACCTTTTTTGACCCGTTATGCGTCGCATTATTTCGGGGTCTGACTTGACTGTGCCCCCTAACCCTCTAGAATCACCTGATAGTTTTAACTTCATTAGGAGCCTGAGATTCCCCATGGAAAAAAGAATCAATGATTTTAGTATCCGGGTGGCAACCGTAAACGGAACCGGTAGCCAATCCTCAAACAACCTACTTTTTAAATCTCTTTTCAGAATGGGCATTGGAGTTTGTGCGAAAAATCTTTTTCCCTCAAACATCCAAGGACTGCCCACTTGGTTTCAGATCAGAGTAAGCCCGAAAGGTTATCAAAATCTTCGCGAACACGATGACATTGCTGTGTTGATGAATGCTGAAACTGCCAGAGAAGATATTGCATCTATGCGGCCCGGCACTACCGTTTTCTACAACTCCAGCATCATTAAAATTGCCCCAGAGGAAATCAAGCAAGGAATGATCGTTTACGCTTTGCCCGTAGAAGAACTTTCCAAAAAAATTACAGATGCAAAGCTTCGTCACCTCTTAAAAAACCTCTTCTATGTGGGCGCTCTTTCCCATCTTTATGGCATTGAAGAAGATGTCATGAAGAGTGTGATTAAAGATACTTTCCGCGATAAACAAAGCGCGATTGATGCAAACATCGCAGCTCTTCAAGTGGGGATCGATTACGCAAAAGAAAACTACAAGAAGCAAGATGCTTTTGAATTTCAAAGATCCAATGTGAACGACGGAAAAATTGTAACGGAAGGCAACACTGCTTCCGGACTCGGAGCAATCTATGCGGGTTGCACAGTCGTTGCTTGGTACCCCATTACCCCCTCGAGCTCTCTCACAGAATCCATGGAGAGCCACTTGAAAAAACTCAGAATGGGAAAAGACGGAAAAGCAAAATTTGCAGTAGTGCAGGCCGAAGACGAATTGGGAGCCATGGGGATGGTACTCGGAGCCAGCTGGGCAGGAGCAAGAGCTATGACTGCAACTGCCGGCCCGGGAGTCTCTCTCATGCAGGAATTGTTGGGATTGGCTTATTATGCAGAGATTCCGGCCGTTCTTTACAACGTCCAACGTGTAGGGCCCTCAACAGGTCTTCCCACTCGAACTCAACAGTGTGACATTCAATCCTGTGCTTACGCTTCCCACGGTGACAAAAGACACATTCTTCTGTTCCCAAAATCTCCAAAAGAGTGCTTCGAAATGGGACAAGATGCATTCAATCTAGCCGACAGGATGCAAACTCCGATTTTTGTGATGAGTGACTTGGATTTGGGAATGAACCAATGGGTGGATGATGAATTGGTTTACACCAAACCCAAATATGACCGCGGAAAAGTTCTCTCGGCCCAAGAACTCGATAAAGTAAAAGACTTCGGTCGCTATTTGGATGTGGATGGAGACGGGGTTTGCTACCGAACACTTCCTGGAACCAACCACCGAAAAGCTGCTTTCTTTACTCGGGGTTCTGGACACGATGAATACGCTAGATATACCGAGAGCCCTGTTGTTTATGCCCGAAACATGGACCGCTTGGCGAAAAAATTCCAGACTGCCAAACAATATGTTCCCAAGCCGGTGGTCACAGGAAATTCAAAAGCAAAAGTTGGCGTGATTGCTTACGGCACTACCCACCATGCTTTGGTCGAAACCTTGGATCGGATGAAAAACGACAATGTGAAATACCTGAGATTGCGGTCTTATCCATTTTCTCAGGAAGTGGAGGACTTCATAAAGTCCTGCGATCGTGTGGTCGTTGTGGAGCAAAATAGAGATGCTCAGATGAGACAGCTGATTGAAGTGGATATCCGGGGCTATCAAAACAAACTCTTCAGCGTTCTGTATTATGGAGGCTTCCCCATTTCGGCGGACTTCATTCAACGCGAACTTGAAAGACAATTAGGGTAATAACCATGACAACACCATCAACTTGTAATCGTATCGGTTTGGAAAAAGCTGACTACTCTGGAAAACCCTCCACTCTATGCAAGGGTTGTGGGCACGATTCCATTACGGCTTGTATCATTGAAGCTTACTATCAATTGGGTGTTCCTCCCCATACTTTGATGAAGTTTTCCGGGATTGGCTGTTCTTCAAAAACCCCCACTTACTTTGTAGATCGCGCTCACGGGTTTAATAGCGTTCACGGTCGGATGCCTGCGATTGCAACTGGGGCTAATTTGGCAAACCACAAACTCACTATGGTTGGGGTTTCTGGAGACGGAGATACCGCGAGCATCGGGATGGGCCACTTTTGTCACGCTATCCGCCGAAATGTGGACATGGTTTACATTATTGAAAACAATGGAACCTATGGCCTCACGAAGGGCCAATTCTCAGCTACTGCAGATTTGGGTTCAAAAGCCAAAAAGGGTTGGTCAAACCCGTACCCAACGATTGACTGCTGTGCAGTAGCCATCGAGTTGGGAGCTTCTTTCGTTGCACGTTCCTTTTCTGGTGACAGAAAGCAAGTGATTGCCCTGATCAAAGCCGCTTACGCTCACAAAGGGATTGCCGTTCTTGATATCATTTCTCCTTGTGTCACTTTCAACAACCATGAAGGCTCCACCAAGAGCTATACTTTCGTGAAAGAGCATGACGTGGTTCTTCAGGAGCTGGGATTCATCGCTCCTCAAGAAAACATTGAAGTTGAAATGCAAGATGGAGAACGAAAAGACATCACTCTTCACGACGGTTCACGCCTCACAGTGAAGAAGCTGGGACGGGATTATGATTATACCGATCCCGTGAAAGCAATCGACTCAATTCACCAAGCCAGAGCGAAACAGGAACTCATTACCGGGCTGCTTTATCATAACCCGGGCTTTAGTGATCACGCAGAGCTGATGAATTTAGGGGATCGCCCACTCTGTGAAATGACCGAAGCGGATCTGGATCCAGGTCCGGAATTTCTTGCAAAGCTGAACAAGAGCTTTAAATAAGCTGAGTTTGATTAGAAACTAAGAGTGGTTTCGAGGTAAGCTCCCGTATAGGGAGGAACTTGTCGGCAGACGCCAGACGAGCATTGAGTGCCTCCACTGGTTTGACCAATGAAACCGCGGGCCACCAGCATGCCCGAAGAATAAGTAGCTGAACCATTCATGAAGTGATTTCCCAGTTCAGGTAAATTGGTTGGCATGTGCTCATAACCCACACCTAAATTAAACCGCTCAGAAAAAGTGTAAGTTAAGCGAGCCACGTTTCTTTCTTCTCGAATGGGAATGGGAGAAGTGATGGCTTGATTGAGGTTCTGTTTGCGAAGTTCCAACTCGACATATTGCCCTTTGGCTGTTTTCACTTTTGTTTTCACACTGGCATGAGCCAAATTGTTTTTTTCAGGCATCCACCGGTAGCCGCCTTTAAGCTCCAACTCAACCCCCGACATAATTTTGAACTTTGAAAAAGCTACGGGGTGGTGGACGGGTGTTTTCAACTCTCTATCCTGCCCATGGAGATAACTTGTTCCGAGAACAGTCGTGCCTTCCTCGCCCAAACGTCCCTCCAGCCCCAATCGAGCTGCAGAAACATCGCTATTGTTCGTCGCTAAGACAAAATCCTCTTCCAGTGTTGGGGGCCTCTGAAACTCATAAAAAAACTCCCTGTAATCTTTGAACTCCAATTTGGTCTTGAAAGCCAAATCGCTGTAACTCAAAGAAGCATAGCTCCCATAACCCCGGGGCTTTGCTTTCAGGGGTTTTTTAGAAGACGTGGAGGCTTCCCAATCCATTATATTGGTTTCCAAATACGCTTCCAATCCAGAGAGAAGGTCCCTCGATTCGAAGATAAATCCCCAAGTCTGGTACTTTTTATTGATGGGCTTCCCGTTGGGCTGGTTTTCAGTTTGGTGATAGTGCGCAGTGAGTTTGGTTTGTCGTGCTAAATTCCCTGAAACAGCTCCTCCCACGAGTCGGACTTCACGCGCCTCCATGAAAGTATCCACCGGGTTGATTGCAACTGGAGCTTTCAAGGCATTTACTTTTCCACCAAAAGCGGAAAGTTCACCAAAGGAATTCCGAACTTTGACGGCCCCTCCTTCCAAAGTATTGTCCACTCCAAAAGCTGGGTTGCTAAAGAGAGCCAGCCCGATCCCGCGTCCAAACTCTTGGTGGCTGTCTCCCAATTGAAATTCAAGATTTTCCCAAGAACCCGCCAGATTTTTCTTATCCAAAAGGAAAGGTTGATCGATAAGGGGGTCCTTCGTTTGGGAAAAACGATTTGAGACTGCCACTTTGGAGGAGAAGTTTCCAAACTCAATGCCTAAAGAAGATTGATGAAAGAGGACGTTGGAAGCTGGAAGAGTCGGATCCCCGGGATCTTTGGCGCTAGTCACTAAAGCATGGTCCGAAATGTTCCATGAAAAGGGCCAAGAGGAACTCTCTTCGATGATTTCTTCCGCGCCCCGAGCGGAGTTCACAGAAACCAGTGCGAGCAAAATGAGAAAATAGGATTTCACGAGGATTAAATTTTTGGACTTAAATGCTGCTTCACTTCTTCAAACATTTGTTCGTCAAAGCCCGAAAAAGTTTTGGCTATTTCGCCTTTGGAATCAATTAAAGCCGAAAAAGGAAGGCTTTTGGAACCTTGATATTTGGAGAAAATCTCATGTTTCGGATCCATCACAACTGGAAAATCGAATCCGTAAAGTTTGAGAGTCGGCCCGACATCACTTGCCGTTTGGGAAGTATCTACATTGATAGCGAGCATGTCCAAAGGCAAGTTGGGTTCCTGTTTCAACCGGGTCGTTATTTCCTTTAATTCTTGGAGACAAGGAGTACACCAACTCGCCCAAAAGCAGAGAATTAAAGATCGGCCGGGCCGAACATTCTGCTTTAGGGAAGTCCTGCTTCCGTCCAGCATCTCCGCTTGAAACTGGGGAGCCGGTTTTGCCAACAACTGAACCCCCAAAAACAACAGGGTCCAGAGAATAGGGCCTTTAACCATTGATTAACTCCTTCAATCGTTCCATGAACTCATCCATATCCAAAATGCCTGGATCATAAACTTCCAAGACCTCTCCGTCTGGTGCAGTTATGACAGTGGCTGGAACCAAACAGCTGGAGCCCGGATAATATTTCCGGTATTCAGTTTGGCAGCGATTGTCTGCAAGCATTTGGAATTGATTCAAGCCCAGTTCACGACCATAGCGATCGGCCACTTGTTGGTCTGCTTTGCTCCAATTTGGACCTGCGACCACATAAACTCTTGCATCCACCAAAGAAGCTTGCTCTCCCAACTCGCTCGAAATTCTTTGATTTAAAACCGGGAGCTCTTCATTACAGCTGGAACAGGAATACCCCGCAAAAACTTTCAGGATAATTTTGGGTTCGGCCAAGCCAGATTTTTTCGTGCTGAGCCCATCCGACATCTGAGAGCCGCAGCTAAATAAAAAGATTGAAGCAATCACGCCAATCACCAACGTAAGGTTCTTATTCATGGGGAGTCCTCTTTTGAATTTTGTTTGTGGGATAACACAATTATTGCACTCTTTTTGGGCTATGTAATTACCCAGCCCAACACATAACGAATTCTCAAAAAAGTCTTACCGCGTCAGGGCGCTGCTGCGAGTCATTATTCTAGGGGTTAACTATTCGTTTTTTTATGGGTTTGACTTTGTTTTTTTCTCAAGGGATGAACTAATCGAGCAGAGATTCAAGTGTTAAGACCCATTTCTTTTAGGAGGAAAACAAACCATGAAAGCTCAAATTAAACCGGGAAAAATCCTCATCAACAACGAATGGAGCGAAGCAGCAAGTGGAAAAAGATTTGATGTCATTAACCCAGCAACAGAAACAAAAATCACGGACTGTGCTGAAGGAGACTTGGAAGATGTCAATCGAGCCGTTTCTGCTGCTCGCCGAGCTTTTGAAACGGGTCCCTGGAAAAAAATGTCAGCCCGGGAGCGGGGTCGAATTTTAAACCGAACGGCCATTCTACTGGACAAATACCGGGAGGAAATTGCCGAATTGGAGACTTTAAACAATGGAAAGCCCATTTCGGAAACTTTGCATGTTGACCTTACGTTGGCGATTGAGACTTTTGAATACTACGCAGGGCTGGCAGATAAAATTCACGGGGAGACCATCCCTGTAAATGGACCTTTTCTGAACTACACGCTTCGTGAGCCAGCGGGTGTTGTTGCACAAATCATCCCTTGGAATTTCCCTCTTCTAATGGCGGCTTGGAAGCTTGGACCTGCTTTGGCCACAGGTTGCACGGTTGTTTTGAAACCAGCTGAACAAACTCCTCTGTCTGCCCTCCGATTGGGAGAAATCCTGATCGAAGCAGGGCTTCCAGCTGGAGTAGTGAACATTGTCACTGGCTTTGGACCTACTGCTGGAGCAGCTTTGGCTCGCCACATGGATGTGGATAAAGTCGCCTTCACAGGATCGACGGACATTGGAAAACTCATTATGAAAATGGCCAGTGAAACCAATCTGAAACGGGTTTCATTGGAGTTGGGTGGAAAAGCCCCCAATATTGTTTTTGCTGATTCGAATCTGGATGATGCAGTTAACGGAGCTCTCAGAGGGATTTTTTTCAACCAAGGAGAAGTCTGTTGTGCAGGGTCCCGTCTCTTTGTGGAGCAATCGGTTCATGATGAGTTCCTGAGCAAACTGAAAACAAAAGCTGAAAAATTGATCGTGGGCGATCCTCTAAATCCAAAAACCCAAATGGGAGCTCAAGTATCAGAAGAACAGTTCAAAAAAATCCTGCACTACATTGAGCAAGGAAAAAAAGAAGGAGCAAGAGTGGTGACCGGGGGGGCTCCCGCTCATTCCAAAGGATACTTTTTGAAACCTACGGTGCTCGAAGGAGTTACCAATCAAATGACGGTGGCACGCGAGGAAATTTTTGGACCGGTAGTCTGTGCCATTACATTCAAAGATACGAATGATTTAATCAAACAAGCCAACGACACAGTTTACGGGCTATCGGCCGGTATTTGGACGCGTGACATTGGTAAAGCTCATCGTTTCGCCAAGGAAGTGAAAGCCGGGACCGTTTGGATCAACTGTTACAATCAATTCGATGCTGCTTCACCCTTTGGTGGATTCAAACAAAGTGGATTTGGCCGCGAGCTCGGTGAACACGCTTTGGAGCTTTACACCCAGGTTAAATCCGTTTGGGTGGCTCTGGATTAATTTTATTGATAACTATCCAGTTTTCTCTGGATCTTTTCGTAATAGGGATCGCCAGGTCGGACATAGTTCTTCGCGCGGTTCCAATATTGCTTGGCTTCCTCAATTCGATTCATGCTTTCGAGGATATAACCGTGTGTGTAGGCCTCTTTCGCCAACCGATTGAGTTGCTTTCTTGCCCTTACGCTGCACTCCTGAGCAGCCTCATAAGATTTATCTCTCTTTAGCATTTCATCACAGAGATCCCGACTCAGGTTGTAGTCTCCCTCTGCAAATTTTTCCTTAGCTTGAATGAGGAAGGGCTCAAATTCTTCTTTTTGCTGGAGTCTGGCCTTGTCGATGAGCTGCTTTGCCTGATTCAAGTATTCTGTTTCCCCTTTTATTTCTATGGTCCTCGCTTTTTCCGCCAAATTGATGGTTTCCTGATAAGCTTTTTCCTCAAACTTCGTAACAGCTTGTTCCATCAGCTGAGCCACCAATTTTCTTTTTTCCATTTCTGGATCCACTTCTGGTGGTAGCTGCTCAATATCTCTGATTTGAAGTTGAGCGGCCCTAACCCCTTTAGCCGCTGTATCATTCTTCGGATCTAAAACGAGTACATTGTTGAAAGCTTCGTCAGCCCGGGCAAAATCCCCTTGTTTTAGATATTCCAATCCATCTTCAAGATAAATCTGGAGCTCAGCATAGCGATCTTGTTCTGCTTTCTTGGTGGCCACGACTTTTTCTATTTCTTTCATTTTCTTAACGAGAAAACCCTCCAGCTTTTTGGATTCTTTGTAATAAGGAATCATTTTGTGAAGTTCCCTGATTTCCGAGTAAGCGTTTTCGAAGTCTTCTTTGGCCTGATACCTGAGAGCTGTGTTGTAGTGTCCTTCCACTTTTCTTTGAGCTTCAGGAGTAAGATCCGAAAACTCTCGGGGAACCGGAGGGGCCAAGGTTGGATCAGAGGCTGCAGAATCTTTTGTTTTGGCGATCTCTTCCGTTTTGGTTTGGTTTTGGTCCAATTGCCCGGGTTTTTCACCTGCAGGCAAATTAAGCAGGACTGCAATCAAAATTAATACGGCCCCAATCAGTAGAATATTTCTCCCTGGCCGGCTCTTTTGACCGGTTGGCTCTTTCACTCTGGGCGCAGCTGGTTGTGGGGCAGAAGCTTGCGGCTCAACCACCAACTGGACAGATCGTGTCGGATCTCCTCGATCAGCCAACTGAATGGGCCCGCCCTGTTGCAAACCTCCCACTTCCACATCCAAAATCAGGAATTTGAACTTGGTATTTCCCAGTTCGACAACGTCAAAACTGTTCAATGGGTGCTCTAGAACTCTGACACCGTTGACGTAAGTTCCGTTTCTGCTTTGCAAGTCAATGAGCCGGTATCCCTGCCCGACCCGGGATATCTTGGCATGTTTTCTGGATAACTTGTCATCAGGAATGTAAATATCGGCCTTTCGGCTTCTCCCCATTGTCATCTCGTAGCCCTGCACAGGGATTTCATTTCCTGCCGAAGGCCCCTCCGTGAAAATGAGTTTGGCGACTATTGCTTGATTTTCTAAATCCGTATTTTCAGTTTTCAGCGCCAAAGCCCCTTCGACTTGTATTTGGCCTGTGCCATACTGGGGCTCAAGAGGGAACTCCTTAATCTCCGCAATAGCTTCTCTGGGAACCGCTTGTTCAGCTGGCATCCCGTCTGCAAGTTCCTGCTCCGGAGAGGCTCCATACTGCAATTCCTCAGCCTCGTCTCCCAATTCAAAGTTTGAGACTAACGGCTCAGGCTCGGAGCCTTGAGGTTGTTCGCCCAGTTGAGGGGATTCCAATTCGATCTGGCAAAACAAGTTATACCCACCCAACTGCAGTTGGTCTCCGTCCTTAACCTCACCCGTCTCAACCCGCTCACCGTTTAATTTCACATGACCGGTATTGCTCATGTTTGTAATGTAGACTGCCGTATCTGTGACTCTTAATTCCACGTGACTTCGGCTGACATCCTGACCTTCCAAAACTAAATCACAGAATTCGGACCTGCCAACGCGGTACACGCCGGGCCCGAATTCCTTTAAGATAGGCTCGAGGCCCTTCTCTGATTCAATTCTCAACATGAGCTTCATGGAAACATTTCAGCTGCCTGCAGGCGCTGCCTCGAAAGTCTTATGTATTCATCAGCTTTGGAAATCACCGGATCCTGTGGCTTGTGTGAAAGCAAGCTTTGAGTCTGCTGGAAATGATAGATCGCTCGTTGGTATTGAAGAGACTCAAAATACTTGATTCCCATTTCAAAATTCTTTTTGGCTTCCTCTTCCGCTTCATGAACAGAAGCCTTCAAGTAATAAGCTGCAACGGGGTGATTTCGATTGAGAGAGAGTGCCAGTTCGAAAGAAGCAATCGCCCGATGGTAGTTTTTATTGAAATACTCCCGCTGTCCTCTCCGGAAGTGAACTTCGGAATCAGTAACACCGGAATCTGCTTGAGACAGCTGTTCCAAGTTCTGTTCAACTGGATTCTTGGTCAAATCGATGACGTTCGCCGCCCCCGGATCTTTTGAAGTGGGTGGAACGGGAGCTTCACTGACCATCACTTCGGGGATCGAGGATTTTCCTTCCTGTTTGGGCTTTTTAGGATCCGAATTGCCCGCAGGATCTTGTTTTGCAAAAAATACCAAGGCCAAGACTAACCCTACTCCACCATAAAGAAGCAATCGGCCATTCAAGATGGATTTTCTACCTCCGGTTAGAGACTGCATGCTTGAATTCATTGCAGGCTCTTCAGTTTCAGACTTTAAGCCGGAATTGGGTAAGCTAAAGCGGAACAGCACAGTCCCAATGCTTACTTGATCATCATTTTCGATCACTGAAGCATCCACTTTTTTTCCATTCACGAGAATTCCGTTTCGGCTCTGATTGTCAAAGATAACATAAGCCCCATCATCACCTTTTTCGATGACGGCATGCTCCCGGGAAACCGAGTCATCCACTACAACCACATGGTTTGTCTCGGCACGTCCGATAGTCACCCGGTCTTGATCCAGAAAGAATGACCTTCCTTTTCCCGCACCGGACAACTGGGCCAGGCTTGGGTAAAAGCTTGGCTCCTGATTTTTATTCAATGCTGATCCCATAAACTTTTTTCTAGCTCGCCATCATCCTCACCGTGATAAGAATGAAGCGGATTTCGCCATTCTGACTTCTGTGTCCCACTGCAACCATGGGCCGATTTATTCCGTTAATATCCAAATTAGCGTTTTGGGATTCTCCCAAACTGCCCAAGACTCGCTCAGTTAAATCAATGGCTGTCCCGGCAAAACCTGGATCCCGGCAGCAATCGGAAATATTCTGTCCCTTGGCATATTCTGATTTGAGGCCAATGAGTTCTTCAAGAACATGGCCAACAAATTTTACTTTCTTCTCTTTATCCAAAAGAAGAATGGCATCGCCTGTTCCCAGATCCGTTTCTTGAATGGTTGATATCAGAAGCAGATCCTCTGATTCGGTATCAGATCCGCTGACAGGTTTGCTCATATCGGAATTGGATTGTCGCAGTCGAGAAACGGAAAAATTGATGACTTGGGCAAGGTTTTCCAAGTCTTCCAACTTAACTTCACAAGCAATGCTGACCGGCTCACCTCTAAGGGCGGCATCCAACTGCTCCTGAATTTTTCGGATAGGTCGAGTGACCATCTTCATCACCAGAAAATAAGCAAGCAACCCAAGGAAAACTGCAAAGATCAGGGCTTCCAGAACCGGTTCAAAGACCGAAGAGATGCTCTCGCTCACAGTGAAACTACCCACAACCACTGCTGCAGGGCCCAAATTCAGATCGCCGGGATTCTCAACACTCGATTGGGGAACCGGTTGGGCAACGATAAAGCCCCCGTCAGGGTGGTTAACTGTTACTTGGGAGCCCCTCTCCTCAACCACTTTTCTGAATGCGATGAGAGCAAAGGGATCGTTCAAAGTTTTATTGAAGAGCTTGATTGGCGCCAAGATGTTGCCATTTTTACCATCCAAAATGTAAATTTCCTTGAAGCCGCGAACCGCTTCCCACGGTTCGACACTCAATCTTGCATAATCTCCGTTTTTTTGAAGGCTACGGAAATTCTCCCTTACAATTTGATTCAAAATGGAATGGGCTCGATCCAGAGCTTCTTTTTCAGCAATACCCGTCGCCCAAACATAAATGGGACGAGCAGCCAACAGGACGGAAAGAGTCAGGGCACTGATAATGAGAGTCCCCAAAACCCAACGCCAATCGGCTATCTTGAGGGCCTCGTAGAAAGGAAGGAGGACTTTCTGTTCGACCACTTCAGCAAACTGTTGTGGCAAGCTACCAGCCTTTTGATCCGGGACCGATTCACTTTCAGACAAATAATTCGGTTCTAGTCTTTCCGCCAAATTACCGGATCCGGCTGAGTACCCAGCCCCTCCAAACTCCTGTCTTGTCGGAAAAGGCCGGGAACACCGGATCTGGTAATCTCCGATCCCAATCACATCTCCGAATTGCAGCCGCTGCTTCTTGATTAAAACCCCGTTCACAAAGAGACCGTTTGAGGATCCTGAATCTAAAATCGCTGCTTGATTCCCTTTAACAACAATCAGGGCGTGCTGTTTAGAAACGCGTGTTGATTTCAAACAAATATCGCAAGATTCAAGCCTGCCGATCTGGTATTGGCCCTCTCCTAACACCTTGGTCTCAATGATCTTGCCGTTTTGTAATATTTCAAGCCTCATCCAAAGACTCCGGGACAGGTGAGTTGATCTCCAATACGTATTCCGTTTCGGTCCGCTCCTTGGGATGAGACCTCAATGGAATGCACTGCACCTTTGACCGGCAGCAACAGTTTCCAAGGTCTAAACTGGGAAAACACCCGTACCACTTTTCCCGATTCGGAAACAAAAATGATATCGATGGGAATTCTCATAAAAAAGGTGTGAATGGAATTGCATCTCGGAAAAATAATGGCATTGTCATCCGCTACAAAGGACTTCCCCATCAGTCCGATGAAACGTGAAAAGAAAGTGTTTGCCACTTTGCAATTTCCGTAAAGGACGGTTTCCCCTTTTTTCAAAATCGTCTTCATCTACTTGGCCCCTATGAATCCCAAAATCACTGGTCCAAAAATCATGATAAAAACCGCCGGCATGATAAAAAGAATCAGTGGAAAGAGCAGCTTTTGGGAAGCGGCGGCCCCTTTTTTCTCGGCACTATTAAATCTTTGAGTCCGGATCAAGTCGGCTTGAACTCTTAAAACAGCACCGATGCTTCCCCCCATTTCATCGGCTGTGACCAACACAGCGATCAAAGAGGACACTTCCGTTAAATCAATTCTCCAAGCAAGTTCTCTCATAGCATCGGCTCGACTTGTACCCAACTGGGTTTGCTGTAGCATTCTTTCCAACTCATCCACCAATGGGCCTGGCCGTGTTTTTTCCACCACTTTTTGAATGGCTCCAATAAAATCAAGGCCTGCTTCAGTGGAAAGGGTCATCAAATCGATCACAAATGGGAGTTGTAGCTTGATTTCCTCTTGGCGCTTTTTTCTTAATCCTGAAATCCAGAGACTGGGATACATGTAGAGAAGAAGTCCCGTGAACAGAAAAATCATGTATGAAGGGCGCATGCCATTGGCAAAAAACCACAAGTAGATGACTGGTGGCACAACCAAGCCAAGAAATATTTTAAAGGCCAGTAACTCTTCAGCATCGATTTCATTTTCCAGACCAGCCGAGATGATGAGCCGTTTGTTTTTCTTTCTCCAGCTCTCGGCATCAATTCGCTGTGAATAGGGCATCACCACTGGCCGAAAAATTTTTCTGGAAAAATTGAGAAGCCCATTCTTGGAGATCCGTTTAGTGGGATCCAGTTGGCCTGCAGCAGCCCCTTCAATTTCACCGGAGAAAAGATTCCACCCGATATAAAAAGCACTGCTGCCTGTAAGCACCAAAGCGACTAACGCCAAAATCGACATAAAGACTCCCCAGCTCTTACCAAAAAAGAGCCGTAAAGAACCACATGGATTCACAGCTCTTTTCGGAAAAAAAACAAGATATCTTAAGTACTTAGCCTAATAGTGTTTGGCACCTTTAACTCGCCTATTATAACACGTAGCGTTACAAAAACTCAACTGGAAGTGCTTTCGTTTTTTCCTGTTTTTATCAATAGATTCAAAACCTTAAGAACGGGTGTTTTTAGGTCCCAAGCAAACTCTCGTGTTAGACTTAGAGGGTACAGGCTAAATGCCTCAAGAAAGGGGGTGGTACTATGGTCAGTTTACCTAGTACGGAGGTGAGGGCCTCTTAGGCTCTTACCTCCTGACTGAAATGGGAACCCACTTTTGGAAGCAAAAGTGGGTTTCTTATTTCACAATCCTTTTTCGATCATTTCCTGATGGAGCACTTGAGTCAGTTGCGTTTTAAACTCTAAAGGGACTGCAACTGTCAAAGAAAGTGTGTTCGAAGTTAAAAGCAGATTCTGTGCTCCCAGAGAAGACAAAATACTCAAGCATTTTGGCAACAATTCTTTTGAATTAGAAAGACCCTCCCCCACAACTGAGACAATGGCGACTTTTTCATGCTCGATAAAATCCAATCGGGACTTCTTAAGAAATTCACGAACATCGAATGCTTGAGATTCTTCACACAAAAAGTTGGTCCGGCCGGCACCCAGAGAAACAAATCTCAGGTTGAAGCCCGTCTCTTTGAAAAAAGAGGCCAAGCTTTTTAAGTCCACTGGGGTTGAGAAATAATGAAACCCCTCTTTGGTGGCAATTCCCTTGATTGATGACTTTTCCATTTCAGTTTCCTTGTCTTCAAAACCAACTTTCGTTCCTCGTCCGAGGTTATTGTGGCTGGGGCCTATCCACACTTTCACTTGAAATCTTTTTGCGAGTTCAATGCTCCGAGGCTGCATTTTTGCTCCCAAGCTCGCTAATTCAAGACATTCATCGTAAGACAAACTTTCAAAAAGTCTGGCTTTTGAAACCAATCTGGGGTCTGCGCTGAAGATACCATCAACATCCGTTAAAATTTCACAGCGTTCCGCTTTTAGTGCAGCTGCCAAAGCCACAGCAGTCGTATCGGAGCCCCCGCGACCTAAAGTGGTAATTTCTTTTTCAAGACTGACCCCTTGAAAGCCAGCAATGATGACCACTTTTCCCTTTTGAAGTTCTTCCTGAATCCTCTGAGGTCTGATTTCCAATATTTTCGCCTGGGAATGATCAGACGTTGTCATGATCCCACTTTGTGATCCGGTGAAAGAGATCGCCGGGACTTTCCGCTCTTGGAGGCTCATGGCCAAAAGAGACATGGATACTCTCTCACCCGCCGTGAGGAGCATATCCAACTCGCGAGAGGGCGGACTTTTCACTGTTTTGGAAGCGAGTTTTAAAAGGTGATCCGTTGTGTGACCCATGGCGGATACGACAACAACCACTTCCGCTCCTGATAAACGCAGGTTTTTTATTCGATCCGCTGCAATTTGAATGTGTTTGGGAGAAGCTAGACTGCTTCCGCCATATTTTTGAACAATCAAAGCCATAATCTCTTAAACAGATTTCCCTTTTTTGATAGTTTGCCATTCTCTTTCAAGCTCAACCGCCCCCAAATCCGAAATATTTCTTCCAGTCTTTTTAATTTTTTTCTCGAGACTTTCGAAACGGCGGGCAAACTTCATACTGCTGCCTTTTAGGCTCTGTTCAGCATCGACCCCCAAATGTCTTGCAACTTGGGCCAAAGAAAAGAGCAGATCCCCCAACTCCTCTTGAATCCTCTTTTTTGATCCCTTCTTTTGGATTACTTCCTCAAGCTCCCGGTACTCTTCTTTAACTTTTTTAAGAACTGCTTTGGGTTTTTTCCAATCAAATCCCACGCTGGAAGTAATCTCCCCATATCTTTGGGCCAACTGAAGTCCGGGCATAGCCTTGGGGATCCCTTCAAGAATTTTCTTTTTAGGTTTTTCCTGTTGTTTAAGACGCGTCCAGTTTTGCATATGGGTTCGGTAGTCTTTAACTTCCACCTCCCCGAAAACATGGGGATGACGCCGTATCATTTTTTCCGAAATCGCTTGTGCGACACCCTCAAAATCAAACCATTTTTTTTCGCTCGCTATTTCCGAGTGAAGGGCCACTTGAAGCAGAACATCCCCCAGTTCTTCTTTAAGGCTTGCTTTGTCCAACTTATTCATGGCTTCGGCAGCTTCATAAGCTTCTTCCAACAAGTAGCGGCTCAAGGATGGGTGTGTTTGTTTTTTATCCCAAGGGCATTTCTGCCGCAATTCATGGACCACTTTCAGGAAAGCCTCGGTTTGACGACAGGCACCCTCTTTTTTTGATTTTTTGGACATGAAAAAGGCTATAACATTACTTTCATGATCTTAAAATGGTGGAACCGGTTTTCGAATCTCCCTTTAGGACGCTACCTGTTTAGTTGGGCTTTTTGGGCGTTTATTCCCTATACGGGTTCGATTCGACCGGAAATTGTGGAGCTTAAAAGGGGATTTTCCCGGATCCGGATGCGCGACAGGCGTTTTCACCGAAACCACCTCAAATCTCTTCATGCCATTGCTCTGGCCAATTTGGCCGAATGTGCCTCGGGCCTCTGTTTAGTCCCCAGTCTCCCCGAGGGAGCACAAGCCATCTTGATCCATTTTGAAATCGATTACTTGAAGAAAGCACGCGGGACAGTTGAAGCCTGTGCAACCTGCTCTCCACCGACCACTGTCGAGACTCTCGATTTTGAAGTGGAATCAACCATCCAAAACAAAAAAGGAGAGCTCGTAGCCAAAGCGAAGGCCCTTTGGCGGGTGGGCGCAAAGAAAAAATGAGTACCGAAAATCTTTTTATCAAAAGCTTGGGCATTGAAATCCCGGTTATTTGTGGGGCCATGTACCCCTGTAGCAATCCGGAGCTGGTAGCTGCTGTTTCCGAAAGTGGTGGCATCGGCATGGTGCAACCGCTCTCTCTGGTTTACGTTTACTCTTATCGATTTCAAGACGGCTTAAAAAAAATAAAGAGCCTCACTCAAAAGCCCATCGGAATGAATGTGATTGTTGAGAAGAACATAAAAGCCTATGAGGACCGGATGAAGGAGTGGGTGGATATTGCTTTGGCGGAAGGAGTTCGTTTTTTCATCACTGCTCTGGGAGACCCTTCTTGGGTCTTGGAAAAAGTAAAGCCCTTGGGAGGAGTGGTTTACCATGATGTTACGGAAAGAAAATGGGCTGAGAAAGTTCTGAAATCCGGAGTGGATGGGTTTGTCTGCGTAAACAACCGGGCTGGGGGTCATGCCGGTCAAAAATCCGCAGAAGTGCTTTTCTCGAGTTTAAAGGATTTGGGACTTCCCCTTATCTGTGCCGGGGGCATCAGCACTCCCGAGGATTTTCAAAGAACTCTAGAGCTGGGCTATCAGGGAGTTCAAATGGGAACACGCTTTATTGCTACACACCAGTGTCAAGCCCATCAGGATTACAAAGAAGCCATTTTAAGGGCTCGGGAATCTGACATTGTCCTTACTGAGCGGGTCACAGGCGTCCCCCTCTCAGTCATTCGAACCCCCCATGTGGAAAAAGTGGGATTAAAAGTAGGGCCGATCGCACGCTTTTTCTTTCGCTTTAGAAAGAGCCGCCATTGGGTTCGGTTTCTTTTCAATTTGAAATCCGTAGTTTCGATGAAAAAGTCCAATTTGAAAGGCCTATCAACAAAAGACTACTATCAAGCTGGGAAGAGTGTTGAGGGAATCGTAGCTATCGAAGACGCTGGAGTGATCGTCAAACGCTTTGGGGAAGTTTTTAAAAAACCACACTAAGGCGCAGGGAAGCTTGGTCCTCTTCTATGCCCAAGGAAGAAATCAGTCGGTTCATTTTATTAGTCTCTTCACTGTTGTGAATCCAAAGCGAAGTTGAGCTGTGCCGGTGGCTTGTGCTGGATGCATGGGTTACCCAGTACAGAACTTCGTAAGCGTTTTTTCCAAAATGTGTCTTTCCGTATTTATTCACAGCCAAGTGAACCCAGAAACGTTTCAACTCTCCGCGAACGGTGCATTCCACATCCCATTCGTACAACCCCACTGAAGCTTTTTCATGGGAACACGAAAAAACTTCATGAGGTTCCATGTTTTGGACATACTCAAAGGAAAAGTTCCGAAGCTGAGGCAGTCCCCAAGCAGAACTTGCAAGTAAAAGCAGAAATGGTAGCAGGAGATTCTTGATGGCTCAGTCCTTGAAGAATCAAACTTCTTTTTTAAGAACAGCAAGCTTGAACATAACAAAGTCGGTCACACCGGCAGTGTAGATCACTTTTTTCAGGATACTGAATGGCAAATCCTTGTCCGCTTGCATGACAATGTTTCCGACCCAAGATTCTTTATCCTCTGCACTTTGGAATTGGGATCGCTCTTTTTGTTTTTTGAGCTCAATAGCCAATTCGCGAATGGTAATTCCATCACTCAATAAATCGGATTTCTTCACGTCTCCGTTCTCGATCTGGACGAGTTCTTTATTGTCCAACAAAATCGCTTTTTTTGTGACCACCAATTGGAGAGCCGGAACTGGCGGTTGAAGCGCTGAAGACGCTGGCAAGCTGAGATCTTTTCCGATCTGGAAATCACTTCGCACAGTGGAAAAATTCTGCAAAAGAAAAAAGAGGATGGCCATCAAGATGTCCAACATTGAGGTCAGTTGGAGACCTTGAGCAATATAGCTCCGTTTCTTCATCTTTTGGGTGAACGAACCGCCCTGTCTCGAACTACCGCTACTTGGATTTGAACCACCGCCGCCAGCCATTATACGCCTCCAATGCTGACATCTGGGAACAAGCGATTGAATTGCTCACTTTCAGGCTTTCCCAAAACATCGGCAGGAACAGTCTTGTAACCTGCATCGTCTTTTTTCAATTCACGAGCTGCATCCATGATATCGACCATGACAAAATAAGGAGTATCATCTGCAGGCATCAAGGTGACTTCACGAGAGTCCGGACTTTTTGATTTTAACTGGACCAAGAAGGTGTGAACTTCATCCATAGGCCATTTGTTTTCGGGACCCAACGGAAAGGTTCGCTCTCCGCCCACATCGCTTTTCACTCGGATGCCTTGTGCGTTCAAATAGACCAAGATTTCGAGTTTGTTTTTTGTGTCTTTAGCCTTCTTCACTTCCTCCGCCGTGCTGGCGATTTTAGGGAGTGGTGCATCGATGATTACCACAGGCAGGATGCTGGCAAACATGAGCAGAAAAAACATCAGACACGTGATCATGTCGATCATTGGCGTGAGATTGAGTGAATCATCCGGCCGGGATCGATTAGTTCTAGAACTGGGCTTTTTCGCAGCCATGGTCTTCCTCTGATTCTTTACTCGCTTGCGGATGCCTCTTCATCACCGGAAGCAACATGCCCGCCTTTTTTTGAAGCGGAGAGCAGATTGATGAGCTTTACGGAATATTGATCAATATCTGCAATGATGCCGTTGATTTTGGATTGAAGAAAAGCACTCAAAAAGAGCGCAGGCATGGCAACCATAATTCCAAGAGCCGTCGAATGCATGGCCAAAGCAATCGCTTTTTGGAGGAAAGCTTGGCGCTGTACCGCATCCACTGCTTCCTGACCCTTAAAAGCCATAATCAGACCAACAATGGTTCCAAACAACCCCAACAAAGTGGCTAAGTTCGCCAAAACGGGGAGATACAAAGCTCGAGCTTCCAATTTGGGAAGGGCTTCAAGCGTCGCTTCATCGATTGCGTTTTGAATGTCTTCTTCTGAATCTTTAGCTCGCGTTAGACCCGCTTTTAGAACACGGGGTAGAAGTGCACCAGGTTTGCTGTTGCACAAACTGATAGCTCTATCAATATTGTCACTCAAAATATATTTTTTGAGTTTGGCCATAAAGGCCCGGCTATCTACCGAGTATTGACGGATACGAATCACCCGCTCAATCGCGATCCCGGCTGCAAAAAATCCAGCAATTAGAATGACGATCCCAGCCGTTCCGCCATCTACAATAAACTGTCCAATTTCTGATAAATCTCCCATAACCAAAGCCCCCAAAAAGATAAGTAGTACTCAGCAGTGAGAATTCCTCTCACCTGCTCACGAAGAAATATCGGTAGGTTCAGTTTTTTTCTTAAATCAGACCTTAGAAGAGGAAGAAGAGACCGCTGGCATAGCGTACCGACAAGATATTGGGTTGATAAATCATATGTGGAAACAGCGCTGGATCAGTCGCATCAAAGCGGAATTCCGGGGTTTTGAAATAGTGAGCAGCCACTTCGACGCGTAGGCCCGCTTTTGGACTGAAATAGAACTCAAGGCCACCTTGGACCTGGCCAGTAATAACGTTGTCTGTTCTTTCATTGGTAGCCGAACCGGCAATATCATAAGAGGCTTTTCTATCCACTTTGGAAAAACCCACTCCCAAGCCTAAATAAGGAACCAAGTCTCCCGTCCCAAAACGGTAGCGGGCTCCCAAAAGCACGGGAATCGCTTTGAATTCAAATTCATTGAACAAGGCCTTGGTCAGATCCCCGTTATTGATCTCTTTTCTCGTATCATAACTAAAGTGCCCGATGCTCGCGTACAGTTGCCAATTGTAAGCAATTGAGAAAAGAAGAGATCCTTCGAAATTGAAAAAAGTGGAAAACCGCATGGATTCTCCAGCTGCGCCCGCTGTCGAAGTGCTATTTACTACGGACGTGACCGGAATAAGGGAAGAAATAGAAATATCGGCGCCCCAATCGGAGCTTTGGGCCTCATTTTCAGTGAATTTATCCCGCTTGTAAGAGCCGAAAAGCCCTTTGAAGTTTTTGGAAGCTGCCAAACCAGGGCTCGCAAGCCCAAACAGAATCAGAATCGAAAGGATGATTTTCACTGAATTATTATAGCACTTGCAAAACAACTTCATCGCCTTTTTTAAAACCCAAAAGCTTTGCTGCAGAAGCAGAAGATGCTGCGATTTCCCAAAGACCGTGAGACCCCTGGACCAGCCCTGCTTTGCCTTTGGGAATGGCTTGATAGTGGGAGAAAACCCCCAGTTTCTTTTTCTTCCAAATCAATTCTGGTTTGCTTACTTCGAAAGTAGAAATGGCTAAAACTCCATTCCCAAACTTATCAATCGAAATGATCTGGCTCTTAAAAGAGTTCTTCAGTTTTTTGCTCTCCGGAAATTTTTTGAACTGCAAAGACTCTATTCGATTCAACCTTAAAGGCTGTCCCGTCAGGAATTGCCCCAAAAAAGGAATGAAAACATCCCGCCCGTAAAAAGTTGGGGGCACGCCTTCGGGCGCAGGAATTTCGTAAACCATCGCTGCTTTTTGGCTTCGTTTTTCTGCATCGGTCACGGCCCAATCCAAAATCCCATTATTTGGACCCAAAAAATTTCCCAGTTCCGTTTGAACAAAAAGGTTCTTCCTGTCTCCGCCCACTCCGGGATCAACCACGGCCAAATGACAAGTCTGTTTGGGAAACCACCGGTAGGACCTCCAAAGCTGAAACCTCACAGCGTCTTTATCAAAACTGGGTATGCTGTGCGTTATATCCACGACTTCTGCTTGAGGCCAGATTTCTAGAAGAACCCCTTTCATTTCAGCTACATAGGAGTCTTCCAGTCCGAAATCTGTTGTCAAAGTCACGATGTCTTTCATGGGTTTCATTTTCATTGATTTCGGCGCCACTGTGAATAAAAATTCGAAAGCTTTTTAAAAAAGGAAGTTCAGTGTTTTATTTTGCGAAATCTCTTCAAGCAGCTGCGATGGCTGTAACCGCGTTGGCACTTTTTGTAGGTTTTAAAGAAGGCTCCATGACAAAAGAACTCACTATGTTGGGAATTGGAGTCGTTATTTTTTTGATTGGTCGATTAGTCGAACAATTTGGAAGTCGAGGGTAAAGAGCAATGGCAGGCCATAATAAGTGGAGCAAAGTAAAAAACATCAAAGGGGCTGTAGATTCGAAACGAAGCAAGGTTTTTACAAAGATCACCAAAGAGATCATGGTGGCTTCGCGAATCGGGGGCGGCAATCCTGACTCCAACGCCCGCTTGCGCTTGGCAATTCAATCAGCCCGTGAAGCAAGCATGCCGAAAGACAATATCGAGCGCGCTATCAAAAAAGGAACGGGAGAACTGGGTGGCGATGCCATTGAAGAAGTGACTTATGAAGGTTATGGGCCTGGAGGAGTGGCCATCCTCGTTGAGACCACCAGCGACAACAAAAACAGAACCGTTGCAGACTTGCGCAGTCTTTTCAAAAGCGGTGGCGGAAACATGGGAGAAAGCGGGAGCGTCAGTTGGATGTTTGATCGAGTGGGACAACTTATTTTTGAACCCCAAACTTTTTCTGAGGACAAAATTATGGAAGTAGCCTTGGATGCCGGGGCTCAAGACGTAACAACGCAATCTGACGGCACGATTGAGGTCCTCACTGCCACTGCAGACCTTTATCGAGTGAGAGACGCATTTGAGAAAGTTCAAATGACCCCCTCCTCCGCAAGCTTTGCCTACGTTCCAAAAACTTCGGTTCCTGTGGATAAAGAGAAAGCTGAACAGCTTTTGGAACTCTTGAACAATTTGGAAGATCACGACGACGTACAAAAGGTCCACGCTAATTTTGATATTGATGATAAACTATTGGCAGAACTCTCTGCTAACTAATGGAAAAAATCATTCTCGGCATTGATCCTGGTACCCACCGCGCTGGCGTCGGTGTGATTAAAAAATCCGGGAGTACTTTTAAGCTGATTTCCGCCGCAACTCTTCAAGCGCCGAGCAAGGCCAGTTTATATGACCGATTGAGTGACTTGTATGAAAAGCTCGATTTATTAATTGAAAAACACAAGCCCGACGAAGTGGCCATTGAAGATATTTTTGTTTCTGAAAACCCCCGAAGTGCTTTTCAAATTGGAATCGCTCGCGGAGTGGTCTTTGCGCTTTGCATAAAATACGGGATCAAGCTCTACGAATACGCGCCAACCCAAATTAAACAAACCGTGACAGGTCATGGCCGAGCCGATAAAGAACAAGTAAGGAAAATGGCGGGAATCTTGGTAGGGACGCAACTGGAAATGGGACTGGATGCTTCCGATGCGGTGGCGATAGCGGTTTGCCATGCGAGCCAAACCCGGCTGAAATCTTTACTAACATGCTAGGTTTTATTCAGGGAAAACTGATTTCAAAAAATTTGGAAACGCTTCACTGTGTGGTGCTCGCACAGAGTGTGGGATACGAAATTTTGGTTCCACGAAGAAGTTTGGAAAAACTTTCCAGCTCAACAGAAGTAAGCCTCTGGCTCCACACCCATGTTCGAGAAGATATTCTTTCGCTCTACGGTTTCGAATCTGAAAATGAAAAATTTTTCTTTCGGCTTTTGCTGTCCGTCTCGGGCTTGGGACCTAAAACGGCACTCTCTTTACTCAGCGAATTCGGCACTGAAACGCTTGTAGAACTTGTTCTGGGAAAAAGGATTGGAGAAATTTCCAAAGCCCCTGGAGTGGGAAAGAAAACCGCTGAAAGGCTTGTGATTGAATTGGTCGGAAAAATCGAAAAGCTGAGCTGGGCCAAAGAAAGTTCCCTGTTGGCTTCCTCTGACCAATCAAAAGCTTCCGGTGGATTGATGCAAGTGAGAGAAGATCTTTTCTCCGCTCTAACACATCTGGGTTATCTGCCCCACCAGATTAAATCGGCATTGGACAGAGCCATGGCATCTGAAGAAAAAACTTTTGAGGTTTTATTGAAGCTTTGTTTGAAAGAACTTTCCAGCCGTTCATTGAACACCTCTCGAACTAGCCCCGAGGTCGGAAATGGATGAGCGAATTTTACAAAGTGGTTCTCAGAACGATGAGATTTCACTCGATGTGAGCCTTCGTCCGAAATCATTGAATGATTTTATTGGCCAAAAGGAATTGAAAGAAAAACTTTCCATCTTCACTCAAGCAGCCAAGCTCCGGGGAGAAGCTTTGGATCACACTCTTTTTTCGGGGCCTCCGGGCTTGGGAAAAACATCCTTGGCTCACGTCATGGCGCATGAATTGGGAGTTCAAATCGTGTCGACTTCGGGCCCTGCTTTGGAAAAAGCGGGAGACTTGGCAGCTATTTTAACAAGCCTCAATCCGCGGGATATCCTTTTCATTGACGAAATTCACCGTCTGAGCCGCTTGGTTGAAGAATCCCTCTACCCCGCAATGGAAGACAGGCATCTGGATATTGTTTTGGGCGAAGGCCTCGGTGCTAGAGTCATGAAACTTCCAGTACCTCCCTTCACTCTCATTGGTGCGACAACCAGAGCCGGCCAATTAACATCGCCCCTCATGGGCCGTTTTGGAATGGCTCTCAGACTCGAGTATTATGCTCCGGAAGATTTGCAAATGATCGTCGCGAGATCTGCCAAGCTTCTCAATTGTGAAATTGAAATGCCCGGTGCTCTTGAAATCAGTAGAAGAGCCAGAGGGACTCCGCGAATCGCCAACCGACTGCTTCGGCGGGTTAGAGATTACGCCGACATTAAGGCAAATGGAGTCATCACTAAAAATGTAGCTTCCCAAGCTTTGGAAATGCTCAATGTGGATGAAAAAGGCTTGGACCAAATGGATAGACTGTACTTGAGAGCAATTGCGGAAAAATACAGTGGGGGTCCCGTTGGGATTGAAACTTTGGCCTCTGCCCTGAGCGAAGAAAAAGAAACTTTGGAAGACGTCTACGAACCTTTTTTAATCCAGTGTGGTTTTGTAAATCGAACCAGCCGTGGAAGAGTCCTGACGGACTTGGCTTATCGGCACTTGGGCTTGGAACCCGTCAAAAAGCCCGGTGAAGCGCAACTTACTATATTTTAAGGGTTTTTTAAAAAAATTAGGGTCCCAAACGGTGTCGCCTGGAACCCTATCCTTAATTTTCCCTGTTTGTTGGAAACCAAACTAACTGAGAAAACAAAATTGTTGCCCGAACCAACGTACCACAACGGGCAACCTTCCAATCTACAAGTCCTATGCCAGCAACTCTGAGCCTGACAGCCCTTTTAAACCCCAACAAGTTACAGATTTTGGCGCTCCTCACAGCCCTAAAGTGTTAGGGTGGCAATCACTGAGGGCCGTTGCGAGATCGCATCCCGCCACTTGGAGACTGCGGGGAATTGAGAGAGAAATTTAGGTGTCGGCTGGATTCTGGAAAGTTGTCGAACAAACGGAAACAAATGGACTTCAGCAAGGCTAAACCCCTTGCCCACCACCCATTGAGATCCGGAAAGATGCTTTTCAAGCTTTTCCAAATGGCCCATCAACTTCTCTTCTGCGCCCAAGCATTCCGCTTCCGAAAATCGAGAGACTCCATATTTGAACTTATCCAAATCCAGTTTGAATGGATGGTTGCACCAATAGGTCCAAAGCCTTACCTCTGCTCTCTCTCCAGGATCCATTGGCATTAACCGGGGCTGAGAGGAAGGAAGATCGTCTACATACTCCGTAATAATGGCTGATTCATAAAGAACCCGGGTACCGTGAGTGAGAACCGGCACTTTCGCTTCCGGGTGAAGTGAACGCAATTTTTCAGAAAAATTTTTCAAATCTTCTTCGACCACCTCGAAAGCAAGCTTCTTTTCATGAAGAGCCATCCGCACTCGCATCGCAAAAGGGCACCGACGATAAGAATAAATGATTATTTTATTTTCCATGGAGATTCCGTTTCATCGCAAGGATTTCAAATCCCAAATAAAGAACCATCGACAGCGTGAGTCCCACTCCTTTTAAAAGAGCCCATGCCCGAGTAGACCAGAAGAAAGCGGCATAAGCCGCAAGTACCGAATGGAGCAGAAAAAAAAGCCCCAACCTTAGAGTTACCCCTGAAAAACCTGTTTCGAGTCCCGGGGGCATTTCTTGTTTCTTCGCCATGGCAACCAACAAAGGTTTTCCAAAGCCCCAAGAGCCTACCAGCAAAACGGCCATCCCCAATTCCAAAAGAGAGGGCTGGAGCTTAAACCAAATCCCCTCTTGAGTCAGAAGCGAGACTCCTCCCATACCCACTAAAAGCCCGTTACCGATCCACGTAATGGTTTCTACTTTTCGGTACCGAAAAGCCTCTACAAGGATCTCTAAGATCCCGAAACCCATACCAAAAACCAAGCCCCAAATCGGCCCCATTTTTTCTTCTACGATCGTGTATACCACTACGGGGATAATGCCCCCTAAGAACAAGCTTTTTAGGGCGTGCGATTTTGAATTTTGCATCAGAACCATGCTAGCATGAGAGCGCTTTAAGGAAAAAACTTGAACCGTTGGATTTACATTTTATTGAGTGTCGGCCTGATGTCCGCCCTCTCCTTTTCTGAAACGAATCAGGAAACTGCCGGCGTTTCTCCCCCATTGGAAATCACTGGAACTTTCTCGGTTTTAAATCCCAACCGATTGGTCCTCTCTTCAAGGGAATATAAAGTCAGTTACTCCAAGAATTTTCTGGGGATTTCGGCATTTCAATTGGGAGTGGGATTTCCCCTAAAAACCCGCCTGACCCAATTTGAGTTCTATCCCTTTGCCCGAGTCGGGTACGCGAGAAACCAAGGCTCCTACAGCATGATTTCCCAGTCAGGGGAGATCAGCGAAGCTGATGTAACTCTGAACTGGGTCCCGCTCACTGCCGGCTTGCGAACCGAGTACCGGATTCCCGGCTTCAATTTGATTCGCCCTTTCTTGGTGACTGCCGGGGGAGCTGAATGGCTTAAACAGACCTCTTCCAATCCGGGCGTTTCAGAAAACTTTTGGATCCCGTTTTACAATATTGGATTGGGCCTTTCTTTTTCTGATTCCCCCAACAACCCCAGCAGTGGCTTTGGGGGCTTTAGTTTCTCCATGAACTTTCAAAACGGTTTGAAACGGGATCAACAGGCCAATTCCTTTTCTTATGATTTGACCGTCCACTTTTTTCTCTAAGCCTTCTTTTTTCTTCACTGGACTCTGAGCAAATAGTTACTATATTGTTAAAAATTAAGGAGTTTTGTATGGCTATGTTCAAAAGAGTTTTTCTTTTTATCGCAGTCAATTTACTGGTTGTTCTTACCATTTCCCTAGCGCTCAATCTTTTGGGAGTTCGCCCGTACTTGAGTGCGCGGGGAATCGACTATCAAAGCCTCCTGATTTTTTGTACCGCTTGGGGTTTCATGGGTGCTTTCATCTCATTGGCCCTCTCTCGTGTGATGGCCAAGTTTTCCATGGGAGTTCAAGTCATTGATCCTTCCGCTGCAAGAGGAGAAGAAAAGGAACTCCTCACTTTGGTACACCGTTTGGCCGAAAAAGCTGGGCTTCCCAAAATGCCTGAAGTCGGGATTTACCAAAGCCCTGAAGTAAACGCTTTTGCCACAGGGCCCACCCGCTCCCGAGCTCTGGTGGCGGTCTCAACAGGCTTGCTCCAAAGAATGGATTCACAAGCGGTCGAAGGAGTCTTGGGCCACGAAATCGCCCATGTTGCCAATGGAGACATGGTCACGATGACTCTCCTGCAAGGTGTGATCAATACTTTTGTGATGTTCTTTTCCAGAATTGCAGCTTGGGCCATTTCCAATGCTATTTCCGGAGATAGGGATCGAGAGCGCAACTCTTCCCCTATGGTTTTTTACGCAGTCCAGTTTTTCTTTGAAATTGCTTTCTCCCTTTTGGGAGCGATGGTGGTTGCTGCATTTTCGAGAATGCGCGAATTTCGTGCAGACCGGGGAGGCGCTCAGTTTGCAGGGAAAGAGAAAATGATCCACGCCCTTCAATCTCTCAAAGGCACGGTTGAGCAAGTAGATGAATCTCACCCGGCTATTGCGGCTTTTAAAATCAGTGGCCGCCGCCGCGGGCTTTTGGCCCTTTTGGCCACTCATCCAGATCTGGATACACGGATTGAGCGTTTAAGGGGTGCTTTATAAAACACCCAAAACGAATTTTTAGTGGGATGCGGCCCACTGGGCGCCTGCATTTGGGCCACTATTGGGGCGTTCTTGTTAATTACTTGGAGCTCCAAAAGCAGTTCGATTGTTTATTCATGGTTGCGGACCTCCATGCCCTGACAACTGGTGAGCTGGCCAAAATAGAAGTCGGTAAAAACACGCGGGAGCTTCTCATTGATTGGTTAAGTGTGGGAGTTGACCCCGACAAAGCGACTTTGTTTGTCCAGTCTGCCGTTCCGGAACATTGCGAATTAACGGTCTTGCTCTCCATGTTTACTTCCGTGGGCTGGCTTGAAAGAAACCCCACTTACAAAGAACAAAAACAGGAGTTGGGGGAAAAAAACACGGGAAGCTTGGGATTCCTTTCTTATCCGGTTCTTCAAACAGTGGATGTGGCCCTCTACAAAGCCACTCATGTGCCAGTAGGAGAAGATCAGAAACCTCATTTGGAAATGGGCCGGGAACTCATTAGAAGATTTAACGCTACTTACAAGAAAAATGTATTTCCTGAATTTGTACCGCTTTTGACGCCGACTGCGAAACTCCCCGGTCTGGATGGAAGAAAAATGAGCAAAAGCTATGGAAACACAGTGGAGTTGGCGGATAGCCCGGAAGTGATCCAGAAAAAAGTTTCTCGCATGCTCACAGATACCCAACGGCCCAGACGGGAAGATCCCGGACATCCGGAAAACTGCCCGGTTTTTACTTATCACCAGCTTTTCACCCCCAAAGACCGGGTGACTCAAATCGAATCGGAATGCCGGGCAGCGACCCTCTCCTGTTTCGATGATAAGAAAGCTCTGGCCGACCAAATCATCGCTTGGTCAGACCCAATTCGAAAAAAACGGGCCCAACTTGAAAAAGAACCGGCCTATATCGATGAAATCATTAAAAAGGGCAACCAGAAGGCCAGAAACATTGCTTCCCAGACCATCAAGGAAGTGCTTGATGTTATGGGGTTTTGGCCCGGCAGTAACCGTTAAAGTTCGCATAGCCTAACCCCTTCCCCAATGGTATAAATTCCAAATGTTTCAAATGGGGGGAAGTGCTCAATTGGATGCCAAATTGGCTTTGGATGCGGCCATGGTGCCGACTGCTGGGGAAATTCCTGCTCGAAGCAGTTCCTCTGTCAAAGATGATTACCGGGTAACGCTTCCTGTTTTTGAAGGCCCGCTCGATCTCCTGCTGCACTTGATCCGTCGCGAACAAATCAATATTTACGACATTCCGATTTCAAAAATTTGTAAGAGTTACTTGGAACACTTGGAACTCATGCGCCAAATCGATGTGAACATTGCCGGCGAGTTCATGGTGATGGCCGCTACTTTGACTCTCATGAAGTCAATGGTGCTTCTGCCCAGAGAAGGCGGCGAAGAGGGAGAAGAAGATCCCCGTCTTCCTTTGGTGGCTCAGCTTCTTGAGTATGAAAAGTTCAAAAAAGCAGCCGAAGAAATGGATCAACAGCCTTGGCTTGGAAGGGATTTGTACCCCAGAAGTGCCACTGCCATTTCCGATATCATGCCGGTTGAATCTTTGATGGACGCTCCTTTGGAATCGGTGGACCCATTCCAACTGCTTTTGTGCCTTAAAATTGCGAACGATAGAACTCAGAAGCCACCCATGCAGATCTCGGTGGACCCCACTTCTATCAAAGAAAAAGTAACTCAAGTCCAGGAACTTTTGGAACAAGAAGAAGTCGTGCGCTTCGAGCAGCTTCTTCCTGCAAAAGAAGAACGACATGTACGGGATGTCATTGTGGCTTTCTTGGCTCTTCTGGAATTAGCAAAGTTGAAATTTATTGAAATCATCCAAGCAGAACAATTGGGACCCATTCAGGTTCGTAAAGTTAAAGAATTGAGAGAGCTGAATGTTGGCCTCTTGGATCAGTATTAAGCAGGAGAAGGTATGGAAATGAACGGCATCACAACGGCAATTGAATCGATTCTTTTTGCTGCCGATAAACCTGTTTCGGTCGCCAGACTTTTGGAAGTTTTCGCCGATTTGAATCCTCGAAAAGAAGACATCGAAGACGCTCTTACTTCCATTCAAAAACGTTATGAAGGCCCTGATTTTGGCTTTGAACTTCGCCAAGCTCAAGGAGGTTTTCAATTCACCACAAAATCCCAAAATGCGGAATGGGTGAGGAAATTTTTGGAAACCAAGCCGTTCCGTTTGGGACGATCCTCTTTGGAAGTGCTGGCAATTATTGCTTACAAACAGCCCATGACCCGGGCTGAAATTGATGCCGTTCGCGGGATCGATAGCTCGCACCTTTTGAGAACTTTGATGGAGCGAGGACTCGTCAAAATGGCAGGCAAAGCGGAAGTCCCCGGCCGGCCCGTCCAGTATGCTACGACTCCCAAGTTTTTGGAGGTTTTGGGTCTTGAAGATTTGGCCCATTTGCCCCCTTTGAGCGAGTTGCAACAACTGCAAGGGGATACGGAAGACCCAATCAAGACTTTGGAAAAAGGCTTGGATCGATTCATTACGGAAGAATTGGTGGATCAAGAAGAAGCCGGAAACTTGGATCTCCAACAAGGACTGGATGAAATCGGAGCCCTCATCAACACAGCTGATAGATCACAAGATGAAGTTTACGAGTCCAAAGAACATGCAGAAGTGGCGCATGCAAACCAAGAAGCTCTCAGAGCCTTTCAAGAAACCACTCCTTATCGGCGACGAAAACGCACAATGACATACAACGATCTGCACTTGGGGGAAACTCCAGCAGACTTAAGCCCCGAGGGACGGCTGGAAGAAAGCCTGAAAGAAGTTGCTGCTGAAACGCCTGTAGAAGAAGTGAGTTTAACTCAAGAAGAGCCTACTCATAGTCCAGTCGTAGAATCGGATAATTAGAAAGCTCGTTCGTATCATCTTTCTTGATGGGAAAATGAGCGGCCAATAACTCTCCACACTTCTCAATGGCTGGCACAAAACCTTTGGCCAATTGATGGGATTTCAATCCGGAGTTAAGGATTGTGAGAACTTCATTCCAAGTCTCTCGAGGAAGTTTCTCGCTGATACTTTTGTCCGCAAGAACCACCGAGTAGCGCTCCATGAGGGATACAAAAAGAAGAATGCCCGTTTGATCTTTTGTTTGTGAAATTCCACAACGGTAAAACTCAAGCTCTGCCCTGTCCCGGACCACTTTCTCTCGCCGGCTTTTTGGAACCAGCAATCTTTGAACTGCCATCCATCGAGAGAGAAAAAAACTGATCAGGCCAAGAACCACCGGGGGAAGCCCCAGCTGAAGAAACAAGTTTCCTTCCCAAAAATTGACTGGGAAATACCAGTCTTGAAAAGTGTGCCAAACCATAAAAGTGAAAAGAAAAAGAATTGGAAAAACAAAACTCGTATTTGAGCATTTGTTGTAAACAATCGGAACGATTTCGCCCGACGTTTTGAGTTCCGCTTTTCGAACGGCTTCTTCAATGTGTTTTAAATCATCCATGTTTTGTTTCATTTGGATCACCATCCCCCCGAAGCGCCGCCGCCCCCCGAACTTCCTCCGCCCCCTCCACCCCAACT
>Ga0214917_10000401_pt1 | contig 56730 bp, 83 predicted proteins | sample LL_1208_BB_MetaG_FD_177983 | JGI IMG/M metagenome (GOLD analysis project Ga0214917, IMG submission 177983) | Freshwater microbial communities from Lake Lanier, Atlanta, Georgia, United States - LL_1208_BB | ecosystem: Environmental > Aquatic > Freshwater > Lake | place: USA: Georgia | collected... | reverse complement strand
GTGGTGATCGGGGTCGACTGGTATCACCTACTGTGTCTAGAGAAGTTCAAGCATTGCCTGAAAATCGGGCTATGTTTGATCCTCGCGCTGTAGATATTCTTCGTTCACCAAGTGTAGGTGCCTCTCCCGGACAACTAGAAATTCCTAGAATGGGAGGTGCTTTAGTACCTCAATTTCGCGAAACAGGAGGAGCTCTTCCCTTAACTGGACGCCCTCAAGTACAAGGAGTAGCTCCAAATTTTTATGAGCGTATGAGGGCCGGGGAGCCCTTAGAAGGTTACCGTGGAACAGTCACTTCTCCTGGTGGAATGGGTGCGGCAGATTTTGGTCCGCCTCAAGTTCCCGGTACTGCAGTATCTCCCGCTTTCTTAAGACGTTCCCAAGAACCGCAAATTATAGGGAGACCCGGTATTTTAGAGCCAAGGCCCGAACCTGCTCTTCGAGGTGGACCTCTTGGTCGTCCTGTTAACGCTTATGAACAAGTAGGAGAAGCAGGTAGACGTTATTACACTCCCGAAGGTTCTCCTCGGATTGATTTAGAGATGCCTCCTAGAGGAGGGGAGGTTATGCGTCGACCCGGTATGGCGGATGACGTTCAATCCGTGGATGTAAAGGTATTGCCACAGGAAATGGCGAACGCTGTAGGACGTACTTTAGAGAATATGCCTGCTGGTGGCGGTGTAAATTTAAAAGCTTTACTTGCTGCGGGTCTTGGCGGTCTTGGCGGAGGATTAATAACTCGTGCATTTAATGAGCCTGGGAAAAATACATCAGCAATAGCAATGCCAGGTGCGGGAGAACAAGGAGGAACTGAAACTCCTTCCGTAGAAAATACCGTAAGGGATCCTGGTGTAATGAACCCTGCAGTCGCAACAGCTTTTACCGATCCAGCTTTTGCGGCAGCTATGTCTCAATATACTGATCCTGTTTCCCAGACTCGTATTGTTACGCCTGGGGATGGAGGTCGATCAGCATTAACTGAACAGATCCAACAATATGCCGCTCCCGGCTCAATGAAGTTGTCTGATTTCTACGGGAAACAGCAACAAGTAGGAAAAGCAAATATTGAGGGAGTCATTGATCGACTTGGAGTTCGTGGCACTGACTTAGAACAGTGGGCGCGAGCTAATCAAGGATTAGCGTTTAGAGAAGTTGTTAGACAACAAGAACAAGCAGCCCGTACTAATTTAAATGCTCGTTCTTCTTTCCCGGCTCCACAGGAAATTCAACCTGTGGGAGCTTCTCAGCAAAGCCCAGAAAACGTTATGGGGGAGATGGTTAATACTGCAGCGGGTTCAAATTTACAAGAAAACATGAACATACAACCACGAGCTGCCGCTGAGGCTGCTTTTAATCCAGAAGAAGGTAACTTTGATTTAAGGGATGTCTACAATCCCCTTGTACAACCTACCCTGATTAATCAAAATAATTACGAGAAAGAGGCCGGCGCACGAAGTCGAGATTTAGCTAGAGCTTTCCTTAACAGGAATGTCAGCGCTACACTAGAACCAACCGGTTATTCTTTGAGGTGAACTAATGGATAGTTTTAAATTTAATCCTTATTTTCAAAGCGGCATTAGTGGAGATATGTATCGCGCAGATCTCCCTGTAAAAGAGTTTAAAGATTTTAGAATAGAAAATTATCCAGAGTATCAAGATGTCATCAGGGATGCTGAAATCTTTGGTAAGAATCCTCAATTTGGTGTAGACCCTTCTATAGCTGGTCCTACCAAATTTACTCAAGCCGCTACTGGAGGAAAAACTGAAGGTATAGGGGACGCACTTTTAAGAGGATTGTTTGAAGGAGCCACTGGGCAGCTTCAAAGAGAACTTGAAAAACGCGGACTAACTTCTAAAAGAGAACGAATGGCAGGGGAAGAAATGGGACGTTATCGTGAAAGCAACCCAGCAGACAAGACCGCAGATTTAATGGGAATGTTATTTGGCGGACTTAGTAAAAATCTTGGATCAAATATTGCTTACGGATCTATGACTGGCTTGGAGGCTTTCAAACCTTCTGCTAGAACTAAGATAGGTTAACCAAAGGAGTTTTTATGAGCAGCACCAGTACCAACAAACAACCCTGTCTGATTGACCGCCCGTTTTTGCGTGGTGGTAAGATTAATAGCGCCACTACAACAGTCAACCCCTCCAATCCTAATTTTTCTGACTTAGTACAACTTGTACGAGTCGGAGATTTACCAAGTGAGGATGGGGCTTTTGTTGAAGACATTTTTTTAGTAAGTAATGAATTTTATCCTACTAATGCTGGTCGAAGGACAGCTGAACTCGGTCTCTATATTTATGCCCCCAACCAATCTGCGCCTGCCACCTCAGCTCCATTGGTAATTACCCGTGCAGAATTTGTTTTAGAAAGTGGTACTGCTGGTTTAATTCAACACTTTGAGTTGCCCGCAGTTAATGCTCCTGTTCCTGCGGTAGGAGATGCTACTGGTTTAACTCGACCAATTGAGATCGGTAAAGGAGAAGGACTTTACTTAGAAAAAGGCTACATTCTCTGTGCTGGGTACATTGGAGCAGGAAGAACAGCGGTGTCGGGTGGTTTAAGTCCATCAGGTCTTTCTCTATTCGCGCAAGGCGGGTTCTATTGAGCCATGGCCCGACACAAGGGCTCCGATGATTTCGGGTTTCGTAATTTAAAGAAATTAGACGATTTTAAAACTTTTAAGAATGTTACGGGTGCGGATAATTCTCAACAACTCTTACGTCCACTACCTTTTGAACGTCGCTTTCGTCCGACTTTAAATACTAAGAATTACTCACCTGAAGCCGAGTACAACTACGTTTCTCTCTGGACTCGTTGGCGGCGTGGTTATGAATTATCTATGTATGCCAATCAGGCGTACGAAGGTTTGACTTATTCTTTTAAATATTTTATTAATAGAGTAAACACTGGTATTTTTGTACCGGGGATAGCTTTTATGTATCCGTCTTCACAAACGGATATGCGTATGTACATGGTGGGTATACGTCCACGCGGTAGTTTTAACTTTCTTGATTTTGGATATGCGATTTCTGCTGTTACTCAATATGATGCGACAACACTTGCGGTTAAATTAAATTCAAGATTTGGAGCACCTATTTCTTTTTTTACAGGAGAGGTTGTTTCTAATATTTATAATGCGAACGGTACACAAAAAACGTATGGCTTTAATAACTATACAGTTGTCGCAGTTGGTTTTAATAACGTTCCTCTTACTCCCACTTTTGCCCCTATTTTTAACACTCTTTTTCTTTCTACTTCTGCAGAGAATAGTTGGAGTGTTGTTGATGCGACTACATTAACAATTCCTGCTTCAGGACCTCCTTTAGTTGGAGAATACCTGCAAACAGAAATGCGTTATGGATGTACGTGTCCTGATTTCTTAGCAAGGGAAAGTTTTAACTTATACAAACGCACACAAAAAGGTCAGTATCCAGTAACTCAAGCATTAAATGTTACCCCAGGAATTTATTACAACGGTAGTAATAGCCCGACCAATTTAGGGTCTAAAGATAATCCAGGAGCTGTTCGAGATTTTGGTGTTATTTATCTAAATCAAATTTATGACATACCTACTTCTTCAGAAGCTTCTTTCTCAGATCCTAACTTGTACTACCATCAACCCAAATGGTGCAAGCATATTTATGCAGCTATGTGGGATATGCAAATTAAATACAATCAAGGGGACTTTACTAAACCGTGGCTTGTACAGCCAACGGATGAACCATTAAATGAATATTATCGAGAAATGTTTGATAGAAAATTAAAAAAAGAATTGGACTTCTTAAAACGCGAGCGAAATCTTAGTTGGTGGCAACGACAGTCACCAGCAAAAGACAATATGCCTGTACACATGATGTATGAGGATATGCAAAATCTTATGGTCAAAGTTATGAATGTAGGAGGCTCAGGAATAGGAGGACCTTTAAGTGTTGATAATTTTCAAATGTTTACTGTTCCTGAATTTAATCCTTTTGCTCCAGACGCTTTTCAGCGCCTTATTATAGATGGAGGCACTTATAGCAGCGGAGTTTTAGTCACCCAACCAGTTAATATTATTCTTGGAGGTCTCTATGCTTCCGGTATCGTATCTCCCACTTTTATTCCAAGTGGTACAATCAACGGTGGTACTTATTAAATGACAAGCACTCCTTTTATTCTTCTACTAAAACGGACTGGTCAAGCTTCCGATAGGCCAAGTGGCGTCACTATTCAAGCGGGAGAGATGGCTCTTTCCTTTGGCGCCGCCGATCCCGGCATGTACTTTGAGGATAGCGCCGGAGATATTCGTAAAGTAGGTTCCAATTTTTATGGGAGCACAGCGCCAAACTCCACTCCAATTGGCTTACCTGGGAATTCAATCGGAGAAACTTGGACTACTTCGTCAAGCCCATACTATTTACAAGTGTGGACTGGTTCCATTTGGCAAAAAGTTGGCGCTGGTTTTGCAGATACTGCAACTTCCGCAACAACTGCGGCCACGGCTAATACAGCCAATACGGCTATTTTAGCTTCTGGTGCAATTTTAGCTTCGGGTTCTATAACAAGTCAAACTGCACTGTTAACTTCTGGTGCAATCTTAGCTTCTGGTGCAATTTTAGCTTCGGGTTCTATAACAAGTCAAACTGCACTGTTAGCTTCTGGTGCAATTTTAGCGTCTGGAGTAGTCACAGCTCTTGGTTTGCCCGTGGTTACCATCGTTTCTAGTGGATTACCTGCTGTAGGTGCCTCAGGTACGATGGTTTATAACGTAATTCCCTCAGGTGCGCAGCCAAGTGGTTTATTTGTGTCTGCGAAAGGCGCTTGGATTAAGGTTTAGCCGCGTAAAGTTGCTTTAACAAACCAGGCAGCTTTAAACATATCCCCTACAAGTTCCTGTAAATAATTCGCAACGTCTACAGCCCCGGCACATTCGGACATTTTTGCTAAATTTTTAGCTTCCATGCCTGCAGTTTCTAAATTTTTTACATATATAGTCAACATTTCACGAGTATCGTAGGACTTAACATGTTTAAAACCTTTAAAAGTTTGTAAAAGTCCTTTAGCGCACATAGGCATGAGATAATCCATGCTTCGAACGTACTCAGCGATGCTGTCAAACTGCTCAATGTGAGCAGAATACTGTTTTTTCAAAAACTCATGAACAGGAAGGAACAAAGGACCCTCCACATTTAGATGAATTAAGTGTGATTGGAGGTACATTTGATTTAGATAAGACGAAAAAGAAATCAAGTTCTCTATAAGAACACTTAATTCCAGCGTGGGCTCATCGGCAACCATAAATTGCCCAGACTCTTCTGGTAATGGCGAATTTTCGGTATAGTCAAAAGAGTCTGGGGTATTCATTGGTTAAACGGAGCGAAAAGCGCAGGCGACTTCTGTTTGTTCTTCAATTGTAGGGGAAGTTTCGTTAGTTTGAAGATATTCTTCAAGCGCTCCTTTATTAATTCGGAATAAAGATTTGGCGCCGTTTGGTTGGAGGTTTACATAGATGGTTTTTGGCCAACCTCCTGCAAGGTTTGATTCTGAAAGAGCGATTCTCTTACGAACGAAACCGGCGCTGCAGTTTAAGAGCTCGGCAGTCTCGGCAATTGTGAGCATGGATTTGTCCGACATCTTGTGTGCGATTGCGTGTCTGTGAACGCCTAAATACTAGCTTGATTTACTGTGTGCGCCACAAAAAAAATAGAAAGCTTCTCCTTTTTTATTTTTTGCATAGCTAAACTAAGGAAAAGGGAATTTTGTTATGTCTATTCGGCTTGCTGGGGAAATTTTTAAGGGATATAACCAACCAAAAAGGGATGTGGAGGGAGGTAAAAAATTCGCCGTGGCTGCAAAAGAAGGCGATAAAATCAAGTTAGTTCGCTTTGGGGACGCAAATATGGAGATAAAAAGGGATGATCCAGAGCGTAGAAGTAACTTTAGAGCACGTCATAGCTGTGATGAGCAAAAAAGCAAATTAACACCTGGGTATTGGTCATGTAAGATGTGGGAGTCTAAATCTAATGTGCCGTAATTTGAGTTTAAGGGGGCTGCCCTATTCTTAGCTAGGCTTAGGGCAGCTTCGCTTCCGATTGTGAAAAAAGCCGACAACAGAGTTACTTGCGGGCTCACCATGGAAGATGAGTTCGTTTTAACGCGAATAAAAAATAAAGCATCGTCTCTAAAAGGTAAAGAACGGGATACGTATTTGTGGACCATAGTTTATCGACTAATATGTAGAGAGCGGGCTTACAAGTCCGTGATGGATGAAGTTGGAATATGTGTAGATACAAATATGCAGTTATTCCACGACGAAGATGCCTGTCCAGCCGATCCGTGACCCAAAAGCCCGTCAATGGCTTGATTTACTTGCCTACGCCGAAGGTACGGACAAATCCCGTACGGGGCAGGGATATAACGTCATGTTTGGCGGAGGAACCTTTAAAGATTTACGACGTCATCCTGATGTAGTAGTTAAGGCCCCCGGTATTGCTAGTGCCGCAGCTGGGCGTTATCAATTCATGCCAGATACTTGGAGTGAGGTTTCTAAAAAATTAGGTTTATCTGATTTTGGCCCCGCTGCGCAAGATCTAGCTGCAGTTGAATTAATGCGCCAACGAGGCGTGGATCCCTATAAAGATCCAATTACGCCTCAAACAATTGCTAAGCTTGCACCGGAATGGGCTTCTTTGCCAACATTAGCTGGTAAGAGCTACTACAACCAGCCGGTTAAATCGTTTGCTGATTTACAAAAATATGCAAAGCAGTCCGTACCTAATTTCCCACGTCAAAGCGAAGTCTCGGTTGAGAAACCTTCTCCTAGTGACGCGATCCCCGCTCCAATTGCCGCTGCACTAGATGTTAAACCTTTTGATTTTAACACCAAGTTAGAAGGTGTCTTATTGGGTAAGTTGGTGCAGGGTGTTAGTGACCCTTCTGAAATAGAGAGTATTTCTAAATACAGCAATCTCATGGCTCAAGCCGATGAGCTAGAACTAGAGGGAGGCGATCAGGGATCACAGTTGGCTGACATTCTCCGCTCCCAAGCCAGTAGCACCGTGGCTTTAGGACCTAATCCTGTAGTGGATCCCACAGAAATAGCTTCCAGTATCGTCGGACTTCAAAATCAAGAGGCAGCATATTATGAAAAAGTTAAACGAATTGAAGAAACTTTAAAAGGTTTGCAGGCTAATCAAGCTGCTCAGGCAGTTGCAGTCAACACGCAAACAGCAGCCAAACCTGCTCAAGGTGTCCCTGGAACTACGGGACCGGTGCGCTTTGCTGGAGTACAGATAACATCCGAGGCGGATCCGGGACAACCTGGATTTGATTTTGTTATCGCAGGTGGTAAGCGGGGAGCTCCTTTTGTGTCTCCGGTCGAAGCTGAAGTTTTAAAAGTTAGTAAAAGCCCTGGAGAGTACAGGCTAGAGGAGGGTGATACCCGTCGTGGTTATGGAAATGCCGTTGAATTACGTTTTCGCACTCCGCAAGGAAAAGAAGTAGATACTTTGATTGCTCACTTTGACGAACTTAACCCATCATTAAAACCAGGAATGAAGATTCCTACTGGGTATTACTTAGGTAAACAAGGTAGATCTGGGTCTACCACTGGGGCTCATGTTTCAATGGATTTCTTTGATCCAGGTAAATCAACAGCAAGTGCTGAAACTTTACAAGTGCGTAATCAACTAAGGGATACGATTCGCAAAGGTCTTCCTTACAGCCCAAGTCCAGGTATGGGCTAATTTAAAAAAGCTTGTAGAATAACAGTAGGGTTTTTAACGAAAAGATTCATGGCTAAAAACGATTCTGCTGCAATGTACGCAGCTATTATTTCTGCTCAGAATACTGCCAATGCTCAAAGACAAGCTACAGATGCTGCAAACCAAGCAGCTCAAGAAGCTTATAGCCGAGCTCAAGAATCTATTGCAAACATAAAAGGTTTAACAGGAATCACAGCTCCTGGCGCAATTGAAGAATATAAAAAAATGTTCTCTACAGTTATCCCCGGTTTAACAACTAAATATGAAACTCAATTAGATGAGTTTAAACCAGATTTAACTTCTCAGTATGAAACTTATGTAAATCGATTGAAAGACTTACGAGGACTCAGTAATCTTAACGATCCTAATTTTATGGCTTATGCCACTGGTAAGGTTCCTGGACAATACTTGAAAGCGGATACGGATTCTATGAGAAATTTGTATACCTACAATGTCTGATTATGAAATAAGGCCCTCGTTACATGAGCGCAAGGTAGATTTTCATTCACACGCCCCAGAGGCAAAGCACGACTATAAATACAGGGGAATCAGAACTATTCGATTAGCGGGAGAGATATGGGAGGAAAGTTTAAAGGAACGAGGATCCAGGTTAGCAAAAGAAAGAACTCGTAAAAAAATGAAAGCGTCTCCTGTCGGCGTGGGTTTTGGTGTGGGCGACGGTTTCGGACCAGACGACAATTACGCCACTAAAGAATCCCTTAACAATACACACGTCCAATATTACTAAACATCTCCCGAAACTCAAACACGGCTTTCTGCGGATTTATAAGTTTAGGTAAATATAAGATAAAACCAAAACATTTGGTAGGACCTAACTTTGGCAAACCAGGCTCATCTAAATAAAGTTCGGGTCTTTCTTTTAAAATACAAAGGGGAAAATCTATGTTTAACTTTTGAGTCACCAGAAGCGCAACTTCGGTAGACGTTAAAAAAACTATCGCCTCATCAAATTCGTTTCTTTGATAACGCCTCACACATTCTTCTAACCAAATTCGTTGTGCAGATTTTGTGAACCTTCGTTTTTTACGAAACAACACACTGTCTGGCGGCTGCTCTATAGGGGTCAAAAAATCTCTGGGTGGATATACATAAACATTTTTTGATTTCCACTTTTGTTTTAACCCGTTTTGTTCCCATGAAAAATAGCGATTTGCACAAACCATAGTGTTCGCAAATTCGCTTGAACACGGATCTAATCCGATTTCCCCTCCAAAAAAAGACGTTACTGTTCCGATTACTTCTGGTGGAGAAACAAAATCAATATTTGCCAACGGCACTCGCTAATTCCTCTAGTTGTTTTGTCGACTCCTCAATATTCAAAACATGAACACTGAGTCGTGCTGGTTCGACCATAACAACAACAGGATCTTTTAACTTGGTGCGTTCTGCCATAGAAATCACTTTTTTTAAAAAGGATGCAGTCCCTTCATCGCAAAATTCTTCAGCCCTAGCTAGGTCTTCTTTTATTTGCTTAACGTTTAAATAAGAGCTTTTATTAGGGGATTCTGGGTTAAAAAATAAAACGCCTGGTCCAACGTGGGTGCGATATTCTTTATAGAGGACATCGATGTCGTTTAAAATTAATTTAACTGTATTCAATGCCATACGATTCTGAAATTCGCTTTTGCCAAATAAGGTAGAGGCGAATTTTTTAGTCCGGTTAGATAGAAATTTGAACATTTTACTGGAAAGAGTTCCATGCGTCTGCCATTACTTTAACAGCATCAAACAAAAAATTGTTGGTGTTGTTTTCCGTAGGATCGATTTTGCAATAGTGTTTTCCTTCGACCAACCCAGAAGCCCCACCAGAGATAAGACCCTGATGGATTAATTTATCTATGGTTACGGGAGGGACGCTCATCCTCGCAGCCATTGTTTTTTTGTTTACAAATGCTGTAGTTATGTTCCCTGAATGGGTGCTTGCAATGACTTGTAATGAGGTGTCAATGCTGCGTAGGCATTCGATAAGTTCTTTTAAGTTCATGGTAAGTTTTGTAGAAGTTAAAAAAATGAGGAGGCCGCGTAGTCACCAGGCGCCTGGCAATAACGAGCACTTACCGCTAGACGGAAAGGATGAAAAAATCTAGCACCTCCCAATAACGATGCCGGACCCTTCTTACCGAGCAACGCACGTAGAGTTTACAGTAGTTTTGTCAACTGTTCAACGATGTCCGTGGGATCTTCAATCAAAATTCGGATTAATTTTTTAAAATTTTTATGTTCTCCTATTTCAGAGGAAGGCTCTTTATTAAGTAAAAACCAGTAGGTGTACGCATTAAGTAAATACAAATGCGTTTGTTTGGCTTTCAGTGCTTGCGCTTGCCACTTTTCAAACTCAAATGAGGATCCATAGCGGCTACTGCCTGTTTTGAGTTCTAGCTCTCGTATCTGAATTTGAAGATCAATGTCTTGCAGTGTAAATTCTAAAGATTTAACTTTTGCTTCACATTCAACTAACGATGTAGGTTCTTCATTATCTGTATATAACCAAGGAGGTAAATTATCGATCATATATTTAGGATCCCAAAGAGGTTTTTTGGGTTCTTGTAAATTAATCATTTTCTAAAAGTCCTTGAATGAGATGGAGGTGGTGACCGTTGACAGCGTATAAGACATGAGATTCAAACTTTGTTTTTTTGATAAGTTCAAAAAGATGCAGTTGTTTGAGTTGGCGGGCAATCCTGTGTTTTGACCACCCTAAAAATTCCCCAAGCTGTGTTGCTGGTAGAGGTCCTTGCGATACTAGCACGTACAAAAGCTGTCGGTTGTGGTTGATACACGCAACGAGTTTTTTATGTTTATGAGAGAGCGTAAAGAAATTGATTTTTTGTACTTGAGCTCTATAAGTTCCTGCATCGTTTTGTTCGGTGTTTTCTTCTGAGTCCAATTAGACACATCCTGGATGATTTCTGGTGTTATCTTAGTGGCGGGACTGGCTGCCGCCATCAAATGAAGGGGATTTACGCAAAGCGGATCTCCGCATTTAGTTAGTATGTTGTCCTCTGAAGTTAGCTCAGCGCCATAGTACGTTTTATATACAAACCGCCGTGGCCGATCCATTTGTTTTTTATCGGGATCGTATAATCTAAATATTTGGTTGGACAGATACAGGTGTTTATCTTTTTGTATTTCAAACTTGTTTTGCCGCAGCCAGACTATTAGTTTTTCAGCAGTTGTCCGAGCAGTGCGCCACTCGCGTAAACAAATATTACAAGCGTACGTGCCGTTGATTCTATAGATTTTGTCTAGATCAACTTTGTTTATTTCAACGGGCTCCGATCTAAGGCATTTACAAGTGCAGACAATACGATCTGTGTGTTCTGTGACGTAAAATGAGTCTAAGGTGTATTGAGATAAGATTGGCGCATCAGTTTTAGGGCCTAAAACCTGCGGGTCTAGTAAGCCAAAGACTGAGACTAGAGCCTGTTGTGTCATAAAGTGGTGTGATGTGATTTGATTGTCATACGAGAATAGCACGACCAGCTTGTCTTTAAATAGAATTTCTATTCCTTTTTAGAGTTTTGCCCAGAAACTGCACTCGAACTCACTTAGCTATATTATTGAGACCCAGTTCGGGTTTTATTTAGCGCCTTTAATAGTTGCCTTATAGTAATACTAATACGTTTTTTTAATAAAGTTAAAATTTGCAGACAAGGTGCAAATTGCGGTAAATATTGATTCACAACGCAGTAGTTGTTGGAAATCATGAATAAAACGACGTTAGTAAACAACGTGGGCGTCATGAGTCAACTCTTGGCATAATCTTAAAGTTTGTGATAACATACAGGTATCCTCATATCTCTAGAGGCACCAATGGCTGTAGAGCTCCCTGCAACTCTTAAGGAACTGGATGATCCTGACGCTGCTTTTTGGAGCGAGTGTCGAAAACGAGCTGCGGTTTTAAATGTCCCTGCATGGAAATTGGCGGAAGATAGCTACCAACATCCAAAAAGGACAAAACGTTCAAATATTGGTAGGCTCTAAAATACTGAAATTTAGCTAAACTGTAAGGAGGAGACTTTTTAGGAACACACAATATGCCAGCGTGTCCGCATTACCCTAGTCGTCACGCTTTTCATACCGCGAATTTCGAGGGTATTGTCTCTGCGTTGGTAGAATGTCTCTATACGGTATCCGGTGTGGGAACTTCCTCTTTCACGATTGACCCATCGGGGTACGCTTCAAATTTTGAAGGGATTGTGCAGTGTATTGAGGATTTAAATTTTACGCTTAGCGGATTGTTTTCTAGTGCTGTTGTAATTCTTTCCGGCGTAGTCGGGGGCTCAGGTATTTATGTTACGCCCAGTGGAGGTACTTCTGTAGTTAACGTAAATTACCCTAATGTGTTTCAGAACTCTGTATCTGGGCATGTTATTGGAAAGGGTACTGTTAGTGTTTCTTATAGTGGAAACTCTGTAGTCATTAGCGGCAGTGAAACTGGAGGAGGAGCTTCCGTCACCATTTCGGGATCCCCTCCTAGTGGATATAACACAGGAGACCTTTGGTTCGACACAAACCAAGGTCGTTTGTTGGTTTACGCCAGTGGCGGCAGTGTGTCTACTCCAGACTGGTATCAAACCAACGCTGAAGCTTTAGCAAATATCAGTCAGTATCCGCCAAGTGGAACTGGACTCAATGCCCCGGTTCGAGATGGTTCTCTTTGGTTTAATACTTTGCTCGGGTCTTTGTTTGTTTATGATGCGACATCCAGTGGTTGGTATGAAGCGCAGCGTAATGCTACCGCCGCTTATGGTGCTGCTGCCCCTGCACCAGATAGCTTAGGCAGCTTGTGGTATGACACGGTTAATCCTGATCTTCGTATTTGGGATGGCACGACCTGGACCACTGCGATATAGTACGTAGGGTTCTCTAGTTCTTTTGTAAATGGCCAAAAATCAAGATTCAACAAAGACAATTGTTTCAAAACCAAAAAGGACGGCCCAAGGCCAAGGAAAGCATTCAAAAGCTAAACCTGGAAAAAAACTTCTTCGTGGTCAAGGGAAGTAAACTGTAAGTAAATCCGCAATTTTTTACGTGTCCCTTGTATCCTTCCGAGCAAAATCCTCGATTACAGCAGGAGATTTGGTTCGAGTCGATTCTGTAGGTTTTTTAACAAAAGCATCCGCTGTTGCGCTTGATTCATCCATTTGTGTCGGTGTGGCTTTAAATTCGGCAGCTCCCCTGGATTTGGTTTTAGTAAATAAAGATTCTATATACACCCAGTTTTCTGGTTTAACTCCTGGAACTCGAACCTACTTATCTTTAACATCAGGTCAACTTTACGCGGATTATGCAGCGTTTTATACTGCTTTATCAGGCACTACGTTATCTGGTGCGTATTTGACAGAACTTGGACCAGCCATATCTACTTCTGGGGTGCATATTGAGATACAGCAACCTGTTTTCATTAATAAGTAAATTGAGCTATTATTAAGTGAGGAGAATCGTGATTTCTGCGCATGACTGATCGTTCTATTTTTAATCGTAGGTACACGAGTTTTAACTCCGGTACGCAGGAAGTTTATTTGGTAAATGGCGCGGGAGTTGTAACATCTTTACCTAGTTCTGCAGCATTTGTTGCGGGCGAAACTCTTGTTCAAGGAGCAGCGGTATATGTAAGTGGCTTAAAAGTGTTTAATGCCAGTGCTTTAAGCGGAATCGCATCTTTCAATTATGGGGCGTTTGGTATAACCGGGCAAGCAGCTGTCACTAACTCGGGTGTTAATGTTATCTTTGATGATGCTGCTACCATCAGCAGTGCAAATATTACTGCAGAAACTTCACTTGTTCCTGGGCAGCCCTACTATTTATCTAAATTCCCTGGTCAAATAACCAGGTACTCTACAGCCTCTGGATTGGTTACAAATTCGGGTACTAATCAGTATCAAGCTTTAGTTTTGATTGGGACAGCGTTGAGTGCCGCTGAGCTTGAAGTAGAGATAGATGCACCTGTTGCTCTGTATCAGTAATGACTATACAAAGTCCCATTGTATTGGCTAGTGGTTTCTTTAGCCAGTTATTTCCCGGAGATACCGTACCTGGAACTGATACAACAGCACAGGCTTCAGGTAATGCTGCGTTAGTTCTAGCAAATACTGCATTAGCGTCGGGTAACGCTGGATTAGTTCTAGCAGGTACTGCACTAGCGTCGGGTAACGCGGGATTAGTATCTGCATCAAATAAGGTGCCAATCTCCGGTGGCTACATGACCGGGCAGTTGTTCGCAGCATCAGGTGTAGTTGTATCTGGAACTTTATCTAGAAACGGATTTAATGTCGTAACTGTAGGTGATGTTGAAACTGTAACTAGCACAATGATTGCTAGTGGTACGATAATCGATGCGGATGTAAATATAAGTGGAGCTATTAATGCAACTAAACTTAATTTTTTGCAAGCTGGCGCAAGCGGTGTTGCCAGGACGGTTGATAGTAAGCTGAAGGATTTTATTAGTGTTTTAGATTTTGGAGCTAATCCTAATGGAGCAGTAGATTGTACAAACGCTATTAATAATGCAATCAACGCTGCCGCAACTGGATACGGTTATTCTGATGTTTGTTTTCCTGCAGGCACTTATTATATAACTTCCCCAATTATTTTAAAACCCAACGTGGGTTTAAGGGGATTGACTTCTGAAAATGCACCAAATGCCACAAGGTACGGAGCAACAATAACTACAGATCAATCTATTTATATGATTAGCCAAACACAAAATCCTGCTGGCGAGTTTCAAAACGGACTTTATGATTTATTTCTTGATGGACAAAATATAGCTACGCGAGGTGTTTATTTTCAATACGCACGTGGGTCTAGATTTGAACGAGTAGTTGTCATGCGTTGCCGTGAATACGGCTTTTACATGGATAATCCAAGCGATTATCTTGATTCGTATGCTTGGGACTTTAATCAATGTTATGTCAATATGCCAAACGGGCAATATCCATCAGCTCCTCTTTATGCAGCATATCATGTTAGGGGGCCGTTTGCTCATTTCTTTAATTGCAAATCTGATGGTGGTGTAATTGCTTACCAAGTCCAAGGAAGTGGAGTTTCAAGCAGTGCTGGTTATGCAATCTTTCAGAATTGCCATTCAGAAGGATTTAAAAGTACTGGAATTAGCCTGGAAGGAGCCGCTGGCAAAAGTAAAGTTTTGGGTTGCACGCTGATTTCAAGCACCACGGACGCCATTGGCACTGGACAAAGTTACATCAAAATTGCACCGAACAACCAGACAGGCAGCTTTCTAATTTCTGCTAACACACTGGTGCACTCTGGAACCCCTGGTGCAAACACAATTGGCGTTGAGCTGACCAGCAATGCTCCAGCGGCGGTGGTGGCCAATAACAGTATTGAGAACCATTACTACTCCATCAAGTCTGCCGCTTTCTTTGCCTGTTTTTCATTTAACCAGGTAGGCGCTTATGACACCGCCTACTACATCACCGGCGCAAGCAATTCAGTGGTTGGCGGATACGCAGACTGCGGAGCTTCCGGTTACATCGTCAATAACCAATCAGGGCAGTCACTGAAGAACATCGGCTTCATTGAAACAACCAAGCCGACTAGGTATCTCCTTGCTAGGCCGCTCAACAACACGTCAACCTTCAGAGCGATTGGCAGCACGGTTCAAACATTGGCAAATATCACATGGACAAAAGTCATCCTGGATGGAACGGAGACATGGGATTCATTTGGTGAATTCGCAAGCAGCACATTTACTGCCATTGTGCCAGGCTATTACCAGTTCAACGGTTCGGTTGAGCTGGATGCATCCGCAATTAACACGGTAGCCCTTTATCAAAACGGCGTACTGCGCTCCAAGACTCCATTGATGACCGGGTATGGCAGCTCAGTAAGCGCAGTGCTGAAGCTGGCCGTCAACGAAACAGTAGAGCTTTATGTGCTTGTGGTGGGGACGCCAAGCACAAGTCCAGCAGGGTGTCGTCTTGATGGCTACCTTCTGAGCACAACCTAGTCCCAGCACTCAGCGGTGCTACTCTGAAAATTATTTACGCAGCAAAACCATGGCCCTTTTGATCAGCACCACAACGCCTTTTGGCTTCCAGGCAGACGGTTGTTATTGCAGGATTGAATCCGTCCTAATAGAAAAGAAAACAAGCGGCACATTTTCAGCCAGCATTTATCTGAATAGCGAGGCTGCCAACACCGCCGTGCCGTTATCTATCAAGTCATTCGAGTTCCCCGTGGATCTTGATGGGCCAAATCCCATCAAACAGGCCTACGAGCACCTGAAGACTCTTCCCGAGTTTAAAGACGCCATCGACTGCTGATCCGCGTGGTTAAGCTTAATAGTCACCTTCGTTACTGGGTCTGGCAGGTATTGGTTTGTGTTCAGCAATGCGTACAAGAACGGCTTTAATGCGTGCGATAATGAGCTTTAGCAACTATCTGGAATTACCGGATAGTTGGTGCTGATGCCATCCGTCAAGATGTGCTCGACATTGCCGACGAACTTGTTTTCTCGATAAACGCCAACTATCGGGAATCCGAGTAGTCACCTTCCCAATATTGCACTAATTCCGGTAAGCATTGATAAATGCCTCTATTTTTGTTATCATTTCTTCTTTGCAGTACTTATAACTCCCGCAACGAAGGTCAATACGGGAGTTATAACTCCCTTTAACTTCGGGAAAGAAAAGTAGAATATCAGCGAACTTGACACTATCTGCCGCGCCCTTGAACAACTTCCCAATCACGAGTAGTCACCTTTACTGGGGCCATGAGAGAAATGCGAAGCAAACCAGCGATTTGTGTTCAGCAACACGTACTAGAGCGGCTTCAATGCGTGCGATAATGATCTTTAGCGACCCAAGGCATGGCCCGATGAAAGGGCTCAAGGAAAGGAAGTAATCCTCTATTAAAAAATTAAGCTAGACTAGACGTAGTTATCTCACAACTATGTTAACGATTCTTGGGTTTAAAATCTCGTGGGAAGCTCTATTCTTCTTTCTATTATTTATTAGTTCAGAAGTGATCGGACTTAGCAAGTTACGTCAGAATAGCGTAGCGCAGCTCTTTATAAAAGGAGTGCGTATTCTTAAAAATTTCAGAACCGAAGATGACAAAATTGAAGAGATCAAAAAGAAATTTTATTGAATTAAAGAGTCAACTGGTACTTTTTTATAAGTAGAATAGGTTAGTCGGAATGTTGGTTTGACCGCCTCCGAAGATGATTTAGTTTTTAATCTTTCTTGTTTACAACGTAGGAATGCACGTAAAAGATTTCGTAAAGATATACTTGAAGCTTGGGGAGACGCTTGCGCGTATTGCGGATCTGATCGCGCCTACACCCTGGATCACATAGTTCCCCGAGCGCGTGGCGGCCCAACAAAACGAGGAAATTTATTAGCGTGTTGCCCAACCTGCAACTTACAAAAAAGCGACGAAGAATGGTTTACATGGTTCCGCCAACAATTTTTTTGGACCGAGGAACGAGAAAGCAATATATGGAATTGGCTTAGTTATAATCATGAACAAAGTATTGCTGCACGAAATTACGAAGAATTGTGTAAAAAACCGTTAAAATTGTCTGCTTCGCCAGAAGGCGAAACTGAAGTAGAATAAGATTAAATTTTTAAAATTCATGGTACGCAGGAATTTAGACGATGCTCGTGATTTTAGTCGTTCCGTTTCGCGTCTAACTGACCTAGTTTCTACTGCAAATATTGGGGAAAACGATGTTTTTTTAGTTCTAGATACGAATGAAATTCAAGCTGACGCCCAACCTAAGCAAATAACGTTGAGCGGTGTGGTGAACTCCATGAGCACCCTACCAGTTTTTGCGCAGGCTGTACAAACCTCGCACCAATATGGCGCTTTTTTTGATACAACATTTCAAAATAATGTAACAGCAACTGGTGTAAATATAATGACACTTAATTCCGTGTCTTCTACTGACGGAGTTACTCTGGTTTCTGGTTCACGGATGGTTGTACCTTTATCTGGAGTTTATGATGTTCAGTTTTCTGCTCAACTAATTAAAACAGATGGGGGAACAGACGAAATAGATATTTGGGTTGTTAAAAATAATCAAAATGTTCCGTATACAAATACACGGATAACTTTACAAGGAAATAACGCAAAAAGCGTTGCCGCGTGGAATTACTTTGTTAATGCGGGTGAAGGAGATAATATCCAGTTAGCTTGGTCTTCTGCAGATGTAAATGTCAAGATTGCCGCTTACAGCGGTTTAACAAATCCAACAAGACCTGACATCCCTTCATTAATTGTTACAATTAATCAAATATCCTAAGTATTTTATCTTTTGTTAAGAATAAGCTGGTCTAGCTTGTCGTTTATCGAACGGAGCCAAGTTCTAATATCATTTAGTTCGTCATTTAAATCGGATTTTAAAACAAAATTTATGGGTAATTCTTCAAGTTTTCTTTCGATATAAGAAAGCCGCTTTTTTATATTTTCAAAACGCGCATTCAAAACCTGTTGACGCTGCTCATGAAGCCAGGTAAACAGGGCAATAGCACCGCCAACACCTGTTAATATAGTGACAAACATTGTTTTGCCGGGTAGATCTCTACGTCAGTCTAACTAAAAAATTAAAAGAGCCATGCTTACGAATACCGAGTAGAATATGGAAAGTTAGACCTGTCTGCCAAATGTCGCAGTTTACTAAAAATTTAGAACTGGATGTAGTCCTTGCTAGTGGTGTATCTACAGGCGGACGCCAGCGTGACACTTCGACACATTTCGACCAGCGCCGAGTGGTAAGTAACAGCGGCGTGGTTGTGAATACTCAAACATCTAGGGAATATGTTGCAGACGGATTTTATTCAATATCCGATTATTATCCACTGACATTGAATGCGACTGGGATCTTACAAGTAAACATTCGGAATATAAACAGTGTTGGTAATGTTGCGATCTTAAATAGTGCCGGCAGTTTGGTTATGGAAGCTAAACCTTCTAAATTAAGCTCACGCAATAACGCGGTAACTAAAACTACAATTAACGCATCTGGTGCTCATTATATGTATGTAGCACTAAAAGGCCGCAGTGGTTGTGAATATCGGGTTGGAGTTGACGTGTATTGAGCCATGAAAATATCTTCAGCCGGATTAACGCTGATTAAGAAATTTGAAGGGTGCGAACTTACAGCATATCAGGATATTGCTGGGGTTTGGACCATAGGTTATGGACATACGGGCTCGGATGTAACGCCAGGTAAGGTAATTTCGGCGGCAGAGGCTGAGGAAATGCTGCGTAAAGATGTAAGTTTTTTTGAAAATGGGGTTACCGAGGCGCTAAAAGTTCCCGTCAACCAAAATCAGTTCGATGCCCTTGTTAGCTTTAGCTACAATGTCGGGTTGGGCGCGTTTAAAGAATCTACATTATTGAAGTTGCTTAATGATAAGACGGATAAAACCATAGTTGCGGCTGAATTTCCGAGGTGGAGTAAAGCCGACGGCGTGGTTGTTCAAGGTCTTCTTAATCGTCGTAAAGATGAGCAAGCTTTGTTTTTAACAAGTGTTAAAAATGCTGTTTTGGCGCACAGTATTTTAGCTCAGCAGGATACTTGGTTAAAACGCAAACCGGCGCAAGCAAATGACTTAACACCAGAAGAAAAGCTTTTTGTGCCCAAGGGCGTGGCACATGAATGGAATTCCATAACTATTGTTCCTGGCGAATCGGATTATAAAATTGTTTTAGAGGCTCAACCAGACCAAACTTGGTGGTTCTACCCGTCACATTGGAAAATAATTAATGATGCAGCTCCAAAAAGCATTCCTACACAGGTGCAACACAGTTCCAAGTTAATTTTGAATGTTCCTTATTACTCGCAGAGGGATAATATGCGCGACCCACTTCGAACTTGTTTTTCAAGCTCGTGTGGGATGTTGTTGAAGTATTTGAAACCTAATAGTATTAAATCAGATGATGAGTACATAGTTACCGTATTTAAATATGGGGATACGACGGATGCCGGGGCTCAAATTGAAGCTTTAGCTCATTATGGGGTTGAAGCAACGTTTAGGCAAAATGGCGATTGGTCCGATATTGATTCGCAGTTAGTTGCAGGCATTCCTGTTCCGATTGGAATTTTGCATCATGGCCCAGTGGGAGCTCCCGTTGGTGGAGGTCATTGGATTATTATTGTGGGTAGAAATGAAAAAAATGACGCATATATTGTCAACGACCCGAATGGGGATTTAGATCTGGTTAATGGAAATTATTTGAGTTCAAATGGTAAGCAATTAGTGTACTCGAAGAAAAATCTTGGCCCTCGATGGAAAGTAGAAGGTGCCGGGAGTGGTTGGTTTATTAAGGCGAAAAAGTAAGGAATCTGTTCCCATGTGGAGATTATGCAGAGTGTTTGCTTAAACTGCAAAAACCAGCTAAACTTAGGGAATCAAGTCTTGCCGGTCTTAGAAACTATGTCTGGCATACACGGAGATAAATAATGGCACTTCAAACTCCTTTAGTTCTTGTTAGTGGTGCTTTTAGTACTCTTCCTCCTGGGGATACTATTGGACCAGCGACGGATCCAACAGCACAGGCTTCGGGTAATGCTGCATTAGTCCTAGCAAATATTGCACTAGCGTCGGGTAACGCGGGATTAGTATCTGCATCAAATAAGGTGCCAATTTCCGGTGGCTACATGACCGGACAGTTATTTGCAGCATCAGGTGTAGTTGTATCAGGTACGTTAAGTAGAAACGGGTATAATGTCGTAACTGTCGGTGATGTTGAAACTGTAACTAGCACAATGATTGCTAGCGGTACGATCATTGATGCGGATGTCAATATAAGTGGAGCTATTAATGCAACTAAACTTAGTTTCTTGCAAGCTGGTACTGGGGCCGCTACTAGAACTGTTGATAGTAAGCTGAAAGATTTTATCAGCACAGCAGATTTTGGGATTCCTGGAGATTTGACTGATGATGGCAATAACCATACTAGATTAAAAAATGCTGCTGTTGCCGCAGTAAATTCTAGTTTGCCCTTATTAATTATTGGCAAAATTCTTGTTTCTGATACTGTTGATTGGAACACTTCTGGGGCAAGTTACGGAGGAGGAGGAGGTAAAAGTTTAAGTATTTTTGGAAATAATACTGGAGGAGGAGCTGAAACTGGCATAGGCATTTATGGTAAGGCGGCTTCCTTTCAAGGAACTAGCAAAAAAGTTGTTGTTTATAAAGGTCAAAATCGCTCTCAAATAGCAGGTCTTGCACTCAAGTTGTATCAGCCTTCTGCTATATACACATTTGCCAATTTTGTTAATGTTACGCAATTATGGATTGAAGGAACAGATCGTTGTTTGGTTTGTCAATGTTCAATAGGAGGTTTAGCTAGGCCGGGTGCCACTGATGTTGGGGCGGGGATTGCTTTACAGTTTGATGATTGCATATCGTGTTGCGTTGAATATTGCGATATTCAATATGTATCTAATAAAGGTTTAGCTTATAGTAAGACTACGGGTGCTATGAGAACTGGCACTAGCTTTGCAATTACTGCATGCCACTTTAGCGTTGGTAAATCAACAGCTATAAACCGAAACGAGTGTGAAGCGTTAGATCTTAGTGGAACACAGACGTGGTTTATTTCTAACTGTGTTTTTGAAAACAATAATAAAGGCAGAGCAATTAGATTAGACGGAGAAAGTTCTTTTATTAATAATAACTGGTTTGAAGGAAATTATGACACTATTTTAATTGCTGGGGGAATTGGAGCGGCTATTAGAGATAATTACGGGATAGGATATAACCCTGCGTTGTCTTATATTGAAGGTTATTTGAGTTATACACCTCCTTCAGGGGTACTTGCTATTGGCACTCCAGACGCAACGGCGTTAGCTAATACAAGTATTGATTATGCTAATTTTTATCAAAAAGGAAGCCAAAGCCTTGGTTCTCAAAATATTTTAGGTAATTTAACTGTTAGTAATCAAATCTTAGGAAATACTTTACATACTTATAGTAACACTGGCGTAAATGTAGTTGTAGGAGATTCTTCTGCGTATTCTACTGTTACAAATGATCAAACACATCTTATAATTGACCATTTTTCATCCAACGTGGCAGGATTAAAAATATCCACAGCGGGAACTCTTAAAATTAGCATTATTACAAATACAAACGATGCCAATAATGGTTGTGTATTTACTATTTATGACAATACCCGTCGGTTTACTTTTCAAGATTCTTCGGGATCACGAGACATATATTACCTTAAGTATAATTATCTTTTGCCTGGCGCTGATAATGTTGCAAAATTAGGGGATTCAGCTTATCGCTGGAGTACCGTTTACGCGGCAACTGGCACCATTAATACATCTGATAAACGCGAAAAACAAAACATTGAAGAATTAAATGAAGCAGAAAAAAGAGTAGCTAAAAAAATTAAAAGAATAATTAAAAAGTTTTTGTTTAAAGATGCTGTTTTGTTGAAAGGCGAAAATGCGCGAATACATATAGGTGTACTTACTCAAGAAGTTATGGAAATTTTTGAGGAGGAACAGCTTGATCCTTTCCGCTATGGCATTGTTTGTTATGACCAATGGGAAGCCGAATACGATGAGGAGGGTATTGAATTAAAACCTGCTGGAGATCGCTACGGCATTCGATATGAAGAACTTCTAATGTTTATGATGGCGACTTTATAATCATCGACTGCTGATCCGCGTGGCTAAGCTTAAACCAAGCTAGTCATTTACTCTATGCCCCGCGATTATAAAGACGAGTACCGCAAGTTCCAAAGCAGTGATGCGGAAATAGCACGTAGATCCGCACGAAATAAATCTCGTCGTTACTTAGAAAAAGAAGGCCGTGTTCATAAAGGCGATGGCAAGGATGTAGATCATAAAGATCACAATCCCCATAATCGAGAAAACGATAATTTAAGAGTTATTTCTCGATCAACGAATCGCGCAGATAATCGTTAGCTAAGATAAACTTAGAAGTGTACGACGGTCCCGTCAAAGTCTCGACTATGGCAATCATTCCAAAGCCAAACGGTGATCGTGTTACACCCGAAATGAAACCGATCGGTGGTTTAAATCTCCTTCCATTGGGTCTACGAGGCAAGAACCAACCAGCCGAGATAGGTTTACGTCGGGCTATGGAGCTCGATAGCTTATCTCGGGTATCGGCTCAAGCAGCGCATGATCGCGGGATCTACATGCGGCAACCCGTGGGGCCTGTTGAGTACAGTGAAGGCAACATTAAGAAAAGCACCGAATTAACCGGTGTGGCGGGTTACAATCAAAAGCAAATCCCACTGAAAGATAGTGCGGACGATATGAGCCAGCAGGAATATATACAATCTATAACCGACAATACTCCTAGTGCTCGCAAGGCTCTGCAAGTCGGTCTATTAGGCGACAAACAATATTTCCTTAATGCCCAGCAGATGAACGACACCAAGATGGTGCAAAGTTATAATATGGCTGATAGCCTTATGAACTTGGCTCGCGCAAAGAAGGTAGTAAAATGACCGATAACGATTTTCCAGTGCGAATGGCGGGGCAACGGTTGAGTTTGCAGCCATACAAACTCGCTGGTTTAACTCCCTCAGATGTAACGAAGCGTCTCCGTTATCAAGCTGCAAATCCCAGTTATTAATATGCGAGCTGCCGGGCAAAAATTAAATATGGATCCACGGACGATGCCGGTTACAACTGCCCGCGTGGCTGGTTCGGTAACAGCCAAAAATCCTGGATTGATTGAAAAAATAACAGCGAATATTGTTCCGGGAGCTAAAGTAGTTCAAGTTCCGGCACCTTAAAATTTTGCATAATGTCAAGCTGGACTGGATAACACCAGATGCACAAAGGGTAATTGCTCGTCATGCGCGAGTGAGCGCGAAAAACCCCGATAAAGAGGAGTTTACAAAACTTTTAAATTATTGCATAAGGCACGGACATTGGAGTGTATTTGAACAAGCCAGCGCATCGTTTGAAATTATAACATCACGGGCGATTTCTGCGCAAATAATGCGCCACAAATCTTTTAATTTTCAAGAAACCAGTCAACGGTATTGTGACCCATTGGATGTGCTGGAGGAGGAAGAGGAAATTTGTTGGGATTTTGATTTAAGAAGGCAAGATGTAAAAAATCGGCAAAATTCGACCGCCGATTTAGATATTGAAATTACGGCTAAATTTAAACAAAGGATTTACGATACATACTGGGAAATTAAAAAGTTGTATAAAGATATGCTCGAAGCCGGCGTGGCGAAAGAGTCAGCTAGAAATATCTTGCCAATGTGCGCCCCTACAAAGATATATATGACGGGTAGTATTCGTAGTTTTTTACATTATGTTGGTTTGCGAGCGTCCGTTGAAACTCAGGCAGAACACAGAATTATAGCTAAACAAATTGCAAACTCTCTTCAGAACTGCGTACCAATCATTGCAGAATCTGTTAAATTAGCAGCGGAAAACGATCGGAGTCTCCGTGGCTGGCTTCAATTGTAAAAATCGGGCTTAGGTGGGCTTGAGATTAGGCCCACCTATTAATGCCCTGTTGCTTACGCTCAGTAATTATAGCAAGTTCTTCCAAGGGTCAATCCCTTCCGGGGTGTTAAAATTTGTTTCAGATTTTGATGGTTGTTGTTTTGCTGTGAGTTGCTGCTGATAAACCAACAACTGATTAAATTTTGTTTGCAGATCTTGAAGCTGCGAAAGCAGTGGTTGCTGCTGCGCTTCTGCCCAGTTCTTAGCGTTATCAGTTAATTTTGAAAGAGCATTGTCAGGGTGGGGAAAGGAATATAAAACTCCACGTTCCGTGGGAATGCGCTGTCCTTTTTGTTCGTCAGCCAAAACGTCCAGAAACAGAATTATTTGGGAGAGTTCTACCCCAGAGTGATAGGCGAGTTGATCTGGCGAAATTAGTCCACGATTAATGTCATAAAGAAATTTAAAGGAGTTAGAAACTCGGGCAGACTCTAAGAGCTCATCCTCTCTTTTTGATGTTGCCGAAAGCATTAAAGAGGAACCGGCCAACAGACCACCGGATCCAGCCAAAAAAGTCGGAACCAAATTTGGATTTAAATAGGATGAAATTCCGATGCTACCCGCGCTAAGTGCGGCCAGCACAACAAGAAGATCTTTAGGCAGGGATAGGGTCATGTTTGTTAAAAGAGATTTTCCAAAAGTCATGGCTTGGGTTAGAGGCAAATTCCACTGGCGATGGCAGCCGGTCTTCGCCAGACGAAGCACGGTCTGTGGTCACATCATAGGGCTTCAATCGCAATCCAACAAAGGTTGCTTTGCCATTTATAAACCGAGGTTCAACACCCGGTACTCGAAGTACATTTTTAATCGTTTCTTTAAGTCGGTCCACGAACCGAGGCTTAGCCGAATGTTTATAACCATTTGATTTACAGAAGTTTACGTAGGAAGCATAAAGCTCGCTATAGGCATTCTTAACAAAAAGTCCGCGTTCTGATTCATCTGTACTAGGTCTGAATGCGCCACCGCCAATTATTGAAGATTGATTAGGCGCATATAATGTACACTCTGCTAACCAAGCAACATAAGGGTTGTTGAAGATGAGAGCTTCTAGATTCGTAGCATTCAGCGTGGGTACATGTTTTACAGGATTCGCCAACACATCGCGCATCTCATCAAATGGCATGGACAGCGCCCAAGTAACAATTCCTGAAAGTTCTGGTACAAAATCTCCATCTACATGATCTGCGTAAACGTTTAACAAATCGCGTCTTTGAGAAGGAGGTACAACTTTGTCCATAAGGATCGTAAGTCGGCGACGCTCAAGACCACTACTTATATCGCTGGAACTAATGTGTTCATTAGAAGCAATGCAAACCAGCAATTCTGGCTTGAAATTTATAACTTCTTTTCCGTATTTGCGTTCTGCACGTAATGTGTCGGATGCCGAAGTTATCTTTTTTAAAACATCCAAGCGTTTGTTGAAATTTGACTCGTCAGTCAATAGCAAAAGTTTTTTTCCAATCAGGTTATGGCACTCAAATTTATTCGTTTCAATGATCTCCAAACTACTGGTGTGAGTGCCAGCAAAACCAGCCAACGCAATTAAAATCTGCTGCATCGTTGACTTACCTGTGCCACCCGGACCAACCAGGTGAAGGAACCGCTCACCTGTGGTATAGCTCGTTAGTAGAGCTCTGCAAAAAGCTCGAATCAAAATAGCTTTGTCGGCACCTACAGATGAATCAAGCCAAGCTAAGAACTGAGGGCACGACGCCTTAACGTCATACGGGTAGTGTAATTTGGTGCGAAAATACAAATCTTGTTGATTGCCGTCTATAAATTTCTGAGTTTCGCTTACCAAGACGCCATTTTCAAAGGGTATGTACCCAAAACTTTTTTGCCAAATAGCGGTTCTACCATTATTTAACGACCGCAAAAGTTTGGCCTTCAATAATTGAAACACCGATGACACCGTGGCCGCGTTGTATCTAGGCAACACACCCGCCGCTACAAAAGTATCTAAGGTTTTTACAATCCGTCGTTTGATATGTTGTTCATCTTGAATGTACCAAATACCTTCATCAGAGTCGTAAGTAAAAAACTCATCAAGTGTTGAGTCATAGAGAAAAGAATCACCATAGTTATTAACTATTACTTCAGCAATATCGTTCTCAGAAAACTGTCGATTTTCTTGTTGAAGATTGATTAATTGAGCAGGAGATGCCGGGGTGGTTTGAGTCATTGAAGGAGTTGAATTTGAGTTTGATGTTGATGTTGTTAAATCGTTGATGTTTAGCACCGAGTTTTTTGGTGCTGGTTTCTTGATTTGAATTTGTTCTTTAATTGAATCTGGACATTTGTCTTTGTACAGATCTTTGTTTTGATACTTTAACTTTTTCCATAAAGCGGTTTCGCCATCCTCAGAGGCGAGGGCTATTGCCGGGCGCAGGGTGGCAGCATCGGTTATGCTGCTTAAAATTCGATTAAATTTGCCATCCAGTTCGGAGCTGTATTCGTAGATATTCTCAAATATCAGGCGGCACATTGTCAAGGGGTCTTGCCGAACCGCAATATTCTGTTCGTTTAACCAATTGCACCATCCGATAACTTCCTTAAAAGCCATAGCCATGGCGAAAGATCGGTCCTCTACGGCTTCGCCGTTCAAAATCCCCTGAACTGTAGAGGAAACCAAGCGTGAAATATCAACCCCATTTTCATCCACAGGAATTTTTATAAAATCCTCGGCGTCTTCATTGGTCTTAACTTGTTTTGGCGCAGCTAAATAAGCTAGATACGCTTCGTCAATTTTTGCGGCAGGAATAAAGTTCTCTGAAAGGTAAAATATGGAATTTTTTTCATTGGGGTTAGCACCGTAGAACAAATTCACGATCTGCGTGGCCCTTCGATCAGAACCAGGAATTTGCTCAGCAATAAATCGAGTGAACCATTGAAAAAACTCTGGATCAATAATTGGTTTCTCTAAACCAAAAACTAATCGAAACCGAGGCCAAGTTGCAGTACTGCTTGGAGAAAAATAACCCAAACTTAAATACTTTTTTGATAACTCTAAAGTTATCGATTCCGTTGGCGTTAATTCTTGTCGTTGTACTTTTTCACCGTCGCTATCTTTTTTATCATCTTGATTATCAACATCGATAATAATAAGACCTGCTTTAATTGCGCCTGTATCGTTCTTAGATCTACGCCCGTCAATCAAGTGCCACGCACACAAACCCGATGCAGAGCAAACAGCCGCTGTAATCTCTTTAATTGAACTTTCGCCAGGAATCCAATTCTCGTTGAATGCTTTAAAATTCCCCCCACTAGGGATCTTGCCCGATGCGCCTAAATATTTCTTAACTTCGCTGTTCAGTGAACAAAAAAACCTCATGACCTCCCTCCGTTCTGACATTCTGGCACGTAAAACTGAAGCCAGCCACCGAAGGTTGCGTTAAGCTTGCTGCAATTTGCTGTAGAAATCCTTAACAAGTAAGTGCCATTGGGCTTCGTGTTTTTCAATTTCGGATTGGCCAAACGTAAACACCTGTACAGAGAAATCGGGAACAGCCGTAGATACAATTATTTGAGTTTTATCAATTGATATATTGAGGCAGCGCTCTGCAGCAATTTTATAAGCAGCAAGTTGTAGTTGTGTTTTTTTAAGTTTAAATACGCCGGAGACTAAAGCTTTGCGCGTTTGCTCGCTTAATGGCGCCGTGGATCTTGGGAATTGTTTTGAGTAAGGACCTGCTGAAGTTTTAAAGTCGCCAAGTATATATTCGCCGTTTTTATCTTTGTAAATAATGTCACAACAACCAGCCCAACCAAAACCAGTTTCTTTGTCGTAATGATGGATGCGCCCGATACCATCATCACCTACGTATTTAGACCAACTCGGCATGTTATATGGTTTTTCAGACCATAGAACTTTGCCACCTTCTAGTAGTTCATCTACTTTTTCAGGAACATCAATCCAGTAGGGTGCGTAGTCTGCGGGAGGACAAACCGCTAAGCCACGAATGTGATTTTCTACTGCGTTGTGAATCCAAGTTCCTCGTTCAGCAGCTTTATCGGCTACGCCAGGATTTAAATTATTCCAAGCGGAAAGTTTACGTTGAGTTTCTTCGGATTGTGTGGCCGAGAGAATACTTGTTACAGAGGGTAGAGGTTTATCAACACCAGCGCAATTGTAGTGTCTTAGACCATTAAGCGTTAAACGAGTTTGAGACACAAGAATGTGTCGAAGTAGTTATATTCTAGTTTAAAAAGTCACAAAGACAACAAAGGGTGCGGCGCGGATGGAAATGAATCAGGCGTGTCGTCATCATCGTCATCATCATCTTTATCGTCCTCATCACCCTCATCAGCGTCAAGAAAAAACTCTGATTTTTGATAATCAAAATCGCGGTAATGACTGTTTAATTCTTCGTTGAGGCACAGGCTTGCACAAAAACTTTCAACAACAATCTGTCCGCAGTCTTCGGCAGTTCGCCCTTCTCCGTCTGGTGAGACGCATTCTTGTAGAAGCTGGGCTGAAACCAAAATGGCGCAAAGTTTGTCGATTTTTTCATTTTGCTTTTGGATTAATTCGATCAATGTTTTTTGAAAATCTCTAAAGTGCTGAGGGTTAGATTTCATTGGTAACCTCTGGTAACTTAGGGATATTGTCCCAGTTTACCGCATAAGAGACAAAAGTCCCATCGCGCCAAAATTCTGGTTTTTGAAAAATGAACCAGGCGCTAGTGATTGAATCTTTTGTTGATCCAACAGCTCTAAAATTGGGACGTGGAGATAAAATTATGATATTTGATAATTTGTGTTGAAGTAAAAAATCGCGGCGTTTTGCTGTTGGCTCTAAAAAAGATAACCTTTCCAAAATTGCAATTCCTTTAACTGCGGATTGCATCCCATACTCAAGGATGTAGCTGGACAATTCTTTCTTTCCAAGCAGCGACGATATGATCCAATCATATTTTTGTTGCTGAGATACCCACCAAATTGGGTTAGTTACATTTTCTTCATCGCGATTAGTAGCTACCGCGTAATTGTGAGCTCGCAATTGATTGCTCAGTCGTTGCTCTTCATCGTCGTGCGGCACCAAAATCGTGCCTTCTAAATACGAGTGTTTGGCCAAGGCGTGGGTGACGCCAGTTGGCAACGTGTAAAAACTAGACAAAATTTCGATGTCAGGCGATGGAAGCATAGCGGTTTAGGTGTGGTGAATCTTGAAAATTTCTAGTAAATTAAAACAAAACAAGGAGGATCAATGCCAAGTGTACCCTGGTTAAGCACCGAACAGAAATTTTTACATTTTAGAATTATGCAGGATGCTAAAAAGACAAGTCATGACGAGTTATTAGAAATTTTTGATAATATACACCAACAGTTTTTACTGAAAAATAAAATGTTTACCTCTCTCGTAACATGGTGCGCAAGATCAGGTATGATGCTGCCTCCGATCACTGAGTTGATCGACCCAGATCAAGTGGAAAAAGAGTCCTGTTAAACATGTGTCCAAGATTCGCGACGGACAATCCTTGATATATGAGAAACACTAATTCCAAAAACGATAGAAAGTTCTTTCATCGTCTCTCCTTTCTCATAGCGTAATCTCAAATCTCTTACATTATCTTCAATTAAAACTGAGCGCGGGTTTTTACTGCCAAAAAGTTTTGTTCGTTTTGGTTTTTTAATAAAAAGTTTTGGCCCAACAGGAAGCGTCGAAGAAACGATTTCCTCAGTTGTAAATCTGAAGCCACAACGCAAGCACTTCCTCCGCCTACGTATACTTTTTCTCGTGTAAACAAATTTGCTTTCCAAAACCTGAGATTTTAAAAATTCACATTTAGGACAAAAACACATAATAGTTCAGATAGATAAAAAAATAAGGCGGCATAGGCCGCCTAGTAAAAAGGGAGTTTAAGTTAAAAGTCGATTCCCAAAGCTTTTGCTTGCTCCTCGCTGAGCTCCACGGCTTTCTTCTTCCTAGTTGGTGCAGGAGGTTCAACAACCACCACTTCCTCTACCGCAGCTGTAGCAGTCGGCAGAGCCTTTGAGAATTGGGAAGCAGAAGATTGTTCACGAGATTCCGCGAACAATTTTTTTACTTCCGCGTGGTCAGTGCCAAGTGGGAGCTCCACCAAATCCGAACCTGGAATGTGACTTCCCAGTGCCGCACTGATAAACGTGCCGCCCTTACCTTCAATCCAGTCCGAAATATCTTCGATGAGTTTTATTTCAGTTTCGCCGGAAGCAGGACGATCTGCAAACTCTAAAGCGTTGAAATTGATCTTGTTACCATCCGCACCGGTAACAGGATCCCGTTCATTAAAACTACGAGTAACAAATTTGCTACAAGTAACAACGCTTGCGCAGTTGATGCGGTTGTTGTACAGAGTTTGAAAATACGAGATAAAGTTTTTTTGGCTGGATTTACCAGAAATCATCGCCGTGGTTACACAACGCGGTGGTAATAAACGATGTTTAGGCGACACACCAATAAAAGAAATTCGGAGAAACTCTTCTTGGTTTCGCATCCCTAAATTTCCATAAAAGGGTTTGAATCCCAACAGGATAAACTCGATAGGTATCCCGTTTTCATTGCCATCAATGATGGCAGAGTCTGGGTCTACGTCAGATTTCCAACGGCGAGCCTGAAGATCAACACGTAAAACGTGCGGCGGGATGTTACAGAGAATTTCGTCAGCCGAAAAATTGCCAGCAATAAAAGTCATGGGAGGAAAATCAGAGGGAGAAATCGATAGAACCAATGGCTGCTGCAGAAATCTGACCTTTGTCGGGATCTACAGCTTTTTTAGGCATTGACTTAGAAGTCTTAGGAAGATAAAGAATTTTATCAACGGTATAGTTGAGATAATGCTTTTCGTCCTTTTCGCTTGTAGAAACTTTGCCCACAGCGATTGTAGGTGTTCCTGGAGGTAAATCGGAAAGCTGTTTAGAGTTTTCGCCCCAAGCAGTGAGCTTGAACCAATTTGTTTCTTTTTCCTCGGAAGTCCAAGCTAAAGAACGGTTGGTAACGGTGGTATCGGAGAGCTCAACTTCTTCGGCTTTAGGTCCTAAACCACCAGTAGCTACAAACAAATTGAATGCAAGTAAATCGTTAAAGTTTTCAGGGGTAACGATTAGCATTGGTTGCATTTGCAAGATCCCATCTGGTGTTGCCCGCGTGGGTCCTATTGCTAAAGCTGTTTGTCCTGTTTTTAGTTCCTTTAAAAGTTTGCCGATGTAGTGGTTTTTTTGTTGGAGGAGCTGAACTTTAGTGTTCACACGTTTATCGTTAGAGGGAAGCATCTCCCCTAAAACATTAACCGTTTCTTCATCGGCGCTTTGGGCCTCAGCTGTGATTTTGAGCCCCAGCAAGAATACGTTCATTTTTGAGTTTTCGGTAAATGGTTGAACGGTGAATTTTAAAAGCCCCGGCGATCTGGTCAACGCCAGTGCCTTGGCCTAAGAATGCTAATACGAGATTCCAATCTCCGCTACCAAGTTTTGTGTTTTTTCCAATCTCGTATGCAAAATGATATGGATTTATACAGGACTTACAGTTGCAGCTGGGACGAGCAAATACATCCTCTCTTGGAATATCTAAGTATTTAAGAATTAAACTACGTACGTAATAACGCTGTTTGAATATGTATATACATGGAACATTATTAGAGAATTTTCCCAACCAAGGAGAACATTTTTTATGGTTAAAATTGTTTGAAGACAGATCTTTATATAACTCAGAAAGAGAAGTGAATTTGCAGTGGCCATAAGATAAATTAAAAGAAGTAGCATCTAGTGATCTGCATATATCCTCTGCTTGTGCCTGCGCGTGGCTACTGTCGTTTGCAGTTAGTGCAATTTTACAGTTTTGTAAGTTTTTATGTATTTTTAAAGTATAGTTTTCGTCTTTGTTATTTATTACCACAACCACAGATTCCATTTACCCTGTTGAGCTACTACAGCATTCCATGCGTCTCTAGCGCTATTGTCAGGTCGGGGAGGCTCTGGAGCGGGGGAAGGCTCTGGAGCGGGGGGAGGCTCTGGAGCGGGAGGTAGTGTTGGAGCAGGCTCAGGCTTTTTTGTATTTAAAGCCTCAAGTTGTTTTTTAAGGTCATCTAATTGAGATGAATAGTTTGGGATATTTATGGGTTGCTGTTCGCGTTCTTGAATCGTTTGATTAAAAGTAAACTGAGCTGGTTTTTGTACAGGGGCAATTGAGACCTCTTGCGTATCCATGGGTCGCCCGCCTCCGATCGCACCTCCACGAGAGCCTTTGGCCGCTCGGGTCACTTTAAAACTAGGAGCATAATCTCTTAAATCAACGTTAAATGCTGTACCAGCAAAACGAGGGGTTTCTGTCGGCGTGGTAGAAGATCCCATAGCATATACTTCACCTTCCTTCAGATCGGAAGGTTGCTGAAATGAAGCTGGCGGATTGTTATCTTGTTCAAATGTAGTGGTTGTTGTGCCGCCCTCGGTTTTAGCACGAGGCTTAAACGAACCACCGTACCTAAACTTCTGCATGAATCCCGAAGATTGGGAACCCAGCAAATCTGAAAATAAGTCTGACTCTGCCACGAGCTGCTAACGTAACCTTCTTTATATTAGCTCAATGTAAGCGAAGAAAAAATCTTTTAAGGATATGCCCTTTTTGGAGTACCACATCTAAAGTTTTTTGTAAGATAGCAGCTTCTTCGTAAGTGTTAAATACTTGTGCTTGTGTTTTATCAGTGGTGTAAGTGACCACTTTTGAATTGCTTAACGCCGTTTTAATATATTTCTTGTTAGGAGAAAGCAAGACCCAGACCTCTTTAACTCTTAAATCTGGCGAGTTGGCCATTTCAAATTCGGTCAGAAGGACTGTGGGTTTTGTCGTCTGAAGTTTAACAAGAGATTTGGTAGTTTCTTTTTTCTTAATGTTTCCAGCTATTTTGTATTTTTTACGGAGAGCTCGGGCACTGTTTGCTGCCTGCAAAGCATTAGGGAATGTTTCTGTAGTTATGTAGATTGTTTTTTCGGCTCGGATAACTCCGCAAAAGCCATTATTTTGTTTAATTGTTGATATATCCTTTTTAGTCTCTACCGAAAGTTCAATCAAATCGTTCATTTTGCTGCCCAAGAGGATCCAACACTCGCATCTGCTGATGCTGGAACAGAATTTAGCACTGTTTGCGCAGCGTGGATCATTGTCGTCTCAAGAATATGTTTATAGGTCTCAGCTTTAGATTCTTCGACTTCTAAAACGATTTCATCATGTACAGCAGCTACTAACCGCACTGTGTCATCTAAATGTTTATCTAAATTTGCAATAGCAATTTTTAGAATATCTGCGCCACTACCCTGAATCAAAGTGTTGGCAGCACACATCATGGTTGCGTCATCGTAACTGAGTAACCGGCGACGACCACACGGTGTACGAATGTAAGTCCAACCATCTTGTACAAGAGCAGCTCGTTCTTGATGCCATGAACGTAAACGAGGATAAGCAGAGTGAAATGCCGCATGGGCAATTTTTGCTTCTGATAAGGTCAGGTTTCTGCCACTCTGCGCAGCATAAGTTTTGTATTTTCGAAAACCCATTCCGTAAAGCAACGCAAAGTTCAGTGTTTTTCCATCCTGTCTTTCCTCTTTTGTAACGAGATTTATATCTTTTTTATAGATTAAGCTTGCGGTCATCGTATGCAAATCAATGTCAGATACAAAAGCTTGTTTCATTTGCGGGATGTTAATCAACTCGGCACCCAACCTCAGTTCTATTTGTGCCCAGTCGCAAATCACAAGTTTGTATCCCGGCGCCGCAATAAAGCACTCTCTGAAGTTTTTAGAACGTGGAACTTGTTGCAGATTTATTGAAAAGACCGTTTTCCCGGCTTTTTTGGTTGTCTTTGGGGCACCGCTGCTTGTGAATCTGCCAGAATTCGCGCCCACCTGGTTGTAACCGGAATGAATCCTGTGTGTTACAGGATTGATGTTATCAATTAGTTTATTTACATGTTCTAAACGAGTTTCAACTTTCGCCCTTTCTCGGTATAAATTCAGCGTGGCATCGTCGCTATCAAATTCGGATAAGGCAACCTGGTTCAAAGTAGCTTTACCGGTATCGGAATCAGCAGGTAGTGCGATACCACAGGCAGTAAAGTACTTGACAATCTGAGTTGGTGATCCTGGGTTAAATTCCTTTAAAGGTTTTTTTCCAATCGCAACAGCACCATCTACTGTTCTAGGTAATTTAGAATCATCTGGAAGATTGGAGTCTAGTTGAGTTATAAATTGATTACTTTTATCCTCTAGTTCTTTTGTAATAGATTCTTTTAGTTTTTTTAGTAGTTCAATATCAACACAGAAACCTGTGTAGCACATCTTTGCAACGGGACGTATACATTTGGATTCAATACTATATATTGCTAACAAGTTTTCTTCGCGCATCTCTGCTAATTGATCTGAAGCAATTTGAGGAAGAATATCTACGTCACCAGCGGCGTATTCAACTTGTTCTAGGGTTAGATCGAGCTGACTCCAATCTGTCATCCGTTGTGTTTTGTCCAGTTTCAAGGAGAGGCGTCGATCAGCCACAGCCTTAAGGGAACAGGAAACATCGGCGAAGTAAGCTTTCTGAGCTTTAGGACTTACTCTTTTTTCTTTAAAGCCTGCACGTAGGATTCGTTCAGCAATGTATGTACAAAAGATTTTGTTTTTGAAGTCTATGTCTAAGTAGTACAAGAACTGGAGATCGAAGTTAAGGTTATGACCGATGATCATTTCCCTTGATTCAATCAGTTCTTTGAGTGTGTTGTCAGGCGGAACTTTAAATAAGTCCAAAACATGAACAGTACGATCCTCAACAGATGGATCACTGTCACAAAGTTGGAGTAAGCGAGGTTTAGCAATGCCAGCTTGGAGCCCCGTGGTTTCAAAGTCGAGGCAAAGTTTTTTATGTTGGGAAAGCTTTGCAAGGGAAGCTTCGTATTGATCGTGTGTTGTAACGTAATTTGTTTGCATGGTGTTAAATAGTGAATGCGCCCCCGCAGCTGCGAAGCAGCGAGGACGCTTACACTAACAGAGTTTACTCAACGTAACTCTTAAAATATATCGTTAGTTACTCTTTCTTTTATGCTAGGCGCATCCTCCTCGTTCTCCTCATCTGCCTCCTCGTGGTATACACCCACTTCAGCCATAAAGCCCTCCTCATTTATGAAATCCTCATCCTCCTCTTCCTCATCCTCGTCCTCATCCTCCTCTTCCTCGTCCTCATCCTCCTCGTTTACGTCCACGTCAAAAAGTCTACTTAGAGCTAAATAGGTGCAGGCTTCGTCTATATGGTGGTTTAAATGATCCGTTATAACGGTCTTTATTAAAGTACACATTGTCTCGGGAGACAAAAGTGTGCTGTAGTCCATGAAAAGGTCCGCTATGCCGGACATAAACGCTTCTTGATCTCCGGGAACGTCTTTAACAAGTTCCGTCATCGGTTAGTACCTGATTTAGGGGTGTAATAGTTGTAGATGTATTTATCCATATCACTCCAGGATGAACACATTTTCTCACCAAGTTCGGTCAACTTGTAGAGGTAGTAGCGGCGTTTTAGATGGCCTGACTTTTCATTGTACTCTTCGTTCCTAGAACCAACGGTCCAATTTTCTGAGATGCTGACGAGGTTGTGCTTAATGCAGAACATAAGACCAGCCCGAAGACTGATGTACATAGGCGAAACGTAGTAGGTGTCGCATCTGCGCGTGGCTTGATTGCTCTCGATCGGAATTAGGGTATCCGTCTCTGCATCAAGCGTGAAGCCCTTAAATAAGGGTGAAGATAAAGGGAGCTTCAGATCATCAGCCGCTTCGTTTACGACGGAGATAGCGACGTCTCTGATGGCTTGCCAGTCCTTAGTGTTGCCTTTGAGAAGCAGCATTGCTGCGCCACAGCAACGATATGAAGGATGCATTAACAAATAGTCAATGATGTCATCCGTTGTGTTTGCGGCCTTCTTCGGCGGGGTTTTGATTGGAGTTGCAACAAGCTTTGTTGTTGCTTTTTTCTTGCTCGCAACTGCAAGCTTGGTTGTCGGAGTCTTTTTGTTTTCGATTGCAAGCTTTACAGCTAGCGAAGCTAGGACAGGGTTCTGCTGCTCGACGCTCATGGAGAATAACTTATTAGCGTCAAGTATTTTGACATCTATAAGTTTCTCAAGATCAATTGAAAAAGGTTGTTTTGTTTTTGGAGTTGATGCTTGCAAGAGCGCCGAGGCTTCTCGGTGTTCTAATGCTGTGCCTCTGAGATTGAATTGAAAATCCATTGGAAGAGTGATAGACAAATGCAGTGTATGTGGTGTATTTATGACGTCAAGTTTTTTTAGACTTTCTTAAGCTTGTGTAGGTTTTTGTTTTGAAGTTATACTTTTAATAGCTTTAATAATTGTTTTGGATCCTCAAGCAGTGGCTTTTTTAGAAATGTATCTAAGTGATCCAGAGTTGTTGATGGCGGCTTTGCCTAATGTGGATCCTTCTGTTGGCAGGAGAATACGCGAAGGAGGTGCAATTCCTGGTGGTAAATCGCCTTTTAGGGAACCAGTGATGCCAGGTGAACAGAGGGAGATGCCTTACATGCAGCAATCAATTCGTCCCTCCTTACCCTTTGTTTAATCTTGGCGTTACCTATTGTTCGGAAATTTAGAATGGCAGGTAGTCGATTGGGATTATCTGCGCTCCCTTCTGGGGACGAACTAACTAAGGCAGGGCAGTATGAGAAGTATCGATCCAGATATCCTGGGTTTACAGACTTTACAAGAAATATTTCTCAAGCGACTGGTCCGTTTGGACCTATTGCTTCGATACTTGGGGTCGAAGGGTATACAGAACCCTTCGGTGGTGATGTTCCACTGCAGCGAGCAATGAGCGGATTAGAACAAGGAGTTCCTCACCACCGTGTTGAGAGGCAGATTGCGCGTGGTTAACCGAGGCTTATTTTTTAATAGTGTTTGCTGAAACTACAAAAACCAGTTAAACTGTAAGGAGCAAGTCTTGCCGGTCTTAGAAACTATGTCTGGCATCTGCGGAGTTAAATAATGGTAGTGCAAATTCCTGTAGTTCTATACAGTGGCGGCTTTTATCCGCGAGGCTTTCGTACTTTAGAGGCGAACGATACCGTACCTGGAACTGATACAACAGCACAGGCTTCGGGTAATGCTGCGTTAGTATCTGCATCAAACAAGGTTCCGATTTCCGGTGGCTACATGACCGGGCAGTTATTCGCAGCATCAGGTGTAGTTGTATCTGGAACTTTATCTAGAAACGGGTATAATGTCGTAACTGTAGGTGATGTTGAAACTGTAACTAGCACAATGATTGCTAGCGGTACGATAATCGATGCTGATGTAAATATAAGCGGAGCTATTAATGCGACTAAGTTAAACTTCTTGCAAGCTGGAGCTAGTGCTGTTGCCAGGACGGTTGATAGCAAGCTGAAAGATGTTGTTAGTGTTAAGGACTTTGGTGCAGTTGGGGATGGAGTAACGGATGATACGCTTGCCCTACAAGCTAGCTTGTCTTATTGCCAAGGGACAGGTAGTGGTGCAATCCTTTATATTCCTACAGGTACTTATTGTTTTAGCGAAAGCAGCCAGGTGCAACCGTACCCATCAGGATACGGTCTTTATTCTGGTCTACCAATTACAATAATTGGCGCTGGTGTCGAAAAGACAATTTTAAAGAATACCAGCGCAACCGGCGCAGGTCTTAGGCTCGCGGGAGGTTTTAGTTATGTTTCAGATTTTACAATTAACAATAATCAAGGGTCAGGAATTGCCTTTCGCCAAGGGGGGCAACATACAAACACAAAGCGTCTATACATAAAAAATCAAACCGGCAACGAATATGCTCTAGTTGTCGATGGATCAACTTTGGCTCATTTAGAAGATATAATAATTTCTAATTGCTCTAATGGTATTGCGCTAGGTCAAACTAACCCAACAAATTATGTGACACTGGAGCAGGTCACAATCGGAGATTATACAGGCACTGGTTTATATTGCAACTTGGGCTCTAACATTAGAATCAATGGCCTTACTATTGAAACTGGTGATGTAAATTACTCTCACCTAGCTTTCTTTCAAAATTCCTTTAATATCACACTCGTTAATTTTACTTCTGAAAACTCTCAAACCGCTTTATTGACTGCTGACGAATATGTCAAGATTAGCGATTGCAAAAACATTAACTTTCTTAGTTTTTATGCCAACGTGCATGGCACAAACAATAAACCATATTTTGGTGTACGCGCTACTGCTTCTCAAGCTACAAGTTCCGTGCTAATAGAAAACGGGGTTTATTTAGCAGATAACGCTTCAACGCTAATAAAAACCAGTCAAAATACGATTTCTAGTTTGATCGCTAGAAACATTTATACCAATTCCGCAAGTGCTTCTTTTAGTGGCATAGACAACACATCAGTAGTAATAGCGGAAAGTGTTGAAAACTGGGTTAATTATGGCAACTCGCCAACTCACTCATTAAATTCTACAAAGCTAAATTGCTTAAATCTTTTAGAAGATATAAGCCTCAGCTTGTCATCTCCGTCAAGTCAAATTGTATTAACAAATTGCACGGGGGTCGTTTCAGGTGCTGGCGCTGCAGTGGCAACAAGGATTGGAGGAGGCAGTCCAAGACAGATTGTTCGCGCACGCACAACCGCCACCTTTTCGCTTGCAAACAATACTCTTACTCGCATTGTGTTTGATGTAGAAGATTACGATACAGGCGGCATATACAATCCTGCATCGGGCTTTATTGTTGTAACACGTGCTGGATATTATGACATTAAAGCTAAAGCTGGAATCATAACCGGAGCGAATGATTGCGTGTTGCAAATTGCGATATACAAAAACGGTTCACTATTTACCGCTAGTTACACCCAAAACAATGGACCTTCTGGAGCGGCGGGTGATCTTTTTGTTACCATTGCCGATATTGTTTATGCAGATGTAGGAGATTCTCTTGCGATCTACCTTTACCAATACGATTTTACTGCAACTGCAGCCAAAACTGTTTACGCAGGGGCTTTCTTCTGCGCCAACCCAATTTCTTGATTAACCATGGAAAAAACCCTTGATCAAAAGATTCGTGAGATCTACCCATCTTTGACTCACGCGGATTATTGCCCACCTCGCCATATCATTCTTAGGAACGACCATGACGAAAGAGGTGAGTATATTGCCAAATGGACACACCCGACTTTGCCGCAACCTACCGAAGAGCAACTTAATGCAATCACATGAAATAACCTTTTTCACCTCCATCTCAAAACCCTACCCAAATTTGCCGACGCCATCGACTGCTGATCCGCGTGGTTAAGCTTCGAGTTTAAAGTAAATGTATTCGGGATGTACTGGGAAGTATTTTAGAGTCGCAGGACAAAGCCAACCAATTAGATTTTTGTCTACATACTTTTCTTCTCCGCTAGTTGTCGAGAATAATTTATACCAAACCCCGTCAGCTTCAAAGTTTGTATAATGAAGGTAGCCTTGATGATAAGGAAAGGGTTTAGCTGAAAATAGAATCTTAGGTTGCTCTGAAACTATACCGTTATCTTCTAAAATTTTGTCAATAATTTCAGGGATGCCTAGTACAAAAGGTTCGTGCGTTAGGTCACGAGCTTCGTCTGTGAAGGCCCAGGTTCCTGCATATTTATAAAGTTGAATGATGAGCATGGAGTTGTTCATGTGATTAAAAAGTAATGCAAAAGTACAGTAAAGCTAGCAGGTCGAAAAAGCAAGTGTGGTTAACCGACGGGCAATTGCTGCTACTATTTAAGAAGCGAAACGATAGTCGTGCCTCCTGTACCTATAAGACCTGTAACTTTTGAGGATTTGCAAAGGGTTCAGGGCAAAGTTGAACAGGAAAGGCGAAGTCCAAACAGATATGACCAGAATAGAGCAAGAAGATATATTTTTAATGAGGCACTTAATGAAGGTGATTTAGACGAGGCTCTTTACGATAATCAACAATGGTCTGATGATTATTTCCCTGAAGGTTCTGAGGAACTTAGGAGTAATGCCGACATAGAGGATTTTCGTGACGCGATTCCGTTTCGAGGTTCAGATATAGATTCAGATTTAGATGAATTTGACCTCGCAAACATTGCTGCATCACAACCAAATCAAGCTCTTGATTTTTTAAATAGCCGTATAGTATCGCCTGAAACTACTCAAAGTATATATGAAGGGTTTTCCCGTGCTCCTGCTGATGAAATAAATCTGATTAGAACGGCTCTTGAAAGGGGTGCTGGTACTTCAGATATTTATGAAGGTTTTGAAGGTGATGAAAGAAGGCAAATTCTTGACGAGATAAACCGAATCGGACGTGGGCAACCCAACGCCCCTTCGATTGCAGATTTATACGCACCTGTAAATCAAATAAGCCGTGAACTACGAGACGAAGTTAGTTTTGTTCAGCAGCAGCAGAGGGACTTTCAAACGAGAAGTCGTGACATAGCAAGTTCCGCTGCTGCATTAAAAGTACCTTTTTCTCCGGGAATTGAACAACAAAGATTAAATTTTGTTGATGAAATCGACCCCCGAGAAAAACTGGTGACAGAGGCAGCGAGATTAATAGATCGCCCACCAGCTTCGTTTGAGGATTATATAGCGAATAATAATAGATTAGTTACTTTGGGTCGAGACCTAAATGCAATAGTACGAAACGCCAATTCTAGACGTCGCGAGCAACGAGTCAATCAAGTACTTCCCGAAATTAGAGAGTCTCCTCGTGGTGGCGAGATTGTCGACGCAATCACGAGAGCGGTTGAGGGAGATCGACAATCAACAATGTTTGATACGGGTATTCCCACACCGCCAGATGTTGATCAACCAAATTTTATTGCAGGACCTTCTAGGTTAAACTTTCTGCGGCGTTGGGAAACACCTGACGATGCTGAAAGAATGCGAAGATCGTTGGATTACTCTCCAGCAGAGATGCGCAATACGCTTGGTGATTTAGAACAACGTTCTCGTAGAACTGGACAATTAGTTATACCTGAACTACAAGAAAAGGTGATGGAGAGCGTAGATCAAGAAGCAATCAATCGACTCGAAAAGGCATTAAAACAGTATCCTGAAATGATTCCTTTGTTATCAAATGCACCTAGAACAACAGCCCCCGTGGGAGGTAAAGAAGAGATTTCTAAGTATTCAAAGTTTATAGATTCAGTTCAACAAATATCTGATCCAAAAGATCGGGCTGCTATTTATAACAGCTTGATGACAGAAGGTGGGATACCTCAGTATGAGCTAGCTGGAATAGAGTTTGATTACACTAGCGGAAGTACGGAGCGGCAGCAGAGAGCTATCGAACGTTTAAGTCAGTTAAATCCCGAAGCGGTTGAAAAATTAAGTAGGGTTTCATCACAAGCTGCATCCACGGTCAGACCTTTGATTGGAGGAGGTAAATATGTGGGGCGGGATGATCCAGAAGCAAGAGAATTAATGAGTCGGATTGACGACCGCGCTCGCGTTTTTAAAAAAGCCTTTAACGATTTATCGCCTCAAGCTAAGAACAGGCTTTTCGATAAGTATACCCAAAGTGTAGATAACCCTACGCAATTATATGTGAGGTACAATCCAGATACGGATGAAGTCACTCCAGCAAAAATAGATGATATTGGTGAAATATATGGACTAAATATAGCTAATTCTCCGCCTATGATGCCTTCAATAGCTGACTCTACTGAGATCTCCGGCGATATTTCAGAAAATGCTTTAAAGTTTTTCGCGAAAAATCCTATTTTAGGGACGTCCTCAATAAGTTTTCAAACACTTTCTCCTGATGAAAATAGATTTACTTACGATGCCAAAGATTTACCACCGGCTGTTTCTAAAGCATTCACAGAATTTGTTTCTAAAAATGCGTTGGCTGGAATGCCTCCCGGAACTTTGGTAGTGAATAAACCTTTACAGGAGTTTGATTTGGAGGAGGCCGCCGAAAGAAAAAGAGACGCCAGTTCAACTTTCCGTAAACAACAAGAGGTTATTGGAACTCCAGCAAATAAAAGAGGAGTGGCCTATCAGCGTGGCGGTTTTGGACCAATGCAAGGTACTGAGAAATCCCAATATGCATATATAAATAAAGAAGGAAAAGTAATTCCACTACAGCTGAAACCTGCTGAGACACCAATTCGAGGACAATTGAGCTTTAGCGGGGGTCAAGCAAAAGTCAACCAAAGTAGTTTACCGAGTAACAAGACTTACTATGCAGTTGATCCAGTAATGGGCGCTGCTGCGGGAGCGCTTGAGATGGGCCGCGCAATTAAAAGAACACCAGCTTCTCTATTGCCAGGAGCTGCAGATTTAATCCCCAGTCCAGAAGCAATTCAAACAGGATATAAGCAGGGGCCTGCTGCGATGGGTAAACAAATGGGTCGTGAATTTATTGAAAGTTTACCTACGGGAGCAGCTTTTGCTGCAGCTTTATCCACTCCTGTATTAGCACCAGCGGCACCCGGCGTGGGCTTAGGGTTTATTGGGTCGGCTGCTGCCAGAGCTGCAAATGAAGTTGTTCGCCAAGAAACTGGCGAAGGTATAGTACCCAAAGTACGGCAGCTTATTGGTATGGCGCCAAGAAGTGGAGTTGCAAGCAAGACACCGTTACCAAATCAACCACTAACTGCTGAAATCAAATCTTTATCCGATCAAAGTAAGATGGAAATGATTCGCAGACAAAACCGCAACGAATTGCAACGTCGGGCCGACCTGGTTAAGGAAAGGTTTAATCCTACAAAAGGAGAGTTCGGTTTATCTGAATTGTTATTTGGGCGATGAAGTACGGAAACCCGCATAGTCCGCACTTGCTTTTCTTTAGAGCATGGTTTACATTAACGAGGTTCCTTTTTTGAAACGCTAACATAGAGATAGAAGATAAAGCTTAATGACGGTAACTACCCACAACGACGAAAGGCTAACAGCGGATGAACGGGAAGAATTAGTTAGTTTAAAAAATGCAATTAGTTATTATCCCCATGCAGTTTGTGCACAAAAGATGGAACTTTTTACAGAATTATTTGTGCGGTCGATTAAGAATAAAAGTGATTGTATATAGAATTAATCGGTAATCTCATTTTCGTTGAAACTAAAATACTCCAAAATGTGGCTCATCACTGCGTCGGTCAGCGTATCAATAACAACCTCTTCCGGTGGATCAGGATCGTATTTTTTTGATCGCGAAATACCGTAGCGCACACCTTCTTCAACAGCCAGCGTTAAAATTCGATAATTTTTTGCTTTCATGATTACACTCTTATAGATTTTTGAATAGTGTCAATTGTTTCGTCGGGATTTGAAATATCCACCGAGTAAACAAAATCTGAAAAGTCGTGCAAAGTATGAACAGGTGAGCTACCCAAGCATAAAGTCGTCCATTGAAACCCTTCGGTTTCTTTGTGTTTATTTAATTTGGTAACCAAGTGGGCGTCTAATGACGAAAAACCATCGGTAATCATAAGGACATCAGCATTTTTGAAATCTTTAAGAGCAGTCAGCGCATGAAGTAGCACAGCGTTAAACGAAGTGCCGCCGCCCAATCGCCACGAAGAGATAAAATCTATAAGAACAAGATTATTATTCTTATGTTTTAAAATACAAGAATCACCGACACGATTGTCAAAAAGGTGTACATGTACATCCCTGGAATCTTTGCCCGCGTGGGCCGCAATAGTCATTGTTATGGCCTTTGCCCAAATATCAAAGCTGCCCGACATTGATCCTGAGGTATCCACATATAGAATTATTGGACCTCGGCCCAGATCCTTTCTATGCGCCTCATAGTCTTTAGTGAGTATAGTTTTGTGCATGTGCTTAAGAGCAAATAATGCGCGGCCCTTTTCTGTTCCTGCGAGTGCAAGTTCCAAGGGAAATGCTTTTGTAATGTCGTTACTAAAGCAGGCTCCGTTAATCGCCTCATAGTTTGCTCGTGATCTTTTCGCACGTTTTCTTTCTGTCCAAATTCTTTTTAAAAACCCTAATTGTTTAGCAACTTGTTTCAGTGTGTTATTTTTTTGTAACTTAGCCGCTAATTCTTTTTTCGTTTGTAAGTCTTGCGTGTGAAAGCCCTCCCCCTCTGTAGTCCCCCAAAGAGTCTCTAACGCATCGTTTTCATTTTTAGATGTACGTAAAGCGTCATCTACCGCATTATTTACCTCTGCCTCTACTGAAGCTTTTAAAAGTTCCAATTGATTTTGAATTGTTTGGGCAACGGCTTTTCCCTCTGCTCGCGCAGCCTCTGCACCTTTATCGTCACCATTTGCTTTTGCCTGTTTGAACTTTTCTCGTAAACTCTCAAGTTTTTCTCCTGCTTTTAGCAGTGTATCTACATCAATTTGATTATCCTCTATCAATTCTCTAACAAAGTCAGCCAAATCATTAAGGATTCTAACGGCGTTATTTCCTGCGTTAAATTGATTACCAACACTATTTTGTAATAACTGAGTCCATGCGGAAGCACTAGATAATGCACTCATCACCAAATACCAAAACGCATTCTCAGGCTTATAATTTTTTAAAATTGCCGTGGGGCTACCATCTTGTTTTGCTCGAAAATAGTCTTCGTAATCTTCAAGACTTACTAACCAAGTAACTGAGTCACCTTGATAAAGTCGTTCAAAAAGTTCTTTACCGAATCTAGAGATCTGTGTGATATTGTGTGTGTTTGAAATGTAAGAGACAGAGGAGCGGGTCTCACGAATAAAATCTTCCCACAGGAAATCAGCTAGTGCAGAACAAGTCAGGGTTAACGGAGCGTTGTGTGTAAGCCGAATAAACTCAGAGGTTTTGTTGAAGTTGGTGTTCATGTTTTTTGGAATCAATGATTTTACGATCTAAGCTGATTAAAAGTTTGACCAAAGGGTCAAAAGCTTGCGAAGGTTTTATCTCTTCGACAGCTTCGAGAAATGTCGCCAGCTCGGTGCGGATTGCAAGTAGAGTTTCTTGTGTTTCAGGCATACAATTGTTTAGATGCGCTTTATTTTACTTAGAGAAGTCTGAAATGGCAATAGCTAACGTATCTAAATAGTTTTGCAGTTGTTGTTCTAGCTTTACGCCTTGCGTTCTGTCTAGGATATTCATTCTAAATTTAGAAGTGTCCAAAATTTCTGCAACTTTATTTTTTACGGTTTGCATATCTTTATGATATTTCCGTAGGTTGCCGACGAATTCGTTAAGCTCAGCAATACCTTGTTTAGATTTTTGTTTAGTAGAGCAAACATGATATTCTGTCATAATCCCCGCAGCAGCTCGTTTTGCATCAGCAAACATTCGATTTGCTGTCGGTACAACGTGCTCTAAGACTTCCGCAATAGTTTCTTGATCCTCTTGAGTTTGATAAACAATGTTAATCATGGAGTTGTGCATGTGTTCGGGATAAAGCTCTTCATCACCCTGCACAACAGCCCAAGCTTTAAGAAACTTGAGGATTTGAACACGACGGCGATCACTGATTACGATTGCCCTCGCGGCCAACATTTCCCATAACTCCACAAATTTATCTAAGAACTCTTCAGAAACTTTTATGTTTTTAGCTTCCTGTTGAAGGGCTTTAAGCTCTGGCAATGTAAGGTGAACACCAACTTTTGGTCTTTCTTCATTACCCACAGCCCACGAATCTAATAAACGTTTAGACGCAGGCTTTTTTAAGAATTCAACTGTTGGTCGAAATAGAAATCTATCTGCAAATGCTTGCAAGGATTCTTCGTCAGGCCAACTGTTTGTTGCTGCAACAATCGATTGAATCGGAGTGTTTATAACTTCCTTGCCGTTATTAAAAGTTCGTTCATTTAACAGGGTAAGTAGTGAGTTTAAAATTGCCGATGAACCACGAAATAGTTCGTCTGTAAAAGCAATGTGTGCGTCAGGTAAATACCCTTGAACATCACGGGTATATTCGTCATTTAATAGTTTGCTTACAGCGACTGGTCCAAAGATTTCCGAAGGATCCGTCGTGGGTGTGAGTAAGTAACCAAAATAGTTGGCACCAGAAATACCATTGCAGATGGTGCGCACTAAATCAGATTTGCCGGTTCCTGGTGCTCCGAGGAGGAAAGCATTTTGTTGTGATAGTAATGTTGCGAGAAGGCCGTCAATTACATGCTCACGTTCGAGTGATGAGGAGTTGAGGGAACCACGAAAGTTTTGAAGCTTGGCAAAGAGGGTGTCGTTCATGATGAATGATGTGATGTGATGTGATGTAGATTATAGCAGTTGGTGAGCGGCCTCCGGGCGGAGGTTCATTGTTTGTAATTATTTAAAATCTCTTGAATGTCGCCAAAATTCGAGCTATCAGTAAAAGAAAGATGATCGTTATAAACTTGATTGTAAGTCATTGTCCACTCAAGCTCATATTTGTGCAATATCTCTAACAACTTTTCATGATATGCTTCATGCAGTTTTGACATTTTGTTCATAAACATACGGTCCTTAACTTCATCTGTAGGAACAAATGTAGAAGGGATTGATTCTTCTTTATAAAAAGGAGCGAAACTCAGAGAGTGTGTTGTAGAATTTTTAGAGTACCAATAGCCTGTCACTTCGTCTTTACCGTAATAATATTTCTTATAATTTAAAGAACGCTGTAAAATCTCTGGTTCAAAAATACTATTTAGTTGGCTAGCGAGAATAGGAAATTTAAATTCTTCATCGTTTCGATAAGCGTTAAATGTAACTTGTTTAGTAGGGATGTTCACTTCTATAAACTGCAGTAAGTCATCAATTGCGTCTTGAGGGCAAGCAAAGCTAAAACGTGAGAAGAGTTCTGTCGCCACCGTGGAGCCATCGGCATAAACAATAACTAAAGGTTTAATAAAAAATTCACCTAAGGTGTTGGCGCGTTTAGAATAGTATAGATCAACAGTGGTAGGTGATGTAACACCTAACGGAAGCTTCAAATCTATTGTTTGAAAGAACTTAGTGCTTATTCGAGTAGCCATCGAGTCTAAAAGGTTTTGTAAGGGGAAAAGGAATGCGTACCTCAGTAACTCGACAACTGTTTTTTAATAACGGTTGTAAAGTATTGAGTTTTTGAACAGCGACATCAAAGCAGCTGAAAGTAACAGCTTCTTCAGGATCGCTAACGTAATTTTCAATATCAGAAAGATAACCCTCTGTTGAACAGAGGGCGTAACGAGTTCTACTCATTAGAAATCAGGGGTTTCAAAATCCTCAGCGGCGGTAGCCACTGTTGAAATAAGTGTATCGAGATTTTCTCCTGCAGCTCCAATCAACTCCCTCCTTTGTGAAATAAGTTTATGTAACTGTTTGGAGCGTTGACGATAAATATCCTGTTCAATGTTTGATTCAGCAATTAACAAGTTTAGAGCGTTCGAATTCTCAACTTTCTTTATACGGTCACATAAAGACTTGTAAGTATTTGAAAGCGCCAAGGATTGCTGCAACATCTCCAAACCTTTAGTTTTGTCCCGCGTGGATACAATAGATTCTAATTCTGTACGAATTTCTGTTTGCAATTCTTGAAATGTAACTGCACCTTGGTCTCGTTCTGTACGGTTAGAAGATTGAATTGCAGCACCAGCAAGCAGTAGTTTTTCAGCTAACTCGGAAAGATGTTCAAACCCAGGAACTGAATCACTAATTAATTTGAGCTTCGATGCTGTTATCTCCCACGAACCTCGTTTCTTGTCCCCGCCAGTTTGTTGCCGACCAATCTTAGTAACAGTTCGTGTATCTAAATCATCTAGAAGTTCTGCACTAATTTGTAAAGCTCTATCAGCTGCACTGGCGTGAGCAGCATCAAGTACTTCTTTAGTATTAATGTAATTACTATGTGCTAATACAGAATCAAAAGAGTCGCCTTCAATAGGTGTTGAGACGGCTTCTAAACTAATCGGCAGTGGACCCACAACAAAAACTCGAATTGGGTTTCTGTATTCTTCTTGAGTCGGGAAAACTCTCATGTAAGCATCACATGCAAGTTTATATTCTTCGTCTGTAGGAAACAGAGGTCGAAGAAAATCTTCAACTGTTTGATTCCACTTAGAAAACTCTTGTTCCCATATTTTGTATAGTTTTTCGTTAGCAATTCCCGCTTGTGCGCGAATTTTCGCAATAATATCATTCGCACCATCAAAATAATTTGCTGTTACAAAATGTGTGTCTCCAAAATGTAAACAATAGTTGTCGTACAATTCGCGCTGTAAAACACGGAGATCATCTAACTCTCCCTTAAGAGCGTTAGATAGATTTGGTCGAAGGCTTACAGTGTTTTGTCGTTCCAACGTCGTGATAACTGAAGCTGGCAATTTCAAATCATCAAATTTGATTTGAATTGATTGTCTGACGTTCGCCGAAATTGAGCAAGAAAGAAGATAAGAGTTCATTTCAAAAACTTAAAGAAATTTGTAGGGGGAATAAAAAGAAGCGCCTTCCGCAGACGCTTTGGCAAGTTTATTGGGATTAACAACCAGGGCCATAGAATTTAGGATCTTTACAGAATCCTTTGAGGTGCTGGGAGCTTTCGCGGTTAGGCTCCAACGGGTCGTAACCCATCGATGCGCAGGTGATAACTGCAGACAAGAGAGTGAGCAGCAGAAAAGATGTGACTTTCAACATTATTTGAGCCTCGTGAAAGCTAGGCCGATATTGTCGGTTACCTGATCTACAGCACCGGTAATAACCAACTGCTCAATCAAACTTTTCCGTTCAATTTTTGCAGCCTTTAGCTGGAGCTCCAGCTTCTCGATTTTGGCATTGATCTTATCGATGTTTTTGTGCCCCGTGGGTTTTCTGGTAACCCGCACAACTATATGCGCACTAAGATCAGGAAACTTAAAGGACGATTCAGGGCCTTGGAAAGGAGCTAGATCAACTCCGCGAGCCTCAGCCACATTTATATCTGTGTTGAGGATGCCTTTGGCTGCATTGAAGGGTGTGCCAAACGCTTGCTCGCAGTGCATCTGCGCTATATCGAATTCATTCCAGCACTCGGCAGCGGTGCGCCCAACTGCCACTAGATCGCGAAAGGAAGGTGTGTCCATGTGATTTTGATAGGATAGAGGAAGAGGTGCGCCACGTTAAATAGGCCGGTGCCGCCTGTAAACAAGATAGCTAAGCGAGAGCCTCTTGTCAACAGGTAATCTAGTTAAAGGCACATGAGGAAGAAACCTATCAGGGATAATAGGAGAGCATGATCACTGGTTGTGAAAAACCAAGTAATTAATCCTAATGTCCAGTAAGTTCTACCAAATACATTTAACAGTTTCATGTAATCCATTGCGGTTTATTTAATGTTATAGGGATATAGCATCCCCAACATCATTATTTATTAAAACTTTTTCTACTTAATAGAAGTTTACCATGATTTGCACCTGCTCTCAGAAAGTTATTTATCTCTAATCAATAATAAGTAACTTAACTTTCCATGGGTGTAATTTTTGAGCCTAAAACAACTCCGTCAACAGCAACTGCACTACCATCAGCAAACCCCGCAACATAAGAATCTAAATCTTTCTGTTGGAAGAAAACTCTGACAATTGTGTTACATTTACGTTCTCCTTTGTTACTTTCGACAAATACGCGAATTCGGTAACGCATGTTAATAGTCCTCGTAATGGATAAAAGAAATAAGTGAGGTAATGACAAAGTTCAAAGGTAGCCGCGTGGCTACAATATCAACTACATTTGTATATTTATGAGTTGAAAGATAACGGGCTGTAGTTTTTGCTGGACTCCAATTTAATGGTGTGCGTACGTAATCTTCAAAAGTTTTTTTAGGGGTTGTTATTGTTACTTTGAAACAGCGAAACACGGGCGCTGTCTTGATCGCAGTCCTCTTCTTCGGCATCATTAAGTTCCTCGAAGTTGATAGATTTAATTGATAGAGAGCTAATTGTATAACCAGATTCTTTAGTAATAGCATCAACAACTGTTTCTAAAGAGTTAGAAATCCAAGTGCTACCTCTGTATCGAGCTAACAAACTGTTACTTAAATTTGCTTGATCATCATGGGTTAAAGCATCATCGTAAACATCGAAACTGATCGAAATTACTTCGTAGCCTGTGAGTTCAGTATCCATCAGAAAGTTACAGGAGATGTGTGCGACGCCCCCGCAGTGAGCGAAGCGAGCGAGGACATGGTAATAATATCAGAGCGTGGCTCCCATATTGTCAAATTGTGTTAAGTCGATTAAGTAGGAAGGATCTGATCTACTTAATTGAATCCAGCTGTTACATATCTGAGCGTTAAGTTTATGATATTCATTTAGATTTGTGATTCCTCGGAGTTTTGCCACAGTGTTTATGTTGCACAAGTCGGGCCTGTCGTTATACACTGCGCAAGTGTTATCTGGTTGCAGCATTTCGCATACACCGTCATTAGTTTTATAGGGAAATGTGCTGACTAAATGTTTATTTAATGGGTCTTTAATCTTATCAATGTTGGGCAAAAGATGACCAACAATGCGACAACAGAGGCCGCAACTTGTGCAAGGAAATTGATTCATAGGGCTAAAATTTCCTATAATTAAGGTTGTTTGATTTTTGCATCATGGCTGGTATGAAAGGCGCCACTGGTTCTAAAGGTGGCAAAGCTGGTACTAAAGCAGGCACAAAGAAAGGCGGAATGAAGAAATGATTCGTCATAGATCTTGATTGATCTGTGATAGTGGATTCTCCACTTCTTTGACTATTGCGTACCTAAGGATGCGTTTCATTGATAAACGTAATCCGTTATCTATGGGTGTTGCATGAATGTGACACCCTTTCCAACCTAAAGTTTTCTTAACTTCGCGCTGCAACTTACATGGCGTGGTTACAACTAATAATGTGCGAAGGTGTGTTGATTCACCTGTAGGTTCAATCTGAGATTCATCAATCGAGTAAATCATGGTTGAGATAGAGAGAAGGGAGGTTGACGCTTACAAAGTATTTGAGGGTTGTGTTGTTGCATGTGATCGCAAGCAGCTGTATGCGCATCGTAAGCGTCTGCAAAGTATCCTACAAAAAAGAACTGCCATGTGCTTGGATCGCAATAGCTAGATTTATATTTCTCTAATACTTTATCCCACGAAGTGTAAGCGTATAAGATTTTGTTGCGGTGTCTGTTTCTATAAATTTGTTTCTTCTGATTAACAAGACGCAGATTGTCAATAGAGTTATTTAACTTGTTGCCATCAATGTGATCACCTGTTTCACCCTCTCCAAATATAACGTCGTGAAGGATTAAAACGAGATTATGAGCTTTATATGTCTTGTTGTTAATTGATATGTAATATATGCCGCATGTAACATCTAAACTGCCAGCCATCTGGCCGACCTTCATCTTACCGTTATTCACAGGTAGTTTCCATACTAAGCCACTAGGTTTAGTAGGATCACAACTTAGGCGTTCTTTAACAGCAGCCCGCAGTTCGGGATTGTTATAGCGAAGGGCGTCGTTTACCATGGATTTGAGTTAGTTACAGTGTTGAAATGCGCCCCGCAGTTATTAAGTGACGAGGTTGTTTTAACGGTAGGCAATGTTTTAAGGTCGTGGGTACTGTGCGGATTGTGATGATTGTGCCGTTGCAAGTACGTTCAGTGTGTTTATTAATTTGATTTTGGAGCAAACCTGTGATGCCAATACCTAGAGCTGAACCTATGAGGATTGCAGAAAATGCAGTGAAAGGGATTTTATCAAAAAAGGTGTTCATCAGAATAATAATGAGATTGGGTGAGTGTTGAGTTAGTGTATGCGGCGGCCCGCAGTGAGCGAAGCGAGCGAGGATTTAGTGTCAATTCATGCGAGTTCCTCCATGTTGAATGATTTAAGGTCTTCACCGTTGCTTAAGTCGATGTTCTCATAGATGCAGTTAGATAACCACACTAAAGGGCTAGCTTTATCTGCATTAACAACGATAACTAATTCAATTTTGTATTGCCGCGTGGTTACATTGTCGGCCACGGATTAGCTCTATGTTTCATAGGCAGTTTACATCCTGTGTTTGGTTTGGGCTACACTGCCGCCACAAAATTAGAAGCGCCAGGACCATGTACTTCTACAAATATATCTAATTTGTTGCCATCGCATAGGCTACATGTTAGGCATTGCGCCTGACTATTATCTACTGTAGCTGGGCATTGTTTACCACTGAATGCTTCAGAGTTTTCTGCTACAACTGCAAAGGTTTTCCAACCATGTGCAGATGCTTCAATGTAATCCTGTAGCCCGTCACAGCTTGCCTGAAATACACCTTTGCTCCACTGAGCGAATGATTCTCGCCATTGGTGAGTATATCCTGTGTGAGATATACAAAGGTCGTTGAAATATGTAACTAACTCAGCGGGCAACATAGCGCCATCGCCATAACTTCCCCATCGGATCTTACGAGTTTTGAAATATCTAGAGTGTAGAGTTGCATCGTATTTAAGGTAACCATTACGCCTATATGATTTCCACACACTGTTAGGCGCCTGGCCTACATTTACGTAACAAGATCTTTTCCTGTGTGGCTTGCTATTGTCACCAAAACCTGAGCCTCGGTGATAACAATTACCACAAATTGATAAATCATCGCCACTTTTAAGCGCAGCTACAGGGTTAATATCTTGGCGCAATATGAATGTTTGAATCATATTGCCAGTCTTGCGATTAGCTGATTTAAGTGTTGCGATGCATACGATTGGGGATCTATCGAGAGGCGATAATCCCTCCCATAAAACAAAACCTTTGGGGCGTTTCATTGTAATAATTTGGATGTTTAAGTGTGGTGAATTAAAAAGGAAAGTTGCTACATACGGCATCACACAAGACTTTAACAAGTTGAGGGTCGTGTGTAATACCGTACTCCTGGAAGTATTCATCAACAATACAATCAATATCTTCCATTAATTGTTCCCTAGCAGTGAGTAAATCGAGTTTGTTGGTTGTAAAATCGTAAGTCATTGTGTTAGTTTGGTTGGTTGGATTGGTTACTTAACTAATCTGTAATCAATGGAGTTTACACACCATTTGCATTCGTTAGATATTAAATCTGCGATACTAAAACCTTCGTCTTCCTCTTCTACAGTCCATTCACTATAAAGATACCTTTCTTCGAGTATTTCACTGATACGAATTGCTTCGTACTTCGTGAGCTCTTCGTCATCTTCTAAATCAAATTCAATGGCAGTTACTCTGTAGGTTTCCATGGTGTTAGTTAGTGAGTGTTAGGTTAGTGTATGCGGTGGCCCGCAGTGAGCGAAGCGAGCGAGGATTTAGAGGCGCGGTCAAATAATGACCTTGGAAGTATAAGGTTGAGGACGCACTTCCCAACGCTTTGCAGTAGGAAACTGATAGACAACTTTCTGTGCTTTGTTATCAACAAACTTGGAATAATTTTTGTATTCTCCAAGTGCTTGATTGAGCAGAAGAACGTTACCTTCTGCGTCGTGGATTTGTATAAACCAAGTCATTTGTGTGTCAGTCATTTGGAATAGGAGATTTGATGTTGAGAAATAGCATACGAATGGGTTCTCCTTGTACCCAAAATGACACAGCATAATCATCCACTTCAATGTCACCATCTACAGTGGAGAGATCAACATAATCCTGCCCATCATTGTCTGAAATGTAAGGATTGTCGTCCGTATCATACCCTACAAAGTATAGAGTATCATTCACACAGACAGCATAAGCATCTGCCAAAAGATTGTGAAATTGATTGAGAGTGATGGTAGTTTTGGTCATTAGTCGTTGGTAGGGTGGTTTACAATTTGATCTTCAATTTGATTCGCAAGTTCTTCCATAAACTCACGATCTTCGCCATCTTCAAACTGTGCATTGTTTCGCACAATTCGCATCAGAAAGTCAATTTGTTCATCAGTGAAATGATACTCTTTGAGTGTGTCTGTCATTTGAGAAGTACCTCAGGTGTTAGTTAGTGAGTGTTTAATTTCTGCGTGGTAAGTATGCGCAGCCCACTGATACAAACGTGACAGTGATTTAAGTTGTTTCAAACATCTCATCAAATAAGTCTATAGGTCGATTATCTAACTCCTCTCGCATTTTAATTAGCTCGTCTTGTTGCATACGTAACTTAAGTATTTGGTCACCTAAGTAGTGCAGCTTGTTGTTAATCTCGACCCGTGTTAGATTATTAACAGCAGGAAGTTCATATTCGGTGTTGTTAATCAACACAGTCTTAGTAGTAATCATTAGATTAAGCCTCGGATAAAGTTGAATTAAGAGAACTTTTTGTGAAGGAAAGCTGCAAGTCTGTCGCAAAAATGTTCATCAATAGCGTCACTAATTGTGGCGCCTTGAGCTACATCTTTAGCTAATCTTTCTGCCCGTTCTAAGTAAATACCTAGAGCAAAAGGATTGTATCCACGTTTAGTGGATTGCTTCATATCCCATTGGGTGAGATAATGGTCAAGTTGAGATTGTAAGTTCATTGTTAGTGTGATTTTAGAGTGGTTTAGTAATACTTTCTGCGCACGTCACGGGATTTATCCCACGCAGGATTACATGCGTCAGCGCCTACTTTATCTGGAAAGCAAGGCCTTACGTCATCTTTGTAAACATAACCGAATCCTTTATAGTTTCCGGTTTCATGTAGTATATGATCGAGTGCAGATAACAACCCATACTTTTCGTCATCTGATAAATAATCAAGCACAAGCTTAGAGTTTACGTAGTCCTTAAACTCTGCTACGTTGAATGTTTTGCGGGTCATGATTAGTACCTTGGTTTGATTTTGGTTTAGTAATAATAAACAATATCTGTCTGCTTAAAATACACACGTTTATTGTGTGTTAGGTGACAAATATCTGCGGTTCGATTAGTTCGCTTGACAGCTAATCCACCCCTTTCGGGTATAAACTGCTGGCCTATATTGAGGGAGGCAAATGTTACCTTCAAAGGATAAATGCGTTCCATAGTTAGAAAGTTTCCTTGATAAGTTTACGGGCTTTGTTAGGCGTGGTAGTCCACACAATCTTGTTAGTTAGTGGCGAGATAAAGTAGAATAAATCGCCGCCTAATCTACGTGATGGATCAATACAATTAACCTGCACACCTTTATAGATAAAGGTGCCAGCGAATGGTTTAAGTCCGGTCATAATGTTGAAGTGCAAGTGGATAATAAAGTTAAAAAGTTGTTACTCCCAGAAGTTACCTAATCTAAACTCAGCGATAAAGTCGTTAAGAATACATTCTGCCGCTTGTTTACGCTCTGGAATGGGAAACATAGTGTGCCAAACTTGAGTAAGTGAGCCACAGCAAAGGTGATAATCCTTTGCAGCTGGTATTATCAAATTGCGGTAAACATAACCTAAAGCCCGTTCATAATTGAACGTATCTTTAAGCCAAAACTTACTTAATGTTCGGCCTATGCCGTTATAGTGAATGGATGAAAAAGTGTCCGCATAAAGTTTTAACTCATGCGCAAGAACAGAATCAAAATCAGTCATGATTTACACCTGGGTTGATGATAGTGAGAGAACCAAAAGGTCCTCATCCTATGTAATACACAGGAGGAGAACTTTTAAGCCCGATGATCTATAATGATCTAAAGTGATCATAACTTAAACTAAAATAGTTTTAAGTATAAACAATCTGGCCCCACCTATAGATTACTCTACAGATAAGGCCAGAAAGTTTAATAAATCACCTAGTTAGTTATAGATCCTAGAGTTAGTCTGTCCACTTAATTGTCCAATCTCGCCATCTAACATGTAACGATGTAGTGAGAGCCTGAACGTAAACAGTTTGCGTACCTGTGGCATAGACAGATACTCAATACTCTAGACTATAACTAACTAGAAGTTAGTGTCTTAAGTATTCAATTACCACACTGGCGATAAGTAAACTTAAAGGTGTGGGCTAGTTACAGTTACGAACTGTAGGTTTCGTTATAAAGAACCCTAACTAAGGTTGCTAAGCTTAGCTAGTTAAAAGTTGTGAGCCTAAATGTTAACAGCGACAAGTTCCACAGGCTTACTTAAGTTCAGCTTGCTGACTGTTAACATCCCATTGCACAAGTTAACTATACAAACTGCATACTGATAAGAACTACCAGCCGACAAGTTAACACTAACTTGCACACAGTTTGCCTTAGTTAAAAGGATCACGCTATGTAAATAGAACTCCCATGCCGTAGGCTATCCGTTCTAGCTATCTAAGAACGGGAGAACTATTAGATTGTCTAGGTTCGCGAACCATAGAATCAAAAAGATCCAAACTGCTTCTCGCATAGTTACACTGAGCCTGTCCTAGGATTCGGCCTTATCTCACAGCAGATAGCTATGGCAAAGCGGGAACCCCGTGGCAAGGCAAGGCGAACGGTTCGCGGCTTGGCTTGGATCTGTTCGATTGTCTAGGAGCGACCGATACCTTTCGGATCGGTGACTTAAAGGTACGGCCAATCAGATCCTTTGTCGTTAAGGTTAGGTTATGGTTTCTACTCTATAGATTCTCTTAAGGATTGCCGTTTGCTTAGCTAGATATATGAACGCGCACGCACGCACGCGTAAATACCACAGAGGGGTTGGCTTGTCAAGCTATTGAAACAAAGCTTCAAGT
>Ga0214917_10000400_pt1 | contig 56808 bp, 92 predicted proteins | sample LL_1208_BB_MetaG_FD_177983 | JGI IMG/M metagenome (GOLD analysis project Ga0214917, IMG submission 177983) | Freshwater microbial communities from Lake Lanier, Atlanta, Georgia, United States - LL_1208_BB | ecosystem: Environmental > Aquatic > Freshwater > Lake | place: USA: Georgia | collected... | reverse complement strand
CAACTAAGAAAGAGGAAATAAAATGACTGACAACGTAACGCTCACCGGTCTGGTGGCAACGACACCGCGACACATTGTAACTAGTGATGGTCTCGCCATCACGTCATTCCGCCTTGCCTGTTCACAACGTCGATATGACCGCGTACAGCAACGCTGGGTTGACGCCGACACAAACTGGTACACGGTCTCAATGTTCCGCAATCTAGCACTCAACAGCGCACTCTCAATCCAAAAAGGAGACAGAGTAATTGTCGTTGGTCGGTTGCGTATCCGCGACTGGGAAACCTCAGCACGGTCTGGCACGACTGTGGAAGTGGAAGCAGACGCTATCGGGCATGACCTATCGTGGGGAACAACGACCTACACTCGCAACACGTCATCTGAATTGGCAAGGCAAGAAGAATTACAACCTGTCTAACAAGACAAGCCTGACCAGACCGCTGGCGCGTACTCGTCGTGGAGTACACAGGCACGGCAACACCAAAGCCATATCAAACACTCATGAAAGGATAATCATGGCAACACCAATCAAAAGGTACACAGTCTCAATCGACGATACGCTACGCGGAAAATGTTACAAATACCACTCTGACGATTTGTCGTACCTAGAGCGATACGCAAAGCGTCAAGTAGCCACAATGGAGTCTGCTAACGCCGTGGTCAAAGTCACAGCGACAGAGGAAGTAATCTCTGTGTTCGACGAGCGAATCAACGACGATGTAATCGTCTACACGCCAGAGGAAGTGTAATCAATGTTTATTGTTATGGATAGCAGAGAGCCACACTCCGTTTATGGAGTGTTCGACTACGCGCTGAGTGACACTCAGAGTCGCAAAGACGCGCTCAATGACGCGCTTGATTATCATGACCGACTCAATCAAAAGATGAAACCTGCCTACCAGACAATCTGTGTTTACGAATTGTCGCAACCAGAATTGGAGTCATAATGCCACTCACCAAAGAGCAAGTAATCGAACTTCAGTCACGACAGTCAACCTACGGTTGTGGCGCAGACAATTGCCTATCGTGCTATCCAGTCCAGTACGCCTGTGACTGGTGCGACACGACATGGCGCGACCCTATCGCCAATGGCGAGACCTACCAATGTCCAGAGTGTGACTGGGTAAACAACGAACCAAGAGAGGACATCTAATGTCAAAGCACGAATGGCGCGTTATCGCGTACAGCGACCCTGTGGCGATGATGACTTGCGACCTGTGTGGACAGCGCAGAGTCATCCCCACGCTCAACCCTGAACCAGAATGTATCAAAGAAACGGAGACCATCTAATGTCTGAAGCATACGAACCAACATTAATTGACGAAACTACGCGAATCGCGTACTACTACGACAATCACGCGCAAGACCCACGCGAGTGGTGGGATGACCAGACCCTATCTATTCACAGTCTGTACTCATACGTCTATCAAGAATTTTCGTTTGGCGCAGACCCTGATGGAGAAACTCTGGATAACATCTGGGAGAACAATGACCGCTATGGTCGAGAGGAAGCAATCGAGCGACACTTTGCGCGTAAGGGACAGTCGTACTACATCCTGCATGACGAGTATGGCATATCGCTCTGGTACGCAACCGCCAGCACAAACATCAACACAAACCCTGCCCTTGATTGGATAATGTCTCATGTCCAAGAGTGGGAAGCGTACAGCAAAGGAGAAGTGTACCTAGTGTCATTGGAAAAGCGCGTCACCTACCGCAACGACGATGACCCTAACGACGTGCGATACGACTGGGTAAGCCACGAAGCCATTGGCGGTCTCATGTCCAGCACTCACGAAGCATTGGAGTACGAAGCCAGAGATTACTTTGGCTTACACACAGACCTGAAAAAGCCAGCGTACTCTAGCCAAGCATAGGCAAGAGCAAGCAAGACTTACTAAGCAGTATCACTAGCAAGCATAAGCACTATCAAAGCATTATCACGAAAGGATAATCACAATGCTAACTAACGAAACATTAATCGAAGAACGGCTCGCTGACGCGCGTGGTATCGCGTGGGACACCTGTCACAAAATCTATGTACTCATGGATGACGAGCAGGTCTCGCTCATGCGAGGGTATGGTTACGACACCCTGATTACTGTCAATGACAACCAAGCCACACCAGAAATAATGTTTCGCTGGCTTGAGAAGTGGTGGTCAGAGTCATGCTCACTACGGTTCATCGAAGCGGTCAGTACCCACCCTTACAATCCAAATGCGGGATTCGAGTCCCTCATATCTCAATTCGACGAGGAGTATTCACGATGAAAACATACAAGGTCACTTTTTATTACACGCTTGCCAAAGTAGCCTTTGTCACCGCAGAGGATGAACAACAGGCAGTAGACATAGCAGACACACTCTTGATTTCCAATCCAGAGTTTGAAATGACAGACGAATCAGTCGAGGGAGTCTTGTCGTACTCAGTCTACAAAGACTTTGAATACACAGACACAGAGGAAATGGAGTAGACAATGAAAACAATCTACTTTCAACATCTAGACAGTAGTCAACTACTCTCTGTTCACGACCTTTGTTATCTAATCTATCAAGGCTTTGGGCAATGGGGAGTCGAGGAGTTTGCTCACCGGATTCTGTCCAAAGAAAACTTAGGATTAGTCTGGCTTAGTTGTTCCCCATGCGAGAATGTCGAGCCGTTCATTGACAACGCCTGTTTAATCTGTGCCACCGAGTACAGATGTAGTTGCGGATGCGAGGATGACCAATGACAACGACGGTATGTAGCCGGTGCGCCACGCCTGTGGTATTCGACGAAGTATCAGACGGCTATTACGCGGTCTGCCCACAGCACGACGAAGATGTCTACCAATTCGAGACAAGGGAGATTAACTAATGAAACCAGTAGGTAAGTTTCATATTGCATACACAGACGACAATCGTCAAACAGTCTCTCAACTTATTGAGACTTATCAATCAATCGTTGGCAAGAAGAATGTTCATTCAGAGTTTCTTGAGCCATTGGTAAGACCAAATAAACCGACTCATTACATAAGAGTAATCACACTTACTTCGCGCAAATTGAGCGTACCAAATGCAATGCACATCGCCGGTAGCAAGAGTATTCACAATGACTTCATCTCGACTAATTATCGGGAAACTCACAGGGAATCGTTACCAATTCGTTACCGCAGAAAATGGAATTCGCTGGTCAGAACGATTAGCGTAGTAATAGTTGGAATTACCAACCCAAAGAAAGGGAAACACTAATGGAATACAACGCAATGAACGCACAGGTTGAGACCCGTCGCTACCCCACAGAGGATTGGGTACGCGAACTGGTCAGTAGCCTTATCACGCTTCACAAAGACGGCAAGATTGACTTGGCGCAGGGTATGCACCACTCGCTGACAGACATTCGTATGACGTTAAGTGAAATGGCTCGTCAGGGATTCATCGAGCCAATCATGGTCACCAAGACCGTCGAAGTGCGCGTCACCAAAGAGATGACCGTAGCAATTGAGGTTGAGCAATCAATCTTTGACAACGCTGACGAGATTGACCTTGACGAATACACAGACCAAATCGAGGATGAAGCAGACGGAGAATGGCGTTACTGTTCCGAGACCGATTACGAAAACATCACATAGGGAGAACGACAATGATTGATTATGAAGTGCGTTTCGTTTACGAATTAGTAAACATTGTCACTTATGTGGTGGCAGACGACGAGTGGCAAGCACGACGCATGGCAGAGATTCAGGTGTACGACTCCGTAGGCATGGACAGCATTGACGCTCTGGAGACTGTTGTAACGAAGGTCGGTGAATTCGCATGAGCCACACAGAACTCAACCTGTGGATTAGCCGGATTGCCGGTATCCACAAAGACTACGACCTAAAAAGCGCACAGTTGCACCTGCTCTACCGCCTGTACTACACGCTCACACCTGAGCAAAGAGACCGAATCAACTCTGAACTGACAAAGGAAATAACCAATGATTAAACACTATCCAATCTCTCTTGACCTCGGTCTAGGCGTTGCCTACATCGAACCCAATGGAACATTGTTTAATCTGCGTTACACAGACGGTATCAATGAGTGGAGTGAGACCTACCCTGCTTTGTCTGTGGCTCTCATGCGTCTTGCTGTCCTCATAGAGTGTGATGACAACGGTACGCTGATGTTCCAACACAACCATTTGACATTCTCCGACCACGCCACCGAATTCATTTACAGAGAGGTTATCTAATGTCCAGTAGCGGAATCACTTACTTCGTTGTCGCCTACGACCACGAAAACCAAACTTTTGTCGTAGACAACTTTGAGTCTGCGGATAAGTACCCCCACGACACTTGGGACACCGTTGACGAGGAGTGGGTCTACCTTGACAACAATCTTGACTTAGCCGAGGACATCTCTAGCCTTACCCGTCAACTAACCGACATTCTTGAGAAAGGACAATCAGAAAATGGCAACGAGTACAACATCGGGATTGACTAAGGACTATCAATGCCCCGATTGTGGCGCGACTCACATGGTTCGACCAAGTGAGTGCTGTGATACCTGTGTGCTGAAGTTTTACTTCGACAACCCATCCGCATCCACGCTTGACCAGTATGTAACTGGAGTGTGACAACAATGAGTAAGCAAGAAAACTCGTCGGTCTACTCAATGACTGACGAAGAAATCATCGGTGCAGTAGCAATCATCTACACGCACGGAAGTCTGACCGAGCAAGAATACACAACGTGGGTTTCACGTCTGTGCGACCAGTACGGATTCGACGAGAGCAGTCTGCTCAAGAAAGTGAAAGAGAAGGCAAACAATGTCTGAGCAACCATTGATTAGTGGTACTTGTGACTCTTGCGAGGAGTACATGATTCTCAAGTATTTTCCCGAGACCGGCAACTACCTTTGCCCCGATTGCGTGTCTTGACACCCTGCTTACAACCCTGTAAGTTGGAACTAACAACAACCCCATAGAAAGGACAAATCATGGGACTCGATATGTACCTATTCGCCAACAAATATGTGCGAGGTACTGACTACGACTGGAAAACGGATGTGCCGTTGCCCACTCCCGAATTCGATGCGATTCTAAGTGCCACCGGCATGGAACGTAGCGACTTTCAGAACGATTATCCGTCTGTACAACTTTCATTTAAAGTTGGGTATTGGCGTAAGCAGAACGCAATCCACAACTGGTTTGTCAATGCCGTAGGCAAGGGTGAGGACAACTGCCAACCATACTATGTCAGTCGTTCCGACCTAGATGAATTGGTCTCTTTGTGCCAGTCTGCTCTTGCCGACAAGAACCCAGACATTTTGCCCCCTATTAGTGGATTCTTCTTTGGCTCTACCGACATTGATGACACTTACTGGTGGAGTATCCAGTACACGCTGGACATGGTCTCCGCCATTCTCGATAACCCAAAGTTTGCAGACTGCGACTTTGAGTATGTGGCTTCGTGGTAAGGACACCCAATGCTAACTTTTGACAACGAACTGCAAGCCGTGCGTGACGCATCCGGCTTCACCGAAGAACAACTGCTCATTCTTGAGTCTGAGTTTGAGACCGCGTATGACGAATCACAGACCATGCTTAACAACATTGACGCTCTGTGGGAATTCCAAGACGAGTTACGCAGTCTTTCTAAACGCAACAGTTTCCGTGACGCTCTTGTGCGTATGGGGGAACGCAAATTTGTCATCCTACTGAGTGGAATCAATGAAACTCAGGCGCAGGTAGACAAGTGTGTAGCCGAAGAAACAGAACGTTACTTCGAGTCTCTTGACACTTTGGAATCAATCGTTCACGAATGTGTCAAGAACGGAGTGCTTCACAAAAATGCACCGTGGGAACTCTCCAATGGTCGTATGTTCCCCTCTGCTTCACGCATTATGAAGCACCGTAACGACCTGAAAAACATCATCATCGCACGAAAGGAACAAAACAATGGCTGAGAAAAGCGAACACATCATTAGGCAAGAACACTTTGTCGCTGGCTGGGAGAGTGGAGAAGAAGCCGAGCGTAAACGAATTATCGCGTTGCTCTCTGACTTTCACGAGGGACTCCCTAATGAAGAACACACGCTGTGCGTCGCTTGCGACATCACCAAACGTGTCCAAGAGACCACCAATGTCTGAGCCAGTCTATGCGTTCCCTTTGGGGGATACCTACCGAGTCGCAGTCTATATTGACCCTGATGCCGAATGGTATCCCCCATACGAAGAATGGGAGAGTGTGGGTATTCATACGCTGACCATGAGTGAGGACAACACACCTATCTATCACACCCCTGTGGGTGCAGAGTCAGTTAGTGAATGGCTTGTCAATCACTACGCAGATGTAGACATTTACACGGGCGCACACAGCGATGAACTTGAGCAAAGTATGTTTAAATACTTTAAATCTCTTGGTATTCAGGCTTGCCTTTGCGAAATGAATGGGTATCTAAACAGTCAATGGGGAGTTGTACTGTTGTACAACACAGTCAAAGACCCCGTAGATATCGCCCGCAACAAACTAGACAACCACGCCAGCAAACTCACGAACTGGTGGCGTGGGGATGTGTACATGGCTCAAATTCAGAAACGTACTGTGTACCTTGCCGAAACTGGTAAGACCCTGATTCGTTGGGAACGTGCTGAAGATGTACAGCCGAATACAGCAGGTGGACTGTACCTGTCTGGAGATACAACAGTAATCAATGTTCTTCGTAACATTGGATGGATGGATACTGAACACTTTTGGGAGAACAACTGATGGAAATACCAAAGAATGAACTAGGTTACGACCTTAACGTTTATGACCGTGGCGGATACCTTAACAACTACGCAGAGGATTCTACGGAGTGGGTAATCCTTGTCCACCACCTTGAGCGTGGATACGATGGTCAGTTACAGACTGGCGAATGGATTGAGGGTATCGAACTGCCACTCACTCTGGAAGAGTCTGACCAATTGACATTGGGTCTCGACCCCGAGCAGGGGGGCAAGTACGGTAGTGACGAGGACTTCTTTATCGACCCTGCTGGCTTCCTAGAGGTCTACGGCGATGCGGTGCCCGACCGCGTTCTTGCATTCGTAAAACAATTCATTTAGAACGGAACTCCAATGAACAAGATTGACTTTTATCAAACCAAGTCATGGGAACTTGGCGTGTGCTGGTCATGCGCGGTAGACCGCATGGTGGTTTTGGACGAAGACATCAACGAAACGATGTGCGAAGACTGTTTAGACCCAATCAATTAACCTACTGAAAGGATAAATACAATGTCTGATTACGATACTTGGCTATCGACCAACCCCAACGACGCATACGCTGAGAAAGAGATGGCACAGAACCTTGAGTGTGACTGTGGCTGGAATGGCACTCTCGACGTTGAGGTGAGCCTTAGCCGGTACTCCATGAACTTCGTCTGGGACTGTCCCGACTGTGGTGAGAGCCACGAAGAAGAAGGGGATTACTCCGAAGATGACTACATCGACAGCGACCCCACGTCGGAATACTGATGATAATACCCTCTGACCCACGCTCACAGACCGCACCAATGGATGCCATTGAGGACATCGTGGCAGATTTTGACGCTGGGTACTGCAACCCTCTCGAAGCCCTGTCAAGTATCCGTAGCATCGTCATAGAATGGAGAATCTAACTTTGTCCAACACAACCAAAAATAAAACAATGACTAACGAAGAAGCAGTTTCAGTCATGAGTCAGGCAGTACAAACACTCATCAAATGTCACGGTGTGCACGACTTGTCATCTACCACACGACTCACACTTCGCATCCTCAACGACGCCATTGGCGCAGAAGAGTGGGAATCCGATGGGTTTGTAGAGCATTACTCCAGCGCAATCAGAATGGCACAGAGCATTGTTAAAGAATAAGCAACCATTGGTGTTTGGTTGGTGCATGACTAGCACTCACGACAAATGCCCCTACGAACTCGTTTCACAACCCGGAACAATCTGCGAATGTGAATGCCATGCTAAGTAATATCAAAAGGAACTATAAATGCACAATCTGGAAGATGCACTCTGCGCCCAAACTGACCCTGACGCATTCTTTGTGGACTTCGCTTCGACAGCCCTTAACTTTGCATTGAGATTATGCAGACAATGCCCACTAAAAGAAGCGTGTCTTGAAACGGCACTAAAAACACCGTATCCAGAGGACTACGGGGTATGGGGCGGAACAACAAGGCAAGAACGCAGAGGGTTACGCCAAGAAAGGAATAGGCAATACAGATTGCTAGAGGGGACTAACAATGCTTTACACGACAATTAAGGACACACTAACAAATGCAGTTAAACGAGTGGCTAACCGCACACGAGGTCGCAGAGTACGCAAATATCCCCTACCCACACCTCTGGACTTATCAAAAGCGAGGCATCCTTCCAATGCCCGACCACTACATCGGCAACAAGCCCCTGTGGAGTCGCAGTCTTATCGAGTCGTGGCATTTCGAGTGGAATCGCAGAACTAGAAAGGAACGCAATGAACAAGAAACAACAACTAGAACTTGAAGTCTTACAACAAAGATGGAAATTCAATAGCAAGTCTGCAAAAGCAGACCCTGTGCTATACGCATTACAACGCTCTCGCAGAGAATACCTAAAAGTTGTTGGAAATGAAGTTGGTCTACAAAAATGGCAAGCAGGGGTACTAAAGCGATACGACCTAGCAGGATTCAAACTTCGGGAAGAAGAGCGAGCAAGAGCCGTATCAATACTTAAAAGGTTTTTTCGTGAAGTTACAGACGACAACATCATGAAAGTGTTGGTTGAACTAATGGCGGAAGATATTTATGGAATCATTCCCGCACCAGACTTGCCTGAAGAAGAACAAAAACCAATCATTCAAACCAAAACAAATGTAAAGTCAAGAAACAAAACCAAAGTTTCTACTAGCGCAATCATTGCGGGTCTTGTACTGGCTTCATCAACTGCACCAATGTCTCAACCTGCTTTTGCTTACAACTCTGACTGGGAAAGCATAAAGTCAAACTCTCAATTTTTAGTTGTAGAGTCTTCACCCGTGCCGGATGCTACTCGTGGAATGGGCATTTACATTCCAAAGATGGTTTACCCTGTGGGAAGTAGTGCCCCAATATCCTCTGGGTTTGGGTATCGAGATGCCCCTTGCCCAACGTGCTCTACTTATCACGAAGGGATTGACTTCAACCCCGGATATGGAAGCCCCGTATACTCGGCAACCGATGGGGTAATCACATGGATAGGGTATGAAGGCTCACTTGGCTATCACGTCATTATTCAAGACGCTGGCACATGGCATCTTTACTACGGGCACATGATTAACGGTTCAGCACCGGCTGGTCTAACTGTAGGAAGCAAAGTTCAGATGGGTCAGCAGATTGGATTAGTCGGTAACACAGGTCTATCAACTGGGGCGCATTTGCACTTTGGTATCCAAGACGGTGAAACGTTTGTTGACCCGCTTCCTTTGCTTCAAAAGTACGCAAAATAGCGACTACCATGTTTCATCTACAGCAGTTGACTGTTATCAGATAACTAGTTTTCGATGGATTGCCGAATAACCATAGTGGTTTGCTCTTCATTTAGAGGTTGTTCCATCTCTCTCAGAGCAGCAGCCCTATCACCAAAAATGGCACTCAATACTCCACCAGAGGACTGGCGTTCAGCAGTGATTCTGATGAACTCTTTATTCTCTTCTAATTCTTTGACGGACTTAACTAACTTGAATAATCTATCCATTTCTTGGGACACATTGGGGTCAGCATACCCGCCGTTCAATTCCTCTTGGAAGCGCATAAATGCTACTCTTTGCCCCTGCATTTCAATGATTGCAGTAAGAAGAGCCTTTAATTGTTCTTTGGTACGAACCTCTACTGGCAGGTTAAAGGCACAGGTCGTATCAGGCTTGAAAGCAGGGCAATTGGAAGCCACAAAACAGGTGTTGCAGTTGCGCAAAGACACCCCGTTGGACTGCACCACAGGCGCGTCTCTAAGCACCTCGTTACCGGCATCATCTACGTCTACAATAGTCTTCATTGAGTACCCGAAAACAGGTAGCGGAGTGACCTCTGAGGGGTCTCTGGGAATCACTTCTGAGGCTTCATGTTTCCGCATCTCAGACCCACTGTTATTAGAAGACCCTACCCCTAATTCCATCAAACCGCTGTATAGGGTGTCATCACTGTTATCAGATAACAAGTCATCTTTGCCACCTTTTATAGCGCGTAATTCTGGTTTATCTTTATCCATTGACCTCTCCAACTGTAAAAATGACCAGATAGCAACCCGTGTAGATTCCAAAGTGTCATCCGCAACAAACAAATCAAAGTCTAATCCAGCAGACAGCACTTGCGCTCGGTATCTTGGTCGAGCCTGTGCCTTCATCTTTTTTGGATACCGCATGAGCTTCATGCCATCCCAAACGATTGTTTCGCCTCTACGCATGGGGGAAATCCAAGCAAGTGTAGATGCAGTAGCAAATGGAATCTGGCGCAGGTTGTCAGGTTTAGCAGTAGCAAGAGCATGGAAAGCAACACCATGCTTCTGAGTCAAGGAGCGCGTAACCGTAGAAAGGTTAGTCACAGACTCTATAGTCTCGTAAGGAATAGCAACGTTAGCATAATCAGAAGCCCATCGTTGCAAGAGCATCTGCCCGTAGGACTCTCTCCAGACTACCCAGAGCTTGGGGTCGTTCTCGTAGGCAGCTCGGTTCTGCTGAATAGCAGGAAGCCCGAGCACCTGACTGTCGAACTCTACCCAGCCCTCGATGCGGTCGTAGTTGATAGCGATGAAGTCCTCGTAGTCCGCAGCGTAGTCTTCCAACTCCTGACGAGACAGGTTAGCCTTATCAGCTTGGACAGCTCCAGAGTCTACCCACACTTTCATGTCAGGCAAAAAGTGCTCACCAATCAAATACTCTTTGGTTTTGGGAAGCCCACGTTTGCGCAAGCCCCAGTAGTTGAGCATGACGTGTTGAACACCGCTCCTCTCCAAAAGAGTGCGGTTACTTGGAATCTCTACGCCACCAAAGATAATCACTCGAAGTTTAAAGTTTCTGTGCGAGTAAGGCGACGGTCGGTGGTCCGAAGCTCGTTCTGCTTTTCCACAGCCTCTTCAATCTCAGACCATGCACGTACTTTACGAGGAGCATCAGGTCGAAACTCAGGTCGCAGGTAAGAAGGTTGAGCAAACATCACGGATGCAATGCCGAGGTCAAAAGCGTAAGCCCACAGGTGGGGGTCTCCGGTGATGAACAAGTCGATAGCACCACGAGAGCGAGCATAGTTAATCTGTCGCTCTTCCAGACTTTCCCCAGCCAAAGCCACAGAGTTATCAATTACGTTATCGAAGTCAACGATTTTGTTTACGTTGAGCCAACGCTCGGTCTCGGCTCTCGTCATCGTTGACATATAGGTCAACTGATTATAGACAGTCAATGTAGACGCCATGATTATCCCCGTGGGGATGATTTGGTCGTCAGAATTCCGCAGAACGCCGTCTAGTTGCACCAGTATTTGCATAGTGGGAGTCTAGTCTTTGTAATCTTGTTTCTGTTCCTCAAAGTCTTGAACGTGCTGGAGGAACTCGTGAGGAGTGAACAACCCTTTTTCATACGGCTGTTCTCCGTGCCGCAATGAATAGTCGTGAATGTTAGTAATTGCTTCGGCTCCACTAGGGTGGGTGTGCTCAATGTAGGGTCCGCCACCCCAAGTGTGCTCCCAGCCATCGGGGTCTTTGTGGAACACTTCCATTTCCCCGTTCTTATCTTTTCTCAGCATATTCTCGGGGAAGTTGCGTACACGAGACAAAAATCGTGTGTCATTAACTGATTTTTGTTCCTCATCAGAGAGAGGGGGACCAAATAAACTTTCACCAATTGCGTGAATCTGTTCTGCTAGACCCTTAGCGTGTAAATTTTTGCGTTCTTCAGGGGTGTAGTTTCTGCCCATGATTTCATCAAACTGCTTGCTATCTTCGGGGTTCATTATTTAAGCTCTCGTTTCTGTACCGTACGAGCACTAACTACTTTTAAAGTATTTGGGCGTTGAATTTCTGGGTACTCAGACGCTGCATTTGCTAGACCGTTTACATATTCTTTGTCGGTGTAGAATCCTGCGCCGTACTCTGCGCGCATTTCACCCTGACGTTCGCGCTCAATCCTTCTGCCGTTGTGAATTCGAAGTGCGCTGAGGGCGGACTCTTCATTGCCACCGTGCAAATCAACTACGGCGTTGTAGTCTTCTGGACTTTTACTCCTTAAGTAACGGGACATGGCTTTCTCATGCGCATCTTCGCTGTCAAACAACTCTTGGTAATTGCTGCCTGTTACATGAAACAGCGAACCTGTGTACTGGTGATGGGTCAAATACCCGTGAGGGGTTTCTATGGTGTCTGGGTCAGCGGGAGTTGGGTCACCAATGTTTTTGTGCCATGTGTCTGTCCACGGGTTTTTGTACGGGAGAAACTGTGCGCTGATATCCATTATGACCTGCCGTAAAGTGCGGATGTGCGAAGTGCTAGATGAGCGTCGGGTAGACTAGCCCCGTACAGGGACTTCTCTCGCTGTTCCTTGACGGCGTCCACTCGTTGGCGAATCTGGCGCAAAACCTGAACCGTGCCCTCACGTTTTCCTGCTTGCCATCTGTAGTTATTAAAGTCTGAATAACCTTCGCCCGTGTCTGAGAACGCCAGAGCGCGGTTGCCGTGAATCTCGTCGTAGAGTGCTGCACCTTGCTGAGACGCGGCTTCCAAACGAGTCTCTGCGTTACGGCGAAGTGCCTCGTTGTACGCGGTGGCGGACTCGTTAAGCGCAGCTTGGAATCGAGTGACTACCTGCTGTGTCTTTGCTCGGTCGCTGTTGACAACCTCTTCCCAGTCTGGGTTGTAGGACGCACGTTCTGTTGGGTCTGGAATGACAGTCCACTCATCGTATTTAACATCATATGCCGCGTACGGGTGGATGGTGCGAATATCATCTGTTTGTAGTGCGTAGAACGTCAGTTCGTAACCGTTCCAGTTCTCAGTCTGGGGGTGCAATCCCTCGTGAATATCATCGTTAATCTGCTCTGCGATTTCACGGTCTGATAAACCCGTGAATTCTGGGTTGGCTTTGCGGAACTGGATGTAGTCCACACCGAATAAACAGTCAAGGTCTCCGGGCTGTCTGGCGGCTTCCCACTGGTACGAAACCCCTGACCCAGCCAGCCATGCGTGGGACCACAGTTCTGGGTGACGGTACTTATGGCTTAAAAAGCCAACCAACAGTGACTGAATACCCTGTCGTGCCCAGCTTTTGAGGTGGCGACCTTCAAACAAGTTGGGGTCAAGATGGGTTGACGGCTCGCTAAAATACGATGTAGGCGAACCGGTTATATCCATAAGTAAAGTTTAGTGCATATATGCTGACTTTACTCGGTATCGGGTGTAGCCGTTCGTTCCTTAAGGGCGTTAGACACTTTGTCTGCTACCGTTGGTTCGGGAGTAGGCATGAGGGAGTTTACCGCTTGGGTAATTCCTTCTATGAGCAGTGACCGTTCAAGGTCAGCAACACACTTGCGTGAGGAATCAATGATGTCGAAGATTCCAGCTTCTTTCTTTACCTCAACACCTTCGGGAACTTTGGTGTCAATTTTAATCGAGCCGTCTTCGTCAACAGTAATGCTGTACTGATAATTAATTGTCATAGAGACCCTGCTTCATACGGGCGTTGGTAATGGCAACGCTATGGAATGGACAAAAGTTACAAAGGTAGACCTTTGGACCCGGAGCGTTCTCCGGAGACTCCAAGCCTACATCTTTACGCTCCTTTGCCGTCTTAGGCAAAAGGCGTTTCTCGGGGGACTTGTAATCATTGCAACCAATTTGTGGTCTGTTGTGTTTTTCGTAACACGACATGGCATCTTCAGCAAACTGCATTTTGCTGGAGTAGTAATCCTTCTCGGGGGTCATAGCATCAAGACCCTCGGCTCCACCGCCCTTAAGTTGATTGATAATCTCTTTGCGGTACGCTGGGTTGCCCCATGTTTTTACCGGGAGAATAAACAGCTTACCTTTGTGAGGTTCTCCAGACGGAAACACGTGTTTCTCTACAGAGATTTCAAGCAAATAATCATGCTCCGGTTTTCCCTCAAAAGGGGGCAGTTCTTCCATCGTGTTGCATACGAGGCAGTACAACAGCCGGATAACCGGTCCGTCGTGCATTTCGCGTTTACCGAGAAGTGGTACATCAGCCATATTGTGCTCCTAACAGTTTGTAATCCTAGTTCATTGAGCGTACTGGCTCAGGTCAAACTTCTTTGAAACAAATTCTTCTGGGGAACCCGAATGCCACAGGTCAAAAGCGGTTCCACACCTCATGCAAAAAGTAGCGTTTCGAAGGTAGTAATACCCCCAACCGTAACGTCTCCGCAGCTCTTTCTTGGATGCAAAAATTAACATTTGAATTGACCAAGAAGCCGCTAAACCAAACAGCATACCCACCGGAATCCCAAAGATAATGTATGTCATCCAAACACTACCCGATGATTCCCATGTATTCCAGTCTCGAAAAAACGAAGTAAACGCAATCCACCCAATAATGGGAGTTGTAAGTACCCACCAGCCCAAAAAGTTCCAGAAAGTAATGTCTCCGGGTATTCCGGGAGGTGCAAACCTTTGGGCTAATCCCGAAGCAGTTGATGACCAATACATTCCGGGAGTCATGCCCTCTTCGGAATTATAGGTCAGACCAAACGTGTTGGTACTCGATGTTCCCGAGTCTATTAGTATCCCAATGTTCTGGAGACAGTTCTTGCTCTCGCAATAGGGGCACGTATTATTTGCCATGATGATTCCTTTCTAAGGGAATCATACACCTGATTTGCAATATTTGAAACTACCGGTAAGGATTTGCTCCAACATTAATTTGCCCCGGTTGTCTGGTAGCTTCGCTTACTCGCATGGTTTTGCTTCCATCTTTACGGGTGCTTTGAACATACCGTCCAACAACGGGAGAAACTGGAGTGGCAGTAGAACCTGAAAGCGCGTAACCTTGAGAGCCGTAATCTGCGTAGAAAGAACCCGGTTCTTCCTCATGCTTAGGGTCGCCCTCAAGTTGATACCTGTGAGTAATAAATGCCTCTAGGTCCGCTCGGGCACCGACACCAAAACGAGTGTTGTGCGTAATAAACCCTTCGGGGCTGCGTTCGGCAGTAGTTACGTTCTTTTTAGGTATTGATTGGAAATGTTTCTCTAAAACAGCTTTAGCGGTGCGCTGAGCTGTTGCGTGAGCGATTTTAACCAACATTTCTTTGGATGCACGAGGGTACAAACGTTGTGCAGCATCAATGTCTACAGGGATAATGTGTTCAAAGTTGTACGGGGTGTTCCCGTCACCCAATTCGTAGTTGTCTTTACTTTGTTGGTCTACGATTCCTACGTGGTAGTGCTCGTTAATTCTGGCAGGAGCGGCTTTGTTTGCTCGCCGTGTCTCTCGATTGCGGGCAGCGTTTACCTGCATCTCCGGCGTAAGCGGAGTAAACTCCGACAAAAGTTCTTGGCGTTTTTCGAATTGCTTAGGATTGAGGTTACCCAGAGAGGCTGGTGGCTCTTCTGGGTCTGCCTCTTCTTCGCTTTCGAAACGGTAGCCCACGATTACTTACCGGGGTTGACCTTAGCCGAATCCGGGTACTCTGACGTGGCGAAACCGTAGTTGTAGAACGGGTTCAGGCTCTGGCGGTTCTCTAAAGTAGCATCGGGAGCACCGGGAATGACTTCGGTGTTGGGGCGTACCTTACGGTACTTACCGTCTGTCGAGCCTTCGTTGAGGCTGGCGTTCATCGAACGCGAAGTGTTAACTGCCATGATTACTTCCTTAATCTTCGTAACCGAGTGTTTTGCGGTCTGCCTTTTCGTCGTCACTTATGCGGCTGCCTCGGGTTTTGTTTGCACAGTCTGGGCACAAGTCTTTGCTACCAACACCGACCACCATGCCGGTAGCTCCGCAGTTGTCGCACTTGGCGCTGCTGAAAAAGTCTTGGGCATCGTAGTCGTCGGGCAAGTTGCTGTGGCTTCCGTTACGACGGTCGTGGAATGTAGTCATGATTACTTCCTAATACCCAGATTGCTGGCTGGTTGAAATGGGGCGATTGTGGTTAGGGTCTTTGCACTTGTCCGTGACGCGGTTCAACTTTGCGCCACAAGTCTCGCAGATTGCGGTACCGCCAACCATAACGCCATCGCCTTCGTGCTCATTCATCATGTAGCGCAAATCGGTGTTATCGAACTCATCGTCTTCTGAATAGTCGTCTTTTACGTCATCCGCAGTAATGCCAACAATCGGCTCTTTCTCTCCGCGCTCGATTGCACCAGAAACATGGTAACGCAATATCTCTTTAGGAGAGCGTCGGTCTCTAACATTGCGATTGACGAACAATTCGCCGGGGGTTTCACTCATTAGTACGCTCCTTCGTAATCTAGTTCTCGACCACAACCCGGACAATCGTGACTACCGCCTCGGGGGTTGTTCGATGGAAAAGCACCATTCCAACCGCACGATTCGCACTCTGACGGCTGACCGTGAGGTGCGGGACACCAACGAAGCTCAGTGCCACCGTAGTTACTGCGCATGGGGTGTACGTCGGATGTCAACCCGTAGTGTATGACATAGTTTTCTGCGTCTTCATCCTCAAGAAACCCTGCTTCTTTAAGTTCTTGACGCAATGGGAGTCCGGATGATACGGACTTTGGTTCGCTATTAGTCACGGGCATTTCCTGTCTTATGGTTTTGTCCCCACGGCAACGTGCGCCTACCCCGTGACGGGTCAGCACTGACACGGTACTTTGGTTCTGGAGTAGTTTTCTTTTTCTTTGGAGTATAAATGTGTTGGTTAATATCAATACCAGTGATATCTAAATCATGGTTGTTGTAATACGCGTCTGCGCGATTAGGAACAGGGTCATACGCACCCATGATTATTCTCCGTACGGCTTTGAAGCATTGTGGGCGGCTACGCATGCAGGGCAGTCGTCTGTATGAATGGACGGACCCGCTCCCGTTTCAGGGTCAACGTCGGAGTAATCATACGTGTGTTCCAAGGGGCGAGTTCGATTAATGAACCCCATAATCTGCGCCATATCTTGAGGAGAACCAGCGGTGTATGATGGGTTAGTCAACGCCTCGACGTACTTCTGATGAGTACCTGCTGCGCGATTAGGCGGGTTGTTGTTGTCCATTACGCCATTTTTCCTTTAACTCGTTGTGCCATCTTGTTGTTTAAACATTCTGGACACAGACCCTTGCTCATCATAAATTCAACTGGATTCATAATGACTCCGCATTGTGGGCACGGAGCTGACCCTCTATATAGAGTAGCATTTTCCATGATTTGTCGTGCCTGAAGTTCGAGCGGGTATCCGCCACCCTCTGTATCCATTAGTCACCTGCCAAACTGTTTCGAGAAGAACCGGAGTATGAGCCTACTCCTCCTGAATACCACGAAACTCGTGGCTCAGTGTAAACTCGGTCAATGCTCACTACATCGTCAATTTCAGGCTGTGTACGCTCTCCGTAACCGAATCGGTCGGGAAACAATCTAATCTGAGGGAGGTTGGGTCTTACCATTTCTTGAATCTTGTACCCCGGAATTGAAGCAACAACCAACGCCTGTTGCGTCAAACGTTCTTCGTTGGATGCCCACGGTCCCAGATACGACCATGACTTCTCGGAAGAAGTCGGCGCATAACGACTACTCGCCGTTCCACTGGAATCAAACGCTCCTTGCCACGGCTTAGTCTTGTCGTATTGACCGTCAAATCGAGTTGTCATCTAAACTGCACACCTCTGCGCTGTAAATTTTGTCGGTAAGCGTTCGCAATAGTTGCTCCCCACCCTTTTCCCCGACCAGTAAGTGACCCAAGTTCATTCCCCGGAAGTTTCCCCAAACCATGGTTACGAGTGTTCACGTCATAAAGAATTTTCGCTGCTGTGTCGTAGGATGCGGCAGCGGCAACCATGGCTGCGTGTGCTTCTTGGTGGTTACCTTTAGAGTTGTGATAAATCGCTTTAGAGGCGTGGTTTTGACCCACACTCATTAGTTGATGAACTTGATTAAACTCTGACTCTTGCATTGGGGTGTGTTGAACGTCATTGATGTTGGCGTAGTTTGCAGCCAAGGTAGAATTTAGCGTCTCGTGATATTCGGGGAACGCTTTCTCCGCATACCATTCAGGAGTAAGGTAGCCGTCATCCCCTCTGTACCTCGGGTTTTCAGAGGTTTGTTTTGCTCGTGTTTGAGCGTCTTCCTTGTGCTCTTTAAAATCTTCTTGTTCTGGCATAATTAACCTCTGTCCGTAAACCCTGTTTTAAACGCGTCTGCTTTACGGATAGTAGGCATACCTAAATCAACAGGTCCTTGGTTACGAATTCCTCGAACAATATCATTGACTTGTTCTTTTCGGGCTTTTGAACGGGCGTGGATAGTAAACTCAACAATGGGGCGAGTGGGGGTATCTTTTCGACAAAGTGTGCAGTCTGCGCACCCAACCAAACCATGAGTAGATTGGTTGGGACACGCAACAACTTTACGCCCAGCAATTCGTTGTCCGGCAAGTTCTTCTCCTTCTGGAGACTCAATTACTACTTGCCAACCTTTTCCAATAGCTTCTTTTGCTTGAGCGGGGCTTTCTGTTGAAGCGTTTAGCGTCCATCCTTTTACATCAGTGGGAGAAATATGCCGCCAATGATGGGTGTATCCCCATCCTTCCAAATCTTGCCGAATCTCATGCAAGTGGTTTGCTTCTTTTAAGTAATCATCATCAGGACCGGCAATGTCTCCGGAAACAAGGTGTCTTACAGGTGCTTTGTATGCTGTTCCTACACGAATTTTATCAAGTGCTTCTCGCGTAATTTTTAACCCAAAACGTGCTGCAACGTCAAAAATAGCGGGACGACGAGTGCGTTCATTAGCGTAACAAATAGGTACACCGTCTTGGTCGTTATGCGGTCCTTTGTCAAGGAACGGACAATCTGGAGCGCAAGTATCCGCTGTGCGTGAGGTGGCGGCAATGGGGGGTCCGTTCTTTTTTCTAGAACGAAGTTTAATGTTGGCACTTGATGGTACCGCCAGAGTTTTTGGTCCTTCGTTATCTTCAGTTTGTTCGGTTGCCACATTAACTCCAAACAGGCTTGAGGTAGTTCAACATATCGGCACGACGAACGTTGATGGTTCCGGGAGAATCGGAACGCATGTTTGCTTTGCCGTCATTGACAAGGTGTGGAGCTGGGGTGAGGCGGATGTCTTGCGTAAATCGAGGAATCTGGTACGTCACAACACCGTTGTTCATAACGGGGACAGCTTTCATTTGACGTTTCAAACCGTCTTGTGCGCCAAACTCTGGTGCCCAGAAGTAGGATGAAGGCTCAATTCGCTCGCCCTTGTGGACGCCTCGCTGGTACGCCTTTTGACCGACGCGATTCTTAATGGAATCCAGAAGACGGTCATCACGGCGTGAACGTATAGTCCCAAGATAGCCGTCAGGATACTCCGCCGATGGTACACGCCCAGTACCAATGCGAATGCCGTCAAGGTCACTACGAGCAACCGGCGTACCGGAACCGCCTTGGTTGTTGTACCCACTAAATCCACCGCCACCCAGTGACTGCCAGTTTTGGCTGGGTGACATGTTGTTAACGCCACCAGCCATTAAGTGTCTCCATTATTTGGGAAAGGAGTCTTACCTGCGCTAAAGTTCACAAATGAACCGCTAACGTTTGCTGCGCCACGGTTTGCGCCAAACTGTGAGGTATCCCATGCTGTAAAACGGTTTGCACCGTAATTTGCGGCACCCAGCGGAGCAACGTGCATTGCGCCACCGGGCTGACCGGCGCGTTGCAAAGCAAACCCCGCTCCGGGGTCAGCGGGCGGTATTTGAATTGACGAAACAGACTTAAGAGCGGAGTGAATATCCTCTACGCCATAACCAGCCATTGGTTATCGCGCCCTAGTACAGTTCGCTGATGCTCGCGTTAAAGTTGGGAGCAACACGACCCTGAATAGACGGAACGATACGAGCATTTGCCATCGTTTGTCCTGCTGCGGGGTCAAGTGGGACACCCATGTTTGCCGTCACACGGTAGGTTGCACCAATACGCTCGATGTTTTGGCGGTTCTGCTTCGAGCCGGGGTTGGTGGGGTCACCTGCCTGAGTGTTGTGGCGAGGCATCATAGTACCAGCCGTGGGCATAACGGGAGCTGCCATGCCAATTGGAACACGTGCGCTGTTGGCAGCAGCGTGGTCCTGCATAGCTTCGTCCGAGGTCTTGTGGGTGCGGTTCATGGGACTTCCTGCCGACTCGTGGTGATTGGAAGGAACGCCCATTCGACGGCGCATGCCGTGACCGATACTTGCCCAGTTTGCCATGAGAGACTCCTTATACTCTTACTAATAAGAGTACGCTTAAATTAACTTGAGGTCACAGTAAAAACAAGTGCAGAAATTTGACCATCACGTGACTCAATTGTGGCAAAACCAACCTTAAAATTCAGGTCATGTCCTCTTGGGGCTGCGTACCCACGAGCAATCGCCATGGCTTTACACGCTTGGTTTACTGCCCCAGCGCCAACAGCACGCAATTTAACTGTATGGTTCTCATAAATCGCGTAGGCAATTGCGGAGGCAACAGACTGCGGGTTTGAACCAGCGCTTACTTTGAGAAACGGTTCTTTAGATGAAAAAACAGCAACGTCTTCTGACACGAGTGGTAGTCCTTAAATGTGAGGGGTGCCCACCTCGTGATACAGCGTACAGCAGTTATTGAATGGCGTCTCTATATTTAGAATCTAGTATTTGGTCAACAATCGCGCGTTCTGTGGCGTCGATTGAGACCTTACCTGCGAGACGTGCAAGGGCATACGCATCCGCTGCGTTGTCGTCGTTGAACTCAATTTGCCAACGCTTGTAAATCTGCATCAGCATCTCTTGCTTTTTGGATGTGCCTTTTCCTGTTGCGTACTTCTTGAGAGTCATGGGCGGAATCTGAAGTGGGGTTGCCAACAGCTTTTCATTTTCTGAAAACATGACCCACAAAGTCAGTTTTACGGTCGCGGCTAGTTCGCCAAGAACACTGGCGGAAAATGACGCATTGACGGTGCCTTCCATAGCGATGTCTACGATGCGGTGAGCTGACAACATTAAAAACTTCCCACGCATCCATCGGGAAATATCGTACAAACGCTGTACCCCGTTATATGGCGATTTATATACCCACGTTTCGTGGAGGTTGGGGTCGTTTACGGACACCGCTGAGAATGCAAACCCGGTAAGGGATTGGTCGATACCAATGGCGATATCTTTGGCTTTCTGGAGACCAGTGCCGAAGTGTTTCTCTTTCCCTACCATTGTGTACCTAATTTCTTACTAGAAAAAATACGGCTACTGGTGAGCCTAGGATTGTAATGATAACAATTGCCCACCATGCCCACGCCTCGAACTCGTGGTCCGGCTTAGTCCACTTCACCTTTTAGAATCTCAATCAATTCGTCGGGGCTGTAGGCGTAGTGGTCATGCCACTTTCGGCAATCGTGAGGTTTCTCGCAACGAAGATGGTTGAGCAACTTTATGATGCGGTCAAGCTCATGCTGCGTACCTTGGCGGTATGCGCGAGTGTTGTCGTTTTCACTCACTTGTTCTGTCCCATAGAAATTATGATAACAGCGACGATAATTGCCACTATTAATACGGCAGTCATGATTCATCCTCTCCCTTGATGAGCCAGATAGCGAGCTTGATTGCGTTGCCTGTGTGCCTATTGCCAAGCCTGTACCATTCGTCAGCGTCACGTTCTAGAATTGCAATAATACGCTCACGCTCATCAAGCGTCCCCATTCGATACCCATTATCAGTATATTCACCAAGCATCTTATCGAATAATTCGGTTGCCTCCCACGGGTTACTCATTCAGTCTCCCCCTTGATAATCGGCACTTCATTCCCCCAGACGTCCCACCCCTCGAAAGGTCGCCTAGCGAACAACTCTATCTTAGATGCGTTGGGATACATCTTTGAAATAGCAATGTGAACATCATCCGGCTTGCGTGAATGTTCTTGCTTGGGAGACATTATTACTTGCCGGATTGATTCGTCGTTCAATTTCAATACGCGACCTTTGTCGGAAGTAGCACCAATAATAACATACTCAGTAGTTGGCTTGATAAACGACGGTCTTACGCCCTGCGCTCCAATGGGTTCCCCGGTTTGCTTGGTTTTTACCCATACAAAAGCAACCCCCCTGTAGTGTAGCCCCCAATGTGTTAGTAGTTCAATAGCAAAGTCTAAGCGGGGGGATGTTGCCCACATAAAAACAACGCCTGTGTCATTCAAAAAGTCTTTGATAGGAAAGTTGCGCAAATCATCGTCGCTCATTGTTGGGTAAAACTTTGCGGCAGCACCCCACTTGTCTTGTTGCCCATAGTATGACCAAGGCGGGTCACATAAAACCACATCATATTTTTGGCTCATTCGTTCTCTCCCTTGATATCTGCAACAACTGACTCAAGCCACTCTGGTAGATAAGACTCTATGTAGTCTGCAATCTTTGCACAGTCGTCGTCTTTATTGCATGAAGACAATTCTTCGATACGTTTTTCAATATTTACTTTGATGCGCTCACGCTCTTGGCTTGCCCCAATGCCGACGCCTACTTCATAGGCTTTGTCTTCAATTCGGTCTACTTCTTCAGGAGTAAATGAGTCACGCATCAACTTCGCCCTTCAGAAATGGGATGAGGATGTGAAAAGGACTTTCTATCATGTCACAGTCATCGTCGCACTTACACTTAAGTGTTTCCAGTAGAGCAACGATGCGTTTGCGCTCACTTGATTCCCCCAAACATACGGGACACACGTCCTCTGGGGTGGATTCTTCATACGACCAATCATGGACGTCGCAGTGGTACCACCATCTAGCGTCATTATGTTCACTACGCACTTCACGGCGACGTGATAATTCTTTACTCATTTGTTTTTCCTTTAACGCGCTCTATTTCCCATTCCAAGTATTGCTGTGCTTTTAATAGGTCCTGAAGTTCTTCGCCCTTATACGGGGCGCGAAGAATGTACTTCAAAATGTTTCCACGAAGAAACGTTTCAAACTTTGTTATTTGAATTGCCTCAATACCACTGGGGTGAAAATAATGTTTTGGATTTACGGATTCTTTCATCAGAATTCTTTCCTAGTGAACCTATTTTCATTAGAACGACGAGTAATTTCTCGTGAAATAAGTGAGATATCACGCTCATGATTGGTGAATAGCATCTCTAACATCTTGCGGTATGCGTACTTATTCTCGTAATCCTGAGAAAGAGCTTGAATATTTTCATCAATGCTGATTTGTGCTTTAACAGTGGTAACTCGTTCTCCTCGAACCGAGGCTCCCATGCGAGTGACGAGAAGCTTGCTTTCCTCAAAATCCAGCAACTTCTGTGCCTGACGTTCCTCCAGAATTGCCAAGGTTAGTTTGGAGGCAATGTAATCTGCCCATGCTGTTAGCGCCGTAAATTTAGCGGCTAGTTGGTCGCTGGTTAACTCAGTGATGTCGGCGGGCATTGTTACTTGACCAAGTTTGGGTTCTTCAAACTTGAACCCCAACTGATTAAACTTTTGAATAGCGTCCATATTAATTTGCATCCTGTTTCTCCTTATAGGGGGCACACTTTTTGCATGACCCACTTTCATTTACATTACAAGCTAGGGGAGTTCCCGCCTCAACAGCGTCTACGACAGTCCGTGCATTGTCAAAAATCTTTTCAACAAATCGGTAGTCAGCCTTGACCGAAAACTCTTTGTAGGACTGGTCTGCTTTAAGTTCGTAAATAAAAACAATCTCATCAATTGGATTCCCCATGCGCTTCATTAACTCAAGATACATTTGACCTTGTAGAACATGGGACTGGAAAGGTTGAGTAACCTTTGTCCACGCTTTCATGAAGTCTCCGTATGCCTCGTACATTTGAGTAGGAGCTTCAAAACGCAGTGTTCCGGGTCCAATTGACTTAATTTCAATCAGACAATCATTACCAATACCTTTAATCCAACCATCGGTGTGACCCTTGATGCGCAAATCGTCGTCTCGCAACGTAACCTCTTCGTAATGGAGGTTGTTATGACCATAAGATGTACATTTACTGCACACCTCGGGGGAAGTACCCCACGTAGTTTCGTTACAGACTTGACACCGGAACTGACCGTGAAGAACACCCATGTCTTGGAACCAACGTTGCCACTTAGTATGGATGGCATGACCTTCATCAAAGATAGACTGAAGTTTAAGACTGGGAGTTTCGGCAAACTTTTCATACCCACTTAATAAAAACCAAGATTCCCTCAAACACCAATCTTTTTTAATAATCTCTGATGGATGAAGAACTGTAGTGGAACGGTCTCCGGGTGGACGCAAAAGTAAGTAGCGTTCTACATCTCCAATTAGACGACTAGAAGGTTTCTTTGCATTTAAATAAGCTTTTAGTGCAGGGTCTTTAATAGACATTAGACGGTCCTTTCATTTAGCACGTATTCTTCAAGAGTCATTTTGTTTTTGTAAAGTCTCCGCCATTTTCTAACCAAGGCGTTTCGTTCTCTATGACTCATTCCTCCCCAGATTCCGTGCACTTCATCGGAGTCTATCGCATACCACAGACACTCGTTTAGGACTGGGCACGGTGTCTTGCCATTTACCCCAAAACAGTAAACTTTTGCTTGGTCTGCAATTGACTTGTATTTGTCTTTATCACGGGGTGGGAAGAATAGCTCGGTGTCTTCCCCTCTACACCGAGCTTGTTCACGCCATGATTCATCCCGCATTCTTTTCCCACATCTCTAGGAAGTCGGTCTCAAGAAGAATTACGTAGTCTTCGCCGTCAAGGTGGATGCCAAATACGGGAAGGCGACCATCCATGATTGCTTCATTGGTAATCTTTTTTAGCTCTGCCGAACTAATGGTCTTGGTTTTTTTGCCGGTCCACTTGTGTTCAATAAGCAAGTCAGCGTTTCTTACGTCTCCCTTACGAGACCAGAAAGCACCAGAGGCAGCGGTTGTGCTGCCCCCAATTGCCTTGGCAATACGCTTTTCGTGCGCCTGACTCTGCTTTTGTCCCTCGCTACGCAAAGTCCACCTTGCCTTCTTTATAGGCGTCAAGAATTCGAGGAATGAGAAAGTGGAGTATTTCCCGAGAATCGCATACTTCACAGCCACAGTAATCTACACCAGACAAGGTGGTGAAGTCGGGTGCGGGGTCATCAAAGATTAAAGCAGCGCAATTCTCCATGTATTCTGATAGCTCTGCGGAGATGTAGTGCGCCCAAGCGGTGTCTTTAATAACGAACTTACTCTGACTGTTCATTGATTGCTCCTATGATTGAATCTGGCGTAGTCAATACTTTTTCACGAAGTTCTTCCATGAAGTCAACTTCTTCTCGGATAGACGCAATAAGGGCTTCTTGACCCTGCCACTTGCGTTCTCCGTAGTAAATCCAGCCACCCTTACGGTCTACAATCTCCTTGACGATTGCCATTGCTGCGACTTCCTTAGCAAAATCGTAGTCACCAGCTTCGTACATGCCGTGGTCGGAAAAGTAAAAGTCGATGTAGGCTACACGCTGTGGTGGAGCAACTTTGTTTTTAATCGTACGAATTTTGATGCGTTGACCAACTCGGGACTTGTTAACCCCAGAGCCAGCCTCAATCCACTCATCACGACGAATCTCACTACGGGTAAAGAATGCGTAGTTCTTACCTTCTCCACCGGGGGTGGTGCGAGGGTCCCCATGCATCACGCCAATCTTCATGCGGTACTGATTAATTACCAGACCCAGAATTGGTCGCTCGTCCTCGACAAGGCTACGCTTCATTGCAGCCCCTGCCTTGCGAAAGAACTTGTTGGTAATCATGGCACCACGACCCACGGTAAGTTCATCCATGTTCTTGTCCATCTCTGGGGACGGCACAAGGGCGGGGAGTGAGTCAATGACAATAGCGTCAATGGACTTGGATTCAGCAAAGTCAAGAACGGCTTGGTACGCCTCTTCCATCACGTTGGTTTCAACGACAATTACACGGCTAGTATCGACGCCACACATGTCTGCGTACTCAGGAACCCATTGCTCAGCAGCCACCCACACGGTGACATGCTCTGGATTGACCGCCTGATTTGCCGCAATGCACTTGAGGGCAACGGCAGTTTTGCCGTGGCTGGCTTCACCAATAAGTTCGTTCCATTGATTAGCTGGGAACCCACCACCAAGAATGTAGTCAAACGTTGTGGAGCCAGTCGTAATCTTGGAGACCAATCCGGGGCGAATGTCCTCGCCAATGACTACTACGTTCTCACCAAATTTCTTATTGATAGAAGCAATAATCTTTTTGGCTTCTGGGCTAATTGTCATCGGTTATCTTTTGCCCATTCTCTAAAGGCGGTAAACAAGTTAATGGTGTGAAGAAGTACGCCTCTAGAAGGGTTGGATTCGTCACCACCGGGTACGGCAACTCCTTGGGTTTCTACGGCGTACCGCCAGCATTCAGGCGGTGCTGCGAGGTGAATTCCGGAGAACTCATACCAGAACAAGTCCACTTCCATGTCTGGCTCGTAGATACCCGAGGGGACCCAACCGCCTTTGCTGGCTTTGTAGCACGAGACCTCTACAAAAAGATTGCCTGTATTAATCCACTTTTGGTCGCTCTTTAGTTCAATAGTGACTTCGCCATGAAAAATAGCATCAAGTTGTTTTTCGGCAATCTCACCTTGCTTGTACTTGCGGTCAAAGTTAGTAAATGCTTTACTCATTAGTCGCTAATCCTTCCAATTATTCCTTGGGGGTTCCAGTTATTTGTGGGGTCGTTGCCGGTGGAAATCTTTGTTGAACCCTCTACGTGAGCACCCGCCAAAGAACCGTACCGAGAACCAGACTGCTCAAGGGGATATCCACAATCAAAACAACGGGGGGCAGCATTAGAAACCGACATAAAGTTGCCAGACCCACAGTCGGGACACGAAGCAGTTTGATTAACACTTTGCGCTCTCGTAGTTGTTTGAGGTTGAAAATTAGGCATGGGAGCCAATGGCTGTTGGCTAGGTGGTGCGGGGAGAACTCCGTCCGAACGTGGGGGAGCCTGTGGCGTGTTTTGAGCAAGCTTCTTTGCCCACCAGTCAGCGTTATTCATAAATGCTCCAAACTACTCTCTTCATGTTATTGTCTCCGGTAGTCGTAATAGAAACGACACTCCAGTCAGAAAATAAAGTATCTGATGCAGCAATTACGTCATCGTCTGAGGGAGCCTCAATAATGACATAAGTACGTGCTCTCCACCACTTTGCGGGGTGAGCTTGCGCGTACTCAATTGAGTACTCTTGCATTTTGATGTGTTCCTCACGCATTAGTCCTCCAAGATTGCATTTGCCAAGCCAATGAACTCTCGGCAAGCGTATACATCGTCAGGGTCAAGAGAACCGTCTTCCATAAGAGCTGAAGAGTCAAGAAACTTTTTACCAAGTTCCAACAAATCAATGAGCCAAGGAACTGTTCGGTAGAGAACTTTTGCCTCAGAGTACATCACCATAGTTGGGTGGTGCTCTTTCCATTCACGAAGCTTGTCAAGAGCTTTGTCGAGAACCTCATGAGGAAGTTCAACGTTTGAAGATGTCATACCAATGTCCTTTTCTGTTTACAATTTTTATTATTCCTAAGTCAACAAGCTGAGATAATGCACCAACCAAGGTGCTGACGGAAACTTGCGTAAAAACTTTGCGAGTCATTATCCATGCGGAAGCTGGCAGAATATCTTCGTCATCTACATCTGCTTTTTGATACTCTGTGATTCCTTCTGCCATAGTGTGGGCAAAAGCGTACAGCAAGGGAATTAAGTGAGATATTTCAGATACTCGATTTTCGCTTTCTTCGTATTCTTTCTCTAAAACTTCTTCACTAATCTCGGGCATACCTAAATACGCAACTACTTCATTTGCTTCCGGGAGTTGAGAATCGTAAATAAACTCTCTAATTCTTGCGGTTAATTCTGGAAGAGACATTTCTTCGGGACGAAAACGTTTACGACGAAACGTCATTTTGCTTCGCCCCATTTATCAACTACGGTAATTCCAGCCACAAGAGGTATTGTAATCTGCTTTAGTTTGATGCCTTCCATCGACACGCGAATTGCTTCTACGGTCTCGTCTGCTCGGTCTTCAGGGCACATGGTGACTAGTTCGTCGTGCACCGTGAGCACCACATTAATGTCTGGTTCATCGATAAAGCAGGAGTGGGCGCGAACTATAGCCAACTTCATAACATCCGCAGCAGAACCTTGTATAACAGTGTTAAATGCTTGACGCTCTGCTCTGGAAAGGAAACCTTGTTCTTGACTCAAAAGGTCTGGTAAGTATCTCCGACGTCCAAAGATAGTCTCCACATACGGCACTGGTTTTGTTTGTCGAGCAAGACGAACTACCTCGCCCTTGTACTTAGTGACCGAGGAAAATGCAGCCTCAAAATTGGCAAGAAGTTCTCGGGCTTCTTTTACTGAGCACCCAATGCTGGAGGCAATCTTGTCCGGTCCCACTCCGTACGAGATGGCGAGAACTAAAACCTTACCTGCTTTACGGTCAACACCCATAGTGTCACCAATAGCCGTGTAGATGTCCCCGCCCGTTCGGTAGGTCTCTGTCATAACGGGGTCGTTTGAAAACGAAGCAATAATTCGTGGCTCAATCTGAGAGTAGTCTGCTACAACTAACTTGTACCCCGGCTGAGCAACAAAAAGATTGCGAATAAGCTTTCCGTACTCTCCCGATGACGGGATGTTCTGCAAGTTAGGATTAGCGGAAGACAAACGACCAGTCTCGGCACCGTGGGCTTTAAAGTCTGTGTGCACGCGACCTTTAATAAGTAGACTCTTTTTGTCAATAAGTCGTTCTTTACCTTTATTTACACGCTTTACTTCCCCTCCAGCGTAGGGGGTAACATACGTGGTCATAATCTTGTTGAGGTCTTGGTAATCCAGCAGGGCGTCCACCAACTCATCCTGACCCCGGTACATTTCCAATGCCTCTGCGCTAACAGAGTAGTGATGCGGAAGAATTGGGGCGTTTGCTGCCCGTGCCTCTTGACCTTTGGGGGTAAGAGCAATTTTTAGTGCTGGATTTGGACGAATTCTGGGTGCTTTAGCCCCCTCGCGCTTTGCAAATAATAGCTCTTGCTTTACGGGTACGGAGTTGATGCTGAACGTTTCACCAGCCAACCTGTACACACGTTTCTCTGCTTCAAGCTTGTCGTGCGAAAGTTGCTCGTCAAGAACTTTAAGTTGGTCAAGGTCAATGACCGCCCCGGCAAGTTCCATGTCGCAAAGTGCGGGGAGACAATCCATCTCTAGTTTCCAAACTTTACTCAAGTTGTCTTGCAGTTTAGGTGCAAGAGCCTTGTAAAGTTTCCACGTTACATCCGCGTCAATACCTGCGTATTTCGCCACGTCTGCAAAGGAATGCTGTGAGATGTCTTCTCCAACACCTTTCTCAATCTTGACCTTCAGTTCTCTTTCTACGCAATAGAGTAGGCTCAGCTTATGACGGTTACGGTTATCAATGATAAACGAAGCCATCATTGTGTCAAAGTACGGACCGCTAGGGATAGTGGTCTTGTAATATTTAGCCACAGACTTCAGGTCAAACTTCAAGTTGTGACCGACCTTCAATGCGGGTCCAAACATAATGGGCTTGATTGCAGAAAATACCTCTGCTGGAGTCAATTGCTCTGGCGGGTCTGTAAACTGGGGAATCCATAGTTTAGAGTTTTTGGAAAAATGAGTATCACTAAGGGACTTACCTTCTGCGACTCGACGTTTGCCCGAGATAAGAAGCGGTTTGGTCCAAAACTCAAACTCCCCATTCGGATGACCCATGGGGATTACGTCAACTCTGTCATCAATGGCAAAAGATAACCAGCAGACATCATTGATGATGGTATTGACTCGGTTTTCCCCAATAGTTTCGCAGTCATAAGCAAAAGCTTCTACCTTGCTGTACGCCTGTACAAACTCTTCTAGTTGTTCCCTTGTAGTAATAATGTTCATTTTATTGTCCCTTGTTAAAGTTTTCCTTTACTTACCCACCAATTAAGAAGGGGGCTGAGGTGTAGAAAGGATAGAAAGCCACCTCAGCCCCCGTTCTATGAGTGGTTACGCAGCCCCGAAAGACTCCGCAAGCTTGACCAGTTCCTCGTAGGGGGAAACGTAAACTGTGTCAGTTGTGTACGGAGTAGCGGTTGCCATGAACTCAGCAACCTTGTCAGGGTCGATTTTCCACTCTTCGGCTAGGTCACGGGGACGAACACGCTCAAGGGAGAAGCGCGTGGTGGGACCCATTCCCTGCCGAGAGATTGCCCAAAATGACTTGGTCAAAGGACCACGCATCGGGTCTTCATTAGCTGTCTGCAAGTCTCGTCCAAAACTGGCACCGGCAGTCAAAATCTTGACTTCCCACTCTTCGTCTGTAAGAACTACGACGTTGAAGTCATACTTCTGTGCAGGTACGTTGCTGACTGGCTTGTCACACAACGGGCAGGGCTGTCCGGGAAGTGCGCAGACAAAAGAACGCTTTCCTGCGGAACGGTCAATCCAGTGCTGCTTGTAGTTAGCAAACGGCGCGTCCTCAAAAAAGGCGACTACTTGAGTCTGAGGACCGAATTTGAAAGCGGTAGGGTACTTCTTGTCCTTGTTAACAGGCGCGGTTCCCCAACCAGACTGTACGGAAGTTCCGTACTTAGGTGTAGCGGTAGGCGAATCCTCAGCAAGAACTGCTGGGATGTCGTAATCATCGGCATCAATGTTTGGCAATTGCATAATCGGCATACTTTCGGTAATGAGTACTTACGCACTCGGCTTTTGGTTGATGGCTTCTTTCCATCTATTTACAAGTATAGATGTTAGGTCACCCAATTGATTCCATTCGACACGCGCAGAACCAAGAAGTCCTCGCTTGCCAAATTCCTCAATTGCTATTTCAATCAGTTCCCGAGTATACACTCGGTTACCGTTGACTTTGTTACCGTTCAAGGTTTTAGACCGCAAACGATAGGGAGCGATGGGGATGTACCCCTTCTTTTCCCAAAGCCTAATTGTAACTACTTTTTTCTCCAGAGCATCTGCTAATGCGCTAATAGTAAAGACCTCTATAGGAACGCCTTGCATGTGTTTAATGATGGGATTACTGTCCCACCCGTTTGATTCTCCAAGGGCTTTTGCTCGTCGCCGGTCAGCAACAGGGGTGGTATCCCTACGGGGTTTCTTGGAGCCGGGAACTTTATCTAGACCTTCAAAAGCGCGAAGAATGTCTTCTTCACTACGCATTCCGGGCATGCTATCCCTTCTTGGTAGTCAAAGCCCAAATGGTTTTCTTGGGGAACATTTCGTCAATTTCATCCTCAGTCAACTTACCCTCGTAAAGTTGAGACATGAGAGCACCCTCGTCGATTACTCGAACCATTTTGTACACGTCATCACCAATGCCCTTTTCTTCAATAATGCGGTCTGCAACGGTGTCATCAAGGTAGGGAGTAATTCGAGCAGTTTTTTGAAGTGCACTAATACCCTCAATAGACTGAGGAAGGTCGAGGATAATATTGCCTTTGTCGTCTTCGTAACCTTCTTGCTCAATCTTGGCAAACAACAGGTCACGCAGTTCTTTTTGTCGAGTTTCCATGAAGTTCATAGAAGCCTTAAGCTTTGCGTATTCACGCACCTGTGCTTCAAGGCTGTTGGGGTCAACAAACCGTGTTTCCTCTTCGGGGATAATCTGTGCCATGTTATGTCCTTTAAATTCGTGATGATAGGAAATTTATCAAACTTCCAACAGTGAGGTCAACCCCTCCGTCAGAGTTTATACCTTCTCCATCTAACACTGCCCCTGCGACACTCATCTTTTGCTGAAGCATGTCGTACTGACGTTGCTCAATAGAGCCATTGATAAGAAAGTCTTGAATAGTCACTGTTTGCCACGTGGAGCTTGTGCGCTTGATGCGACCGTTACGCTGAACTGAAAGCCCGGAGGACCAAGGCTGGTCGTAATTGATAAGCAAGTTTGCTTGGGGCAAGTCAACTCCGTACCCTCCAGCGTCACTGCTTACAAGTACGCGGATGTCGGTCGAGGTTTGAAAGGAAACCTTGTTGGCTTCTTTTTCTTTGGCGTTCATTTTCCCGGTATAGGGGAGGGCTTTAAAATTCTTTGCACCTAGACGATTGACGATGTGGTCAACTGAGCCAAGATAACTTGAGAACACAACGGCTTTGTACGACTCATCAATGTCTAGGTGCTCACTCAAGTATGAAACAACAGCGTCAAGCTTTGGGGTTTTATCAACACCTTCTAATAAACCTTCCTCTCCGAGGGAATGCACAAAAGCACTTCCTTTTCCCTGTTGAGCCGAAAAATTTTCGTAACTCTCTTTGAGCAGGTCAGGATGTGAACACAGCATGCGAAGCGCAGTGATGCGAGACATAATCTTACCCCGCATCTCAGTCGCAGGGTCATTGGGTCCCTGCGACTGACCGTAGTGCGAAGCAATGCTGAACGATGCTCCAAACAATTGGCTGGCATCTAAGAGCAGGGAGTGCAAATCGGTAGCAATGTAGTTGTACAGTGCTTTAGTTTTTGTATCAAAGTTAACTAGTAAAGGCTCACGGTAAACTGCGTCTGGCAGAAACGGTGCTACATCCTCGTCTTTTTGTGACTTTCGGGCAGTATGGTCTGCCAGCGTGGAGTAGAGAGTGGGCAAATTGCGGTAGCGCAAAACTCCACCAAAGTAATTGCGAACAATGAAAGTTTTGTCGAATAGGTCAAAACGACCGAGTACCTCACGATTTACAAACTCCATGATGGAGTAAATTTCTTCTGGTCGTCCATTTTCGATGGGGGTACCAGTAAGCGCATATCTAATGGGAATTGATTTAGAAAGTTCTTTTACTTTTTTTGCTCTTTTTGCTCGGAATCCTTTGATTGCTGTGGCTTCGTCGCAAATGATTGCAGAAAAACTTTTAGTGCGAATAATGTCCCAGTCATTTACCACCTGCTCGTAATTCATAATGATGTAGTTGTAATCCAAATATGTCTCGTAAGACATATTTCTTTGCTTGGGAGTACCATCAATTACAAGTGCAGTTTGGTCGCTGAACTTGTTAATTTCTTTTTGCCACTGGTACTTCAAACTAGCAAGACAAAGCACAAGAACCGGGGAGGTGACCTCACCGGCTTCTCGTAATGTTTCGATTGCTGCGATGGTGCTCGGTGTTTTACCGAGACCCATCTCATACGCCATGAGGAGTTTCTTTTTATCCACCATAGCGTCCACAGCTTCTACCTGATAAGGAAGAAGAGAACCCTTAAACATACGCGCGTTCTCCTAGGAGGCTTGAGGTAGAGTTCTGTATACCCCATGCTATCTCATTGTCGGTCATATCTCCGGGGTCTTTCTTGCCCGTGTCACCGTAGTTAAAGAATGACAAGTTGATTCCGTATACGATTGCTTGTTGCCTCAACTCACTAGAAACCTTCTTTCCAGCAGAGTCTATTTTGGGGTTGTCAAAAGCAGCAATTACACGGTCAGCATAGCGAATGATGCGAAGTTGGGTCTCGCTGATAGACGACCCACAGATTGCTACTGCTCCGGGGAATCCTGCGGTGTGTAATCGTGCGCAGTCTAGTGGAGACTCCACAAGGTAAACAACACTGTCTTGCATTTGCCCAAAACCAAATAGAGTCTTGGACCGAGGAAGCCCTGCTGGTCTATTCATAAAGGTCCGTTCTACGGTCCCCTTTTCCTGCCAACCTAATAGCTTTTTAGTGTAAGGGTCATAGAAGGGTAAAACCCACGCTTTCCTGCGCTCATCCCACAGGATGTTGTATGCCTCAACCGACTCGCGGGAAAGGTTACGTTCTTGAAGTTTGTCATCAGGAGGGGAAACAAAAACCGCAAGATGTGCCTCTGATACTTCAAGTGGTTTGGGAGTCTCCTCAATTCGCCGTGGAATAGCAGCCAGCATTTCCGCAAGTCTTTCAGGGGAAATATCTCCAAGTTCTGCTAGCCAACGTTTTGCGGCTTGGTAATCATAACTGTAAGTGTCTCCCCAGTTCTTTACGTAAAACTCTTCGATATCACAGATTAACTGGAGAACATTCCCCTTGTATTGACAGGAGAAACAGATGTGCTGTCCGGTATCAAGGTTTATCCACCATGACGGTGAGTGGTCATCCTTGCCCGTACGAGCCTTGTGCATGGGGCAAAGACCTAGGGCTTCATTGCCTTTTTCTTCAAAATCAATGCCCAGACGAATGAGGACTTCTTCAATGTCAATGTCAATCATTGCTGAATCCAAGGTGTGCAGTATTTGCATTCAAACTTCTTGCTTTCATCATGGAAGCATCCTATATCCCACCGCCATGTAATGGAAGTTTCCTCTGGAGGAGCGTTTCGAGATTGCACAACTTTCAGAAGTCGAACCTCTTCATCGCCGTCTACTGGCTCAAGACCAAGAATGACATCGGAGTCTTGGAAGAAGGAAGACGAATAACCAATTGAGTCTGCGGTAACTTTGCCGTTGCGCATTTTCCACAGCAAGGTCTGAGTTGTAATAACGACTGGGATGTCCATGCTCTGTGCTACTCGCTTGAGACCACGGGTAATGTTGGTCAATGCTTGAGGAGTGTTGGAGTCACCCGTTACTTGGTCCAGCATGAGGTACACACCGTCAATAAACATAATGTCTGGCTTTAGTTGCTCAGCCTTAGCCACGAGTGCGTCAATCGTCAAACCGTTAACGGCATCAACCAAATGAAATGGAGGTGCGTCTGCCATTTGGATAAGCATGTTTCGATACCGATTCTCTTCGCTCTCCGACAACTTACCGAGACGCAAGTCCTTGTGTGAGAGATGTGCCCGCATAGCGTCGTGACGTTGGGTCTGCTCTGCGTTGTTCATCTCAAAACTTTGAAACATTGGTACTTTACCAATGGCGTGAGTGTTGATAGCCATCTGCAAAGCAATTTGCGATTTACCAGTTTTGGGAGGAGCAATAACGGTAATTAACTGTCCACCTTGAAGCCCTGCGGTAGCTTCGTCAATAGCAGCAAAACCAGTAGGAATGCCAAGAAACTCGTTGTTCTGCATTTCCTCATAGTGAAGAAAACGAGACTCAGGGTCTTTGGTTAAGTCAACGTGTTGGGTTCCAACGATGCCTTGCTCATTAACAACAGAGATAGTGCGCGACATCTCAGAAAGAGCGGACTCAAAGTTATTTTGTTGCATCTCGGCAACAGCCTGAGCGACACCTTGATTAACCAAAGTACGACGGCGGAAAGCGACCATCTGGTCAATGAGATAGTCAATCGTGTCCTCAACATTGAGTGCTGTGAAGTTGGGGAAGTTATCCTTTACCGCTGTATAGGTCGGTACTTCACGGTATTTGGCGTAATGCTCTCGGACAAACTTCCATATACGACGAAGGTCGGGGTCAACAATCCAGTCATCCCGAATCCCCACTTCAATTACCGGAATGATGTTCCGGTCTGTGATTACTTTACTGATTAACCTGTATTCGTTATCGTGTGCCATATTTGTTCCCTTGTTTTAAACCTATAAATTTTGTAGTTCAATACCCCATGAACCATAGCGTGCAACACGCTCCACTATGTCTACCACACCTTTGAGGTTAGTCCTATAAGGCAACTCGCCAATAAAGTCATCAATGGTCGGGTAAAGTTCTGCATAATTAAATGGGTTTCCGCCCCTGCTGTCTAACCTCGCCATTAAGTTGTCTAAGTGTTTTTGGGTCCATAACTCAGACTCAAATGCCGCGAGTTCTACCGATAATCCAAATTGATAGGACTTGTTCCACAGCAAGGACAGGGCGGGGTTATTAAGACCCACGACGTTTCTTGAGACCTTATTTGCACCAATTAGTTTCTTTTCTTCTTGAACATCAGAGGATACTACCGCGTCAATGTTAACTATTATTCTTGGCGGAGTTTCGTTGGAGATATCCCCGCGTAACATTAAATAACCTCTATGCGAGCATTGTGAATTAGTAAATTACGAAAAGAATCCGCGCTCTCTGAAGCCCGCTGAATATCTTCATCGCTAATGTGCTCAGGAATGGTAATGCTGTAAGAACCATTTTTAGACGTAATTTGGTCTCGTACGTACCGCACATGCGCACAGCGTTTACCACTTTTATACACGTGGCAATCACACTTTAGTTGTTTGTAGTTATCGGGGTTGGCTTGAACTTCGTGTACCCCATCATCAGACAAAAAAAACTGAAGGGAACGCCATTCTGCCATGGGCTTAGCCTCTCTCATCAGTTTTTACGCAAGTCCTTTCCATCTAGTCTAACGCGTCGAAAGGCTTCATGTGCGAAAGACTCCATTGCTTCTGAGTAAACTTCCTTCCACGTCTCGCGCGAAACGTTGGTAGTCAGGATTGTTGGAAGACCCTTGTCGTAACGAGTCCGAAGAATGTCATCAAAAGTGAACTTGTCGTACTCAGAGCCGTACTCTTTTCCAAGGTCATCTAAAACTAGTAAACGAACATTGAGCGTGTCTTCTTTGGCTCTACCGTGGAACCCGTCCATCTCTTCTTGCAAACGTTTACGGTCGTCCATGTCAGCGTCAAACAGTGCCTTCTTGCGGTAAAGCAAGTCAGTAAATGTCAGGTAGTAAACAGGTCGCATATTTCGACCATACGCCGAACGAGGAATGTGGAGAATCTTGGATGCTTGGTCTGTGTCTTCGGGAAGGTTCTTTACAAACTCAATCAAAGATGCTACGGCGTGTGTGGTTTTACCTCGTCCCGGAGGTCCCTCAAGCAAAACGCCAACTCCAGTAGTGCCGAGACCACCGACGTTAAGAATTACTTTGCCCTCCATGAGGTCATGGAACCAGTCCTCAAGTTCAATTGGGAGTTTCCCCTGACTTTCCCGAATGTTGTCAAAATCCCAGCGCAGGTAGCGCGTAGGAATGTTCGACATTTTTGTCAACCAGTGCTCCTTGTTGAGACCGATTGTTCGCATGTCAAGCATTCTTGGAAATCCTTTCCTCGTAGTTCTTCAGTGCAGAACGCCCAGCAATGTTATTCTCGAACGTCCTGCCGTCCGAAGCATACAACACGTCTGTGACCTCTTGGGTAGGCGTGTCTTTCTCGTACTCAATGCCAAGTCGGTCAAAAGCACTTTGCATGTGGGTCTTGAACATGTGCAAATACCACGTGTGAACCTGTGAGGCTTTCTTGTCGGCATCTCGGAAGTTTCGCTCGTCTTCAAAAAACATCCGCATGATTTCCATCTCGATTTGCGGAGTGATTCCGTACTGCTTCCGCCACCGGGATAGCGCACCACGAATGTCTTTGGTGTTCACTAACGCGGGGGTCATGGGGTAGTGCATTGAAAGCCGGTAAGAGAACTCCGCAGCAACATCGCCGGGGGTCCACTCGTCTTCTGGACGCTTCCAACGCGTACGGACATCCCGTTTGTCAATCTTGGCTTGGGGTTGTTTCCGGAGAGCCTCATCTTCAAAAAGACCTACTCCGCCAATCTCGTCATCTCCCGCAGTGTCTTCACCACGAGGTCTCCACTTCTCCACAATGACCTCCTTTGTGGGGACGGACGCGTCCCCAATTAAATACGAAGTATTTAATTTGGTAGTTTTACTACTATTACTATTACTACTAGCTGTTGACCACACAGAATTGTGTGATGGTATACCTGCGATTTCCACCAAAATGGGTGATGGTTGAGGGGTAAAATCCTCGGAAATGTGTGATGGTAAAACCCCTGTTTCCACAGAATTGTGTGATGGTGAAACGAGGTGGTAAATGTTCCGAGACCACTTTCCAAGATTGCGTTTTGTTCTCTGGGTCTCCAATAACCCGGCGTTCTCCAGACCCCTGAATGAGCGTCGCAAAGTTTCAGCACTGTACCCAGTTAGGATGGTTAACTCATCTTTAGACACGTCAACCAGCCCCTCAGGGCTTGCCAGATGATACATCGCAATGATGGTTTTGAACTCCGAGGATGTTAGCTTGGAGTCAAATATTTCTGGTGGTAAATTCATAGTTCCCTCTGTTCGTAGGGAATCGAATATACCACCTTATCGACGCGTAGTGAGTTGTTGAATCGTCATTGGGCGCGTCATGTAGTACATGATGAGCAAGTTAAAGAAAGCAGAAGCAAGACCCGCAACAAGGATATCCCAACCCTGAGCACCAAGAAGCCAAGAGAAAAGTGCTCCAAATGGGGCTAAGACGATTTGCTTAGTCAGTCTTTCATCAAGAATGGTGAACCGTTCTATGAAAAAAGAAATGAGTTCGGCACAGAATCCAGATGCCATGCCCGCAATGATTACAACGATTAATAGTTCCATACGGTTATTCTATGGCGCAAATCCCTGCACAACACCCAAATTCCCAGTAACAATTCCAGAATCCGTAATTACTCGGTACGGCGTTCCAGATACAAGATACGATGGCATATCTGTTGCAAGCCGAGATACTACTGTGCTCTTGTTTGGGAAAACATACGTTGCCGAAGCGTTGGGAGAACCACTCCACTCTCCACCATTAATTGACATAGAGCCATCAAAGTAATCTGTAGGAGAATATGCCCGCTCTAATTGAGCAGCATCAAAAAGTATCACTCCAGAGTCAACACCCAAAAGAGTTAACGTCAAAGTAGGTGCAACATATGCTGATTCAATATATGTCTGAACGGAATAGCGTTTCCAAGTATTAGTGATAGCAATAGACTTGCTTACACTTTTTGAAAGAGAACCAGAAGTAACAGCAAATGTAATTGTGGCGTTAAGTGTTCCTGAAGTTGATTTTTTTGCATAAAAAGAATATGTGTAATAGTCACCGTACTTAGGCACGACGCGTTCGTCGGTAACTACAGAAGGAATGGCAAGTTCCCCGGAACCACTAGTGACGACTGTTTCAATCTTTTGTGTAGTAGAGATAGTGGCAGAAAGACTTTTTGTTCCCGCAACTATATCTGAAGGACTGTCCGTAACTGTAGAAGAACCCGAGTCTGTTATGGTCCAATTGGATTTATTTGACTCAAATGACGGATTAACTATGTAGTTAATCTTTACAGGAGATAAGTGGACATTAGCTACGCGAGCTTCTTCAAACACAGTTGCATTATCAACGGCAAACTGCATCATATCCAAGTAGTACGTTTGGCTAGACGAGTTGAACTTTAATTCAGTACTAGCATAAACAGCTCCGGTTGGCGCTGTTGCAGTAAGTGTTCTCTTCACCCAACTTGAAGAGGTTGACCACGCTGTGGTAGTTGACGAACTAATAAAACTTCCAGAAACGGAATACCACCTAATAGTTGGGGTAACGGTCCCAGAATTTGAGTTTTGAACATACGCCGAAAAAGTGTAGGAAGTTCCTGCCTTTACTGGTATTCCCTGAGTAATAGGAGACAAATTTCCATTTGTAATTTGGGCATTAGCAGCAGACGTAACTACTTTTCCAGAGTATATAAAATCAATTGCTTTATCTAAATCAGGTGTAAAATCTGTTTTTACAGGAGGTGTGTTGACTTTTTCAACAGTAAGTGTGCAACCGCCAACAGTCTTCCAGTTACCAATTCCTTTATAGAATGAGCTGTCTTGAGCAGACAACATTAAATTAGAGAATGATTGAACAACTGTGTTAAATCCAGTCATAGATTCTGCAAGAGTTTCTAGAGCAAGAGCGGTTCCCTTGCGAGAGGTTATGTACCTAGCCTCACGAACAAGTTTCTGTTGAATTTTTTGCGAACGTTGATTGTCTGCTGTAATCCCCAACTCAAATGATTTTGCACGAAGCAAATCAGCCGAGTAATTGGTGGCGTCTCGCGTGGGCAAGAGCAAATCCGCAAAAGTAAATATCTCATCAAGAGTGTAAGTAAATCCCTTGAGGAATCTAGACAAATCGGAGGTTTCATCCACGATATCCAACGGAGATTCATTTGCCGTAGTGTATACCCTTGGAAGAAGTTCTAAGAATTTTTGATGAGTAGTCTGGGTTCGCGTTGTGGCATTGTTAACTAAGTTTGTTCGTAAAACTTCTACCTCTGCTGCTGACAATCCTGCCGGGGAAACGGAGTCGTCAGTATTGCTAAGTAGTGTGTCGTGAGACCTTGCAAGTACCGTGCTGGTATCTGCAATCTTGTCCCAAAAAGTATTCCCATCCGTTGTTTTTAGAATCCAAATAGAGTAGTAAACATACCTACCCGGTTTAAGAGCAGGGAACAAAATCCCATCAGCATCTTTAAGAGTCCCATCGACTCCATACGCATAACCAGAGTTTGTAAATGGGCTTACTACGTCATATATAACGATTCCGTCTTCTTGTGTTTCAGACGGGTAATCTTGATTACGAACTAAGCGAAGTCGGCTATACGTATAATTTGCAATCGAACCGGGCATCACCCATTCAACCGCTATTTTGTCATAGTCGATTGGAGTTGCTGTAAATGGGGTTGCCGAGTAAAGCGCAGCGGCTGTTGCGCCATAATAGACTACGTCTCCGTAATTAAAGGTATTATACCGAGCCATAAGAGGCTACTCCGTTACGCTGTTCCGCCGTCAATAGTTGGTGTGTAGAAAGTTCCGTCTGGCTTAAAGTAACTAATTACGCTTCCGGCAGAGGTTTGAACCTCCATAAGATTTGCGCTTTGAGTGCCAGAGAAAGCTTTGATTACAAGACCCTTGATATTGTCAGCAGAAGTTGTAATGGTGCTTCCACCGTTATTCTTTACCAAATATGTCTGAGAGTAGTAAGCCCCATTTTCGACGTTATCCAAGCGCGATTTGACGTCTGAAAAAGTAAGGCTAGAAACAACCATCGGAGTAGAGGACCACGAGCCAGAACGGTCAGAAGCATTTGCGCCAAGTTCTGTTTGAGTTGCCGTAATTTCTTGGTAACTAACGTTTACGTGTGAAGCTTGAACCGTGTCTATACCGTTTTGTACAAAAGTAAAGTTGGCAAGATTATCGGGGTATTGAGCCATACCGACCTCCTAAAGTCTTAGTTCTATTTTGACGGATTATCCTCAGACATATAGGGCAAAGGGAACTTGGCTTCCAGACGGTCTTTATACTCCGCAGAGATACTGGCTACCAGTTCTTGAATACGTTCGTTCTTTTGGCGTTGAGCCGTGTGACCACCGATGTGCTGTTTGTAGATAACCTTGGGGATGTGCGCAAACTTTGTGACCAACGATGTGCGAACCACAAGTTCGTAGTCATCAGCAATGTCTAGCTTAGGGTTGTGACCACCAAGTTCGCGATAAACAGACGCCCGCCAAGCACGGACGTGATTAGGAGCCGAGACGATATGCCCCAGAGTGGTAGCGTTAATTTCTGAAACCCGAGAACCCCAGAAGCCAAGCTCCTCATCCCAGTAGTGTTCTCCGTATCCAAACGCCCAACCGTCAGGATACTTTCCAGACTGACCATCGGGAAGAATCTCTACCCAATCCGAAAATACAAAACCAACTGACTTGTCCTCAAACGCCTTGGCAATCAGTTCAAGTGCATCTGGGGTTAACTCGTCATCGTGGTCAAGCTCCACCAAAATGTCACCTTCGGCAACCATAAACCCACGACGCTTCACCTCTCCAATAGAACCGGAATGAGTGTGGGTACGATGAGTGACGAGTCGGAATCTCTCGTCAGAGGCAAAGCCATAAAGCTGTGCCCACGTCTCGGGTTTAGTGGAGTCGTCCCAAACAACCCACTCCCAATCAGTATATTTCTGTGCTTTGAGAGATGCCCATGTACGGGCAAGTACATCTGGAGGAGTATTATATGCCGGTGTAATTATTGAAATCATGCACTAAGTCTACAGACCTATGACAGCTTTTGCTTCTTCTTCTGTAAGACCAAGCTTAGTTAATTTAGCCAAAGCAGCATTTCGCGCTTCCTGCCTCATGTTCTCTTGAGCAAGCAGTTCTGCTTCAAGAAGTCTTTGCTCTTCGGCAAAGGTGGCAAGTTCATCTAGTTCCTCTTGAGTTGGCGGAACAAGGTATACCGGCGCAGCAGAGTCTTCAGGTGTAATGTCTTCCATTAGTTAGCCAATCCGTAAACTTGAACAGTACCTGTAAATGTGTTGTTGAAAAATTGAATACCGTCAAAAGATGTTGCGGCGTTGAATCCAAATTGTCCAAAAATATTTGTTTGAGCGTATGCATTGGTAAATGTCGCGGATGTTCCACGAGATTCAAAAGGCGCGTATAGGGTTATGCAGGTGTCTTGCAGAAAGTCTAGAACCGAAGAAGTTGCTCCTGTTGATGTGCCTCGGCTTGTAGAAGCTAGTGCAACGGCTTGTGTGTAGGCGCCTGTATGTGTATAGGAACTAGTTGTGTTTACAGTTCCACTTGTAGAAAAACGAACAAGGGTTGTGTTAGCTAGTGTGTTGTTTGCATTTCCAATTGGGGCTGAAAAATAAATAACGTAGTTCTTGTAGGTCGCGCTAAAAACACCATTGAGTCGCACGCTTGACGCACTCGTAAACGTGACAAGACCGTTAGTTCCAACACTCGCAGAACCCGAACCAACAGTCACACTCGACGGCACAATTGGTACTAGACCATTACCGCTAGCACCTTGAGGTCCTTGGGCACCCTGAGTACCCTGCGGTCCTTGTGCACCCTGCGGTCCCTGACTTCCTGTGGCTCCTTGCACACCTTGTACTCCTTGTGCTCCTTGCGTTCCTTGAGAACCCTTATCTCCAGTACGGTAGAACTCAATTGTTACTCTTTCATCAAGACTAAAAATTGTTCCATTACCTGTGATGAAAGTAACGTTAACGCTGTTATATGGTCCACTATTTGCATTATAGTCTGAAACCGAATTTACTTTATATATTGCATAATCACTATCAGCATTACTATTACTTTTTATATGGATGTAGCCTTTTATGGTTGAGGTAGAGTCATCCCACGTATTTATGAAGTCATATAGTTGCATTCCATATATGTCGTTACCATTAAAAAGAAGAGATGCAACTTGATTTATAGATGTTGGTGGTGTGGCATTTGTTGCAGTGATTCCATACACATAACCATTAGGTACATCATCTGCTGTTGCAGATTTCCAATAGAACTGTAACCCAGAAGACTCGCCTTGGTTTCCTTGAGGACCAGCAACTGTAGACGCAGCACCTTGTGGTCCTTGTGCACCCTGCGGTCCCTGACTTCCTTGCGTTCCATTAGTTCCGTTAGTTCCGGCAGCCCCCTGCGGACCTTGAGGTCCCTGAGTACCCTGAGTACCCTGCGGTCCTTGTGCACCCTGCGGTCCCTGACTTCCTGTGGCTCCTTGCGCACCTTGTACACCTTGTGGAATTGTGAAGTTAAAGGTTGCAGCCGAAGATGTGCCCGAGTTGGTTACCGAGGCAGATGTACCGGCAGCACCAGTGGTGGTAGTACCAACAGCTATTGTTGCAGCAGCTCCATTGGTTCCGTTAGTACCAGCCGACCCTTGTGGTCCCTGCGTACCTTGCGGTCCTGTTGCTCCTTGACTACCGGTAGCGCCTTGCGCTCCGGAGGAACCCTGAGGACCAGTTGAACCTTGTACACCTTGAGGACCCTGAGCACCTTGAGGACCAGTTGCGCCTTGGCTTCCTGTGGCTCCTTGTGCTCCCGGAGAACCTTGGGGTCCTTGCGGTCCTTGACTTCCAGTTGCTCCCTGAGCACCAGTTGAGCCTTGTGGTCCCTGAGGACCCGTAGGTCCTTGACTACCGGTAGCTCCCTGTGCGCCTTGCGGACCTTGGGTACCTTGAGCACCAGTCGAGCCTTGAGGACCTTGAGTACCTACCGCACCGTCGAGGTTGATTTCCCACGAGGAGTACGTGCCTGAACCCGTCTTTCTATCAATGTTTACGACTAGTTGACCAGTAGCAGGGTTGTAAGAGGTAACCGAAGCATGCATGTAATTTGATGCGTCATAAGCAATAATGAGGTGCTGTTGAATCGAGTAGTCAAGATTAAGGTCAGTCGTGTAAAACGTCAGTGACCCGTTATTGGTAATTGTGTGGGCGGTAGTGGACGTTGTGTGGTAACGGTCACCATCAAGTCCGGCAGTGCCCTGCGGACCTTGGGTGCCTTGAATTCCGGTTGAACCCTGTGGTCCTTGCGAACCTTGCGACCCAGTAGTTCCTTGTGGTCCTTGTGGTCCTTGAGCACCCTGAGTACCCTGCGGTCCTTGGCTTCCTTGAGGTCCCTGAGACCCACCCCCAGAACCGGCACCGGGTACCCATGAGTTTGTTGACTCTTGGTAAATTATTGTCTGCCCGTTGTACACACCTGTGGTGTCTACGTCAGTAAGGTCATTCAATGCCAGATTGAGGTTAGTAGCGTCTCCGCCAAATTCCCCTACAACAACAGGGAAGGAAGGGTCACCCCCCTCAAACTGCACCCATACACCTTGCCCATTTTGGAAAGGGTCTACATGAACACCGTGAGCGTCTTGAATAGACGCCCACTCAGTCATCGCGTCAAAGAGTACCTGCGGAACCATTAATTTGACACGCCCTTTACCAAGGGGGTCAGCGTTATCCTGAACCACACCTCGGTAGATTCCGAAGAATCGTCGGTTACCGTAGGAGTCGATAATCATTATGCGGACTTGTAAACAGCTACCGTGTATGTCTGTAGGGTACGACCATCCGCAGCAGTAACAACTACTGGGACATTCACTGTAGTTCCAACACTGTTATTGGTAATTGTTTGGGGGCTTGTTCCACCATTTACGGTAACGGTTGCTCCAGCAGCATTTGCTACGGCTGTAATTGCTGTAGACGTAGCTGACCCAATGTCCAACAAGTAGTTCAAAGTAGTTGAAACAAAGCTCGGGCTAAGAGTTCCAACTGTCTTTGTTAGTGATGACAGCGTGGCATCAGTACTCCTCTGGGTAGAAGTAATGTTGTCAGGGTTGAACACGAATATTTCACTAGCAGAACCAACCAACGTACCAAGAGCACCCGAAGGAGCAGAGTCACGACGAAGCTCTGTAACCCAGACATTGAGTAGACCGGGAACGTACCGAAGAATAAATTCAATTTCCTCAGGGTGAATAATCTGTGCAAAAGTATTCGAAGCATATCCGTAATACGTGTTTATGTAATCTTTTATAGAAGCTTTAATTTGAGCATCAGTTACTTCAGGTTGTTTGCTGTATTGCACTGTTAAATAAACGGGAGTATAAGTAGGAGGAGAAACAGTAAGAGTGGTACCAATGAGTAGTTTGGGCTTTAATGCGTCTTGCACGGATGTTTGAAGTGTGGTCCACGAACCAAGTACTGCTGTGTTACTTGTGTTTTTACCGGGGTACAAATCCGAAGAGTCTGTGCTTGTTGGAGCAAGATACACGGTTACGGAAGACCATACATCAGCCACAGCATTTGCCTTACCCGCACCACTGACTTGAAGAGTTAAACCTTCGTAGTCCGTAAGACTTACGGCACGGTTAAGTGCGCTAAAAGCTTGAGGGGCATTAACTCGGATTGCGTCAAGACCCTCGGGGTCAAGACCACCTGTTGCACGTTCAAGATTGCTTACTGTAATGCCGCTTGGAGCCGCAGCTACAAAAGCATTAATAGATTCAGCAGGAACATTGCCTACAATTCCTCCACCAAAAACATACTGTGCTTTAATGGTTGAGTAATTATTGGGGATAGCTCCGGAAACACCGTCACCAAATTGAACAAAAACGGAGTTATTGCTTCCACGAATTACCTTGAATACTGAGTCAGTAGGACCATAATCAGCAAGATGAATGACTTCGGTCCATTGACCATAGGTCTTGCTTGCACCTGTTCCAGTGACAACAAAGATTTTAATTGTTCCATCAACAACTTGAGATTCTTTAAGTTGAAAAATTTGACTTGCAGTTCCGTCTGATGTACCTATTTTTTCACCGGAGATATCCGGAGATGAAGCTACGTTTGCCGTTCTAGTAGAAACATCTTCTCCGTGAGTCGCTGTTACCAAGATGGTTTTAGCAGCAGAAACAGCAGTACCGGTAGAAGTACTTCCAGTCAAAGAACTAGAAATGCTAAAAGTATTAGTAGTTACACCTGTAATAACTGCATTAGTTACATTGTAGTTAGTTGAGCCAGTAACCGTCACATAGTTACCGGAAGTAAACCCATGACCATTTGAAGTATAAGTAACCGTTCCACTAGAGCTAGATATTGAAGAAATAGATTTTGTAGATGAGGAAAAGTCGGCAACAGAACTAGTGGTAAATATTACTTGCTCAACAACATCGTTCTTTGTAATGGTTGCACGAAGTTTAGTTCCTGCTGGAACAGAAGCAGAACCAATACCAGCAGAGGCAAAAGTTACTGAGCAAGATGCTTGCTTGTACCCGGAAGGGATGTACCCGTATGTATAAGCAAGGTTTAAAACGCTATCGCGTTGAGACGCGGTGAACAGGGTATTTTCATTTGCCACGCGGTCAACATAATAGCTAGTAACATCTCCCATATAAGCAAACGCCTCAATAAGAGCAAGACCAAAATCAGCGGGGTCATTACCGTACCATGCATTTCCGGTACCCGTATTCACGCGGTCTTTGACGCGTTGAATGAGTTGGTCTCGCAACGAGTAGAAGTCCCTGTTGGTGTAATCCACCATAACGGGAATTTGAAGAATAGGGGCGGCAGGAATATCTGTCATCGTGGCTCCTCATATAGTGGCAAGTTACCGGCGACAACTGCCAATCCAACGTTTGTAGTAATTTTGTCCATGTTGGGCGTTGTGTACTCTACGTCTACCACAACGACGTTATTTACCTCATCATGCTCCACAGTTACTTGGTCCAGAACCAATGTGGGGAAAAAAGCTGTAAACATATTCTCGACTTCAGTTAAAATGACTTCTTCCATGTTTGTAACGGTGTCCCACTCATACGACGCTATTTGTGTTCCAAACCGCGAAAACATTACGCGCTCATCAAATCGAGTGTTTAAAGCACCCCTGACGCGGTCAGCCCAAACTTGAGCCTGACTTTGCGCAACCTTGATTCCGCCTTGAGCAGTAATCCTAAACGGAAGAGAAATCGCACTTTCATAAGTTTTTAGTTGATTGTCGTACATTAGACCCCCCGAGTAACCCATAGGGCAGGGCTTCTTTTAAACCCTTGTTGTGAAGGAATAATGGATGGTGAAAGTTGAGAAAGGCTCGTGTTAGAACGTGTGTTCAAAGTGTTTACTCCGCTGCTTTGCTCAATAAGACTATTTATATTTACAGTACTCATTGTAGGCGATTGTCGCCCTCTAAATGCTCCGACCTTGTTTACACCTGTTCCATCCGTAACGATGGTCATTGTTGCAATATAGTCGTCGTATTTTTTAAACGTGTGAACAATGTCTTTGATGAGCCAATACCCATCGGTTAATTCGCTAGTCCCCATTACGTAAACAGGGGCGTGGGGTTCCATTCTTGGGTCCCCTTGCGCGTGAACTTTAGCGGGCATACTTAACCGCGCAAGATGGGACGCTCCCTCGGATACAAGGTCCGCATCCGACATCACGGTGTTTACTTGGTCGGAACGGTATTCAGAGAACAATACGTCACTCAAATTAGTGCGTAGGTTATCCCCAACATTGGTGGGGGTGTTACTGCTAGAAAACGCCTCCGAGGTATTGATGTCCACACCACCAGCGACTTTTTCAGTCCGCATGTTGTCACCAGATTCAATGTAATCCCCACGAAGAACCACGAACTTGTCAAGTGTCTTTTCAATAAAGTTGTTCTTGTAAAGAGAAGGAGTGTCTCCAGCATAAAGTACGGGTACATTTGTAATCTTTGAATCAACATGCTTGTCAAGCTGACGGAAATAAAGATTTGAACCGTCTACTCGAAGAACAAAACCAATGCGCTTTGCTTGTTCTGCCAACCATTCCCAATACGAGTGACCAGCCATTGTAAGTTGCGGAAAACGTCGAGGGTGACTATCCCCAATAAAGCTTAAGTTTAATTCCCTAGCAATAGTTGCAGCAGCTTCGGGAATCGTTGAGTTGGTAAAGACCCGGTTAGCCCGTTCTTTCAAGGGAAAAGAGGAGCCGACACAGTGGACTTCCATTGTCTGTTCTTTTTGTTGAGACGCATTGGTTCGGGATACAAAAGAAACGTACCCATACCAATCTTTAGTAATACCAATTTGAGTCCAAGAAAAACGAACAGGTAACCCCGTGGGGATATCTTCAAACCAGTTAAGACCAGTGGTCATAAATGAAATGATTAGTACATCATGGTGGTACTGAGATTGGTGCAAGTCAACCCGACGTGGCTCTCTTGTTAAAGAAGGCATAGTGGGAAAGGTGATGCGAAAAGTTGTACCCCTGCGATTTTTCATTACAGGGTTATTTGAATTGCTTTCATTGTAGGTTTTACTAACGGACATGAGGAATCCTAATGACCGTACCCACAGGGATTTGAAATGGATTTCCAATCTCTGGATTGTAGTCCATAATTTTCCACCACACTGCTGGGGTTTTAAAAAACCGGTTAGCAACAAGGTCTATTCGGTCAGATTCTCTCCATGTGTACATGAAGTACTCTGCGCGTCCGCTAGGGAATTCCCGAGATACAAAAACATCCGTATCAAATTTACGGTTGTTCCACGCAGAGTACAGCTTTCCGTTGGAATAACGGCTATCTGTGTAAATCATTACGCCACCAATCCAGTAAAGTCGGGGATACGCTTGAACGATATTTTTACCGTACTAAAGATTGGAACCATACGAACATCAAACATTGTGTGGTTAACACTAAAGCCATCGATAGTTCCAACGTACTTTAGAGACTTACCCAGACTTAGTTTTACAGGACGACCTGTAAGCCATCCCAAGTCAGCGGTAGTTCCTCTAAGAGACGTATCAGATTTAAAACCAATGACAGTAGAAAGCAAGAACTCTACATCGTACATAGTTCCTTTGTTATATATTTCCTTTTCCTCAGTAATATCTTTGGGCATACGAGGAGAGTAAATGTTTTTTGTTTTGTATTGAGATTTGATGGTGCCATCTGCGTTGTAGTATTTGAAATCGGCAACACGGTTTAGTACGAGGTCGAAGTCAACAACACTTTGGCTGCCAGCACTTCCCAATAGATTAAACGGGTCATTACCTGAAGCACTCAACCCGATGTCAATAGCTGGTGTTCCCGAATAAGTCATGCTGATACTTGTTGGGTTGTAATGGAATTGAAAAGCGTACTGTTCCCACTGAGAAGGCTTGAGATTACTTCCCTCGGCAGGAGTGATGGCGTCCATCGTTGTGCTTGGATTGGGTGGGATGAATAAACTAATCATCCCCTTAGTCTTACCGGCAGCACTCCAAAGTTCTGATGAAGAAGTGACTTTTACAGGTCTATCCTGAATAGACCCAGAAGCATCCTTTGACAACAAGTTGTGAAACGATGCTTTGGGGCTAAAGTACGCATCAGTAACACACCCTACATTGTACTGAAATCCTTTGCCAGAATAATCAAGTTGAGGCGGGGGAGATGGTGGGTTGTCGTAGACCCCCGCAGCGTGTAATTCAGCTTTGCGCTCTTCTGCGTCTGGGCTACCATGTTGAGCAATATATCGTGGTGCTACAACTATATTTTTAGCAGCTTGTTTTTTTTGTGCAGCAATAATTGCTTTTGTTCTCTTATCTGGAAGAAATAACGGGTTACCCGGTTTTGGTAAAATATTTTTGTAAAGAGAACTTACGTTGTATTTAGATTCCGCCATTATTTCATCCCCATGTTCTTAATCATCGTGTCTTTTTCAAGCATGTCTTTCACAATGGTTGCAAAACGACGAGCTTCGGTTTCGGAAGCCTGTGCAATGCTGAGGTTGATAGTGACATTGTTCCCTCCACCTTTACCAAGACCACCCTGCTTTAGCGCTGTACGCCAAACCTCGGCTTGCTCTGCGGTAAGAATAGCTTCACCTGAGTGAACGTTAACGGGACCGTCGTTTGCCACATACGGGTCACCAGTTTTAGCTCGACGAGCACCGGGCAAGTAAATCCCCATAGAGCTACTGGTCAAGTTATTTTTCCCACTTGCACCCGTTCCTAGAGCCATGTTCCCCTTGGTCTGGGAGTTTGACCCCATAGCCATAGCTTTGAACCCACTGTTGGCACCCCCACCGCCAACTTCTGCACCACGGTAACTAGACACCGTCATAATTCCAGCCTTGGCTCGTGAGTCGCTGATTCCCGCCATATCCGAAGCCGGGGAAGAGCTTCCAGACGCACTAGCACTGCTCTGCGAGCCGTAGGTTGCGCTAGCAGTTCCATTAAGGACCTTCATTGGGTCGATAAACCTTCCAGAGGCGTCTTTAACACCAAAGTGAAGGTGAGCACCCGTCGAAGTACCAGTGCTACCTACATACCCAATTACTTGACCTTGAACAACTTTTTTACCCATAGAAGTAGCAATACGCGACTGGTGACCATATAGCGTTACGTACCCGTTGGCATGTTTAATCTGAACACAGTTTCCGTAACCACCGTTGTTGCCCGACTGAATAACCTCACCATCAGCCGAAGCCATAATGGGCGTACCCATTCCTACGCTGATGTCGATACCTTGGTGATAAGAAGACGCTCCGGGCTTAGGGGGAACACGGGGACCAAACCCATCACTAACAAGTGAGGCATTACCTGCGGGCCAAGTAAACTTAACTGTATTTTGTTGACCAGTTCCTGTAGGACCTTGGGCGTTAATAGTGCTATTGGTACCTCCGTAACCGGCACCAGCCATAGTGTTGTTATACGTTGAAAACCAACTAGAAATACCCCCAGCAAGACCACCCGCGACTGCCCCAATTCCAGCGCCAATTAAAGTACCCGTACCAAAAGTAAACGCGTCAAATAACGTTCCAATTCCTGCGCCTATGCTAAGTCCACTCAGGGCACCGGAACCGGCTCCTGAAAGAGCGTTTGACCAAGCAGCAGCAGACGCCATTTGGTCAGCGTCCTGACGGCTGATTCCGCGCATAGATTGCCCAGTAACAGTTGCTTGGTCAGCGTTATTGGCAACCATCATCCCGGTACCAATCGCGCTTGCCGCACCTCCGACAATTCCTGCGGCACCGCCAACTTTTCCAGCGACACTCATGAACTTGCCAAATTTTCCAGCAGGTTTACCGCCGCCTCCACCGCCTCCACCGCCTCCACCGCCTACGCCACCTACGCCCATGCCACCAAACAGGCTCCCCAGTCCACCAGCCAAAGCGGTCAAAGCGGTGGTAACCATGCTTTCAGCAGCTTGGAAAGCCGCAGCTCCAGCGGTGCTTCCTTGAATTGCTGCACTAAATGCTTTGGTGTATCCCGGAAGAGTGGATGCTGCTGCCCCCGCTGCATCACTCAAAGCTTTAATTATAGGCAAAGCATCTTTAGTTGCTTTAATGTAGTTTTGCTGAGCGTCATTCATTGCCTTGGTGTCGTAAGTAAGGCTTTGATATCCGGTAGACGCTGGGTTAAGACCGTTCTTTTTTGCAAACGCGTCCATTTGTTTCTGGTTAGTCAAGTCAAGGTTTACACCCTGAGCACGAGCGACCATGTACATATGCATCATGTTTTGCTGGTCTTCGCTAAGCCCAAGACCAGACAATGAAGCTCCGAGCTTACCTCGACGAAACGATTCATTAACTTGGTCTACTGTAGCCATAGATTGCCCAGCAGTTAATCGGTTTGCAATCTCACCAAATATTTGGCTCTGACTTTTTGCCTGACCGCTTCGAGGGTCTGAGGTGTAGATGCCAAGGTTACGAAGAAGGTCACTAGACGTTTTACCGCTAGTCAAGCCTTCAAGAGCTACGGCAGAACGCTCGTTGCTCATGTTCAGGTACTTAGCCGCGTTACTTACGGCAGAGACAGTCCCAAGATAGTTACTCTTGGATTGGGTCATGCCTCGGCTTTGAAGGTACTCCGCCACCCGAGCATCGCTACCCAGTGACGTAATCCCGCCTCGCATGGCACTAAAGGTGGCGGCTTGCATCCGACTGCTGCCGCCAGCCATTCCGCCGTAAATACCCGCGTTGTAGTAGTGCGTAGCTCGGTCAATTGTCTGCTGTACATCGGGCATTCCCTTGTACATGGCGTCAATTCCGGTAGGAATGGCGCTTGCAAGAACTCCAAATGTTCCAAGACCCAGTCGTTTGCCAATACTGGGCATGTTCATGCCCGGACCTGAACCGTCCCCTCTAGGCGCAATAGTGAAGTCAGCAAGACCATTGCGACCAGAATCCACGGCTCCTGAACCAGTAAAAGTGCCACCACTAGCACCCTTGGCAGATTTTGCAAATCCATCAAGAGCACCGGTAGCAGATTTAACCCCAGATTCAAAAGCCTTTAATTCTTGTAGGGTCTCATCGAGTTCATTGCCGTCACTCATTAGGCACCTACCTGTCCATAGCTATTGGCAACTTCTAGCCAGTTCTTTCGCTCTCGGTATGAGAGGTCGCGTATTTCAGACAGAGTCCACCCAGTGAATGCCCTAGTCAAGGCAATCCATTCGGTCAAGAGGACTCCGTAGTTAGAAAGATTAGAATTGAAACAAAGCGCCGAGATTAATCGGCACCACCACCTCAGACTCACAGTCGGGGCAAGTAACTGTGATGTCTTCGAACTTGGGACCGGGTGCGCGTTCTGCAATAGCTTCACTAATCGCTCTGCGGTCCTTGATGCCGATGTTCTGAGTCTGAACTTTGTTGTACACAGGGTTTCCGTCAATAGCGGTAACTGTGTTCTCAAGAAGAATCGAGGTTAGCTCTGGAATTGTCTTTTCCATAGCATTGTTCAATTCTCGCTGAACAACTCCTGTAGGAAGAATCACGGTGTACTCGTGATTGGCTCCTTCTACGGTGAATGCTCGTTCCTCAATTGGGTCAATCAAAGGTTTAACTTTGATGTCTGTGTTCAAATCCACAAGTACATCCTTGAGGTCTTCACAGCCACCGCAGTATGCCTTCATCTCGGAAGGGTTTCCGAACGTAGCCCGATAAATGCCCAACAACAATGCATCACGGTCTCCCGCAAACATCTCGTCAAGCATCTTTTCTGTAACAGGAACTCCTCCTACAGATACGACTCCACGACTAAGGATGATGTTGAACATCCGCCCCAGAGTCGTTGCCCGAGAAATTGCTTCCTCATCTTTGCCTGTAAGTTCACGTACTTCGGCGGTTTTGGCGACCTCCCCGTCAGGCGTGATATACCCAGCGGGGAGGTCAACCAAAGTATCCGAAGGAAGGATTACAGGTACTTCAGTTGATGTTTCGATTTCTTCTACGTCTGCCAGAGCTTTGGTAATAAGCTCGTTTGCCAAACCGGGGTTGGCACTGGCGTTAATCGTGTTGGATTCCATAGTTATACTCCTGTGTTAGTTATTTACCGAATGACCTGCGGGCGAAGAGTCTTCTTTGCCTTGGCAGTGGCAGCCTTGGTACCGGCTGTGGTAGAAGCGGCATCGAAGTTCGGTGCGCTTTCAGTCAGCGACGGTGCCCAGTTGACATCGAAGCCTTCGTGAACAATGTTCATCTGCTCAACGAACAGAGCATTGTCACCTGCGTTCAAGTCAGAGTACGCCACGGAGGTAACCCACGCATTGTAAATGTTGAACCGCATTGCAACGTGGTCGGCACTCGTTGTTTGTGTTGGGTCAGCAGGGTTAGCACCAGCAATAGGGTGGCTAAGAACCTGAATCTCAATGTCACAACGGAAGTCCGACAGAGTACCACTGCTTCCTGAAGACTGAACCGTGCGGAACAGGCGACGCATCCAATCCCAGTTCTGCGTGGTGCCAAGAGTGACTCCGCGCTGGAACTGAACCGGAGAGAACGTGGTCTGACCCGGAATCTGGTGAACAGTGGTGTTGTAGCCACCCTCACGGTACGGGATGCTGTCGGTGGTGACACCGAGACCCGTAACAGAGGTGAACCCAAGCGCGTTGCCCCCCATGCGGAAGTCAAGCACCGTAGGGTCAAACGGCTTGAACAAGACTAGGAACCGAAAGTTCCTAATCGGGTCGGTCGTAAGATTAGACCGGTTGTTGATAATGGTTGGCATTATCTGTTATCTCCTTCGGTTAGTTTGCAGTCTTTTGGCTGAGCGTGATGACTACGAATTCAGCCGGGTACTCAAGCGAGACACCGACCTCAATGTGTACCTCGCCATTGGCGATGGTTTCGAACGGGTTGTTCTCAGAGTCACACTTGACGTAGTAAGCCTCGTCCGGCGTCGTACCTGCAAGACCGCCGTTGTTGCTGTACGTGTTCAAGAACACCGAGATTGCCGTACGAATCTGCGACCAGAGACGCTCGTCGTTGTTTTCAAACAACGCAAAACGCGTAATCTCTTTAAGGCTTTGCTTCAAGTAGATGAGCGAACGACGCATCGAAACGTATCGGTTAGCCGTACCATCCTGCTTCAGGGTGCGAGCACCCATGACCACAACTCCCGCACCCGGAATATCGCGGATTGCGTTAATTGGAGAGGAAGCAGAGTTTAGCAAGTCAAGGTCGTTATCGCTGAGACGACGTTCCGTCGTAACAACTCCGCCAAGCTCGGCACGAAGACCAGCAGGAGACTTGAACGGACCAAAGTCTCGGTCAGTTGACAAGTAAAGACCAGCAACAGCACCAGCAGGACCGCATTTACGAATCGAACCAGCATTACGCCCCAACGGGTCAGCAATGTAGATGTTCGGGTAGTAAACAGCGGCGTAGCTGGAGTTCTGCAATCCTTCTGCATAAGCCAACGCGGTTCCTGAAGTAGAGCTAGTACCGACAGCTAAGTCCGGTGCAGTCTCCAAAACGGCAAATCCATTGTGAGCCTCTGCCCAAGCGGTAAGACCGTCGTGGACCGTGTTATACCCCGAGGCAATGCTTCGGAACAATTCCGGAGCAAAAATAACAAGGGGGGTCTCAATGGTATTGAGGTTTGCAAGCGACGAAACATAGTCAGCAGCAACCGGAGTCGTACCGTTAGCTCCTGTGGAAAGAACAAGAACCGTGGGGGTACTACTCGTGGGGTCTTGCGCCGTGGGGTGCAAAAGGTGCGTCGTGTCAGTAATGGCTACTGAAACATATTGTGACTGAAGGTTTACCGCAGTAACAATGTAGTCTCCAGAGTTCACATCATTGAACACAACGTTATTAAACTGCTCAACAAGGACGTCATCCGTAATATTTGAACTGGTAGTAGAACCAGAGATAGTTTCCTTGTAAACAAGCATGTTGTAATAGTTGTCACCTTGGTTTGACGACGTGAATACAACGCGGAGGTCATTGCCAGCAGTTCCGGGGTCAAGAGCAGTGATAGTTCCAAGGTTTACCGGAGTTTGCTGTGTGCTGGTGCTTGCCGGAATAGAAACCGTTGCTTTTACAGCGTTACTGTTTAGTACCCGCTGAACATAAAGTTGCGAGCCACCGCTCTTAAAGAACAGTCCAACGCCAAACGTAGCGGGGTAAGCGGCATTGTACCCACCAAATACTTGGGTAAATTGATACCACGAGTTCACGAGAACCGGGGTAACTGGACCCTGCGCGAATTGTCCGACAGCGCAACCGATAGCCTCGGTTCCACCAGCCGCAGTAATGGGCGCAGGAAGAAGGCGTTCTGATACATAAACGCCGGGACGACCGTAAGCCATCATTTCTCCTTAGGTTAGATTTTTATTCTGGGGGGAACAAATTATTGCGTAATAGTAAAGTTTGGAACTGGAGTAAAGTAGGGGTCGCTTGGACGCCCTCCCTGTTCCACAACCAAAGGTGGGGTATTGATTTTGACCGATAGAACTTCGTAAAGTTCTGTTAGTTTTCCTTGCACGACCTCCGAGGAGACCCGTACTGTTATTGCATTTACGTACAAGCGTTTTGCTTGTTCGGTGACGTCACGCTTTGTGACATCCATGACATCCAATCGGCGGATAGTTCCATCATCCGTTTCAAGGTAGCCAAATCTGAGGGGGAACTTAGTCGTGAGCAACTGAGCAACAATTGCTCGGTCATGACGGGGGTGACGAGCATAGCTAGTAATTTGATAATCAATGCTTACCGGGATAGGAAGATTGGTAATAAACCCAACTACAGATGGGGAAGACGGTGTGTGAGGAATGTACGAAGCAGACGTCAGTCCTCGGTGTTCCCGAGATGTATCCCGCTGAACATCAATCATGTCAATCGTGATGTATGGATAAGACTGGTTACGGATTTCTTGGTCCGGTTGTCCGTACCATACGCCCACAGTTCGTGTGGCAACTTCCCCGTTGGACTTTTGGTCTTCAACCGTCATGCCTTGAAGTTTTTCACGCAACGCTTTGTCCTCAGAAAGAAGGAATGTCATTTCTTTCCTCCCCGAAGTGCGCGACTAACAACTCGTCTGGATGCCTCGCGGTCATTGTTCAACTTGCGAATGACAGCAGTAGGTCGGTTATCCCCGTGCCCAAACTCATGCTTGAAAGCTTGCTCGGCGTAATCGGGGTGAACGTGTACGCCCATCTTCTGGTCTTTGTACTCGACGCGAATGTTGTTGACAACATCTTTGTCCCAGCCACTTGACAAAGCGCGGTTGCGCAACTCAGACGTCAGTTCCTGAGCAGTCTGGTGCTTAAGATTGTGGATAAACTTTGCGATACTCATTGGGTCACCTCAAGCGGAATGGGCGCATGCGACGTAGGCATGGCAAGTACTGATACAGCATTCATTCCGCAAAATCCCCTAAAGAGGCGCAAAACCGGCGAACCGGGTAGGCTCCGCACGGATACCTACACTTCTAGGATA
>Ga0214917_10000399_pt1 | contig 56871 bp, 47 predicted proteins | sample LL_1208_BB_MetaG_FD_177983 | JGI IMG/M metagenome (GOLD analysis project Ga0214917, IMG submission 177983) | Freshwater microbial communities from Lake Lanier, Atlanta, Georgia, United States - LL_1208_BB | ecosystem: Environmental > Aquatic > Freshwater > Lake | place: USA: Georgia | collected... | reverse complement strand
CAGCCGGCATGGAGAGAGCGGAGGGCAGGAAGCCCGTAGCGAACGTCCGGCGACGGGGCACGGGCAGCCCCGGCCGCTTGGTCTGACCGCAGCGAACGTCCGGCGACGGGGCACGGGCAGCCCCGGCCGCTTGGTCTGGCCGCAGCGAACGTCCGGCGGCGGAGCACGGACAGCCCCGGCCGCTTCGGCGCAGCGTCCAGCGAGACGGCGGCGCCGCGGCCGTGGAAGGCGTGGTTCGCCGCCGGGTAGACTGGTGACGCCGGCGGCCTACACTGCCAGCAGGAGCGTGTGCATGCGGCTGGTCACCTATTCCTGGCTGGCGGTCGTGGTCGCGGTCGGGTGTGCCGCGATCGGCTGGCTCGGACTGGCCGGCTGGATCGCCGTCGCCGTGCTGCTGGCCAGCATCGGGATGCACGTCGCCGGCAATGCCCTCGGCACGAGGCTGCGCGACGCAACAGATCGCGATCTGCGCCGGCGGCAGCCGTCAGCGGGCCACGTCACGCTGCCGCCCCCCTCCCCCACACACCTTGAACGACGGTCGAGCCTGGGACGGTTGGTGCCCGTCTCGGCGCTCATCGGCGCGGCCTGCGGCGGCACGGGCGGCGCCGTGTCGCTGCTGATGTTCGCCGCCTGTTCGCCGGCGGGTGCCGTGCTGGGGGGCGTGTCGTCGGCGGTGGTCGGCGGCCTGTTCGGGTTCCTGGGAGCGAGCTTCGTCGAGATTCTGCGGACGAGCCTGCGCGAGGCGCTCGCCGCCGAGCGGGCGGCGGCCGCGATGCAGCGCCGCGACTGACGCCGATAGAGCGACGCGCCGAGTCAGCCACGGGCGGCAGCCCGATCGGTTGGAACGCCGGTCGAAATCGTGGTACAAAGGGCCGGCTGCGGTCGGTCGTGCCGCGCCCATGCGCCGACCGCCCGTGACCTCGTCCACGCGTTCATCGCCAGCCCCCGGAGAAGCCGCCATGGCCAAGCCTCACCGCTCCCTCAAGAAAGCCAATCACGGCGCCCGCCCGGCCAACAGCAAGGCCAGAAAGATGAAGCGCAAGCACATCCGCACCTGATTCCCCGGGACGCAGCGCCGTGGCTCCGCGCGACTACATCATCCACCCGAGCGACTACGACCTGAACCGGGTCATCGCCGACATCCACGAGATCCGTCGCTGGAACCAGCAGCGGTTCGAGATGGAGCAACTGACGGCGATCGTCCACGAGGACGAGTCCCGTGGCCTGTGCGTCGGCTACAAGGACGTCACCCATGACGAGTTCTGGGTGCGCGGCCACTTCCCCTCGATGCCGCTGATGCCAGGCGTGCTGATGTGCGAGGCGGCCGCGCAGCTTTCCAGCTACTACACCCAGCGATACAACCTGCTCGATGCCAAGGTGATCGGCTTCGGTGGCATGGAGGAGGTGCGGTTTCGCGAGCCGGTGGTTCCGGGCGACCGGTTGGTGATCGCCGTGGAACGGGTGCGGGTGCGGCCGAGGGCGATGATCGTCTGCCGCTTCCAGGGGCTGGTGAAGGAGAGCATCGTGGTGGACGGCATCATCAAGGGGGTGCCGCTGCCCACCGATGCCCTCGCCGGCGCCGGCGGTGGCCCCGCGGCCTGACCCGCGTCCCGCACGCCGTGCCGACGATCCATCCATGCCCCGCCGCCCTCCTCGCAAACCGGATCCGTCGCTCGACCTGGCCGGGCATCTGCTCGAACTCGCGGCGTTGCCGACGCCGCTCGATCCGGTGACGCTCTTCCCCGACGCCCGGCCGGTCGAACTCGAGGTCGGCAGCGGCAAGGGGCTGTTCCTGTCCACGGCGTCAGCCGCCGCCCCCGACCGCAACTTCCTGGGCGTGGAGATCAGCGGCGGCTACGCCCGGCTCTGCGCCGGCAAGCTCGCCGCGCTGCGGTCCACCAACGCCCGCATCGTCCACGGCGACGCGACCCATCTCGTCCGTGGCATGCTCCCCGACGCCTGCCTGGCGGGAATGCACGTCTACTTTCCCGACCCCTGGTGGAAGGCCCGTCACCGCAAGCGCCGCGTCCTTTCCGACGCCTTCCTCGTACACGCCGGCCGGGTGCTCGGCCCGGGGTGCCTGCTGCACGTGTGGACCGACGTGGAGGAATACTTCCACGAGGCCATGGCGGCGGCCCGCGGCACCGGTCTCTTCGCGCCGCCGCGGGAGGAGACGGCGAAGCCCGCGGAGCACGACCTCGACTACCGCACCCACTTCGAGCGGCGGACGCGGCTGGCGGGCGCGCCGGTCTGGCGAGCCGCCCTGCCCCGCAACGACGCCGCCGCCGGATGCCGCAGGGTCGAACCCCCGCCGGGCTAGCAGCCCGCGGATACAGGCGACCGCCGCTGGATGCGGCGGCCGTCGACCCGGGAAACCCTCGGCGTTTCCTGCGGTCGACTTCGCGGACCGTCGTTGTCGGTCGCCACGCGACCGGAGGGGTCGTGGATGACTTTTTCCACAGACAGCGACCGCGGGTCGGAACGGCGGCGCGGCATCGATGCAGCCGGGGTCACCGCGTGGCCGCCTCGTAGGTTCGGGCGGCGCCGCGGCCGACGTCGCCGCCGCCCACCTGCGTGAGTGCGATCTCGTAGAGCCGCTCCCCGGCGGGCGTCGGATAGCGGCCCGTGAGGCAGGCCTGGCAGAGCTCGGCATCCTGGAAGCCGATGGACCGGGCGACGGACTCGACCGGGAGGTAGCGGAGCGAATCGGCCCCCAGCTTCGCGGCCATCGCCGCCTGCACCTCTTCGGTGAGCGGGCCGCCGCGGAGGAACGCCGGGGCGAACAGTTCGTCGATCGTCGACATGTCGATGCCGTAGAAGCAGGGCGCCACGATCGGCGGGCAGGCGACGCGGACGTGGATCTCACGGGCCAGCCCGAGCGACCGCATCCTGCCGAGCAGGACCTTCATCGTCGTGCTGCGCACGATCGAGTCCTCGACGAGGATCACCCGCTTGCCCTCGAGCACCTCACGAAGCGGCGTGTACTTGGTCTCGGCCTTCTGGCGGCGGCTGGAGGCACCGTCGATGAACGTGCGGCCCGTGTAGCGGTTGCGGATCAGTCCCTCCACCGACGGGATCGAGAGCCGGTAGGCCATCGCGTCGGCCGCGGCCTTGCTCGTGTCAGGCACCGGCACCACGACGGTGTCGGCGTCGATGGAGATCGTTTCGAGCCGCGCGAGCTCCTCGCCGAGCTGCTTCCGCGAGAGGTAGACGCTGCGTTCGTCCATCGTGCTCGCCACGTTGGCGAAGTAGATCCACTCGAAGAAGCAGTGCGCCCGCTTCGGGCTCTCGGCGAACCGCTCCACCCGCACGCCCGTCGCATCGACGACGAGGGCCGTGCCGGGCTCCAGCGATCGGATCGACGCCGCCGGGAAGCCGAGGTTCAGCAGGGCCACGCTCTCGCTGGCCGCGGCGACGAGCGGGCCCAGCACCGCGTACTCCATGGGGCGGATGCCGAGCGGGTCGCGGGCCACGATCATCCGGCCGCAGGCGTCGAGCATCGCGATGTTCCAGGCGCCGTCGAACCGTCGCGACACCTTCCCCAAGAGCTCGATGGGATCCGGGTCGGCCGTGCCCGAGAGCTCGTTGCCGATGGCATGCATGATCACTTCGGTGTCGTTGTCGCGGGCGAGATGGTTCTCGTCGTCGGCGAGGATCTCGGCCCGCAGCTGCGGATAGTTGGCGAGCTGCCCGTTGAACCCGAACGCGAACCACTTCCGCTTCTGGATGTGCGGCCGCTCCAGGGGCTGCGCGTAGCCGCGGTCCTCGGCGCCGCAGGTGGCGTACCGCACGTGGCCGATCGCCGCCCGCCCCGTGTGCTGCGACATCAGCGCCTCGTACTTGCCCCGGTGGCTCAGCCGGAACACCTCGCTCACGCTGCCCACGTCCTTGATGGTGGCGAGCAGCTGGCTGCGTTCGGGATTCCAGACGGTCATGCCCGCGGAGAGCTGGCCGCGGTTCTGGATGTCGAGCAGCATCCGCGGCACCAGTCGGGAGATCTCCTCCGGCCCCTGGGCGGGGCAGAGCGGACTCGGGTCGTGGCCGGGCAGGTGGTAGATGGCCGCCAGCCCGCACTCGTGATGCAGCTCGCTCACAGCAGACGCCCCCGGGGGTGTTCGACGGTGCCCGGAGGTCGGCCGGCCGGGGCTCGTTCCGCGACGCCGTGCCACTATACGGGCTGCCTGGAAGAGGCCTCAACCACCACCTCGCGGTGACGCGGAATCCGCGCACGACGGTGTTTCGGGGCGTCCGCCGGCGGTCGTGTGGCCCGCGTGCGCCCGGCGACGGTACCATGCCCGTTCCGGACACGTTGCACGCCACGGTTTTTCGACACGACTGCCGCCTCACCGCCGTCCCCGCCATGACCGACTCGCTCCGCTCCGACATCGCCGCCGCTGCCCGGCTGATCGTCGTCAAGGTGGGCACCCGCGTGCTCACCGGGCCGGACGGGCTGCTCGACGACGCGCGGATCGAGTCGCTGGGGCGACAGTTCGACGCGATCCTCGCGGAGGGCCGCCAGGTGGTGCTCGTCAGCTCCGGCGCCGTCGGCGCGGGAATGGGCCGCATGGGGCTCACGCGACGGCCCCAGGAGCTGGCCCACCTCCAGGCCGTGGCCGCGATCGGCCAAAGCTGCCTCATCGAGTCGTACGAGCGGTCCCTGCGGGCGCACGGCAGGCACGCGGCGCAGGTGCTGCTCGTGGCCGACGACCTCAAGGACCGGGCCCGCTACCTCAACATCCGCAACACGCTACGGGCCCTGCTCGACTACGAGGCGGTGCCGATCATCAACGAGAACGACACGGTGAGCGTCGAGGAGTTGCGGACCTCGTTCGGCGACAACGACCGGCTCGCGGCGCTGGTGGCGACGCTGCTGGGCGCGCCGCTGCTGGTGCTGCTCTCCGACGTCGAGGGGCTCTTCGACAGGCACCCCTCCGACCCGGGGGCGACGCGGCTGGAGACGGTGCCGCGGATCGACGGCTCGGTGGCGGCGCTGGCCCGTGACCGGGCCGGCGGGCTGTCGAAAGGGGGCATGGCGAGCAAGATCGCGGCCGCGGCGATCGTCACCGAGGCCGGCTGCGGCTGCATCATCGCGTCGGGCCGGGACGACAGGGTCCTCGAGCGGATCTGCGCCGGCGAGCCCGTCGGCACGCTCTTTCCGGGCCGCGAGACGACCATGCCGGCCTGGAAGCGGTGGCTGGGCTGGTCGGCCGACCCGCGCGGCACGGTGACCGTCGATGACGGGGCACACGAGGCGGTGCTGGCCCACGGCCGCAGCCTGCTGGCGGCGGGGGTCACCGCGATCGAGGGCGCGTTCCACACGGGGGACGTGATCTCGCTCGCCACGGCCGACGGCCGGGTGTTCGCCCGCGGCCTCGTGAACTATCCGGGCGACGAACTGCGGCGGATCGCCGGGCTCAAGACCGAGGGCATCGCCGCCGCGCTCGGCTACTGTCCGTACGAGGAGGTCGTGCACCGCGACAACCTGGCCGTGATCCGCCGCGACACCCCCGCCACCTGACGTCCGCAGGCCGCACGCCGGCCGCAGTGGGAGAGCGATGCTGCTGGAACTGCTGATCGTGCTGGCCCTGATCCTGGCCAACGGCTTCTTCTCCGGGGCGGAGATGGCGATCGTGGCCAGCCGTCGGGGCCGGCTCCGCCAGCTGGCCGAGGCGGGCGACGAGGCCGCGAAGACCGCGCTCGAGCTGGCCTCGAGCCCCGACCAGTTCCTGCCCACGGTGCAGGTGGGCATCACGCTGGTCGGCACGCTCGCCGCGGCCTACGGCGGCGACCGACTCGTGAGCGACTTCGCGGAGTGGATCCAGGCGCACGGTCCGGCGGCCCTGCGCGGCATCGCTCGTCCGGTCGCGCTCACGGTGTTCGTGATGCTCCTCTCGTTCGTCACGCTCCTGTTGGGCGAACTGGTGCCGAAGCGTCTGGCCCTGCGGCGGGCGGAGGCGTTCGCCCGGATGGCCGCCCCGTCGATGAAGCTCTTCGCCCGGATCGCCCGGCCGCTGGTCTGGGGAATGAGCGTGTCGACCACCGCCGTGCTCGCGCTCCTCGGGGCCCAACGTCAGGACGGGCCCACCGTGTCGGTCGACGACATCGAGCACCTGCTGGAGGCGGGCCGCGCCGAGGGGGTGCTCGAGCCGGTGGAGCAGGCGGTGGCAATCGAGGCGCTGCGGCTCGGCGAGCGGACCGTCCGCGACATCATGCGGCCACGGATCGACCTCGACGCGCTCGACATCGAGACGCCGTCGAACGAGGTGCTCGGCGCCATCGCGATGGCCGGCTACTCGCGGCTGCCGGTCTACGAGGGATCGCTCGACCACATCCTCGGCTACGTCTCCCTCAAGGACGTGCTGCGGCACAGCTGGATGGGCTGGCCGATCGAGCTGCGGAAGATCATGCACCGCGCCCTGTTCGTGCCGGAGACGATGCCTCTCGACCGTCTGCTCGAGCTGTTCCAGAAGGAGCGAAACCAGCTGGCCATCGTGCTCGACGAGTATGGCGGCACCGAGGGCCTCGTCACGCTGGAGGACGTGCTCGAGGAGCTCGTGGGGGAGATCCACGACGAGCACCGCCGGGAGGCGGCCGAATTCGTGCAGCGCGAGGACGGGTCGTGGCTGGTCGACGGCGGGGCCGGCGTCGAGGACCTGGCGGAGCGGTGCGGGATCAAGCTCGACCCGCTGCCACGCGACTATTCGACCGTGTCGGGACTCGTGCTCGCCGCCCTGGAGCGGATTCCGACCACGGGCGACACGCTCCGCTGGCACGGCCTCGTCGTGGAGGTGGTCGACATGGACGGCCGCCGGATCGACAAGCTGCTGGTGCGGCGGGACGGCCCCGAGACGGTGCGTCCCGAGGGCTGACGCTCGGGCCCTCCTTTTTTCCGGCCGTGGCCGGATCGCCGACATCCGGGACGGCACGAGCAAGACACACCTCTTCGCGGCCCCCTCGACGCCGAATCCCGGACGCGTCGCCGCGACGAAAGGCGTCCGCCGCGGAACAGCGTCCCGATCGATGCCCCCGCCCCCCGCGAATTCGTCAGCGCTGCTTCAGGATCGGGTCGAGCACGAACGGCTGCGGGAACGGCTCGTCGAGCTGTTCGAGCACCTTCCGGTAGCGGTCCACGATCTCGTTGACGTCGTCCTTCGTGATGTGGTCCGCACTGAGCACGGGGGAATTGTCGAACACCTCCCGCCAGGCCGCGAACGACTCCTCATAGGCCTGCTTCGCCGGCTGCAGCCGGGCAGCCTGGAATTCCCGATCGGCCCGCCACGCCGCCTCGCGGGCCTTGAGCGCGGGCTCAGTCACCTCGGCCTCGCAGGTCGCCCGCCAGACGTTGAAGTTCACGATGTCGCGGTAGCGTTCGATGATATCCGCCGTCTCCTTGGCCTCCGTGTACTGCCGCAGCAGTTCCTTGGCACGGCCGCGGAGCTCCGCCGGCGCCTCGCGGACCACCTGTGCCCAATCGACCGTCAACGCCGCGGTCACGGGGGCGGCGACGCGGTGCTGGGCGTCGGTCCGCTCCAGCGGGGGCGTGTCGATCGCCTCCCGCTGCTCGTCGGTCAACGCCGCCCGCTTCGCCTCCTCGAGAGCCTTGTACCTGCCGGGGAGCAGCTGCTCGAGCTCGCCCGCCAACCGCTCGGCCCGGGCCAGCTCCGGCTCGCGCATCCAGAGCTGGATCGGCACGTCCCACGTGGTCGGAATCTCACGCTTCGAGAATCTGGCCATCTCCTCGCCCGCCAGCTTCCAGGCGTCACGGGCGGTCGCACCGAACGTCCCATCCTCCTCCAGCGCGCGGGCGTAGTTGATCGCCGTCATCATCGGCTCGCTGTGAAAGATCAGTGCCGTGGTCTTCAGCGGCGCGCCCGAATCGGCGATCTGCTGACCGGCGCGGTACTTCTCGCGGGCGACGAGCCAATTGTCGCGTTCCGGCAGCGTGCGGCCGGGCCGGTCGCGCTCATGGAACTCTTCGTCGGCCTTGAAGAGCCGGCGGTACTGCTTCTTCTCGTCGGCCCGGCCGACCTTCTGGCCGATGAACCAGCCCATACGGCCGAGGAGGCGGGGCTCTCGCAGGTTGTAGGCGATGCCCTGCCGCAGGAACTCGATCCCCTTCATCACCCACGCGTAGCGGTCGTGGTAGTCGTCGAACTCCACCGAGATGTTGTAAGAGAGGTTGTGGGCCTGGAAGTCCCAGACGGAGTAGAAGTTCGGCTGCAGCTTCGTCATCTGCTCGAGCACCGCCGACAGGTTCGTCCAGTCCTCCACCTTCTTGTAGTGATTGGCCCGGTCCCACAGGAGCGTGACGGCCACGTTCTTGAGACCGAGCGTCGCCAGCCGCATCGTCTCGCTCGAGGGATCGATCTCGCCCAGGTTGGCCTGCGACAGTCCGTTCTGCTCGCGGAGCCGCGCGAGGATGCCCCCCTTGCTGGCGGAATCGGCCGGCTGGCTCAGTGCCGAGAGCGGCACGAGCAGCACGGCGATGCCGACGAGCGCCAGGAGCGTTGCCGGCCGCAGGCCGAGCCACGACGACTGGGGCCGGCGGCCCCCGCCGGCGGACGGCTGCGGCCCGCCGGGGCGGGACGGACCACGATCGGACTGCCGATGATCGAGCGGATCGGGCGACTGGGTCATGATGCCACCTCGCGGGCCCGGAGACAGAACGCGCCGACGATGAAGAACGCCAGCAGGTAGCCGAGCGTCTCCATGCCATGCTCGGCGACCAGATCGAACGGGATGTCGAAGCCGCCAGCCACGAATTCGCTCGTGCCCACCGAGGCGAGCGACGGGAAGAGGCCGGCGAGCAGCCGCATGGGGGCCAGCAGGAACGTGTCGACCGTCTTCATGAGCTGCACGGCCGGCGTCGGCTCCAGCGGCAGCGTGATCGCCGTCTGCGTGACGAGCCGCACGAGCGACTCGATCGGGCCGCCGCCCGGGGCGATCGTCGCGTCGCCGGTGATCTGGCTCTCGAACAGCCGCAGGATGAAGTCGCGGAACTGGCCGATGAGCACCACCGACAGGGCGGCGAACAGCGCCAGCGGTCCGCTGAGGAACGTGCTGAACATCACCCCCATCGCCGTGACGAGGAGCATCGAGAACAGGATGCCGAGGCAGCTCTTCGCGTAGTTGAGGCCGAACGAGCCGTCGCCCGCCCGGAGGAAGAAGTCGGCCTGGGCAACGCCGAAATACTGCGCCGGCTCGAGGCACTGCAGGATCACCTCCACGCGGCCGTCGGCGACGATGTCGCCGAAGAGGTCGACCTGCTTCGTGCCGCCGTCGGTGGAGGTCGTCCCCAGTTTCCGCGGAATGCGGAGCGAGTCGATCGTGAACTCCTTGGCCGTGAAGTAGAACGGGTCGCTCTGCAGGCCGCTGACGGGGTTGCGGACCCGCAGGCTGCCCTTGATCCCCTTCTCGATGACGCCCTTGTAGGTGCGGAACACGCGCACGGTCATCTCGAGCGGCAGGCCGTCGGGATACTCCCGCTCGCTGACGCCCTCGAACTTCCAGATCGCCGCGCCGAGCGACCCGCCCTCGATGTACTGGCGGTAGGTCCACTCCGAGCCCACGCTGATGCCCTTCGTGCTCGGGCGTCCCTCGCGGTCGAGAAACCGCAGCGTGCCGCGGAGCGGCCGGCGAGCCTCGAGCATGCCCTCGGGCGGCCCCACCTCGTAGCGGCCGTTCACGGAGACGATCCTGTGACGGTGCCCCTGCAGCGTGTCGGTCCAGCCGCTGCCCGCGGCGTCGAGGTCGAACCGGTGGCGGTGGCCGCGGTCGAACGTCGTCCGCCCCTCGAAGCCGGTGACCGTGCCGCCGACGTCCTTGATCTCCACGACGTCCTCGGCGAGGGCGACGTGGGTGTGGTTGACGCTGCGGACGACGAACGCCCAGCCGATCAACCCCATGATCGCCAGCAGTCCCGCGCCGACGAGCGAGAAGCCGAGGATGCGTCCGAGCACGATCTCGCCGGTGCGCACGGGCTTGGTCGTGACCGTCTGGATCGCCTTCGCCTTGATGTCGGCCGGCAGGCTGAACACCGAGAGGACGAGGGTCACCAGGCAGACGAGCAGGTTGGTCGCACCGAGGATGAAGCCGAGGTACAGCCGTCCGGGATCGACGCTCTTGGGGTCGAGGAACCAGCCGGCGAAGAGCACGATCAGCAGGAACAGGGCGAGGGCGACGAGCACGTTGCGCCGCACAGACTCCTGGATGGCCAGCCTGGCCAACGCCCAGATCCGTCGCGGCGACATGCCGCCCAGGTCGGCGAGCCCGGTGAGCACGCCGCGGTAGACCCGGTCGCCGGCGGCCAGCGGGCCGTAGGCGATCGACTGCACGAGCCACGCCCCCGCCGCGGCGACCACCGCGACGAGGCTCGCCGCGAACAGGTACCACAGGAGCGCGGGGCCGATCCACGCCGCGAACTTCGGGATTTCCTCTTCCAGCACCATGGTTGCGGCTCAGCCCTTCTGCGCGGTGTCGGAGGACTGCCGGGCCCGGCGGCCCGGCCTGGCCTGCGTGTCGCGGACGACGTCGAGGAAGAGATCCTCGAGCGTGGTCCGCGGGTTGCCGATCTCGACGTCGGCGCGGCCGTGCCGCTGGAGCACCGCGCGGATCTCCTCGCGGGCCTCCGGAGAGAGCCCCTGGGCGCGGATCTGGGTCACGTCGGTGACCCGCAGCAGGTCTTCCACGCGGCCGAGTTCCTTCAGCTCACCCTGGTGGAGCACGGCGATGCGGTCGCAGACGTCCTCGACGTCCGCCAGCAGGTGGGAACAGAGGATCACCGTCTTGCCCCGCTGCTTGAGATCGATGATCAGATCCTTCATCTCGCGGGTGCCGATGGGATCGAGGCCGCTGGTCGGCTCGTCGAGCAGCACGAGTTCCGGGTCGTTGATGAGCGCCTGGGCGACGCCGATGCGGCGGGTCATGCCCTTCGAATATTCCCGCAACTGCCTCCGCTTGTCGCGATCCAGCCCCACCATCCTGATGAGTTCGTCGGCGCGACGCTTCCGCTCCTCGGGACTCATGTCGAAGAGCCGCCCGTAGAAATCGAGCGTCTCCTCGGCGTCGAGGAACTTGTAGAGGTACGACTCTTCGGGGAGGTAGCCGATCCGCGAGTTCTTCGCCACGTCGGTGGCGTCGCGGCCGAACACGAGCGCCTCGCCGGAGGTCGGGAAGACGAGCCCCAGGAGCAGTTTCATCGTCGTCGTCTTACCCGAGCCATTCGGCCCGAGCAGGCCGAAGATCTCGCCCCGGCGGATCTCGAGGTCGAGCGGCTTGAGGGCCACCTTCTTGCTGCGTCCCCAGAAGTCACGGTAGGTCTTCGAAAGGTTGCGGGTCTCGACGATGACCTCTCCGATGTCGGGGCGACGCTCGGTCGCTCCGACGGCTGCGGTGCCTGCGTGCATGAATGCAGATGACTCCTGGATCATCGCCGGGAGGGAGCGCCGGCGGATCGAATGAATGTGGAACGATTCTGAATACGAAAACGGGAGCGAAATGATCGCCGGGGCCGCTCGACCCGCATCACTGGCGGCCGGCACGGCGGTCGCCGGGAGTCTGATCGCGATCCGCGACGATGGAGAACGTGTGTGGGTCCCGCACCGCCCAGACCTTTCTTTTCTACAGCCGTTTCGCGAAGAGTGTAGGGGGCGGCGTGGGGGGCGTTCAAAATCGTGATCGCGCGGGGCGTTCGTGGCAGACGGGCCTTTTTTTCCTGCCGCATGCCCGCGCGTGCGATTCGGCTGCGATCAGGTGGCACCGGAGCCATCGCAGCTGGGGTGTCCGGCGGGCGATGCCCCCGGACGGGCTCAGCCCGCGGGGACGTACGGCCCAGGGACAGGCACCCGGTCAACCGCCCCGCACGAGACCGCACTGCTCCACGAACGGGCCGGTCGGCAGGGCCCTCGAGTGCTGGTTCTCACCTTTGGACATGTTTTCCGGGCAACTCTGGCCACGACCGGCTCCGTGGAACCTCCCGGTTGACAGCCGCACCCATCCCGCTACACTAGGCCGACGAAGATGAGAATGAGTCTCATTTTCGCACTGACGAGGGCGAAAGCAATCTGCTGGAGCTCCACGCCGGGTGCTTTTCTCCCTGTGATGCACGAGGTGACTCACGTGCGTACGAGACGCTCCACATCGGTCGCTCTGCCGTCGCGGTCGGCCTCCCGGCCCGGCTTCACGCTGGTCGAACTGCTCGTCGTCATCGCCGTCATCGGCGTGCTCGTGAGCCTTCTGCTCCCCGCCGTGCAGGCGGCCCGTGAGTCGGCCCGTCGGTCTTCATGCCAGAACAACCTGCGACAGCTCGGTGTGGCGATCCACAATTTCGAGAATGCGACGAAGACCTTTCCGCCGGCGTCCTGGGCGGTCTCCACCGCGGGCGATCCCTGGTCCGGCCAGGCCCGCATCCTCCCCTACATGGAGGGCGACACGCTCTTCCAGAAGATCGACTTCTCGCAGAACTACAGCGCGACGGTGAACAAGGGGCTCTTCCCGCCCTACGGCGTGGCGGCGGTCAGGGTCGACGTCCTGGTCTGTCCGAGCGACGTCAACGGCCGGTCGCGGCTCGACGCCAGCGGCATCCCGCAGCACTTTCCCACCACCTATGGCCTGTGCACCGGCGTTTTCAAGGTCTACGACCCCGTGACGAAGACCGACGGCGGAGCGGCCTTCGCGCCGTTCGTGCCGCTCCGGCCGCGTGCCTTCACCGACGGCCTCAGCAAGACCCTGGCCATGGCCGAGATCAAGGCGTTCACCCCGCGGTCCCAGGACATCGTCGGACTCACGGACCCGCCCCCCGCCACGCCGGCAGCGGCCGCCGGCCTCGCCGACCCGGCGACCTTTCGGGACACCGGCCACACCGAATGGGTGTGTGGCCGCACGCTGCAGACCGGATTCACCGCGGCCTTCCCGCCGAACACCGTCGTACCCTACCTGCATACCGACGGCAGGACGTACGACGTCGACATCTGCGGCAGCCGCGAGGGCTTGAGCGCCACCGCCGCGACGTATGCGGCAGTGACGTCCCGCAGCCACCATGCCGGCGTCGTTGCGGCGATGCTCATGGACGGCAGCGTGCGGGCGGTGTCGTCCGGCATCGACGGCGGCCTCTGGAGGGCGCTCTCCACGCGGGCCGGCGGCGAGTCGATCGCCGGCGAGTATTGACCGGCCTCCCGGCGTGCACCCGGGGCCACGCGGACCGGGCTTGAGCAGCCCGTGGATGAAGTCTACCGCCCCTGGCTGGATGCGGCGGCAGTCGACCCGGGAAACCCTCGGCGTTTCCTGCGGTCGACTTCGTGGACCATCTTTGTCGGTCGCCAGGCGACCGGAGGGGGCATGGATGACTTTTTCCACAGACAGTGAGCGGCCGTCGCCCGGGGCAGGGCTCCCGACAGGGTTGCCCCGCCGGGCGGCCAGGGGCATGATGCCTTCCCCGGCCCGGGTGTGTGGCGTGCGTTCCGGGCGCCGGTCTGCGCGAACGCCGACCCGGGCGAGCACTGCCCCGTCGCGGCGAACGCCTATGGCTCCGCACTCCCGACGCAACTTCCTGGGGGTCGCGGCCCTGGCCCCGCTGGCGACCGCCTCGCCGAGCCACGCGATCGAGCCGATCCGGCGGAAGGGCGGGCCGCACGTGCGTCCGGCGCTCAACGCCTACTCGTTCCTCGAACAGCTCACCGAGAACCGCGCAGACCCGTCGAGGGGAATCGACCTGTTCGGCGTCTGCGATTTCTGCGCGGAGCACGACATCGAGGCGGTCGACCTCACCGGCTACTTCTTTCCCGGCTACCCCCTGCCGCCGGACGACGAGTACGTCAGCCGCATGAAGCGGCACGTCCACGGCCTGGGCCTCGTCATCAGCGGCACCGGGGTGAAGAACGACTTCGCCACCGCCGACGAGGGGGTGCGGGCCGAAGGGGTGCGGCTGACGAAGGAGTGGATCGAGGTGGCGGCACGGCTCGGCGCGCCGGTCATCCGCGTGTTCGCGGGACCGACGACTGGCCGGGCCCGGGACTGGCGGACCGCCGCGAACGGAGCCGCGCGTGCGGACGTGGAGCGGTGGATGGCCGACGACCTGCGGACGTGCGCCGAGCACGGCCGCCGGCACGGCGTGCTCGTCGCCGTGCAGAACCACGGCGACTTCCTTTCCAGCGGCCCGGAGCACCTTGGCCTGCTGCAACGCGTCGACCATGAGTGGTGCGGGGCCCTCGTCGACACCGGGAAATACCTCACCGCCGATCCCTACGCCGACATCGCGATGATGGTGCCGCACGCAGTGAACTGGCAGATCAAGGAGACGCTGGGCAGCAGCGTGAAGACACCGCCGACCGACTACGCGCGGCTCGTGCGGATCATCCACGACGGCGGCTACCGGGGCTTCATCCCGATCGAGACGCTCTCCATGGGCCGCACGGGCTACGATCCGGCGGCCGAGATCGTGCAGGTGCTGGCGGCACTGCGGGACGCGATCGCCGCCATCGGCTGAAACGGATGCCCCGTCGGCCTCGCGCGACCGCGGGGCGACAGACGTGGCACCCTCAGGAAACGAACCACCACCGGGATCGGGATCCAGGCCGGCGCCGATCGCTCCGAGGATCGACCGCGCCGCGTCTTCCGAAGACTCCCTAACGCGACCCTTCGCCCGGCGACGGCGCCGCGGCGGCCGCCGGCGAGCGGCGGGCGGCGATGTCGGCCGCCACCGCCACGACGCGGTGCGCCGACCTGAGTTCCGCCGCGGTGAAGAAGGGCTCGTCGGGGACGCCGCCGACGTGGTCGATCATCTCGGTCGACAGCCGCTCCCAGGAGAGTCCGTTGGTGATGTTCCAGGCGGCCGCCTGCGCGACCTTCTGCGGCAGTTCACCGCTGCCGAGGCTCTCGAGCACGACCGCGAGCTTCGGGTCGTCGGAAAAAGATTCGGTTTTGATCATCTTGTACGTCCGATTGGGCGACGGCTCCGGCTTGCCGTGCTCGAGACACACGGTGGGCACGCGGAAGGTCCGCGACCGCTCCGGCGGGATGGAGAAGGCTCCGCCGCCACCCATGCCACCCATGCCCATGCCACCCATGCCACCCATGCCACCCCGCATGCCGCCTCCCATGCCGCCCAGGGCACCGCCACCGGTGGCCTGCGCTCCGCCGCCGCCCGCACCGCCGCCCGCCCCCATCTGCGCGAGCACGGGCACGCCGACGAAGCTGGCTGGCATCCGCAGGGTGAGGGGTCGATTCGTGCGGTTCACCACGATCACCTGCGCGGACCGCGCGTCGTTGGGAACGTATCGCAGCGTCACCAGGTTCGCAGCCTCCGCGTCGAAGACGTCGGCCACGGATGACGCGGACGCCGCTGTCGGCTCGGCAGCCTGTGCGGCCGCACACGCCGCCAACGCGCAGGCCGACAACGAGAGGATGCAGCGGATGAACCGGAACTGAACGCGAGCCATGGGACTGCCTCACCGAGCCGGAAGAAGGGGAACGCCGGGACACGCCGCCGGCCGCCGCCCGCTGGGCGAGCGACCTCAGCAAGAGTATGCATTGCGGTTTCCGGCTGGGGAAATCGGCCCCGCCGCCCAGACCGCACCGTGGTGCGGTCGTCACGGTCGCACCGTGGTGCGGTCGTAACGGTTGCACCGCCGCCGTCCCCCTGGCCGGCCACGGGCGGCGTCCCTGAAAACAGGGTTTCCCGGGCGATTTCCCGTGGATCACCGCTTGGAGAACTGGGTTCCCCGACGGGCTCCGCGGAGCCCGTACTTCTTGCGTTCCTTCATGCGACCGTCGCGGGTCAGCAGGCCGTTGTGCCGCAGCGGTTCGGCCAGTTCGGCGTCGAACGTCTTCAGCGCCCGGGCGATGCCCAAACGGCAGGCCCCGGCCTGGCCAGTCGGGCCGCCGCCATCGACGCGGATGTCGATGTTCACCGCCGACTGGCGGCCCACCTGCTCGAGCGCGCCGACGACGAGAACGCGGTCTTTGATCGCGGGAAAATAGGCGTCGATGGCACGACCGTTGACGGTGATCGTACCGGAGCCGGGCCGCAGGCGGACGCGGGCGACCGCCGTCTTCCGCCGTCCCGTCGCGATCACGTCAGTTCCCGACCGGCTCTTCCCGCTCGTCTCGGCTGCCATCATGTTCCTCGTTGCAAAGCCTGCTGTTTCCCGCCGCGATCGTCACCGCCCGACACCCCCCGGCACGCTCCTCAGCCGACACCCAACTCCCGCGGCTCGGGTTCCTGCGCCTGATGAGGATGCTCCGCTCCGGCGTACACCTTCAGTTTGTCGAGCATCACCCGACCCAACCGCGATTTCGGCAGCATCCTGCGGACGGCCTCCTCGACGATCAGTTCGGGCTTGCGGTCCCGGCGGTGCTCGGCGGTCTCGGTCTTGAGCCCCTGGTATCCCGTGTACCAGCGGTAGATCTTCTGCTGCCACTTCTTGCCCGTGAACCGCACCTTGTCGGCGTTGATCACCACGACGTAGTCGCCGGTGTCGACGTGGGGCGTGTAGGTGGGGCGGTGCTTGCCCATCAGCACCATGGCGATGTCGCTGGCGAGCCTCCCCACGACCCTGTCGCTGGCGTCGACCAGCCACCAGCGCTGCTCGACCTCGCCGGTCTTGGCCATGAACGTCTTCATGCGTGTTCCGTGTGTTTGAGAACCGTGTTTTTGAGGTTTGTGAAGTTTTTGAACGGCGAGCACTCGCAGCCCGATGGCTCTTCCGTCGCGGATCGTGCCTCGCCGGGGCCGACACGCGTCCCCGTAACGGTCCGCGGCAGGCCTCCTGCGTCCGTGCGCGGCGGCACGGACAGGAGCCTCGACCGACGGAAAACGCCGTCGATACCAGCCCATGGGCGAGTCCCGGATCGTATCAGTGAGCCGACGGCCTCGCAAGCGTCCCCCCTCCGGCCGCGAAACAGCCCTTGGCCAACGGGGGCGATCGTTCGGGCGACAGTTGCCGTTCTTCCCGGCGGGAATCACACTGTCGGCACGAGCGGCGGCCGTTCGCCGCGGTGCCGGTCTGGCCGCGGCGCCGTTCGCCGCGGCGCCGGTCTTGCCACGGCGACGGTCTTTCAGTTCCCCGCCCTCCGTTCCCCGCGCGAACCCCCCGCGCGCCCATGGAAAACCGACGCCCATCATGAAGGTCGCCGTTCTCAAGGAGATGTTCCCGGGCGAGCGCCGCGTGGCGCTCGTGCCCGCGGCCGTCGCACCGCTGGTGAAGTCCGGGCTGGACGTGGTGGTGGAGAGCGGGGCCGGCCTGGCGGCCGGCAGCCCCGACGATGCCTACCGTGCGGCCGGCGCGGGAATCGTCTCCCGCGACGAGGCCTTCGCCGCCGACTGCCTGCTCGCCGTCCGGGCCTGCGGCGCCGCCGGCGGCTGCTGGCCGGCCGACCGCGACCGGCTGCGGCGCGGCGTCATCCTCATCGGGATGTGCGACCCGCTCTCGTCGGCGGAGGCCTGCCGCGAGGCGGCCGACCGCGGCGCGACGGTCTTCGCCCTGGAACTGGTGCCGCGGATCACGCGGGCCCAGAGCATGGACGTGCTCTCCAGCCAGGCCAACATCGCGGGCTACCGCGCCGTGCTCCTGGCCGCCAACACGCTGCCCCGCATCCTGCCGATGATGACCACGGCCGCCGGCACGGTCACGCCCGCCAAGGTGCTCGTGCTCGGCGCCGGCGTCGCCGGCCTGCAGGCGATCGCCACGGCCAAGCGGCTCGGCGGCCAGGTGAGCGGCTACGATGTCCGCCCGGCGGTCAAGGAGCAGGTGCAGAGCCTCGGCGCCAGGTTCGTCGAGCTGCCGATCGAGACCGGCGCCGCCGAGGCCGCGGGCGGCTACGCCAAGGCGATGGGCGAGGAGTTCTACGCCCGCCAGCGGGAACTGCTCGGCAAGGTCGTCGCGGAAAGCGACGTCGTCGTCTGCACGGCGCTCATCCCGGGACAGAAGGCGCCGGTGCTCGTCACGCGGGAGATGGTGTCGCGGATGAAGCCGGGCAGCGTGATCATCGACATGGCGGCGGAGCGCGGCGGCAATTGCGAGGGGTCGCAGCCCGACGAGACGGTCGTGATCGACGGCGTGACGATCCTCGGCCCCACGAACCTGCCCGCCGAGGCGCCGATCCACACGAGCCAGCTCTACGCGAAGAACGTCGCCACGTTCCTCTCCCACCTCGTGACGTGCGGCCTGCCCGACGTGTCGCTCGACGACGAGATCTGCCGGGACACCCTCGTGGCCCGGGGCGGCGAGCTCGTGCATCCGAAGGTCCGCGAGCGGGCCGGCCTCCCGCCGCAGCCCGGCCCCGGCCAGTGACGCATCCCGACAGGAACCCCGCCATGCCCCCGCTGTTCCAGCCGCTGCTGCCGCTCTTCGCCTCCGCCGCCGACGCGGCGGTCGGGGAGGATCCCGCCTCCCGGTTCATCCGCCTGCTCACCGTCTTCCTGCTGGCGATGTGGGTGGGTTTCGAGGTGATCACGAAGGTGCCGCAGCGGCTGCACACGCCGCTGACCAGCGGCTCCAACGCGATCTCCGGCATCACGGCGGTGGGCGCGATCGTGGTGGCCGCGGCGATGGCCACGCGGTTCGGCACGCTGCTCGGCTTCCTGGCGTTGATCATGGCCATGATCAACGTGGTGGGCGGCTTCGTCGTCACGCACCGCATGCTCGAGATGTTCAACCCGAAGAAGAAGTGAAGCAGCGACCATGTCGAGCCAAGCCTGGATCAATCTCGCCTACCTCGTCGCCTCGATGCTGTTCATCGTGGCGTTCAAGCTGATGACGGGCCCGCGGACCGCCGTGAAGGGCAATTTCATCGGCGCCGCGGGCATGGCGATCGCACTGTTCGCCGCCTGCGGCGAGCCGCCGGTGGCCGAGCGGCTGGCGAGCGCGGGCCCCGGAGGCCTGGCCGCCACCGCCATCGCGGCCGTGATCGGCTCCGTCATCGGCGGCCTCATGGCCGTCCGTTATCCGATGACCGGGATGCCGCAGATGGTCGCGCTCCTGAACGGCTTCGGCGGCGCCGCCTCCATGCTCGTCGCCGGAGCGGAGCTGTGGAACATGGGGGCGGCGGCCCACGATCCCGCCGGCCCGGCCGCGGCCAGCCTCGCCCCCTGGACGCAGTTCGCCATCGCCACGGCGCTCACCGGCCTGATCGGCGCGGTGACGTTCTGGGGCAGCCTCACCGCCTTCGCCAAGCTCGAGGAGATCCCGCAATTCAAGCACGCGTGGACCGACCCCAACCGGCATTGGATCAACCTCGGGCTCGCGGTCGCCACGCTGGCGCTCGTCTGCGGCGTCTGCGCGGCGCCGCAGTGGACGATCCTCTTCTGGCTCCTGGTGATCGTCGGCAGCGTGCTCGGCTGCACGCTCACCATGCCGATCGGCGGGGCCGACATGCCCGTCGTGATCTGCCTGCTCAACAGTTACTCGGGCCTGGCCGCCGCCGCCGCCGGCTTCGTCATCGACAACACGGTGCTCGTGATCGCCGGCTCGCTCGTCGGGGCCTCGGGCCTCATCCTGACGGCGATCATGTGCCAGGCGATGAACCGCTCGCTCGTCGGCGTGCTCTTCGGCGGCCTCGGCACGACGGTGGCCGCCAACGCCGACGACGTCTACGCCGGCAAGGTGAAGAGCGGCTCGGCCGAGGAGATCGCGATGCTGCTCGAGGGGGCGGGCCGGGTGGTGATCGTGCCGGGCTACGGCCTGGCGGTCGCCCAGGCGCAGCACGCCGTCCGCGAACTCGCCAGCGCCCTCGAGAAGCGGGGCACGACGGTCGAGTACGCGATCCACCCGGTGGCGGGCCGCATGCCGGGCCACATGAACGTGCTCCTGGCGGAAGCCGACATCCCCTACGAGAAACTCCGGGAGATGGACGACATCAACCCGACATTCCCGGAGACCGACGTGGCGATCGTGATCGGCGCCAACGACGTGGTGAACCCGGCGGCACGGACCGACCCCAAGAGCCCGATCGCCGGCATGCCGATCCTCGACGTCGACAAGGCGCGGACGGTGGTCGTCGTGAAGCGATCGCTCTCGCCGGGCTTCGCCGGCATCCCGAACCCGCTCTTCGCCGCCGACAACACGCTGATGTACTTCGCCGACGGGAAGAAGGCGATCCTGGACCTCACAGCGGCGCTTCAGCAAGGCTGAACCGCCGCTGTCGTCGCGACGCCGGCCATCCCTGGCCCGGCTTACGCTCGCCCGGCGGTGACGAAGCCAAGGTTCGACACGCCGGGCATGCCGCCATCCTGGCGGCGACCTCACAGCGGCGCTTCAGCAGGGCTGAAGCACCGCTGTCGTCGCGACGCCGGCCATCCCTGGCCCGGCTTACGCTCGCCCGGCGGTGACGAAGCCAAGGTTCGACACGCCGGGCATGCCGCCATCCTGGCGGCGACCTCACAGCGGCGCTTCAGCAGGGCTGAAGCACCGCTGTCGTCGCGACGCCGGCCATCCCTGGCCCGGCTTACGCTCGTCCGGGCGAAGTGGTCCGGGGCTGCCCGGGCCCGTCACGCGGACCGCAGCACGTCCGCCCACAAGGCGTCCGACACGAACAGCCCCTCGCGGGTGAGCCGCACGCGACGGCCGTCGTCGGTCGCGAGACCGGCCGCGACCCAGCGGCGGATCGCCGGCCCGGCGAGTGCGTCGAGTGCCAACCCGCTCGCCGCCAGGAACGCGTCGCGGTCGACACCGTCTCGCCGCCGCAGGCCGACGACGAGCCGTTCGCGGGCGGCCTCCTCGTCGGTCATCGCGTCGACGTCGCCGCCACCGTCCTCGCCGGCGAGCACGCGGCTCATCCAGGCGAGCGTGCCGCGGTGGTTCGTGATCCGGGTGCGGCCGTCGAACCGGGCCGCGCCCGGGCCGAACGCCTCCCACGGCCGGCAGTCCCAGTAGGCCTCGTTGTGCCGGCAGCGGCAGCCCGGCCGCGCGAAGTTCGAGACCTCGTAGTGCTCGAAGCCCGCCGCCTCGAGCCGGTCGATCGTCGCCTCCATCATCGCCCGCTCGAGCGACTCCTCCGCCGCCCGCAGTTCGCCCCGCTGCAGCAGCGCGCCGAACCGCGTTCCCTTCTCCCACGTCAGGCAGTAGACCGACACGTGCGGGACGCCGAGCGCGACAGCCGCGGCGAGATCGGCCTCGACGGCGGCGAGCGACTGACCCGGCGCGGCCGTCATCAGGTCGACGTTCACCGCGAGGCCGGCGGCCTGCAGGAGGCCGACCGCCCGGCGCACGTCGTCGGGGGAGTGGTCGCGGTCGAGCGCCACAAGCGTGGCCGCGTCGAGCGACTGGGCGCCGAGGCTCACCCGCGTCACCCCGCACGCGACGGCCATCGCGACCAGTGGCCCGTCGACGTCGTTCGGGTTGGCCTCCAGCGTGATCTCGGCGCCCGCCGCGGGCCGCATGTGGGTGCGCAGCAGCGCGAAGAGCCGCCGCAGCCCGTCGGGGCCGAGGTGCGAGGGCGTGCCGCCGCCGAGGTAGAGCGTGTGCGGCTCGAGAGGCTCGCGGACCCGCCCGAGCTCCCGCTCCAGGGCCGCGAAGTAGCGGTCGACGAGGTCGTCGCGGCCGGCCACGAGGGTGAAGTCGCAATAGCCGCAGCGGTGCCGGCAGAAGGGCACGTGCACGTAGACGGATCGGGGCGCGTTCACAGCCAGATCTGCAGCCTGCCGTCGAGCATGTCGGGCAGCTTCTTGGCGAGGATCCGCCGGATCCGGTCGTCGGTGTAGCGGGTGGAGAAGTGCGTGGCGACGATCAACTCGTTGCGGAACCGCTCCCGGCGGGCGAGCAGGTCGTCGAGGTGCATGTGGCCGAACTTGTGGATCTTCTCCTTGCGGTGGCTGTGGGCCACGAAGGTGAGTTCGGTGATGAGGATCATCGCCTCGTACATCGCCGGACAGCGGTCGAGCCCCTCGGGGGAGCTGTCGCCGAGGTAGGCCACCAGCGGCGTCCGCACCTCGTGCGTGACGTCGGTGCCCGCCAGCCGTAGGTCGCGAATCGTGTCCCCGGGAAGCCCGTGATACTCGTGCTTGAGCTTGCGCCGCCGGTCCCACACGACGTAGCCCACGCTCGGCAGCGTGTGGGTCGTGCCCGACACCGTGACGACGTGCTCGCGGGAGAGCTCGATCTCTTCGCCGGGGCGGGCCGGCAGGAGCGTGCAGGGAAGCCGGCCGCGGTCGAGCCGCGACACCGCCCTGAGCAGCTTCTCGATCGGCTCGATCGCCGACTCCGGCAGGTAGATGGTCGGCGGCTCCATCTTCATCATCCGCCGCCGTGCCACGTAGACCGGCAGGGCCGCGATGTGGTCGAGGTGCGTGTGCGTGATGAACCAGGTGCTCGTCGCCATGAAGGCCCATGGCTGGCCGCCGAGGTCGAAGCCCAGCTTCAGCTCGGGGATCCGCCAGTAGCTCTGCACGGCCGCCCGAGAGTAGCCCTCGACGGTGAGCCCCTTGTGGACGAGGCTGCGGACCGGCGCGTTGTCGATCATGCGGCCCCCTCGGGCGAAATCTCCGCCAGGCCGATCGCGGGCTCCAGCCAGATTTCGTCGAAGAGCTTGTCCTGCCGGGCGCGGATGCGGCCGCGCCGCGTCAGCTCGAGCACGGCCAGGAAGATGCCCACGATCCGCGTCCGCGGCATGTCGGGGTCGAAGAGTTCGGAAAAGGCCACCCTGCCCTTCTCCCGCACCAGCGCCGCCACGCGGTCGGCGTGCACCTCCAGCGGCGTGTCGTCCTGCACGATCTGCCGGGGCCGCCGCTTCTCCCGCTTCCGCATCACCCGTGCGAGGGCGCCGACGAGGTCCCACACGTGGACGTCGCCGATGGTGACCTCGGCGGCCGGCTCGCGGGCCGCCGCCTCGTCGGCCGCCAACCGCGGGAACCGCAGTTCCCATTCCCGGGCCCGGTCCTCCAGCAGGACGGCGGCGTCGCGATACTGCTTGTACTCGAGCAGCCGGCTGACGAGCTCCTCCCGGGCCGTCTCGAGCGGCGGCTCCGTCTCCTCCGGCCGCGGCACCAGCTCGCGGGCCTTGATCTCCAGCAGCAGGCTCGCCATCTCGACGAACTCGCCCACCTGGTCGATGGCCAGATCCTCGAGCACGTCGAGGTAGGCGGTGAACTCCTCCGCGATCTTCGCGATCGGCACCTGCGTGACGTCCACCTCGTGCCGCTTGACGAGGTAGAGGAGCAGGTCCATCGGCCCGGCGAAGACGTCGAGGGCGACCTTGAATTCCACGTCCGGGCCTCGCGCGAGCCGCGCCGAACCGGGATTCGCACCCCGTGATCCTGGCAGCGGTTTCCTGGCCTCATTTGCGGTGCCGCCCGGTCGCGTGTCAATGCCGAAGGGTTTCGGCGACACGCCGCGGGCCGCCGCCCGCGGGCTTTCGGGTACCATGCGGCGATGAGCAACGACACGCTGTGGGCGCCCTGGCGGCTCGGCTACGTGCAGGGCCGCGACCAGGGCCCTTCGTCGGACGCCTCCCTCGAACCCGCCCGCTGGCGCGACGGCGCCGACCGCGGCTGCTTCCTCTGCCGTGCCGCCGCCGCCGACCCGGCACACGACCGCGCGCTCGGCGTCGTCGAGCGGACGGCCACCACCCTCGTGGTGACCAATCGCTTCCCGTACTCCAACGGCCACCTGCTCGTGAGCCCGCTCGACCACCGCGGCACGCTCGCCGAGCTCCCTCCGGAACAGCTCCTCGACCTGCAGGCGGGCCTCGTGAAGTGGTGCGGCGTGATGGAGCGGTCGATGCAGGCCCACGGGTTCAACATCGGCCTCAACCTCGGCCACGCCGCCGGCGCGGGCGTCCCCGGCCACCTGCACTGGCATCTGGTTCCCCGCTGGCCGGGCGACGTGAACTTCATGCCGACGCTGGCGGGCGTCCGCGTCCTGCCGCAGTCGCTCGACGCGCTCTGGGAGCAGCTCGTCAGCGCAGGCCGTGTGCGGCCCGCCTCCGCCGGAGCGGACCGATGAACGCGCCTGCCGCTGGCGGGCCGCTGACCGACTGGCGCGCCCGTGAGTCGCTGCTGCTCGCGCCGTGGGCGATGCACGCCGCCGATTCCGCCGGCCGGGTGCACGACGAGCCGCCGCACTCGTTCCGCAGCCCCTACCAGCGGGACCGCGATCGGATCGTTCACTCGGCCGCGTTCCGCCGCCTCGCCCACAAGACGCAGGTCTTCACCGGCTACCACGGCGACTACCATCGCAGCCGGATCACCCACACCCTCGAGGTGACGAGCATCGCCCGCACGCTCGCCCGGGCGCTGGCGCTCAACGAGGATCTCGTCGAGACGCTGGCGCTGGCCCACGACATCGGCCACCCGCCGCTGGGGCACGCCGGCGAGGACACGCTCGCCGAGCTGCTCGTCGACGACGGCGGCTTCAACCACAACGCCCAGGCGCTCCGCATCGTGGAGCTGCTCGAGTGCCGCTACCCCAACTTCCCCGGGCTCAACCTTTCCCGCGAGGTGCTGGAGGCGCAGGCCACGCGGAAGAAGGACGGCACGGCTCCGGCGCCCATCCTGGAGACCCAGGTCGTCGACGCGGCCGACTCGATCGCCTACGACACCCACGACGCCGACGACGCAGTGGAACTGGGGCTGGTCACGATGGACGAGCTGCTCGACATCCCGCTGGTGGCCGACGCGGCGGCCAGGGCCCGCGACCGCTACGGGCCGATCGTCGGCACGGAACTGCGGCGGGCCGCGCTGCACGAGGTGGTGGAATTCGAGGTGGCCGAACTCATCTCCCGCAGCCGGGCCGCGATCGACGCGCTGGGCATCGAGTCCGTGGCGCAGGTCCGCGCGGCCTGCCGGCCCGCGGGCGGCGGTCCGGGCCCGCGGATCGTGGCCCACGCTCCCGCCGTCACGGCCCGCAAGCGCGAGCTCGAACGATTCCTGTTCCAGCGGGTCTACCGGAGCGATCGCATCCTCGCCATCCGCGTGCCGGCGCAGCGGCGGCTGACGCGGCTGTTCGAGTGGTACTGCGGCCACCCCGACGAGATGCCGCCGGGATTCCGGGCCCGCGTCGCCACAGAGGGCGGCCGCCGGAGCGTCGCCGACTACATCGCCGGCATGACCGACAGGTTCCTCGATCGCGACTGCGACAGACGGCTCGGGGGGTAGCCGCGGGCCGGCGGCCGTGCCACGATCCGGCCGGAGGAAGATGGCCCGCGGGCGGCGTGCTATGCTCTCCCCCGGTGGGCGGGTGCCCGTACCGTCCGCGGAACGGCCTACGGCATCTTCAGCCCCCGTTCACGCCCGTCATTCCGTCCGCATCCGACGCATCCGACGATTCCATCCAGCGATCCAGCGTCCCACCGTCCGGCCGCAGATCGATCCTCATCCATCCTCTTCATTCATCCATCCTCTTCATTCATCCATCCTCTTCATTCATCCATCCTCTTCCATCATCCTCTTCCCATGGCACTCGTCGTCCTGCGCGGCCTGTTCGTGATGGTTTCGGTGGGACTCGCCGTCCTCATCTTCAACTCCGCCCCCATGCGGGAGGCTCCACAGTGGGTGCCGTGGCTGGTGCTGCTCGGCATGGTGGCGCTGCCCGCGGTCGTGATCGGCATCGACTCGGCGATCCGCCGGAAGGAACTGACGGTGATCACGGCCGTCTACTTCGGCCTGCTGATCGGCGTGTTCCTCACGTACGTCGCCATCCTGGCGCTCACGCCGCTGCTCGCAGCGGCGCCGGCGACACCCTTGCTGAGCTGGCTGCCGTTGGTGCTGGGCATGCTGCTGTGCTACATCTGCACGAGCCTGCTGCTCCAGACGCGCAACGACTTCCGCTTCATCATTCCCTACGTCGAGTTCGCCCGTGACGTCAAGGGTCTGCGGCCCAACGTCCTCGACTCGAGCGTGATCATCGACGGCCGCATCGCCGACCTCGCCGAGTCGGGGCTCTTCCAGAGCCGCTTCGTCGTGCCGTCGTTCGTCGTCGACGAACTGCAGGAGGCGGCGGAGTCGGGCGACAAGCTCCGCCGCATCCGCGGCCGTCGCGGTCTCGACGTGCTGTCGCGGCTGCGGGCCGGCAAGTCGATCGAGCTGGAAGTGTCGTCGCCCCGAAACGAGACCGACGCCGACGCCACCTCGGAGTCGCGGGCGGTGGGGATGACGGGTGAACTCGGTGGCCGCATCATCACGTCCGACCCGAACGTCGTGAAGATCGCCAACGTGCGCAGCGTGCAGGCGATCAACGTCAACGATCTCGCGCTCGCCCTGCGGCCGGTGTTCGTGCCGGGCGACCTGCTCGACGTGCGGCTCGTGAAGCCGGGGGAGGAGCCGGGCCAGGGCGTCGGCTACCTCGACGACGGCACGATGGTCGTCGTCGAGAACGGCCGCGACCAGATCGGCCGCACCGTGCACGCGAGCGTGACGAGCACGCTGCAGACCTCGGCGGGTCGGCTCGTCTTCGCCCGGCCGGAGTCGCAGCGGGGCTGACGGCCCTCGGGTCGGTCCGGGCTGGCCACTGTCGCCGGCGGCCCGGCGGGTCGCCACCCGGGCTGCTCGTGCTTTCGCGATCCGCTCGCGGCCGCGGGATGCCCGGGCCGGCGGCATGGCGAACGATGATTTTTTCCACGGAACGGATAGCATCTGCGGCATGACCTCGCGCCCTGCCCGTGTCGCCGCCTGCCTGCTCGCCACGCTCTTTGTCGCAGCATGCGCCGGCGGCACGGCCGCGGCGCCGGCCGCCCCGCGTCGGCCCAACGTGCTCCTCGTCCTCTGCGACGACCTGCGGCCCGACGCCCTCGGCTGCTACGGCTCGAAGCACGTGAAGACGCCCCACATCGACCGGCTGGCGGCCGCCGGTGTGCGGTTCGCCAACGCCTTCTGCACCACGTCGCTCTGCTCGCCGAGCCGCGCGAGCATCCTCACCGGGCTCTACGCCCACGCCCACGGAGTTCGCGACAACTTCACGGAGCTGCCCGCCGCCCTGCCCCACTGGCCCGCCCGGCTCCGCGAGCAGGGCTACGCCACCGCCTATGTCGGCAAGTGGCACATGGGGGAGGGCAACGACGAACCGCGGCCGGGCTTCGACTGGTTCGTCAGCCACAAGGGCCAGGGCAAGTACTTCGACACGGAGTGGAACGTCAACGGCCTGCGGCGCGAGACGCCGCCGGGCTACTACACGACCGTGGCCACCGACTATGCGGCCGACTGGATCTCGCGGCGGCCGGCCGGCAGCCCGTGGGTGCTCTGCCTCGGCCACAAGGCGCCGCACTCCTTCTATTTTCCGGAGGAGAAGTACGCGCACGTCTTCGACGACGTCCGCGTGCCCTATCCGGCGACCAGCGGACGGCTCGAGGGCAAGCCCGACTGGATCCGGCAGCGGCTCCCTACCTGGCACGGCATCCACGGACCGCTCTTCGAATGGCGAAAGACGTTTCCCGACGACCGGCCGGAGGCCGTCAAGGACTTCGAGAACATGGTGCACGCCTACTGGGGCACGGTGCTCTCCGTCGACGACAGCGTGGGCCGCCTCGTGGCGCTGCTCGAGTCGCGCGGCGAGCTCGCCGACACGCTCATCCTCTTCATGGGCGACAACGGCCTGCTCGAGGGGGAGCACGGCATGGTGGACAAGCGGACGATGCACGAGCCGAGCATCCGCATCCCGCTGATCGCCCGCGGGCCGGGGCTGCCGGCCGGAACGGTGGTGCCGCAGCAGGTGCTGACGGAGGACGTCGCGCCGACCGTGCTCGACGTCTGCCGGGCGGCCCCGCTGGAGAACATCCACGGCCGGTCGTGGCTGCCGCTGGTCACGACGGGCGACCCGTCCTGGCGCACGTCGTGGCTCTACGAATACAACTACGAGAAGCAGTTCCCCTACACGCCCAACATCCGCGGGATCCGCACCGACCGCTTCAAGTTCATCCGCTATCCGCACGGCGACGGCGGGCCCGACCGCCACCTGCCGGAGATGTACGACCTGGCGAACGATCCCGACGAGGTGCGCAACCTCGCCGCCGATCCCGCCCACGCCGCCGCCCGCGCCGACCTCGAACGGCAGCTCGCCGGCCTGCTCGCGGCGCATGGCCTGACTCCCGGGAAGGACGTGATGCCGCTCGACGACGGGATCAAGACCGGGCTGCCGGACCAGAAGATCCGCTGAACACACGCCTGCGATGCCCTCCTGGCCCCTGCAGGCTTGGACTCCGAGGCGCCGGTCATTCCGACCGGCCGTCACCTCCGCCCGCAGGCTCGGGATCCGTGGCACATCGACGGTTCGGGGCTGCCCGTGCCCCGTCGCCGGACGTTCGCTGCGGGCATCCTGCCCTCCGCTCTCTCGAAGCTGACTGCGCTGCGCCGTCCAGCCGCATCGATCGCATCTGCCGGATCCTCGTGAAATCGAGGAGCCGGTCGGGGGTCGCGCGCAGACGCCGGTGCATCGTGACTGGAAGAGCCCGCGCACCACCCCCATGGAGGCCGCATCGTCACGATCCGCCGGCGTCGAGCACGAGCCCCCGGCCGGCGGCGCGGACGAGTCGATCTCGGCGTGGCACAGGAAACCCGCTGGCCACTGGCGGATATGCCTGCCGGCGCTCGCCGTAGCCGCCGCGGGGCTGGTACGCTCTCGGTCATCGCGCCATGCGCGCCACCTCGTTCGTCAGGACAACGCCATGCCATCCGCGCCCCGCTTCCTGCAGTCCGCGTTCCTCGTCTGCATCGCCATCCTGGCGGCCGCGCCGATTGCCGCCGCCGAATCCCGCGAGATCGTCCTCTGGCCCGAGGGCGTGCCCGAGCCGCGGCTGCCGGCAGAGCCGGCCGAGAGCGTCGAGACGGGGAAGGACGGCATCTCGCGGCGGTCGAACGTGTCGAACCCGAGGCTGGTCGTGCACGACATCCCGCGGACCGATCCGGCACGGCTGCGGTCGGCCGTCGTCGTGATTCCAGGCGGCGGCTTCAACATCCTCGCCGACGAGCACGAGGGAACGGACGTGTGCCGCTGGTTCAACGGGAAGGGAATGGTCACGTTCCTGCTGCTGCATCGCGTCCCGACCGCGAAGCTCGAACCGGCCAACGCCGGACCGGTGCTCGACGCGCAGAAGGCGGTGCACGAGGTTCGCCGCCGCGCCGCCGAATTCGCCATCGATCCAAAGCGGATCGCCCTGCTCGGGTTTTCCGCCGGCGGCCAGACGGCCCTGGTGGCGGCGACCAATCCGCCCCGCTTCGCGGGCGGCGATGTGGCCGTCTCGTCGGTGCCCGACGCGGTCGTCCTCGTCTATCCGTGGCGGGTCGGCGGCGAGGGCGGCAAGGGCGTGCGGACCGACGTCACGATCGACGGCACCACGCCGCCGATGTTCATCGCCCAGGCCGCCAACGACCCGGCATCGCTGCCGCAGTCGGCGGCAGCGCTTTACGTGGCGCTCCTCGAGGCGAAGGTGCCGGCGGAAATCCACATCTACGAGACGGGAGGGCACGGCTTCGGGATGCGACAGCGGGACAACGCTCCCGGGACGTCGGACTGGCCCAACCGCAGTCTCGATTGGCTCCGCGGACGTGGACTCTGATCCGGCCGAGCAGCCGGCTCGGTTCTGCTCCCGGAAGCCGGAACTGGCGGCGATCGGCGGCAGCCCCCACCGCAGCGGCATGCGGGGCGGCATGCTGGCCACCCGACGATCCGCACATTTTCCGTGCCATTCGCGTGCCCAGTCCGGGCAAACAGGCCGAAGTGCTTGCCGGCAAAGGTCTTGCGTGGCACGGGCGGACCGCCGCGCCGCCCCGTGGGCTCCGGCTGTGATCGCAGACACGGCGGCCGGAATGCCGATAAAATATGGGTAGATGGCTCGTAGCGGCGGCGTCAGACGATCCCCAGCCGCCCCCTCCCCGGGATCGTCACCAGTCCGGCCCCGTCCTCCCGCCCACGGGCCGGCACGACACAACCGAATTCGCCATGTGGACGGTCGCCCGCAGCATGCATCGACTCGATCGGCAACGCCGCCCGCAGCGGTGGTGGATGGCGTGCGCCGTGCTGGCCTCGGCGGCGTGCGTGCGGGCTGACGAGCCTGCCGCCCCGCCCGGCCTCGCGGTCTACCGGGAGCACTGCGTCCGCTGCCATGGCGAGCAGGGCGGCGGCACGCAGGCAGTGCCCGATCCGCTCGCCGGTGAGCGGTCGATCAACCAACTCGCGGCCTACATCGACGAGACGATGCCGGAGGACGATCCCGACACGGTGTCTGCCGAGCAGGCCCGACAGGTCGCCGAATACATCCACGCCGCCTTCTATTCGCCGGTGGCCCGCGACCGCAACCGGCCGGCCAGGGTGGAGCTGTCGCGGCTCACCGTGCGGCAGTACGAGAACGTCGCAGCGGACCTCTTCGGCAGCTTCCGGTGGAATGCGCCGGGCATCGACGACCGCCGCGGCCTGCGGGCCGAGTATTTCAGCAGCCGCAACTTCGACCGGAAGAACGGCCTGGTCTTCGAACGCATCGACCCCGACGTCGACTTCGACTTCGGCCTGGAGGGCCCCGATCCGGAGCGGTTCCGGCCCAACCGGTTCGCCATCCGCTGGGCCGGCTCGATCGTGCCGCCGGAAACTGGCGTCTACGAGTTCGTGCTGCGGTCCGATCAGGCGGTGCGGCTCGCGCTCAACACAGCCTGGTACGAGCCGGACTTGATCGACGCCACGGTGAAGTCGGGCGACGACACGGAGTTTCGGGCGAGCGTGCGGCTGCTGGGTGGCCGGCCCTATCCGCTGCGGCTGGAGTTCTCGAAGGCCTCGCAGGGCGTCGACGACAACACACACGAGTATCCGCGGCGGGCCTCGATCCGGCTGATGTGGAAGCCGCCTCACGGGATGCTCGAGCCGGTGCCCTCCCGGGTGCTCATCCCCGCCGACAGCCCCGAGGTCTTCGTGCTCGAGACGCCGTTCCCGCCCGACGACCGGTCGATCGGCTACGAGCGGGGCACGAGCGTCTCGCAGGAGTGGTTCGCGGCGGCCACGGCCGCCGGCGTCGAGATCGCCGACTACGCGCTGGCACACGTCGAACACCTCGCCCGCGTGAAGCGCGACGCCCCCGATCGCGCCGAGAAGCTGCGGCAGTTCGCCAAGGCCTTCGCGGAGCGGGCCATCCGGCGGCCGCTCTCCCCGGAGCTCGAGGCTCTCTACGTCGAGCGGGCCTTCGCCGACGCCCCCGACCTCGACGCCGGCCTGAAGCGGTCGCTGCTCCTCGTGCTCGGCTCTCCGCGGTTCCTGTTCCGCGAGGCCGCAGCCGCGGCCGGATCGCCCGCGCCCGATGGCTTCGCGACGGCGGCACGGCTGTCGTTCGGGCTCTGGGATTCGATCCCCGATCAGCAGCTCCGCGACGCCGCGGCGCGAAACCAGCTCGCCACCGTGAAGCAGGTGCGGGCGCAGGCCGAGCGGATGGTGAGCGACCGCCGCACGCGGGCGAAGGTGCGGGACTTCCTCTTCGCCTGGCTGCGGCTCGACCAGGGGCCTGAGATCGTCAAGGACACGACCCGCTACTCCGAGTTCTCCCCGGAGATCGCCGCCGACATGCGGACGAGCCTCGAACTGCTGCTCGACGACGCCGTCTGGGGCACGGCCGCCGACGGCGACCGACCGGCGACCCGCTCCGACTTCCGTCGGCTCTTTCTCGACGACGAGGTCTACGTGAACGGCCGGCTGGGGCCGTTCTACGGCGTGACGATGCGGCCCGACGCCCCCTTCCGTCGCGTGCGGCTCGACGACGGACGCCGCGCCGGCGTGCTGTCGCATCCTTACGTCGCGAGCGTGCTCTCCTACGCCGGCTCGACGTCGCCGATCCACCGGGGCGTGTTCCTGGCCCGGGGCGTGCTGGGCAACGTGCTCAAGCCGCCGCAGGAGGCGATCGCGCCGCTGGCCCCCGACCTGCACCCGACGCTGAGCACCCGCGAGCGAGTGACGTTGCAGACGAGTTCGGTCGCCTGCCAGACCTGCCACACGATGATCAATCCGCTCGGCTTCGCGCTGGAGGAGTTCGACCCGGTGGGTCGCTACCGCACCGTGGAGCGGCGCGGCGCCATGGAGAAGCCGATCGACGCCTCCGGCTCCTACCTGCCGCGCGACGGCGACGAGGCGACGTTCCGCGGGGCACGGGAGCTCGCGGCCATGCTCGCGGGCAGCCGCGACGCCCAGGAGGCCTTCGTGCGCAACCTGTTCCACGCCGTCGTGAAGCAGCCGGCCCGCGCCTGGGGCGCCGACGCAATCGAATCCCTGCGGACGTCCTTCGCGGCCAGCGACTGCGACGTCCGCCGCCTGCTCGTCGACATCGCTGCGGTGGCGGCGTTCCCGCCGTCCCCCGTGCCTCCGGAAACGCCCCCTGCCCCGCCCTCCGCGGAGAAAGCCCCGTGACATCGCCAGCGTTTTTCACCCGCCGCGACCTGCTCCGCCGGCTCGGCGTCGGCTCGGCCGTGCTCCCCTTCCTGCACAACCTGCCGAGCCTCGCGGCGACCGCCCCGAGCACGCCGAAGCAGCGGCTGATCGTGGTCTTCAGCCCCGACGGCGTCGTGAAGAAGAACTTCTGGCCCGCCGACATGGGCCCGTTCGCCACGCTGCCGCCGGTGGTGCGTCCGGTCGATCTGCCGCCGATCCTCGCCCCCTTCGAGCCCTTCCGCGACCAACTGCTCCTGCTGAAGGGCGTGCACGACAAGGTGCAGGGTGACGGCGACCGGCACATGCGGGGCATGGGCTGCCTGCTCACCGGCATCGAGCTGTTTCCCGGCAACATCCAGGGGGGCAGCGACACGCCCGCCGGCTGGTCGAGCGGGCTTTCCATCGATCAGGAGATCAGGAACTTCCTGCAGTCGAAGCCGGAGACGCAGACACGGTTCGGTTCGCTCGAGTTCGGCGTGCTCGTCCCCAACCGGGCCGACACCTGGACGCGGATGGTCTACACCGGGCCCAACAAGCCCGTGACGCCCGTCGACGACCCCTACCAGATGTTCCACAAGCTCTACGGCCAGTTGAAGGACCGCGAGAGCATGAAGAGCGTGCTCGACGAGCTCCGCGAGGATCTGGCCACGGTCGCCGGCTCGCTGCCGGCCGATGACCGCCGGATCCTGGAGGAGCACGCCGAGCTCGTCCGCGGCTTCGAGAAGGAACTGGCGAGCCACCACGCCGAGGTGAAGCACGCCGTGCCGGTGCTCGAGCAGGGCATCGTCGAGCAGAACGACCACATGCCGAAAATCAGCCGCATGCAGACCGAACTGGTCGTGGCTTCTCTGGCCGCCGACTTCACGCGGGTCGCCACCCTGCAATACACCAACTCGGTGGGGCAGGCCCACATGAAATGGATCGGCGTCGAAGAGGGGCAGCACGACCTCTCGCACGAGCCGAACACGAACGAGTCGGCGCAGGAGAAGCTGACGAAGATCAACACCTGGTACGCCGGCGAGATCGCCCATCTCGCCAGGCGGCTGGCCGAGACACCCGAGCCAGGCGGCCAGGGTTCGCTGCTCGACCACACCACGATCCTCTGGACCAACGAGCTCGGCGAAGGCAACTCCCATTCGCTCGACGACATTCCCTGGCTGATGGTGGGCGGGGGACTCGGATTCACGATGGGCCGGGCGATCGACTTCAAGGGAGTGCCGCACAACCGCCTCCATCTCGCGCTGGCCCACGCCATGGGCCACACGAATCTCGCCCGCTTCGGCAACCCCGACTACTGCGGCGACGGCCCGTTGACCGGCCTGACCTGACCCCCTGGCCCGCTCCCGCGGCCCGCGGGTTTCGCGCATAATCACGGCTCCCCCCGGAGACCGTCGATGCGTTTCGTCCGCCTGACAGCCCCCGCCGTCCTCGCCTGCTGCTGCGTCGTGCCGCACGACGGGACGCCCGCGACCGCCGCCCCGACCGGCAACCCCGCCTTCACCGACCCCGCCCAGGCCGATGCCGACTTCCGGCTCCAGGGCGAGTACGCGGGCGAGCTGCAGATCGACGGCCACTCCGTTCCGCTCGGCGTGCACGTCGTCGCGCTCGGCGACGGAAGGTTCGACTTCGTCGCCTACCCCGGCGGCCTGCCCGGGGCGGGCTGGAACGCGTCGGACAAAATCCGCGGCACCGGCGCGCGGGAGGGCGACGGCGACACCGCGACCGTGAAGCTCGAGGCCGTCGACAAGGACGGCATCACCCGCAAGGGGCGGATCGAGAACGGCGTGCTCCACGCCCTCTCCGACGTCGGCAGCGAACTCGGCACGCTGGCCCGCGTCGACCGCTCGAGCCCGACGCTCGGGCAAAAACCGCCCGCGGGGGCGATCGTGATCTTCGCCGGCGGCACGGATGCCGACACATCGCGGCTCGTCGACGGCCGCGTCTCCCCCGACGGCCTGCTCATGGAGGGCGTGACGACGAAGGACGCATTCGGCGACGCCCGCTGGCACATCGAATTCCGTCTGCCCTACCAGCCGCAGGACCGCGGCCAGGCGCGGGGCAACAGCGGCGCCTACCTGCAGGGCTGCTACGAGGTGCAGATGCTCGACAGCTTCGGCCTCGACGGCAAGGACAACGAGTGCGGCGGGATCTACAAGGCGGCCGCCCCGCGGGTGAACGCCTGCCTGCCGCCTCTCGCCTGGCAGACCTACGACATCGACTTCACGGCGCCCCGGTTCGACGGCGAGAAGAAGACGGCCAACGCCCGCATGACCGTCCGCCACAACGGCATCCTGATCCACGACGATCAGGAGATCCCCGCGTTCACCCCCGGCGGCCCGCAGAAGCAGGAGGGGCCGACGGGGCCGCTCTTCCTGCAGAACCACGGCAACCCGGTCCGCTACCGCAACATCTGGGTGCTCCCGAAGTCGTGAGCGCCGCTCCGCCCGTCGCCGGCACGGCGGGCAGGCGGTGCACGTGCACCGCCTGCCCGCTGCTCTGCGACGACATTCCGCTCACGGACGCCGGTGCCGCGACCGACTGCGTCATCGGCCGCGACGCGTTCGCGGCTGCGCTGCCGGAGGCGGCCGCCGGACAGAGGGCGGCAACCGCGTCGTCCCGCACGGCATCGCCTCGCGACGCCGCCGATCCGCGGGTCGATCTGAAGGACGATGCGCTCGCCCGAGCCGCCCGGGTGCTCGCCGCCGGTCGGCGGATTCTCCTGACGGGCCTGGCCGACGCCACCGTCGAGACCGTGGTCGCCGCCTGCGACCTGGCCGAGGCCGTCGGCGCCGCCGTCGATGTCGGTGGCGCCGACCTGGCCGCAGCGGCCGGCCCGACGATCGCGCGGGCTGGTCGCGTCACGGCCGACTGGGACGAGCTCCGCGACCGGGCCGACCTCGTCATCTTCTGGGGCTGCGACCCCACGTCCTCACACCCGCGGTTCATCGAGCGTTTCGTCACGCCGCCGCTCGTCGACAGCCGGCCGCGGCGGACGATCGCTATCGGCCCCGCAGCGGTGCCGCCGGCGGACCGGCGGCACGCGCACCTGCCGCTCGACGGCGATCACCTCGTGGAGGCGGCCCGCCTCCTGCAGTTGGTCCTCGCCGACGGTGGCGAGGCCGCCGCGACGAATGCCGTGCTCGCCGCTGTCTGCCACGAGCTGGCCGCGGCGATCCGGGAGGCGTCGTGCGTGGCGATCGTGACGATGGCCGGCGGCGAGGACGGCCTGGTGGCCTGGAGCATCGTCCATCTCGTGCGGGCGATCGCCCACCGCCGGCCCGTGTTCGAGCTGCCGCTGGCCGCTGCGGGCTGCGCCGCCACGACCGCGGCGGCCGTCTGCACCTGGCGGTACGGTGCGGCGGGCGCCATCGCCCGGGCCGACCGTTCCGGAGGCAGGTTTCTGCCGGCCGAGGCCACGGCGGCACGGCTGATCGCCCGCGGCGAGGTCGACGTCGTACTGGCAGTCGGCCGGCTCGCCCCCGACGTCGAGGCCGCGATCACCGCCGCCGGCCCGCAGCTCACAGTCGTGCGGATCAGCGCCACGGTGGCGCAGCCGAGCGTCGCGAGCCGGTCGCTCTGGCTCCGCTGCGCCGATCCGCTGCTCACCGCCGGCACGATGCTGCGTGGAGACGGCCGCACCGTGACGCTTGCGCCGCCGCGCTCGTCCCCGCTCCCCTCCGCCCGCGAACTGCTCCTTTCCGTGCACGAGGCCGTGGCGGCCGCGCGGCCTCCCGCCGCAGGAGGCCGCGCATGAGCCGCGACTCAGGCGCTCGCGATGGGCACGAGTCCGGACGGCATCGGTTCGTCCTCGCCGGCGGCACGATCCACGATCCCGCCAATGGCCGCGACGGCGTGGTCGACGACATCTGGGTGGCCGACGGCCGCATCATCCCCCGGCCGGACGATCCGCGCGGCTTCACCCGGATCGACGCCGCGGGCCGCGTCGTCATGCCCGGTGGCGTCGACCTGCACAGCCACGTCGCCGGCCCGAAGGTGAACGCCGGCCGGAGGATGGCACCGCACCTGGCCCGCGGCCCCGCGGCCGCGGTGCCCACGATCCATGCGACAGGCGAGCTCTACGCTGCCCTGGGCTACACCACCGTCTTCGACGCGGCGATCGCGACCGCCGCCGCCGGCATCGCCCACTTCGAGCTCGCCGACCTGCCGATCCTCGACAAGGGCATCTACCTGCTCGCCGCCGACGACGCCGCGGTGCTCGCGGCGCTCGACCGCAACGACGGGGTGGAGACGGCACGGCTGCTGGCAGCCTCGATCGATGACGGACGGGGCTGGGCGGTGAAGGTCGCCAATCCCGGCGGGCCGGCATTCTGGAAGCGGGGCCGCCGCGGCGACCACCGCGATCTCGACACGCCGCTCCCCGGCCTGTCGATCACCGGGCGTGCGGTTCTCGAACGCCTCGCCCTGGCGGTGCGCGATCTCGCGCTGCCGCACCCGCTCCACGTCCACACCGCGAATCTCGGGCTGCCCGGCAACTGGCGGACGCTCCTCGAGACGATGCGGACGCTCGACGGCATCCCGGCCCACCTCGCGCACGTGCAGTTCCACAGCTACGCGGGCGGCGATCTCGACGAGACGACGTTCGGCTCGGGCGTGGCGCCGCTCGTGGAGCGGTTCAACGCCCAGGCGGGCCTCACGCTCGACGTCGGGCAGGTGCTCTTCGGCGACACCGTGGCGATGACGGGCGACTCCGCCGCGGCCGAGCACCTGGCCCACGCGACCGGGGTGCCGTGGATGTCGCACGACCTGCACCTGGAAGGGGGCTGCGGCGTGCTGCCCGTCAGCTACCGCGAGAAGAGCCTGGTCCACGCCTGGCAGTGGGCGATCGGCCTCGAGTGGTTTCTCACGGTGGCCGATCCCTGGCGGCTCGTGCTCTCCACCGACCATCCCAACGGGGCGCACTTCCTCGCCTACCCGCTCCTCATGAAGCTGCTCGGCGACGAGCCGTTCCGCCGCGAGGCATTCGCCCGGATCCATCCGGCCGTCCGCAGCCGCAGCCCGCTGGCGGGCATCTCGCGGGAGTATTCGCTGCAGGAATTGTGCATCGTCACGCGGGCGGCCCCGGCGCGGATCGCGGGCCTCGCGGCCAAGGGACATCTCGGCGCGGGGGCCGATGCCGACATCACGGTCTACCGCCCGGACCGCGACCTCGCGCGGATGTTCGCGATGCCGGCGCAGGTGTTCAAGGCGGGCGTGCTGGTCGCGGAGGACGGCGAGATGCGGGCGATGCCGTCGGGCCGGACGCTGGTCGCGCGACCGGCCGCAGCCGCGGCCGAACGGGTCTGAGCCGCCGCCGCTGCGAACCCGGCTCCACCGAGCGAGCCCTGCTCAGCCCGCGACCGCCGCCACGACGGCATCCATGCCGGCGGCGGGAAACGCCGCGGCCGTGCGGACCTTCGCGGCCGCCCCGTAGCGGGCCGCGAGCTGCTCGTCCTCCAGGATGCCGAGGACGCGGCGGGGAAACTCGCTCTCCGGATCGGCCGGCACGATCCTGCCCGTCTCGCCGTCGGCGATGCACTGCCGCGCCGCCGCGCCGTCGATCGCCACCGCGGGGATGCCGAGCGCCTGGCCGTCGAGGATCGCGCCGCCGCAGGCGACCTCGCCCGACTGCCAGACGATCGCGGCCTGCCGCAGCAGGTCGGGAAGGGAGTGGAGATGGGGAAACAGGTGGAGCCGCTCGCCCACCTGCTGCATGCGGGCCCGGCGCATCAGCCGCGCCCGCTGCGGTCCCGCGCCGACGAGCACGTGCTCGAGCCGCCGATGGACGACCCCCAGCTGGTCGATCGCCCACAGCAGCCGCTCGAGTCGCGACTCCGGCCCGAGCGGCGCCACGCAGAGCGTCCAGAGCTTCTCGGGATCGAGGCCGAGGCGGCCGGCGATCTCGGCCCGAGTCGCGCCGGATGCCTCCGCGGGAACGGCCGTCGGAGCGACCGTGACGATGTCGTCCGCCGCCACACCGAGATCACCACACCCGCGTGCGATCTCCGGCGAAGCAGCGATCACGAGGTCGGCCCGCTGCAGGCACCAGCCGGTGAGACGATGCCGCGGCGGGCTTTCGAGCCGACAGGCGAGCCGGGTGTGCGGCAGGAGCGGCCGCAACGCCCCCGCGAGCCGGGCCTGCGACCGGCCCCAGACGAGGATCGCATCCTGGCCGCCGAGCCGCAGGCTCCGGGCGAGCCGCGCGAGCCGCACCGCCGCGGCCGCGTCGACGACGGGCCGGGTGCCGACCCGCTGCGTGGCGAAGCCCGCCGCCGCGAGGCGTGCCGGCACCGCCCCGTCCGCGGTCGTCGCCGCGACGTGCACCCGCCAGCCCGCGTCGCGAAAGGCGGCGGCGGCCAGCTCGATCTGCCGACCGCTGCCGACCGGATCGAGGCCGCGGCTCACCAACAGCACGGTGCGGCTGGGCTGTGGCATGGAGGGCACGGACGGAGTGCTCCCGGCAGTCGTGGATCGTCGGGCCGGCGGATCATCTCGGCCGGTGGAGCCGAGACGATACCCGACGGCCAGCGAACCGGGAAACACGGCCCGCCTCCGTGGGCGTCAGTCTTGCTCGAGCGTCCGGCGGGCGGCCTTCGAGATCGCGACTACCGCGGGATTCTTCAGCCGCTTTTCGATCGAGATCGCGTAGACCCGCTCCCGGACCGACTCCTCCCTGCCCACCACGCCGACGCCGTACATCCGTTTGATGTCCTCCTCCACCGCGGTGGGGGCCACGAAGAGACCGTCGCCGAAGCTCCCGAACGCCTTGAGCAGCGCGCTGTCGGTGAACTCGGCCCGCACCTGCGGCCGGACACCGATCTCGTCGAACCACTGCTCCAGCGACCGCCGCAGGGCCGTGTTGCCGCTGGGCAGGAGCATGGGAGCGCCGTCGAGCGACCGGGGAAAGCCCGCGCGGTAGCGGCGGGCCAGCACGTTCGCACCGAAGACCGTCACGCCGCAGTCCCCGAGCAGATGGTTGAAGGCCTTGAGGCCGACCCGGGGATTGGCCGGAAAGTCGCTGAGCACCATGTCGATCTCGTGCGCCGCCAGTTGCACGAGCAGCCGATCGGGATCGCCGTCGATGCAGGTGACCCGCACTTCCTGGCCGAGATGCAGCGCCGGCGCCACGAGCCGCTGCACGAGCAGCTTCGGCAGCGTGTCGGCGACGCCCACGACGACCCGCAGCGTCAGCCCGGCCGGCCGGCCGGCCAGCGCTTCCTGCAGCTCGCGGCCCAGCGTGAAGATCTCGTCCGCGTAGCGGTAGGCGATCTGCCCGGCCTCGGTGAGCCGGATCGAGCGGCCCGATCGCTCGAAGAGCCGGCTCTTCAGCGACTTCTCCAGCTCGCGGATCTGGCCGCTGACGGTGGGCTGTGTGAGGTGCAGCACCTCGCAGGCCTTCGTGATACTCCCCTCCCGGGCGGCGGTCCAGAAGTAGAGCAGGTGGTGGTAGTTGAGCCAGCTCACGAACGCCTCCTGTTCCTATCGGATTTTTCGATGCTACACGGTGCCAAAGTCGTTCTGGTCGATGCGTGTCGAGCATGGAATAGTTCTCGCGGATGTCAAGGAGGGAGACCGGGGGTTCTCTCTTCATTCTTCTTTCCCGAGGGAGACACCGATGCCAGCCGTGCCGCGCCGCCCTGCCTCGTGCAATGCTGACACTCCGAGGGCCGGGCTCGCCGTCTGCGAGTTCCTGGTGGCGTTCGCCATGCTCGTCGCCCTGGCGATGCTGCTGTTTCCCGCCGCACCGCCGCACCGCCAGTCCGTTTCTGCGGAGTCGCGGCCGCCCCGATACATGCTCCGCGATGCGTTGCTCGATCTCCAACTGCGCGTCGAGCACGGCATGATCGACGCATACGAAAGCTGCTTCCACGGCGACGCCGACAAGCCCGCGATCGTCGAAATCCATCCGGGGCGCGACACGGCGGCCACCGGCGCCGCCTCTGCAGAGGGCGATCGCGACGCTGCGTCGTGAGCCGCCGCACGGCGCTGCGGCCGGCACCCCAAGGTTTTCCCGATGGATGCACGTTTTTTTTGCAAAAACGGCCGCATCCTCCCGCGACTGGTGCGCTCACTACGAGACGCTCATCATCCGCCAACGACACCGGCGTGCGGGCTCATCGGTCGCTCATTCGACGCTCCTACTGTTCGTGCATCGGCCGCGGGGCCGCCGCCGGATGTCACCGGCGGGCCACCCGGCTGCGACGTCTGACCACCGGAGAATTTTCCTATGCATCGGCCAGCCAGTGCGGAACGGCCGCGGGGCTTCACGCTCGTCGAACTGCTCGTCGTGATCGCGATCATCGGCGCGCTCGTCGGCCTGCTGCTGCCGGCCGTGCAATCGGCCCGCGAGTCGGCCCGGCGAAGCCAGTGCCTGAACCAGATGAAGCAGATCGGCCTGGGCGTCATGAACTTCGAATCTGCGAACAAGAAGCTGCCCTACGCGGGGCAGTGCGACTCGACCGGGTCGTCCTCGACCGTCTACATGGTCCACTCGACCGCCACGATGATCCTGCCGTTCATGGAGCAGGCGCAGCTCTACGACCGGTTCGACACGCGGTACGACACCGCAGGCTACGGCGGTTCGATCAATGCCGCCGGCAACCGCGTGCTCTCGTCCGGGGCCCAACTGCACCCCAAGGCGAAGGGCCGCTCCTACGACGACACCGCGCATCCGGCCGGGCAGGCGGCCGCCAAGACGGTTGTCCCGACGTTCATCTGCCCGTCCGTGCCGGGCGGTGCGATCCGTGACCCGATCAGCGGCTACGGCGGTTTCGACTACATGCTCGTGGCGCTCTCCGACGTGATGTCGACGGTCGGCGACCCGCTCTACGGCGAGCGGACGACCCCCGCCGGCAGCGCGGCCTGGCTCGCGCAGGTCCAGGAGGGTTGCCTCAACTGTGCCGAGAAGGGCTTCGAGCGGGTCACCGACGGCACGTCGTCGACGATCCTCTGCATCGAGGACGCCGGCCGCTCGCACCCGGACGTGCCCGCCTTCGGCGCCTTTTCCAGCCGTGATGCCATCACCGGATCGAGCCAGGCCGATCCCGTGGGCAAGACCGCGGGCGGATCCGGCGCACGCCGCGTCTTCGCCTGGGCCGATCCGGATGCCTGCACCAACGGCTATTCCGGTCCGAGCAACTCCACCGGCTCGAAAAAGGCCCGAATCAACCAGAATGCCACCCCGCTCGGCGGCCCGCCGGAGTGCAAATGGTCCACGAACAACTGCGGCCCCAACGACGAGCCGTTCGCGTTCCATCCGGGCGGCGTCAACGTGGTGATGGCCGACGGCAGCATCCGCTTCATGGCCGACTCCATCGACGGCGTGGCCGTCAAGTGGCTCGTCGGCGCGAAGGACGGCCAGCCGACCCCGACGGACTTCTGATCCTCCCTCACTGCAGAAGCACGTCGCCCCGCGGGCTCGGCCGTTCCGGCCGGGCCCGCGGCTCGTTTCGGGCCGAAATCCCCCCGGCTTTCCGGCCACGGACGCCACGAGGAAAGACATCTGTTTTTTCGATGTCTTGAAAAGAAACAATCGATTTTTCAAGGCTCGTGTCGCGGTCTATGAATGTCGACGTACGAGGAAGGGGACGGGTGATCCGGCGGGCGGCCCGCCACTGCCGCAGGGTTCCTGTCCGCCTCATCCGTGCCCGGTCGGCCCGTGCACCGCCCTGTCGGGCGAGGCCCGCGGTCGGCCGGCTCGTCGCTCGTCGTCACGCTTCATCCACGGGGGGTACCATGAACGGCTCTGTCTCACGTCGAGCGGGATTCACGCTCGTCGAACTGCTCGTCGCGATCGCGATCATCGGCACGCTTGTCGGCCTGCTCCTTCCGGCCGTCCAGTCGGCCCGCGAAGCGGCCCGACGCAACGCGTGCGTCAACAACGTGAAGCAGCTGGGCCTGTCGCTGCTCAACTTCGAGGGCACGCGGAGGCGGCTGCCGGCCGCCAGCGACCGCGGCTGGAACGGCGGGGGCGGCGGCTACAGCTGGATCGCTCTCTGCCTGCCGTTCATCGAGGAAATCAACCTCCACGCCCAGATGTCCAACGCATCGTCCCGGTTTTCGACGCCCTACAGTTCGGGACTCAACGCCACCGCCGCGAGGACGACGCTGCCCCAGCTCCTCTGCCCGTCCTTCGGCAGCGTGGCGCTCGGGGCCACGGCGTACGGGGCGAGTTCCACGTCGGTGACGCAGGCGGGGATCACCAACTACAAGGGCACCGCGGCCGAGGGCTACACGTCGGCCGGCGTGCCCGACAGCGGCGCGGGGGGCGGGGGCGTGCTCACGCTGCAGACCTGGAGCCCGGAGCCTGGCAACTCCAAGGCGGGCATCACCTTGCCAATGATCAGCGACGGCACATCGAAGACCTTCATGGTGGCGGAGACCCGCGAGACGACGCAGGCGGCCTGGATCGACGGCTCGCGGGCCTGGGTGACGGCCGCGACGGGTCAGGGCACGCTCAACGCCACCGCCCGCGCCTGGACCGGCACGTCCGCCCTCCTCGAGCAGACGAAGACCACGCCCGCCTGGGCCGGCTACGGCAGCACGACGCCGCAGCTGGGCCCCTCGAGCAGCCACCAGGGCAACCTGACGATCCACGGCTACGCCGACGGCCACGTCGGCCAGGTCGGCGGTGATATCGACGTAAACCTGTACTTTTCGTTATACACCCGCGGCGACAGCGAGACGATCGTCGACGCGCCGTGATCCCTCCCCCCCGCGGCCCATGCGAGCCGCGGATGGATCGCGCCACGATCGCGTTGCATCCCCTTGCATGGGCCGCCCATGGAGCCAGCCACGAGCACGCACGCCGGAGCCGCCGCCCGCCGCCCCTGGAGCCGGCTGGCGGCGCTGCTCCGGCTCGAGCGTTCCGACATGCTCACGCTCGCGGCGTTCGCCCTGGGCGTCGGCCTGCTCTCGATCGTCGTGCCCGCGGCCATCGAGGCGCTCGTCAACACCGTCGCCTTCGGCGTGCTGCTGTGGCCGGTGATCGTCTTGTCGCTGGTCATGTTCGCCTTCCTGACAGTCGCGGCGGTGCTGCGGGCGCTGCAGGTCTTCGTGGCCGAGTGCCTGCAGCGGCGGATCTTCGTGCGGGCGGCCGACGCCTTCGCCAGCCACTTCGCCCGCGCCGAAATCGAGGCCTTCGACGGCCGCAACCCCACCGACATCGTCAACCGCTTTTTCGAGGTGTCGTCGGTGCAGAAGGCCGCCGCCACGTTGCTCGTCGACGGCATCGGCATCGTGATGATCACGGTGGTCGGCCTCGTCGTGCTGGCGTTTTACCATCCGTATCTGCTGACGTTCGCCGTGGTGATGGTGGTCCTGGTGGCGTTCCTATTGCTCGGGCTGGGGATCGGAGGCGTACGGACGAGCATCGAGGAGAGCTATGCGAAGTTCGACGTCTCCGCCTGGCTGGAGGAGATCGCCAAGTGCCCGCACACGTTCCGCTTCGGCCGCGGGGCCGCACTGGCGCTCGACCGCGCCGACGACCTCGCCGCGGCCTACGTGGCGGCACGCAAGCGGCACTTTCGCATCGTCTGGCGGCAGACGCTCTTCGCGCTGCTCCTGGAGGCCGTCGCCAGCACGGTGCTGCTGGGACTCGGGGGCTGGCTGGTCATCAACCGCCAGCTCACGCTGGGCCAGCTCGTGGCCGGCGAGCTGATCGTCACGCTCGTCCTCGCGGCATTGTCGAAGAGCGGCAAATACATCGAGATCTTCTACGACCTGCAGGCGTCGCTCGACAAGCTCGGCGTGCTCGATCAGTTGCCGCTGGAGCCGGCCGGCGGCGAGCGGCTCCCCCCCGCCACCGGCCCCTTGGCCGTCATCGCCGAGGTGGCTGACACCGGCGGTCGGCTCAACCGTCTCGAGATCCGCCCCGGCGAACGGGTGGCGATCCACGGGCCCTCGGGAGGCGGCAAGACCTTCCTGCTCGAGACGCTCGGGCTCCTGCGGGTGCCGCGGGCGGGGCTGCTGGAGTTCGATGGCATCGACGCGCGGTCGCTCGACCGGGCGGCGACGCGGCTGCACGTGGCTTACGTCGGGCGTGCGGAGACGTTCGCCGACACGGTGGCCGAGAATGTGCGGGTGGGCCGCGACGATCTCACCGCGGCCGATGTCCGCCGGGCCCTGGAGATGGTCGGTCTGGCCGACCGCGTGGCCCGCCTGCCGCAGGGCGTGGCGACGCCGCTGGCGTCGGATGGGCTGCCATTCTCGTCGAACGAGATCTCCCGCCTGTCGATCGCCAGGGCGCTCGCCGGCAAGCCTCGGCTGCTCCTCATCGACGGGCTGCTCGACGGCCTCGACATCCACGGCTGCCCGGAACTGATCGAGTCGATCCTCGATCCGACCGCCCCCTGGACGCTCGTGATCGTCACGGCCCGGGACGACATCAAGAACCGCTGCAACCGCGCGGTGGAATGGACATGAGCCGCTCGACGCACGAAACGACCGGCACAGCGCCGCGACGGGATGCCCTCGCCGCCGCCGCCACTCCCCGCGCCGTGAAGCTCGTCGCCCGCCTCTTTTTCCTCGCCTTCCTCGCCGCCCCGTTCCTCCTCGCTTTCGTGCCCTGGCAACAGACCGTTCACGGCCGCGGCATGGTGATCGCCTACGCCCCCGTGGAACGGATGCAGGTGATCACGGCCCGGGTCTCGGGCCAGATCCGCCGCTGGCACGTCGTCGAGGGAAGCCGCGTGAAGATGAACGATCCGGTGGTCGATATTGAGGACAACGATCCTGACCTTCCCGCAAGGCTGGATGCCCAGCGTGGGTTTCTGGTCGGGCGGCTCGACGCCGCGCGGCTGGAGGTCGCGGAGCTCACCGCCGCTGCCAAGGCCCAGGAGGCGGCCCGCGACGCGGCCGTCACGGCGGCGGAGGCCAATCGCGATGCGGCACGACGGTCGATCGAGGTCGCGGAACAAGCCGTGGCGAACGCGCGGTTCGCGCAGACATTCGAGCAGAACCGCTTCCAGACGTTCGAGGACCTGTTCAACAATCCGCAGTTCGGCGGGCTGGAGAGCCGGCTCTCGCGGGACGAGGCGCGGATGCGGTCCGACCGGGCCGTCACCGACACCGACAAGGCCGGCGCCGAGGCCCAGCGGGCCCGGGCGACGCTCCTCACGCAGGAGGCCCTGCTCGTGCAGGCCGACGCCGCCGGACTGTCGGCGATCGCCGTCGCCCGCAGCAACCTGCGGAAGGCCGAGCAGAACCTCTTCTCGATCGAGCGCGAGATCCAGGACATCGACAACCGCATCGAACGTTTCAAGGCGCGGCTCGTGTTCGCCCCCTGCGACGGCGTGGTCTTCCGCATCTCCACCGACGTCGGCCAGGGCGGCCAGTACGTGAAAGAGGGCGAGGACCTGTGCACGATCGTGCCCGACAGCACCGACCGGGTGGTCGAGCTCTCGCTCGACGGCCTCGACGCGCCGCTGGTGCTCGCCTACGCCGAGCGCACCGGCCGCATGCCGCACGTGCGTCTCCAGTTCGAGGGCTGGCCGGCCGTGCAGTTCTCGGGCTGGCCGGAGCTGGCCATCGGCACCTTCGGCGGCCGCATCCGGCAGATCGATCAGGCAAGCCTGGGCGGCGGAAAGTTCCGCGTGCTCGTCGAGCCAGAGCAGCGGCTGACCGGCGACGTCTGGCCCGGCCAGCAGTTCCTGCGGCAGGGCAACCTGGCGATCGGCTGGGTGTTTCTCAATCGCGTGCCGCTCGGCTACGAGATCTGGCGGCGGCTCAACGGCTTCCCACCGGTGCTCGCACCGGCGTCGGCGCCGAAGCCCGGCGAGAAGGACGGTCCGAAGCCCCCGAAGATCAAGGTGGGCTGACGGCCATGCGCCGCGCTTGCCCGTCGGACATCCTCGTCGTCGTCCTCGCCGCCCTGGCCGGCGTCTCCGGCATTGGCCTGTCGAGCGCCGTGGCCGCCGAGCCGGGCCGCTTCACGGCCGTTGCCGACGCCGCGCCGCTCGAGCCGCCCGCCAGCGAGACGCTCGGCGTCCAGCCGATCCTAACGCGGTCGTTTCTGCAGGTGGCCGACACCCCGCTCGAGCCCCAACGTGGCCCAAAGATCGACCGCGGGCCGGTTCCCGCGCCCGCGCCGTCGGCAGCCGCGGTCCACCCGCGCGGGCCCGAACTACTGCCGCCGCCGGCAGCGGCAGCCGATTCCGGGCCGCAACCGCTCGCCGCCGGCATCGCCCCGTCGAAGCCGTCGCTCGCGCCGCAGATTCCCGGCCTCGCGCTTGACGACCGGCCCGAGCCACTGACGCTCGCCGACGTGCTGCGCAGCGTCCTCGTGAGCTACCCGCTCCTCCAGGCGGTCGAACGTGAGCGCGGCATCGCCGCGGGCAAGCTGACCACGGCGATGGGAGCCTTCGACACGAAGGTCAACATGGCCGGCCAGTCGCTCGCGCCGGGTACCTACGAGAACTACCGTTCCGACTTCGGCGTGTCGCAACAGTTCATGGCCGGTGGCGTCAGCGCCTTCGGCGGCTTCCGCACCGGCTTCGGCGACTTCCCCACCTACAACCTCGGCCAGAAGACCGCCGACGCGGGCGAGTGGCGGGGCGGGCTCAACGTGCCATTCGCGCGCGATCGCGAGATCGACCGCGCCCGTGCCACCCGCGCCCAGGCTGCCCTCGACATCTCGCTCGCCGAACCGATGATCGAGCGCAGCCGGCTCGACTTCATGAAGTCGGCCGCCCGCACCTACTGGAACTGGCGGGGCAGCGGCGAGCGGTATGCCGCGACGGAGCGGCTGCTCGACCTCGCCACCGAGCGCGACCGGCAGCTCGTCATGAAGGTCGAGCGGGGAATCGTGGCCAACATCGAGCGGGTCGACAACCAGCAGAACATCGCGCTGCGCAACGGGCTCATCGTGCAGGCCGACCGGGCCGTGCAGCAGGCGGCGATCGAGCTGTCGCTCTACCACCGCGACGAGGGCGGCCAGCCGCTGCTCGCCCGCCGCAGCCGGATGCGGCCGCTGCCCGAGCCGGTCGAGCCGACCGTCGAGGTCTACCAGGAGTCGCTGTCGCGGGCGTTCGGCGCCCGGCCCGAGTTCCAGCGGCTCTCGCTGCAGCGCGAGAAGCTGCTCGTGGAGCGGAGGCTCGCCTACAACCAGACGCTGCCCGGCGTCGACGGCCAGCTCACGGGCAACCAGGACGCCGGCTTCGGCAAGAGCCCGCTTTCGGGCCCCAACGGCCTCGATCGGCAGGTGCTGATGGCGGGGCTTGTCTTCCAGATGCCGATCCAACGGCGCGACGCCTTCGGCAAGATGCAGACGCTCGACGCCCAGATCACCCAGCTCAACCGGCAACTCAGCTACGCCGAGGACCAGGTGCGGGCCGAGGTGCAGGACGCCTTCTCGCTGCTCGAGCGGGCCTACGAGTTCCACGAGCAGGCGAAGCACCGCCTCGAGCTGGCCCGGCTCGTGGCGCTTGCCGAGCGGGAGCAGCTGCGGCTGGGCCGTAGTGACGTGCTGCGGGTGACCCTCCGCGAGCAGGCCAAGTTCGAGGCCGACATCTCGGAAATCACCGCGCGGCAGGAGTTCTGGCGGGCCGAGAGCGATCTGCGGGCGGCCGACACCTCGCTGGGGCTCGTCGTGCCGACGGCGGAGACCGTGGAGACGGGTGCGGCGAACGCAGCGGGTGCGGCAAACGCGCCGGTGCCACCCGCGGACGGCGACCGTATCCCACCCCGCTGATCAGCCGGCGGCCTCGCCGCCCGAACGGATCTCGTGCGGGTCGAGCGCGGCGACGAACGGCAGGTGCCGCCAGGCGCCGTCGTAGTCGAGCCCGTAGCCGACGACGAACAGGTCGGGGATGTCGAAACCGACGAAGTCGGGCTCGATCGCCACCTCCGCGCGGCCCTGCTTCCGCAGCAGCACCAGCGACCGCACGCTCGCGGCCCCCCTGCCCCGCAGGTCGGCGAGGATCGCCTCCAGCGTCCGACCGCTGTCGAAGATATCGTCGACGAGCAGCACGTGCTGTCCGGCCAGGTCGGGGAGCAGGTCGAGACGCAGGTCGAGGCGACCCGGACGCGTCGCTTCGCCGCGGTAGCTGCTGGCCCAGACCATCGACAGGCGGACCGGCCCGTCGAGCCTGCGGATCAGGTCCGACACCACCACGACGCTGCCCGTGAGCACGCCCACGACCGTGAGCGGACGATCTCCGTAGGCCTGCCGCACGTCGCGGGCCAGCCGGTCGATGCCGGCGGCGAGGTCGGCGGCGGAAAGGAGTGTTCGCATGGTGGCGTGAAGACCACGGGAATCGTGGCCGACGGACTATTGTAGAGTGTGCATCGGCCACCGGAGGATCGCCCGCCCCCCGGGCCGTGCCCCGATTGGCCGTCCTCGCTTCCGACCGCATGCTCCCACCCGCCTCGCCACCGCCGTCACGGGCCCACTGGTCGACGATCAGCCTCGCCGGCCATGCCTGCGAGCTGTACGAGCCTCCCCGTCCGCTGCCCGGCCGCGCCCTCGTCTACCTGCACGGCGTGAAGGAGCGGACGCTGCTCGAATCGACCGGCCTCCGCGACGCGATCGAGGCGGCGGGCCTGCCCGCGATCGCGCCGCGGACCGGCCGTTCCTGGTGGCTCGACCGGATCATGCCCTGCTTCGATCCCGCGATGTCGCCGGAGCGATTCGTGGTCGACCACGTGACGGCCGAGATCCGCGGCAGGTTCGGCGTCGCGCCGCCCGGCATCGGCCTCGTCGGCACCAGCATGGGCGGCCAGGGAGCGCTGCGGATCGCCTACCGCCATCCTGCGATCTTCCCGGTCGCGGCGGCCATCGCCCCGGCGATCGACTTCCACCTGGCGATGCGGCACGCGGGCGACCGACACGACGGCGAGTACTACGACACGCTCTGGGAAGCCTTCGGCGACGTCGAGCGGGCGCGACAGGACACCGCGATCCTCCACGTCCACCCGCTCAACTGGCCCCGGCACCAGTGCTTCGCCAGCGATCCCAGCGACCTGCACTGGCACGACGGCGCGGTGCGGCTGCAGGGCAAGCTGCGGGCCCTGGGCATCCCGCACACGGCCATGCTCGAGTCGCGCGGCCCTTTCACGCAGGGGCGTGACGGCCACAGCACCGAGTACTACGACCGGGTCGCCCCCGACATCGTCCGGTTCGTCCTCGAGGCGCTCGACCAGGAATCCCGTCGGCTGGCGTGACGGGGGCCGCCGCAAGCCGACATCAGGTGCCCGGAGTGAGGCGGCTCACCGGCTTGGCGGGCGCGGCGCCCGGCGAGAATCCCGGCGGCCGCAGGCCGGCGGCATTGCCGCCGAGCTGATCGAGGTCGAGGAAGCGGGCGTCGTCGACGTCGACTCGGTTGAGCGCCCGCCAGTAGAGGATCTTGCCCGCGGACGCGCTCGAGGTGGCGGCACCGACCTTCGCCTGCCGGTAGAGCTGCGCGTCGCTGCGGCCGTCCCCTTCGAAGACGAGCAGATCCTTGGCCTCGCTCCAGGTGAGCCGCGCGCTGCGGGCGGTGAAGGCGTCCCCCTCGACGAGCACGTTGCCGCCCGCGGCCAGCTCGATCGTGCTGCGGCGCTGCCCCGGTGCGGGCGGCGCCTGGCCCACGCCGAGCGCGTCGCTGGAGATCGTGACCGCCCGCGGCGGCAGTCCGCCCGCCGCATGCGGGTCGAGCGTCTCGCCCCAGCGGGCCACGGGTCCCCAGATCGCCTGGACACGCTGGTGGAACTCCATCACGCGACGGTTGATGTTGCCCCGCATGCCCCGCTGGAAGTCGACGCCGAGATACGTCAGCTCGTCGGGCCGCGGTGGCGGCGCGGGTGCGGCGGCGCCGGCCGGCCCGGGCGCCGCAGGCATTGCCATGCCCGGCGCCTGGCCGAACCGCGTGCTCGTCAGCCGCCCTGGGCCCGTGCCCGTGACGTCGCCGGTGGTGCGATCGATGACGAGGTCCCGCACGAAGAGCTGCTCGGCCGACCTCGTGCCGTCCTGCGCCGCCGACTGGCTGTCGATCCGCACGCCGCTGCCGCAGGCGATCCTGGCGACGTCGGGACGGGCCGCAGGCGCGGGCTGGCCCATCGCGAAATCGAGCGGCCGGTTGAAGATCACGTCGAGCGAGCCGGCCCGCACCGTGGTGCCGCCGCTGGCGGTGACCACGCGGTCGACGAAGCGGGCGGTGAGGCCGTCGAAGTCCATGCGGCCCTGCCAGTTCACGTCGAGCGAGCCCGGCGGCGCGGCGGCGGCCGGCGCGGCGGGCGCCGCCGCACCGGTGACGCCGAACGACTCGAAGCCGCCCATGCCGGCGGCCACGGGCACCTGCAGCCTGCCGGCGCCGTCGACGGTGAGCCGGTTGCGGCCGCGGTCGAAGTCGATGAGCGGCCCCTGCAGGTCGAGGCCGCGGCCGCGCACGTGCGCGGGCCGGCCCGACACGATCGCCCGCGCGTCGAACCGCGTGGGCCGCGCGAGCTGCATCTGGTCGCCATGGATCTCGAGCCCCTCGTCGCCGCGCGGGCCGGCGGCGGCCCGCGGATCCACCGGCGGCAGGCCGCGGACCTCCTCCGCCACCTGCACCTGACCCTCGAGCGACATCTCCTGGAGCTCGCCCCCCTTGCCCGCCATCACGATCAGGCCGCGGACGAGTGCGGCCGTGGCGACGAGCCGACCCGCGGCGGGGCCCGCCTGCCGACGCGGCTGCTGCGGCCCGGGAGCCGCCGGTCCGCCCGCAGGCCGGCCGTCGGACGGGGCGGCCGTCGCCGGATCCTGATCCCGAAACCAGATCTCCATGCGATCGGTCCTGGCGGCGAGCTGCTCCGCCTCCACCTCCACCATGCCGCGGGCGAGCAGCCGCGACGGCCGCACGCCGGAGAGGTCGGGGCCGGCGGCGCCGCCGGCCGGGGCCGCCCCCTCCCGGGGTGCGCGGTTCACGAGATCCATCCAGAGGTGCATTTCGGAGCCGCTCAGCCGGCCCTGCGACTCGACCGCGACCTCGGCGTCGCCGGCGATCGACGCGACGTGCCCCGCGCCGTCGGGCCGCATCCGCAGCCACTTCTGCCAACGCGCCTCGACGGGCGGCGAACCGGGAGACCGCGTCCGCAGCCAGCCCGGCCCGACCGCCATCAGCGCGCCGGGGGCCGACGACGGACCCGGCGTGTAGTCGATCGACCGCGCCTCCATCTCCGTGCCACGGGCCGAAAGCGACACCGGCTCGTCGCCGTCGAGCAGGATCCGCCGCGTCGCGATCTCGTAGCCGAGCCGGGCGGCGCGGGCCTCGAGCCCGGCGCCGCTGCTGCGGGCCACCACCGGCATCCCCTTGGCCTGCACCTCCACCGGCCGCAGGCCCGACCGGCCGGCCGCGCCGTCCGCCCCGGCGTCGTGCCGGGCGAGCATGATCGCCAGCAGGTCGCAGGTGAGCTGGTCGGTCGCCCCCGAGGCCGAGGTGCGTTCCACGTCCACGCGATCCTCGAAGGTGATGACGTTGGCCGACACGTTGAGGCACAGGCTGCCGTGGCAGCTCACGAGCACCGGCGCCGCGTCGGGGGCATCGGGCTTGTCCCCCGCTCCACGGCGGGCCTCCTGGCCGGGCAGCAGGCCGCCAGCCATCCCCTCCAGCCGCATCCGCACCTCGCGGTCGAGCCGGATCGAGTCGACGCCCCCGATCGCGGGCCCCTGCTCCGACCCGCCGGGCCGCGGCAGGAGCCGGGCCACCAGACCGCGGCCGCTGCCCGTGGAGCGGCCATAGCGGAACTGCACCGCTTCCACGGACCGCACCTCGAAGTCATCGAGCTCCACGTCGCGGGTGACGATCTCGATGTCGTCCTCTGCCTGCGGTGCGGTCGCCGTGCCGCGGATCGTGACCTGTCCCCGCAGGCTGCCGCCGATGAGCCGCGACAGCCGTCCCTGCCGCAGGTCGAGCGGCTCGTCGAACTCGAGCACCGCGCCCTGCGGCACCCGCAGCACGATCGTCCGCCCGGCCCCCTGCTCGGTGGCCACCCGATTCCGGTCGGGCAGCACGACGAGCGTGCAGGGCACGAGGTTGACGCGGCCGTCCGGCAGCGTCTGGTACTGCTTGAAGAGCAGCCGCATCTGGCGGCTCTCCAGCATGATCGGGTCCTCGCGTTCCCACGAGCCCGCCGGAAAGATGTCGCCGAGCGCCGCGAGGCGACGATCGGCCCGCGCGCGGATCGCCGCGGCCTCCTCCGGAGACATATCGATCGCGGCCCCGGAGTCGTGCAGCCGCGGCTCCACCAGGGGAACCACGACGAGACGATGGAATCCGGCCGCCGCGAGAACGACCAGAAACACCCGCAGCGTGCGTCCGAGGCGATGTTCCATGAAGGAGCCCGTCCGAGGTCGGCCTCACCCGCGCGCGGCGTGCGATCCGGCGGCGCCCGCTGCGTAGCCGTCGACGATCGCCTGCCAGCCGCCGCGGGCCTGCAGCAGCCGCTCCACCACCTCGCGGACCGCCCCGCGGCCTCCCGGCCGCGACGTGACGAGCGCCGCCGCCGACACGAGCTCCGGGCAGGCGTCGGCCACCGCCACGCCCACGCCGCACCGCGCGACGACGGGCAGGTCGGGGAGATCGTCGCCGACGAACGCCGTCTGTTCCCAGGAGAGGCCGCACGCGCTGATGAGCTCCTCGGCGGCGGCGACCTTGTCGGCGACCCCCTGCCGCACGAACTCGATGCCGAGCTCCGCGGCCCGGCGCTCGACGATCCGGCTCGAGCGGCCGGTGACGATGCCGGTGCGGCCGCCCGCCCGCTGCCACCCGCGGATGCCGAGGCCGTCGCGGATGTGGAACGTCTTCTGCTCCACGCCGTCCTCGCTCCAGGTGACGCCGCCGTCGGTGAGCACGCCGTCGCAGTCGAGCAGCAGGAGCCGCACGACGGCGAGGCGACGGTCGAGGTCGGCGGGGAGGGTCATGCGCGGATTCCGGGCCGGGGACGAAGGTCAGGCGGCCGCCGCGCCGGTGGCAGTGGCAGTGGCAGTGGCAGTGGCAGTGGCCGGGGGTGCGAGCCCGACGACGTCGACGATGTCGAGCAGGCCGACGGGCCGCCCGGCGGCGTCGACCACGGGCAGTTCGCTGAGCCGCCGCGTCTCGAGGACCGCCAGCGCGTCGCGCAGCCGCGTGCCGCTGACCACCGTCGTCGGCCGGCTCGTCATCACCGCCGCGATCGGGCCGTCGAGGGCGGCGTCGGCCCGCCGCTCGAAGAGCCGCGCCAGATCGCTGTCGGTGAAGATGCCCGCCAGGCCGCCGGCGGCGTCGACGATCATCACGGCGCCCGTGCGCCGGACGGGCAGCGGCCTGCTGAACACCTCCCGCACCGTCGCGTCGGGCGACGCCGTGCGGCACTGGGCGAGCGGCCGCATCGCCTCGTCGACCCGCATCAGGAGGCGGCCCAGGCTGCCGCCTGGATGCCGGGCGGCGAAGTCCTCGTGCGTGAAGCGACGCAGCGTGCTGGTCACCAGCGCCAGGGCGTCGCCCAGCGCCAGCATGACCGCCGTGCTCGTGCTGGGCGCGAGCCCCAGCGTGCAGGCCTCGCGGGCGGTGCCGGTGGCGACGACGACCCGCGCCGCCCTCCCCAGGGTGCTCTCGGCCCGTCCGGTGAGGGCGACGATCGGCACCGGCGCCGCGGCCAGGTGGGGCAGCAGCCGCGTGATCTCCTCGGTCTCGCCCGACTGCGACAGGGCGAGCACGAGGTCGTCGCGCCGCAGCACCCCGAGATCGCCGTGCATCGCCTCGGCGGGGTGGAGGAAGTGGCTGGGCGTGCCGGTGGAGGCGAGCGTCGCCGAGATCTTCTGGGCGACCAGCCCCGCCTTGCCGATGCCGGTGACCACCACCTTGCCCGGGCAGTCGGCGACGAGCCGCACGGCCCGCGCGAAGGATGCATCGAGCAGTTCGGCCGCCAGCAGGATGGCGTCCCCCTCGGCACGCACGATGGTGCGGCCGCGGTCGAGAAGCTCGTCGTCGGACGGGTCGATCGACGGGCTGACAGCATCGATGGGCAGCGATCGGGCCGCGGTCATGGCTGGGGTCCGGCCTGGGAGTGCGCGCGGAACCGCCGCGCGAGGGCGGGACTATAGGCCGACTGCGCAAACGCCGCAACGCGTGTTTCCCGCGGCGCGGGCCGCCGGAATCGCCTCAGCCGCCGTACCGCTTCGCCATCTCGGCGAGCGACACCACCGGCACCTTGCGGGCGTTGCCGGCCTGGCCGAACTGCACCATCCGTTCGGCACAGACCTTCTTCATCGCCTCGCGGGCCGGCTTGAGGTAGTCGCGCGGGTCGAACTTCTCCGGGCTCTCCGCCAGCACCTTGCGGATCGCGCCGGTGATCGCCATGCGGCAGTCGGTGTCGACGTTGATCTTGCGGACGCCGTGCTTGATGCCCCGCTGGATCTCCTCCACCGGCACGCCCCAGGTCTGCGGCATCCTGCCGCCGTACGTGTTGATGATGTCCTGTAGTTCCTGCGGCACGCTCGACGACCCGTGCATCACGAGGTGGCAGTTGGGGAGCCGCCGGTGGATCTCCTCGATCCGCTTCATCGCCAGCACCTCGCCGTCGGGCTTGCGGGTGAACTTGTAGGCGCCGTGGCTCGTGCCGATGGCCACCGCAAGCGCGTCGACGCCCGTGTCGGCCACGAACCGGGCGGCCTCGTCGGGATCGGTCAGCAGCTGATCGTGCGACAGCTGCCCCTCGGCACCGTGGCCATCCTCGGCCTCGCCATGGCCGCTCTCGAGCGACCCGAGGCAGCCGAGCTCACCCTCGACCGACACACCCCGCGCGTGGGCGAGCTTCACGACGTCTCTCGTCACCGTCACGTTGTAGTCGTAGTCGGCCGGCGTCTTGCCGTCCTCCTTGAGCGAGCCGTCCATCATCACGCTCGTGAAGCCGTTGTCGATGGCGCTCGTACAGGTCGCGGGCGAGTTGCCGTGGTCCTGATGCATCGCGATCGGGATCGACGGATAGAGCTCGGCGGCGGCCAGCATCAGGTGCCGCAGGTAGTTGTCCTGCGTGAAGGAGCGGGCGCCCCGCGAGGCCTGGACGATCACCGGCGAATCGGTCTCCTTGGCCGCCTCCATGATCGCCTGAATCTGCTCCATGTCGTTGACGTTGAACGCGGCGATGCCATAGCCGTGTTCGGCGGCATGGTCGAGCAGGATGCGCATGGGGACGAGCGGCATGGGTGCTTCTCCGGTGGGGTGGGCGGGAGTCTCTCGCGGACGCGGCCGCGCGACCCGCAGAGCATACGAAAAAACCAACGCGATGGCAGGCCGTGGAAAAGTCGGCCGACGCAGGCAGGCCGGACCTGGGCCGTGGATGGCTTCGGCGGCGGGCAGATAGAATCCACCAGGCCGCTCCGCTGCACGAGACGCCTCTCCATGGATCTCCGCCCGACCACCGACCCGCTCCGGAGCTTCCTCTACGTCGCCGGCGGCTGGCTGTGCGTGGGCCTGGCCGTCATCGGCGCCGTGCTGCCGCTGGTACCGACCACGCCGTTCCTGCTCCTGGCCAGCTGGTGCTTCTATCGCGGCTCCCCGCGGATCCACGCGTGGCTGCACCGCTCGCGGTGGTTCGGCCCCACGCTCGACGACTGGGACCACTACCACGGCGTGCGTCGCGGCATGAAGCACCGTGCCGTCGTCATGGTGCTCGCCGTCGTCGGCTGCAGCCTGCTGCTCAACAGCCTGCCGTGGTGGCTGCGGTACGTGGCGCTGGCCGCGGTGGCGGTCGGACTCTACGTGATCTGGACCGTGCCGACGCTCCCTGACGACGCCCCGCGGGCGCCGCGGACGCTCGTGGAATGAGGGCCCGGGGCTGCCCGTGCCCCGTCGCGGCGCGTGCCACGGCTGACCAGAGCACTGCGAAACGCCGGTCGGCTGGCTCCGGGGCCGCCCGTGCCCCATCGCCGGACGTTCGCTACGGCCTTCGTGGCCTCCGCTCACTCCATGCCGGCTGCGCTTCGGCATCCTGCCTGCGCTGGCCGCCAAGGCCGGCTCCCGGGGCACGGGCAACCCCTCGCTGGTCGCACTGCAAAGAAGACTGCTCGGCACGATGCCGAGCGCAGCACCAGAAACCGGAGGTTTCCAAGCAAAAATCGCAGGATGCCATGTTTTGCGTGAAGCTAGCAAGCAGGCATGCGCCTGCCTGCGGTTGCGCCGCTTGTGTGCTGCGAGGCATGGATGCCGAGCGCAGCACCAGCGGGCGGAGCCCGCCAAGACAAAATGGCCTGGAGGGCCATGTTTGTCGTGAAGCCAGCGTGCCGGGGCCGCCCGTGCCCCATCGCCGGACGTTCGCTACGGCCTTCGTGGCCTCCGCTCACTCCATGCCGGCTGCGCTTCGGCATCCTGCCTGCGCTGGCCGCCAAGGCCGGCTCCCGGGGCACTGGCAACCCCTCGCTGGTCGCACTGCAAAGAAGACTGCTCAGCACGATGCCGAGCGCAGCACCAGAAACCGGAGGTTTCCAAGCAAAAATCGCAGGATGCGATGTTTGTCGTGAACCGGCCCGGCAGGATGCCGGGCGCAGCACCAGCGAGCGGATGCTCGCCAAGACAAAATGGCCTGGAGGGCCATGTTTGTCGTGAACCGGCCCGGCAGGATGCCG
>Ga0214917_10000398_pt1 | contig 56897 bp, 31 predicted proteins | sample LL_1208_BB_MetaG_FD_177983 | JGI IMG/M metagenome (GOLD analysis project Ga0214917, IMG submission 177983) | Freshwater microbial communities from Lake Lanier, Atlanta, Georgia, United States - LL_1208_BB | ecosystem: Environmental > Aquatic > Freshwater > Lake | place: USA: Georgia | collected... | reverse complement strand
GGTCGATCAGGGCTGCCAGTTCCGCGATCGAATTGAACCCCGATGTCTCGGCCGTCGAGACGTCGAGCAGCAGCGTCCGCACCAGGTTTTGCCCGCCGATCACCACCGGAAACTGCAGTGGGATGCCCCAGACGACGTCGCCGCCGGTCGCGGTCGTGGCGGTGGTCAGCAGCGAGCTGTTCGTCTTGATCCAGGCGTCCTTGCCGACGTTGGTCGAGGTGAGGATGAGCTTCGAGTCGGCGGACATCGAAGCGGTCACCAGGCCGCCGAGGCCGGCCGTCGCCAGCGCCTTAGTGACGAGCGTAAGAACGTCCGCGGCGGTTTTGTTCCTGGCCACCGTAACCGTCGCAACCGCCGTCGAGCCGGCGGCCTGAACGGTGAATGTGATGTCAGCGCCGGCCGCCGGAGTGAACGCCGGCCCGATGGCAACCGCCGGCGTCCCCAGCCGGCCGTTGGCCGGCACGGCCTGGGCGTCGATCGTCACGCTCGCCGGCAGGTCCACGGCGACCGTCTCGAAGATCTGACGCTTCGTGTTCCAGACGCGGCTCGTCACCTCGTACCGCTGCAGGATCGTGTTCCACCGGACCGCCACGTCGTCGGGCACGATCTGGCCCTGCGAGTCGGTGTCGCCGCCCAGATACAGGATCGAGTCGGTGCCAGCGCCGCCGTCGAAGCGGTCGGACATTGTGGCCAGGATCGTGGACTGGCCCGCCACGCCCACGCGACGTAGCGCGTCCTTCGTGGGCATCAGCCGGTCGGTGAGGATCTGGAACGTGTCGTCGCCGTCGCCGCCGAAGAGCAGGTCGCCGGCCTGGCGGTCGAAGCCGCCCGAGAGCACGTCGTTGCCGACGCCGCCGAAGATCCAGTCCTCGCCCGGGCCGCCCTGGAGGACGTCGTTCCCCTCGCCGCCGATGATCACGTCGCGGCGGTTCACAACGGTCGGGTTGCCGAGGAACACCTGCTTCTGGCCCGCGAGGTCGAGGACGCCAGTGGTGATTGCCTTCGCGCCGGGCTGCGGCTGGATGAGCGGCCGCAGGACGTACTGCGCGGCGGCCGTGCTCTTCACGCGGAGCCAGTAGGTGCGGTCGGCCTTCCAGCCGGCCGAGAGCGTGGCCAGATCGATCGTGCCCGTGCCACCGCCGGCCCGCGTCGAGCCTGCCGACACCGCGTCGGCCGACGCAACCGCACCGGCCGGGAGCTGGTCGAACAGTTCGAGTGACACGCTCGACGCGTTGTCGAAGGCCTCGAGCGCGAGCCGGTCGCCAGCGACGGGCTGGCGGGGCAGTGTGAAGGAATAGAAGACCTCGCCGCCGGTCACGAGCGGCTGGCCGATGACCGCGGAGAGGCCTTCGAGGCCGAGCTTCTTCGTGCTCGCGCCGATATCGGAATCGGAGGCGATCAGCTTTGCGAGGTCGATCGGCACGGCCTGCGTGCCGCCGTTGGCCGCGAGCAGGAACTGCAGCTCGTAGATCGTCGGGATCCGGTCGCTCGAGACGTGGAGGAAGTACCTCGTGCCGGCGACGAGCGGCGCGAGGTCGAGCGTGAGGATGCCGCCCTGGGCCTCCTGCTGTCGGGCCGAGAGCGACTTCGTCGTGCCGTCAGACGTGAACGTGACGGGTTTGCCTTCGGCATCGGTGATCTCGAGCACGATCCGGTCGAGCGGCGAGACGCTCGTGAGGCGGAGCGTCGCGCCGGAGGCCGGCGGGGCGGCGAGCGTGAACGAATACCAGTCGCGGTCGTCGGAATTGTCGAGCGTGAGGCCGGTGAACAGCCGGTTGCCCGCGAGGCCGTTCGGCTCGCCGGCGGCGGCCGTGAGCGATGCCGCCGATTCCCGCGTGTCGTTGTGGATGCCGGTGTAGCCGGTGCGGGTGGCGCCGTCGGCAACGTCGGCGAGGATCGGCCGGCCGGAGACGTACTCGACCTTGTCATTCCCCTTGCCGCCATCCACCCACACGGTCTTGATGACGGTGGGACCGACCTTCACCTCGTCGTCGCCGTCGAGCGCGTCGACGATGATCGCCGCGAAATCGTCCTCGGGCGGCAGGAGGCTGGAGATGCCCGCCGCGCCCACGAACCCGACCACGCCCTCCTGCCCGCCATCCTCGATGGCGAGGCCGAGCTGCTCCTGGGCCACGGAGTTGGCGGCGGCGACGACGAGCGCCGCGGTCGAGGGAGTGTCGGCCGCCAGCCGGACGAGCGCGAGGCGGTCGGACGAGACCCGGGCGGAGACGCGGCCGGCGAGGCCCGTCCGCCGCAGCGCCGCCTCGACGTCGTCGACGAGGTCGCGGCGGGACGAGTTGCCGAGCGTCTCGTCGGCCCGCACGACCACGTCGATGAACTCACCGTCGTCGAGGCTCACGGCGAACGCGGCATCGTCGTCGAGCCGGCCGTCCGCGGGGATCGGCAGCGTGCCCGTGACGGCCAGGCCATAGAAGGAGTTGTTCGGGCTCCAGATGCGGCGGCCGGAGGAGTCGGTGGCGTTGAAGTCGAGCCGCACCTGGGCGTCGAACGTGAAATTGCCGTTGTTGTTCGTGAGCCGCGTGATCAGGTGGTGGCCCTGGAGGAGCCCGGGCTCGGTGACGTAGTCCACCGTAATCAGGTCGTTCTTGTTCGAGCCGCTGTAGTACCAGACCTTGTCCGTGGAGCGGGCGTAATCCTTCCAGGCCTCGTTCTCGAACCCGGCACGGGCCTCGAACGTGCGGCCGAGCCGGTCGTAGAGGGCGTCGGGCGATCCCTCGGGCGCGCCGTTGCCGTAGAGGAAGTCGAGCTTCGTGCCGCCGAAGAGCGCGTCGGTCTTTCCGCCGCCGAGCATCCGGTTGAGCCCCGTGTCTTCCGGCGAGAAGAACCGCAGATCGACGCCGGTCGCCGACGTCGCGATCGGCCGCGAGAGCGCGATCGACGTCGCGCCCACCGCCGTGATCGTCGTGTCGTCGGCAATGCCCGTGCCGACCACGAGCATGCCCGGCGAGAGCTTGGCCAGGAGCGTGGCGGGCAGCGCGACCGAACTGCCCACCGAGAGCGAAACCGCGGCCGCGTCGGGGCCGCGATCCGCTGGGAAGAATCGCAGGTCCACCGTGTTCCCGGCCGTGGGCTGCTTCGAGAGCGTGATCGAGGAGGCATTGACCGCCACGACCGTGGTCATCGAGGGAATGCCCGCCCCGGTGACGAACATTCCGGCCGACAGGCCCGCCAGCGCCGCTTGGGAGAGCGGTACCGAGGCGATGTTCCTCGTGACCGCGACCGACCGGACGAGCGTGCCGGCCTGCGGAAAGACGCCGAAGCCCTGGATCCGCTCGATGGAGAAACCGCCGAACGCGGATGAGGCCGTGAGTACAAGACGGTCGGTGTCGGGATTGACGGAGGCGACGAGACTGTTTGTCGCCTGTCCGGCGGCGGTGAGCGGGGCGGCGAGGGCGGCGTTGACGGCGGCAACGAGCGCGGCCCGCGTGCCGTAGTTTCCGGCGGCGAGCACGATCTCGATGCCGGCAGTCGGCGCCGCGTCTCGGACGATCCGGAACTGCGCGGCCGCCTCGAGGCGGCCGGTGGCCGGCAGCGGCATGGCGGCGGTGAGCACGTGAGAGGCATTGATGGCCGACGACTTCGCACCGCTGCGGAGCTGCAGCTCGCCCATGCCCCGGTCGGGGTCGCTCGACCAGGCGTAGAGTGCGTTCGTCCCTTGGCCGCCGAGCAGGTCGTCGGAGCCGCCGCCGGCGAAGAGCCGGTCGAAGTCGCCGGCGTTGCCCTGGCCGACGCCGCCGTCGCCCCAGAGCTGGTCGTTGCCGTCGTTGCCAAGGAGCGTGTCGCTTCCCTCGCCGCCGTCGAGCCGGTCGCGGGCGCCGGAGCCGCGGAGGATGTCGTCGCCGGGGCCGCCGTCGATCACGCCCACCCAGTCGTCGCTGCGGGCGGTGAGATCGGAGACGTCGAGCGGCACGAGCGTGAGACTCTGGCCATCGATCGTCCGCGGCGTCGAGAGGAAGCCGAGGACGTCGTTGCCGCCGAGGCCGGCGATCGAGAACTGCTCGACGAGCGGAATGCCTTTCTGCGGGTTCGACCAGTCGCGCCACTCGGCACGGGTGACGGTCGTCGTCGTGCCGACGGTGATCGCCGCGACGAACCGGGACTTCTTCGGGGAAGTATCGGACTCTTTGTAGTCCTCTTGGCCGATCTCGATCGTGTCGTTCGCGGAACTGCCCATGACCACGAGGATGTCGGTGGCGTTGTCGTCGGCGACGTCGCCCCGGCTCTGATTGCCGTAGTGGCCGTCGAACGAGCCCACGCCCGCGGAGGCATACTCCGGCCGCACGTCGAGGGCGAGCTTGTCGATCCCGGCGCCGCCGTAGAGCGCGTCGGCCCCGGCCTGCCCCTCGAGCCAGTCGCTGTCGCCGCCGCCCCAGAGCGTATCGTCGCCGGCGTTGCCGTAGAGCTTGTCCTCGCCGGTGCCGCCGAAGATCGTGTCGGCCCCGCCCCAGTCGAGCCCCTCGGCCGCGACGAGTACGAGGTTCTCGGCATACTGCGGCCCCACGGCGCCGTCGCCCTGGACGGTGTCGTTGCCGGCGTCGCCATAGATCACGTCCATGCGAATGCCGCCGTAGATCCAGTCGTTGCCGGCGCCGCCGTGGATTTCTTCGCCTTCGAGCCGCGATTGGCGGGCGACGTCGGAAGCAGGATCCAGAGCCCCGTTCAGCCGGCCCGCGAACGCGGTCGCCGACCAGCCGAAGATCTGGTCGATGCCGTCGCCGCCGAAGAGCCGCTGGTTCTTGAGCTTCTGGAAGCTGCGGCTGCCGTCGAGGGAGCGGTAGCGCGGGTCGGCCTCCTCCACGCCGCCGTCGCCGAAGAGCGTGTCGGCACCCGCGTCGCCGAAGATCTGGTCGATGCCCACGCCCCCCTTGAGCACGTCGTCGTTGGCGCCGCCACGGACGACGTCGTCGCCGGCACCGCCGTCGATCTGCTCGTTGCCCGCGCCGCCGTCGAGGTAGTCGTCGCCGGCGCCGCCGGCGATCTTGTCGCTGCCGCCGCCGCCGAAGATCCAGTCGGTGCCGTCGTCGCCGGAGAGCGTGTTGTCGCCGTCGGTGACGCTTCCCTCCCACGACAGCCCGCCGAGCCGCTGCGGCACGAGCGCCCGCATGCCCGCGGGCGGCAGGCCGGTGAGCGGATCGACCGCCCACTCGGCCCCAGGGAAGTTCGTCGGCAGGACGAACGCCGTGGAGCCCGCCACGCCGAAGTTCGCCAGATCGCCCCGCCACACGGCCACGTCGATGCCGGCGGCGCCGCCCCAGACGATGTCGCGGCCCGCGCCCGCCGCGATCTCGTCGTTGCCCGAGCCGCCGATCAGGACGTCGTCGTCGTCGCCACCCTCGATCCGGTCGGCGCCGCTACCGGCGTCCACGAGGTCGGCTCCGGCGCCCGCGAAGACTACGTCATCGCCGGCGAACGTGAACACGATGTCGTCGCCGTCGCCGGCATCCACCCAGTCGGCGGAAAACACTCCGGGCGTGGACGAGGGATCGGCGGTGATGACGTCGGCACCCGCGTAGCCGAAGACGAAGTCGCCGCCCCAGCCGGCGTCGATCGTGTCGTCGCCGATGTCGCCGTAGATCGTGTCGGTGAACCCCGCGTCGGCCGCGGCCGTGTCGCTCGGGGCCGTGGCCGGATCCGTCGCATCCTCCGGATCGTCGCCGTAGACCGTGTTGCGATCGCCTGAGCCGCGGGTCGGCGCGGCGGCCGTGGCACTCCCGCCGATCACGGTGCCGGCGAGGATCACGTCGCGGCCCGCACCGCCCACCACGTAGTCGGAGCCGAGCCCCGCGACGACGTGGTCGTTGCCCGTGCCGGCGGCGATCACGTCGTCGCCGGCGAACGCGAAGATCCGGTCGTTGCCCGCGGACGCGTCGATCGTGTCGACGCCGTCGTCGCCGTAGATCGTGTCGTTGCCGCCGCCCCCCATGATCACGTGAATGGCGAACGGCTCGGCGCCCGTCTCGCCGAACTCGTCGATGAGCCCGGCCCGGATCGTGTCGTCTCCCTCGAGGTCGCCGGGGAGGAGCGAGGCGTCGATGCCGAGCAGCACGTCGACGAACGAGTCGCCGTAGAGCCGGTCGGAGGCTCGGCCGCCGCGCAGTTTGTCGCTCCCGCCGCCGCCCACGACGAGGTCGGCACCGTCGCCCGCATCGATCTCGTCGTCGCCCGATTCGCCGAAGATCTGGTCGTCGCCGCCGGCCGCCGTGACGAAGTCGCGGCCGGCGCCGGCCCAGATCGTGTCGCGGCCGCCGAGCGTGATGATTCGGTCGTCGCCGCCGCCGGCCCAGATCCGGTCGTCGCCCCCCATGCCGAAGATCCGGTCGTTGCCGCCCGCGGGGCTGACGTTCGGCCCGGTGAGCTTGTCGTCGCCGTAGATCTCGTCGGAGCCGGCGTCGCCGGAAAGCGAGTCGTGGCCTGCGCCGCCGACGATGATGTTCGAGACGCCGGGCTCGGACGTGCCGTCGCCGATGCCGGCGTCGATGTCGTCGTCGCCCACGCCGCCGTAGAGCGTGTCGGAGCCCGCGCCGCCGACGATCCGGTCGTTGCCGCGGCCGCCCCAGGCCTCGTCGTTGTTCTTGCCGAGGTTGATCGAGTCGTCACCGTCGCCGCCGAAGGCGAGGTCGTTGCCCGCGCCCCCGAGGATCGTGTCGGCTCCGCTGCCGGCGATGCCGTCGTCGCTGACGTCGCGGGGATTCGTTCCGCCGCCGCCAGCCAGAAACCGCGCGTAGTCGGACTGCTTGTCCGACGAGAGCACGCCGTTTCTCTCCGCCCCCTCCCAGGCCCGATCGCCGAACAGCACGTCGCGGTCGTCGCCCCCCACGAGCCGGTCGGAGCCGGCCTCGCCCCAGAGCCAGTTGTTGCCGAAGCCCCCCTCCAGCACGTCGTCGCCGGCCCCGCCCACGAGCGTGTCGTCGCCACCGTCGCCGAAGAGCGAGTCGTTGCCCGAGCCGCCCTGGAGCGTGTCGTCGCCCACGCCGCCGCGGAGGTTGGCCGGGAGCGTCACGCTGCGGTCAATGACGATGACGTCGTCGCCGTAGCCGCCGTCCCCCTCGATCCGGCCGGCACCGGTGTAGGCCTTCCACAGCGGCGCGGCGTCGATGCCGGGCGTGGTCCGCGTGACGGTGATCACGTTTCCGGACTGCCTCACGTCGAACACGTCGTTGGCGGACGTCGTGTTGAGCGTCAGCACACCGTTCTTGAGGAACGCGGGCTCGGGGGACGCGGGCTGCGGCGGCGACGGGGCCTTCGCCTTGCGGTCGAACGAGGCAAGCTCGATGTCCACGAGCGTCTTGTCGAAGTTCAGGAGCTTCGCCGACTTCTTCTTGCCGAGGATCGAGTATGAGGCGGTGACGATCAGCTTCGCCCGCAGCTCGGCCGAGAGCCGGCCGTTGATGTCGAACAGGTCGAGCGGGTTCGACTGCAGGGCCGATACAAACTCGGTGGCGTAAACCTTGCCGTCGTTGTTGAAGTCGGCGAGGTCGAAGCCGACGGTGGCGAAGATGCCGCCGCGGGCGTCGAAATCGAAATCCAACTTGGCGCCGAACACCGGCAGCGGAACCGACGGGACGACCGGGATGTAGGGCGCGACCGTGAGCGAGCCGGTGACGTCGAACTCGTTGCCGGGATTGTCCTTGACGAAGAGCCCCTGGAGGATGTCGCCCGGGTCGCCGCTCTTTGCAAAGGCCTTGATGCCCTTCGTGTCGAAGCCGAGGTCGAACTCGACCGTGGACGCGATCCGGCCCGTGACCTCCGCGATCAGGAACGGCACCGGCGTGGGGTAATACTGCGAGAACGAGAAGTCGGCTATCGTGTACCGCGGCATGTCGAGCTCGACGAGCGTCATGTCCCGGCCGAGCAGGAGGTTGAACACGCTCTTCGGGTCGGTGAGCAGCGGGAACGCGATCGTCGTTTTCTTCTTGGCCGAGGCCGTGGACGCGGCCGTTGATGTGGACGTGGGCTCGGCGGTGGACGTGGCCGTGGCGGAAAACGTAGTGGTGGCGGAAAACGTGGATGCGGCCGACGCCGAAGGGGTCGTGGCCTCCTCGGTCGAGCCGCCGATCGAGTCGACGACCTTCAGGAAGCTCGTGATCGCGGAGAGGCCTTGGTCCTTGGCCTTCTCCAGCACGGAATCGAGGGCATACGTCCACTGCGTGCCGTCCCATGTGGCGCTGCCCACTGCGATCGGGGCGCTGCCGATATTCGCGGCCAGGTTCGCCAGGCTGCTGACGGCTCCAACCATCTCCACGAAATCGGCGAGCTGCGCGAGCTTGGGGTTGTAGTAGACGGCCAGGTCGATGAGCGACGTCGGGCCGGCGAGCTGCGAGATCACGGGAAGGGGCGCGGTGAGGATGTCGATCACCGGCTGCACGGGCGCCACGATCTCGGCCACCCGTGACAGGAGCGGGCCGGCGACCCGCTGGATCGCCTGGCCGGCGTCGATCGTGATGTCGTTGAAGGCGACGGTCGGGCTGGCGGGATTGTTGCCGGCGAGGTTCCAATTGGCGATGAAATTGGCACTCAGTGACGGGAAGTTGGAACCCACGTCGATTTTCGCGAGCAGATCGAGCTTGGCCTGCGGGTTGACGAACGACCAGGCCACGATCTGCGCCGGCTGCGCGAAGGCCTCGCCGAGCGTGAGCCTGCCGTCTTTCTTCGAGCCGTCCTGGATGTCGAAGGCGAAGGTGCCGGCGAGCTTCGAGCCCCGGTCGGTGAGCGAGGCATTGAGCGGCCCGAGCTTCCCCGTGAGGGCGGCCTGGGGGAGCGTGACGTCGAACGAGATGTCGAGCTCGCGGGGCCGGGCGGCGTCGATCTGCCGGTCGGCCTCGATGAAGACGCCGTCGCGCCTGCTCAGGCCGATCCCGAGCTCCATGTCGAAGCCGATCTTCCCGACCGCCTTGCCCGAGGCCGAAAGGCCCAGGCCGGGGATGCCGACGTCGAGGGCGTCGAGCGGGATCTCGAAGGCGGCCAGCACGTCGCTCAGCCGCATCCGGAACACGACGTTCTCGAAGTCTTTGATCGCCGCCCCCTCGCTCCACCCTTCGAACGGCAGCAGCTGGGCCGGGTTGTTCGGATCCTTTCGCTGGATCCACACTCCGATGTCGTTCTTGGTGGTGTCTTTCGAGCCGGCCGCCGTCCGTAGCCAGCCGAGATTCGCCTTGTTGAACGCCTCGAACAGGCGGGTGCGCACGAAATCCACCGAAGCGCCGCTCGTGAGGGCGCCGAGCAGGAGGTTGTCGCGGCCCTTGGCCCGCAGGTCGTTGAGGATGCGGACGGTGTCCTTGAGCTTGTCGCCGATGATCGGGATCTTCGTGGCCAACGCCCCGCCCTGGAGGGCCGCCTCGATGACGCCGAAGATGCCGTCCCAGCCGCTGGTGAAGGCGTCGAGCGAGAGCTCGGCTGGCATGGTGTAGACCGGCAGTTCCAGCGTCCATTTATCGGAGTTGGCGATGTCCTCGAGATTGAACTTCCAGACGAGGTTCGGGTTTTTGGGGTCGAGCGGCGTCGTGCCGTCGGCGCGGAAGACCGGCAGGTTGAGCTCGACCTTGCCTTCGACCTTGGGCGTGAACGACAGCCCGCCGAACTCGTCGAGATAGATCCGCGGCGCGGTGCCGCGTCGCAGCGGCAGGAGGACGCGGGCATCGTCGTTCGTGGTGGAGGTTTTGCCGTCTCCGTCGAGAGTGATGCTGCCGTTGTCGATCTTGATCCCGTAGCCCCCGAGCGCGGCGCCGAAAGTGACGTTCGTGGCCCGGGCGTGGCCGAAGATTTCGATGCCGGTGCCGGAACCGGTGGCGTCGTTCCAGGTCGTCACGAACGGCCGGGGGTTGTCGGGGTCGGCGAGGTCGAAGCCGAGGTCGATCGAGACCTTGGCCTCGAAGTCGATGCCGACCTTGGCCGAGCCCTGGATCTGGGCGATTCTGCCGAACTCGGCGAGGGGGCCGAACGACGAGAGATCGAGCACGGGCGATCGGCTCTTGAGGTCGTCGGGCGTCGCGATCTTCTCGGGATTCTGGATGCGGATCCGCAGCGCGTTGTCCTCGTAGGAGAGGATCCGCGGCGGATCCTGCGGCGCGCCCGTGTAGACCTTCTTGTAGAAGGCGAGGTAGAGCGCGGCGTTGACCGCGTCGAGGAGCGCGTCGGAGTCGATCTCGAGCTGGCTGACCCGGTCGCGGATCCACTTCACGGCCGACACGGTGTCGCCGATTGACGTGTCGGTGCCCGGGATCTTCTTCCGCATCACCGGCGAGGAGTCGGCGATCGACTCCAGGTAGTCGAGGAGCTTGTCGAGGGCCTCGACGATCGAACCGGGCGTGATGCCCCGCAGCCGGGAGAGCACGTCCTCGAGGCTCGGCAGGCCGTCGAAGCGGACGTCGGCCCCGGTCCACCAGGTCTTCCAGTCCCAGCCGGGCCGGTCGGTCGGCAGGTTCAGCTCGGCGAGCTCGAGCGGATTGACGATGATCGGCACTTCGCGAGACCAGGTGCCGACGAGCTTCGTCTCATAGCTTTTCCCGAGCAGCGACGCCTTGACCGGGAGCGAGACGGTGGCGCCGGCCTCCAGCCAGAGCGGCTTGAGGTCCTTGGGGATCGTCGTGTCGCCCGAAGTCATGAAGGGCACGATCGCCTTCAGGTTCGTCTTCACGGCGTCCATGAGCTCGGGCAGGTAGATCCGGCCGTCGACGGTTCGCGCGTCGTAGGTGCCATCGGGCCGGCGGGCACCGGGATCGACGAACGTGAGCCGCGTGGCGATCCGGGCCGAGGCCGAGCCGCCGGTGATCGTGGCCTGTGCCCGGCCGAGGCGGGCCATGGCTGCGATGTCGGTGCCCACGACCTCGATCCCCGCCGTGATCTGGAGAGGCCACTGGGCCTTGACGGCGGCGTTCGTGCTCGCGAGGAAAAACACCTTGTCGGCGAGCGACGCGCCGTGGAGCGGCAGGCCGCGGATCACGAGCGATCCCCGCCAGGTGCCTTCGTCGTCGGCCGTGTCCTGCGTCTGCGCGAAGCCGAGGTCGCGGGCCGCCGACGATCCGTTGAGCGGCTCCACCCGCAGGCGGCCGTCGCCGCCGGGCGCCCCGAGCTCCCGGAGCACGAAGGCCTGCCGGGCATGGACGACGGTGGGCACTCGCGTGATCGTGTTCTCTTCCGCCTCGGTCTGGAGGCGGAAGCCCGGCGGCAGCTGGCTCTCGACATAGTCTTCCACCTCGGCGTCGGACGCGGCGACGAGCCGCGCGGGCAGGTCGAACGAGAGCTTGCGAAAGTCCTTGGCGACCTTGGGAATCTCGTCGGCGAGCGTCACCATCACCGTCACCCGCCGCCGCGGCTCGATCTCGAGCACGGCCCGTCCCGGGGCCGCGAGCTCGAGCGCCGCGTTGACGGTCACGAGCACGTCTTCCACCCGGGCCCCGGTGAAGCCCTGCAGGTGACCGAGCGAGACGGGCACGCGGGTGCCGTCGGAGAGGTGGATCGCGAAATCACCCAGCCCGGCACCGGCGATCCCTACGCCCCCCTCTTTGCGCAGCTTGAGGTCGGAGAGATAGGTTTCCTTGGAAAGCTCGAAGTTCTCGCCGGGGCCCTCGGCCAGCGAGATGCCGAGCGAGAACTGCAGCCCGCCGGTGGCCGTGACCTTCACCTTGCTCGCCGACTCGATCGCGGCGAGCTTGCCGAGGTCGCGGTCGAAGCGGATCGTCCGCTCCTCCCCCTTGAGCGCGGCGGAGAGGTTGAAGTGGAGGATCAGTTCGCACGTGTCGGTTTTGTATTCGATGCCTGCCCCGACGCCGACCTCGGTGGTCTCCGTGTTCAACAGCGGCGTGAGCCGGGTGACGAGCTCCTGCATCGTCTTGGGGGCGGGGTTGGTGGCGCTCGGCCGCAGGGTGCCCGCCACCCGCTCGTCCCAGATCTGGTCCACCTTCGCGGCGTCGGACACCTTGAGGCCGTCCACGAGCGGGATCGCGTCGTCGAGCAGGCCGCTCGAGCGGACCGACTCGAGGAACGCCCGCACGCGGTTGAACACGTTCGAGACATCGGGCAGGTCGAGCTGCAGCAGGCGGCCCATCCGGCACAGGCCGGGAAGGATGACGTTGGGGTCGACGTCGTCGTGGATGTCGGCGTCATAGACGAGGAACTCGCCGGAGGGCGAGTTCGCCAAGCCCGGGATCGTCGCCGTCGTGGGAATCGTCAGCGAGGCGAAGCCGCGGGACCGCGCGACGCCCTCCGCGTCGGTGCCGCGGAGGATCGTGAGCGAGTCGGCGAGCGGCAGCGACTCGAATGCGCCGAGCGTGCGCCGGCCGAGCGTGCCGGCGGCCGCCACGTCGAGCTTCATCGTGGGCCCGTTGGCGACGAGCGAGAGGAAGGGCGCCTGGAAGGAGAACGTGCCCAGGGCCCCCTCGAACTTCGCCCCCACCGCGATCGCCGCGGCCGCCGTGGGGATCGTCTCGACGAAGAAGCTGCTGCGGATGTCGGACCGGGCGAGGTTGAGGCCGAACCGCAGGTTGACGTCCACCGTCGTGGTGAGCGTGAAGCGGTTTGCCCCCTCGGCCGCGAGCGTGAAGCCGCGGACGGAGAGCGCCTTGCCAAGTTCGAAGCCGACCGAAAGCCCCTGCTCGAGGTGGTACGAGACGTCGAAGACGTGTTGGCCGGGAAACGCCCCGGCGCCGACGTACGACGTGAAGCGGGCGATCCGGTCGGCACCGGCGCCGATGGAGGCCTTGAGTTCTGCCTCCGAAGGTGTCGCGTCGGCGAGCAGGTAGGCGGAGAGCGGCTCGAACAGCCCCACCCGCAGGCCGAGGTCTTCGTCGAGGATCCGGGCCAGGCTGGCCACGCCGTCGACGTTCGAGACGTTCACGAACGGGATCGTCGTCGAGAAGTTGTCGATGCCCGTGAAGTCGATCCGGTCGGCCACCCGCCGCAGCCCTTGCGAGAGCAGCAGCCGCTCGGAATCGGCGACGGTCGTCGCCCGGTTGAGCCGCCAGATCGCATTGTCATCCCGCAGGTCGGCCGTCCGGGCTTTCCACGGCGGCGTCTCGGTGTCGAGCCAGCTCCCGTTGCCGTTGATCGCCGATTCCTTGAACCGACGTATCGCCGACTCCGTGAGCGGCCCCACGATGCCGTCCACGACCAGCGCGTCGCCGCCGTAGTCGGTGGACGTGACCCGCATGCCGTCGGGCGTCGTCCGGCCGTGCCAGTAGTTGAGCCGCTGCTGGAGCCGGATCACGTCGAGGAATGACGCGTCGCCGCGGACGGCTCGCCGCACGTCCGGCGCGCTCGTCGCGTCGGAATCGACGCCGGTCGCGCCCGCCGTGAACTCGGCCGCCACGATGCTGGAGACCTTTGTCCGCTGCGGACGCGTCACGCCGACGTCAAACAGGATCCGGCCCTGCCCTGAGAACACCCGCGCGGCGTTACCGTCCGGGATCTCACCCTCCAGGGCGGGTTTGAAGAAGGATGACCGCCTGCTCGGATCGACCGTCTTGTCGTCCTTGTCGTTGAGCTTGCTGTCGAACGCCGACGACCGCCGCAGGAAGCCGGTGGCGGGCGCGAACCAGGCCAGGCCCGTGGCCTTGAAGGTGCGCGACGGCTGCTCCGCCTTCGACTGGCGGATGCGGTCCGGGAAGAGGACGTAGCCCACGAGCCACTCCCCGCCTTCGGAATCGCGGCTGTAGACCTCGAAGTCGTTCCGCAACGGGTTCTTGTAGATGGAAAGCGGATACCGCTTCGACGGGTTTTCGGGATCGACGAGATAGGCCCGATCGAGCGAATACTCCGCCCCGCTGCCCGACGTCTGCGTGAGCGCGGCGAAGTCGAGCGGGAGGATGTCGCCCGTGAGGCCGACCGCGCTCGTGAACCGCACGTCGTCGATCTGCACCTTGGCATCGACGACGGTGAATCCCTGGCCCGTCCGCTCGACCGAGAACGAGAGCGAGTTGACCTGGCCGCGGAGATCCTCGGGGATGATGAACCGAACCGGGGCGAAGCCAGCGTCCTGCACGTCGAGCGCGTAGAAATCGTTGCCCTGCGGATCGCGGAGCCGCCGGTCGCCGATCTTCACGACCAGCCGGTCGTTGAGGCTCTTCTGCACCCGCCGCACGGAGAACGCGACCTCCGTCGCCTCCCGCGGCACGTACATCCGGTTGTGGGTGCGGTCGCTCTTGAGCAGCGAGAGCTCGAGCACGTTGCCCTGCTCGTCGAAGCCCGCGGGATCCACCACCACGCCGTCGCCGCCGCCGCCGTGGTTGCTCCAGCCGGGGAAGTAGCCGCCGGTGCCGGCATCGGAAAAGCCGCCGTTGGCGATCGTGAGCGGCGACCACTCCGGGACCCAGCCGCCGCGGGTGACTTGCTCGGCTGACAGCCCGAGCGACGCCATGCCGACCAGGTCGGGCAACCAGGAGACCTCGCTGCTCAACTCGATCCGTTGCACCAGGTCGAGTGAACTCCAGGTATGGTCCTGGTCGGACGAGAGGAAGTTCTTCGGCGCCGCATCGCGGGCCCGCGCGGTGTTCGTGGCGTTGGCGGCCGCGGAGAGGCCAGCCCGAGTATTTGCCAGCCGCGTGAGCGCGAAGCCGTCGGGGCTCGACGACGGATCGCGGATCGTCGAGATGTAGAAGTTTTCCCAAACCTCGCTGTGGTCGTTGAACCCGGCCATCCGCGGGTCGTTCGGCTCGAGCAGCCGGTTGTAGGCACCGGGGATCGGCCGGCCCTCGGGAATGAGATCATCGATCGCGAGGGTCACCATCTGCGTGACGCCGTTCACCGTGACCGGGTATCGGTAGGAAGCCTCCGTCGTCGTCTGGTAGTAGACGTCGGCGAACTTGACGTTGTTCCAGACGGTCGCGCCGTAGGAAGAGCGGCCGTCGGTGGCGTCGGCGGGGCCGTGCGGGTAGCCGAGCGTCCACTGCCACGGGGCGCCGTCGAGCGAGGGCACGATCGGGGACAGCGGCGGCGGCGGGACGGAGCCGATGCCCTTGTCGGTCTGGCTCGTCTGCCCCGCCTTGCCGCCGGCATCCTGCCGGAAGTCGTGCGGATCGAGATACGTGACCTGATCGACGGGCACGCCGAAGGCGGCCAGCCGCTCGATCGCCTCGCTCGTCACCGCGCAGCCGAAGCTGTGCGCCAAGAAATGGAGGCTCCGGTCCTGCGCGGCCCCCTTGGCCGGATCGACGAGTCCGAGGCCGACGAGCGCCGAAAAGAGCGCGTCGCCCGCGGCCGTGCCCCAGCCGGTGGCCCGTTCGTTCGACTCCGGAGACCAGTCCCAGAGAATCACCAACTCGCTCGGATCGGCCGCCGACGTAATCGACTGCACCGAGTCGAACACGCCGTCGCCGCCGTCGGCCCCGAGCAGCGTGCCGAGCACGCCCGGGCGGATCACGTCGTAGTCGAGCAGCCACGAGCCGCCGATGGCATTGGCCTGTGCGTGGTCGTGCACCGCGCGGGCCAACGGCATGAGCGAGTCGCCCGCCGGGAGGCCGATCAGGTTGCCGATGATGTTGGACGAGACCACGTCGAACGGCTGCCAGCCGTGGGTGACGATCGTCACGCCCTTGATCGTGTCGAGGCGGTCGGCGAGCCGGAGCCGCGCTTGCTCGAACGACCAGGGATCGGTGCTCGGCCAGGGCTCGGCGGCGCGGGCCTGTGTGGCGGTCAGAAAGCGGATGTCGTCGATCTCGACCGTCGCGGCGATGCCGCCGGTCCGGCCAGACTCGCGCACGATCGAGAAGGAGAGCGTGTCGACGCTGTCGGCGGCATTTGCGGGCAGGGCGAGGATCTTCCGCACCTTGCCCGCATCGGTGGTGCCGAGGCTCATGTTGCCGTCCACCAGCCGGTTTGAGAACGGGTCGCTACCGTCGGCGGCGAGCCGCGCGAGCACCCTGCTTCCGAGCCTCACCTCGAGGATGTCGCCTGGTTGGGCGGCCGTGCGGCGGGTCGTGAAATCGATGGCGGCGGCCCCGGGAGGCACATAGAGCCGGTTGTGCGTCCGCGACGGCCGCGTCGCATCGAGCCGCAGGGCCGAGTCGCCGGGCTTCCGTGCGACCACGCCGAGCCCCGTGCCGTCGTGGTTGTTCCAGCCGGGAATGTAGTCGGCGGTGGAGAAGAGGATGTTGCCCGACGTTCCCGGATGGGTGATCGAGCCGTTGTAGACGTCGAACGTGTCGAACCCCGGCTTCCAGCGGGCCGTGTCGAAGGCCTCCATCAACCTCGCTTCGACGACCTCGTCGCGCGGCACGTCCGGCAAGAGCGGGGCGATTCCGGCGTAGTTCGGCTCCCACCGCGCACCACGCTCGTTCCAGGTCACATAGGCCTTGTCGGAGTAGGTGTGATCCTGCGTGTCGGAAAAAAAGTTGCCGGCAGGGCGGTCGTCGATGCCACCCGCGATTCTGCTGAACGCGTAGCCGGTCGTGGAGGAACGATCCACGATCGAGTCGACGTAGAAGGTGTCCCAGACGTTCGAGTGATCATTGGCAGCCTTGCCAGGCCGCTCTGCCAGCCCCGGATGACCCTCCGGGAGATGGAGGTTGTAGGCGCCGGGAATCGGTCGGCCCTGCGGAATGTCGATGACGAGCGGGACCGATCCTTTTGACGTCTGGTAATACACGTCGGCAAACGCGACGTTGTCCCAGATGGCCGCGCCATATCCCTTCGGCAGCCCGACGTCGTACTGCGCCTGCTTGCCGTCGATGTCGAACAGGGCGGTCTCGGCGAGCGAGGGGCCTTGTTGGTCGAAGTCGTGCGGGTCGAGGTAGGTGACGTGGTCCACGGGCACGTCGTAGGCAGCGAGGCGGCGGACCGTCTCGCTCGTCACGGCGCTGCCGAAGCTGTGGGCGATGAAGTGGTAGCTGAACGGATTGGCCGCGCCCGCGGAGGGCTTCGCGAGGCCGATGTCCACGAGCGTGGCGAAGAGCGCGTCGGCCGAGGCGCCGGTCCAGCCGGCCGAGGGATCGTTCGATTCCGGCGCCCAGTCCCAGAGCACGACCACGCTCGTGGGGTTCGTCGCGGAGGTCAGCGAACCCGTGCCGTCGGCGGCGACGTCGAACCGACCCCGGCCGCGTTCCCCGAGCGATCCGAGCACCCCGTTGCCCGCGTCGCCGTTGAACACGTCGTAGTCGAGCAGCCAGGCCTTGCCCGCGCCGGCACGGTCGTACACGGCCGTCGCCAACGGCCTCAGTGAATCACCGTCGTCGGCTTCCGGCTGGAAGCCATGCGTGACGACCGTTACCTGGGTGATCCCCTGCGGGCCAAGCTTCGGCGCGAGCTCCGCCCGCACCTCGTCGAGCGAGCCCGTCACGAGCGCGAGCATTTGGCGATGCTCGAGCTGCTCCGCCATGCCGAGCGAAACGAACGACGCCCGCCGGCGTTCGAGACGGCGGCGGTGCCGGCGTTGATCCTGGCGGCTGGGGACGCGGCCGCGTGCGCGGCGCGGCCGCGAGGTGCTTTTCCGCCCGTTGTCGGCCGACCGGCTGCTGCGATGGGTCATGCAATCGTTCCTTCAAAAAACTTCATCGGAAAGAATGTGTGGAGCCATCTCCGCTGTCGCCGGTCGCGGCGTGCGGCCGGAAGCAAGCCGCTCACCGCCCCCGCGCCGACGGCACCACCCGCTTCTGCACGTCGGTCTCGAGCACGCCGAACGCCGACTCGTGCCGCTGCACCGCCATGTGGAGCGCGGCGAGCAGCCGCTTGGCCGTGAAGAAATTCACGATCAACCGCTGCGAGATCTCGATCGGCTCGCCCGGCTCGGGGTTCATGTTCTTGTTGAGCCCGAAATCGACGATCAACTCCTCGGGCGTGCCGGTGACGCGGCAGAAGTTGGCGTAACTCGCCACCGCCTTCGTGTCGTTGACCTCGATCTGACCCGGCTGCCGCTGCGGCTCGCGGGCTGACTGCTGCGACGAAGCCTGCGGCTGGGTCGCCCTCGCCTCCGACTCCGCCACCGCGACCGAACCTTCCTCCACCTGCGTGTCCTTGCTCATGCCTGACTCCTGCGTCTGTGAATGAAACAACCGGGGAAAACACCGCGAAATCGGGCAGTCTCGACGGGCAGCTAGCCATCGAATGGGGAAGACTGCTAGATTTGGGATGCGTCGAGTGGCCCGCCGAAGACGTTCGAGAAGCTGCCTACTTCTTCGGGCGTAGAAACGTGGCCAGACCGGACGCGGCTCATCGAAAACTATTGTTGACGTCCGACAGGTGATGTCGTCGTTCGCCGCTGCGCGCAGCGGTCGCTTGATCGACGAATCAGTCACCGACGTGCACGCCGCGGTATCGCGCGGCGGCTTCAGCCCGCCTGCACCACGAGCGGGCCGCTCGAGAGATGAATCGGCAACGGCCGTCGATCGTAGCGGCACTCGATGAGTGAGCCGCGAAAACCCGTCTTGGGCGGGGCGACGTGCTCGCGTAGACGTCCTTCCGAGAACGCAACCTGACGCGACGTCCACGTCGCGGTTCGGAAGTCAAGGCTCGCGCTTGCGGCCGTCCAGAGCAGCGTCTCCGCGGGGAGCGGATCGGCGGCGAGTGTGCACTCGCCAGAGGCCGCATCGCAACTTGAACTGATCGCCGGCAATGCCTCGACGCCCGCAACGTGACGGCCGAGCGCGGCGACGAGCGGCGCGACCCGCATGGGCGGGATGTCGTGGCCGGCATTCGGCGTATACGACACCCACGTCTCTCCCAGCAGGTTGGGGCGATAGAGATCGAGCGACTGGAGCGGCCAGTACCGGTCGTTCGTGCCGAGCGCGACGATCTTCGGCTGACGGATGGCGGCCGCGTGACGGACCGGATCGACGATCGACAGCAACTCCCGACCCCGGTCGGTATCGAGCCGGCGGTGGATGCCGCGCGACAGATAATCGTGCAGGGCCTCCGACGGGCTGCCGAAGCTCTCGACCTGCAGTTGCATGTGTCGCGGCAGGTCGAGCATGTCGATCACCATCGGCACGAGTCCCCTGACCCGCGGCTCGACCGCGGCCGCAAGCCAGCTCGTCCAGCCCCGCTTCGACGCGCCCGCCACGACGCACCCGTCGATCGCCAGGTTCCACTCGCGTGACACGAGGTCCGCGGCCGCATCGAGGGCCGAGGCCACCGTCTTCACCATCGGCAACAGGAGCAGCCAGGAGGTATCGCCCGTGGCGAGAAACTGCTCGAAGGAGTGGGCGATGAGGTCGTCCTCGCGACGGCCGCCACAGAGCGGCTGATTGGGCACCTGCCTGACGACGGCTGCCGGCAAGCCCGAGGCCTCGGCGATTCCGGCGATGATCGGCAGCTGCTTCGCAGGCGGCTGAACGTCGCCCTCGGGCGTGCTGCCGCCATCCACCCAGAGAATCATCGGCGGCCGCTCGACGGCGAGCTTCGCCGGCTGATAGACCGCCAACTGGTGCCGCCAGGGGATTCCCCGCCAGGTCTGGCTCACGAGCTCCGCCGCGAGGAATCGGCCGGAAGCGAAGTCGCCCGCGGCGATCTGCCGCCAACGCGCGCTCGCATCGGCGGCTCGCACGTAGCCGGCAAGCGGGCTCGCGACGTTTGGGCTCGACCCGCCCGGGACCGCGGTGACCGCCGCCGTGTCCGCGGCGGCGGGCGGCGTCGCGACCGCGGCATCCTCCGCGAAAAGCCGCCCTGCGATGAGCGGCACCATGCCGCCTGCTGCCGCCACGAGCCTGCGGCGGGAAAGCCGCAGCGTGCCCGCGAGAATCCCCGCTGCGAGCAGGCCGACCGTGGTCGGCTCCGGCACGGGGATCACGCCGGGAGCCGGGCCTCCGAGGGCGGCCACCTCCGCCGACGAGAGGGCGTCGTCACGAAACTGGAGGTTCGCGACGTAGAGCGTGCCGAGCTCCCCTTGCGTCGGGCCGTCGGTGGCGTCGTTCCTGTCGGCATTGAAGAGAAAAAACGCCGATTGGGAGCCCAGGCCGGGGTACGAGTCGTTGAGCGTGCCGATCGAGAAGGCGCCGTTGGTCATGAGATCGCGGCTGACGAGCTCGATGTTGCGGGTGGATGTCTGGGGCACGAGATCGGGCACGATATCCGCGGCGAGGCTGCCGTTGACATACGCCCGGTACTGCGACGCCGACCCGGAGCTGGAGAGATTCAACACGATCGCGAGCCGATTCCAGGCATCGGGCGTGACGCTGCCGCCGTAGGAGGAGGCGACGCCGGTGGTGTCGAACCGCTTGTCGATGAACCACGCTCCGTCGGCGACGAGCCTCGTCTGGAGGAGGGTGAGGTAACTCGGGGCCTGGACTGCATCGGTCGTTCCCGGCACATAGACATCCATCACCAGCGAGTAGCGGTTGAGCTTCGTGGCACCGGCGTCGCCGTTGACCGTCTGCGGAAACGCCGCCATCAGGCCCGTGACGAGGCCGTACCCCTGCATGTTCGGCATCCGCATGACGACCGAACTGCTCCCGCTGCCGAGATTGCCGATCCCGAAGGAGCCGGTCGTGGCGAACTGGAGCATCGGCGGATTCGACCCGCTCAACGCCAATGGATTGGAGTAGTAGGCGGTCTTGGGGAGGTAGGAGAGCGTGAGGCCGTTCATCGCGGAGGCGGCCGGGATGACGCCGTTCGATGCATTCCAGCCGTTCGCGAAATCCCATTGGCCGACGACGCCGGCCTCCGCGGGGCCGACCCAGAAGGCGGCAGACACGACCATCATGACGACGATGCGGTATGGCGAGACCATGTGATGATGGTGGTCGATCTTCATCGCTGTCGTTCGTCTGCGGACGCCGAAGAACGGCCACATTCTCCGTGGGCCGCCCCCGGCTGTAAACTCATGTCCCTTCACGGCCGCTGGCCGTCGTTTCTCGAGGCCGCGGCGCGGTGGACGGCGGGCTCGATCGACGCGGCCACGACGCGGACCGACCCGTCGGCCATCGCCATCCCGCAGGCATCCGGGTGAGGGCTTCCGAACGCGATCGGCAGCGGAAACTTGTTGGCCGCTCCGGCCGCGCCGGAAACGGTCGCGGGATCGAAGCCGGCCCGGTCAACGCTCGGCGGCTCGAGGCCGGTCCTGAGGACGTCGCGGTCGTGGCCGGAGTAGAGGCACTGGTCGTCGTCGTCGGAGAGGCCGGTCGAGAGCGACGATGGATCGACGTATTTTTCCCCCAGGAGATAGGTGCCGGAGACGCCGTCGCTGATCTCGCGGAGCCGAATGCAGCTGCGGCGGAAGATCAGGCCGTCGGCAGGCGGGCCGTAGCCGGCCTGCCAGGCGGCTTCGCTCATGAGATCGCCCGAGGCCACGCTGCTGGGGGAGCCGCCGCTGCGATAATTCGAGCCCGGCAACGTGCCGCTCCCCATGTTCGCCGCGTAGTCGCCGCGGACGACGGCCGGCGGCTGACGCGTCGTCATCTGCGGCACGGCCGTGACCCGGAGCGGCCTCTTCGACGAGGCGAGCGTCCAAAGCCCCGGGCCGCGGCGGGATGGGCAGCTGAAAATGCCAAGCGGTGTCGTGAGTCGCACGACGGCGAGATCGGCCTTCGCGGCGGCGTCGCCGCCCCCAGCCCCGAGATTTCGCAGGTCTGCCTGCTCGAGATGGGGCAAGAGGTTGAACGCCCATCCGCCCGGCTGTTTGGTGCCGAAACCCCGATCGGGGTCGCCTGTCCACTCCCCCCCCCAGCCGCCGGAGGGCAGGAAGCCGCGGATCTGCTCGTGGGCGAGGCAGCCGAGGGCGAGCTGCCGCAGGTTGCCCTGGCAATGCGCCCGTCGCGCCGCCTCCCGGGCGGATTGCACCGCGGGCAGGAGGATCGCCACGAGCAGCCCCACGACAGCCACGACGACCAGCAGTTCCACGAGCGTCACGGCCGCACGGCTGGAGGTTTCGTCACGGCGAGCCCGACCGCGGTCGTTCATGGCCGGTCGATCTCCACGACGGCGATCCGGCCCGATGCGCCAGGCGGGGCGGTCGTCGCGATGCCGCCGACCACGAGACATTTTCCGTCGGCCGTGAGCCGTGCAGAGCGGATCAGCCACCCCGGACGGACCTCGTCGAGCATGGTCAGCGTGGCGACGTCGGAGATTCGCAGGCAGTCGCTGTCGGCCGTGATCAGGGTCCGCCCGTCGGGGGAAAACTCGGCTGCCACGATCCTGTGCTCGTGCGGCACGAACTGCCCGCTGGCGACACCAGTGGTCGCGTCGAAAAGGAGCACCCGTCCGGTCTGCGTGCCGCAGGCGAGGATCGAGGCATCGGGCGACCAGGCCACCGACCGCGAGTCTTCGCCGACCTGCAAAGCAAGCGGAAGGGAACGACCGGCGCGACTCGGCGTCAGCGGAATGATCGCCGTACGCCTGCCGGCAGCCGCGAGGCGGGGCGGCCCGCATGGAGCCGCAGCCAACGAGTGCACCGGGTCTTCGAGGGGCGATTGGATGGTCGTCGCCTCGGTAAGATCAGGCGAGAGCATGCAGAGACTCCCGGAACGCGAGCAGACGACGAGTTGGCCCTCCGGCGTCCACGAGGCAATCGCTGCCCCCGGATTGTCTTTCAAGGGCCACGGCATCGTCGCGACCCTGGGTTCCGGCGGGTCGGGCGTGGACGCCACGACCGAGAATGTCGGCTCGATCGTGATCACGTCCAGCCGCTGTGCGGGATACCACGACACCGCCACCTTGAGTCGCCCGGCATCGACGGCCATGGCGAAGGCGTTTTTCTGCTGTCGCGGCGGAATCGCATGGAGCGGCTCGCGTTCGGCACCGAAGCCATTTTCGGTGTCGAAGTGAACGATCTTTCCCCTGAAGTCGATCGCGATGAAGGAGCGACCACCGCGACCGGAGCGGACCGGTGGCCCCTCCTCGAGTTGGACGAACTCGTTTCCTGCGGCCGGGATCTGCCGAAGGACGGCCGTGGCGAAGTCGAGACGCGAATCCCAGCGGCGAACCGTGCCGTCGGCGCCGGCGGTGAGCATGGTGCCCGAAGGCTCGAAGCCGACCGACCAGACGCGACCGGAATGGCCGACGAGCCGGCCGAGCGGTGCGCCGGTTGCCGCGTCGAAGAGCCGCACGCCCCCGTCGCGGCAGGCGGTTGCCAGCCGCGACCCGTCCGGCGAAAAGCAGCAGCCCTGCACCCAGGCGGGGTGCGTGGGAAGCGACGTGACGATCCGCCCCGTCTTCACGTCCCAGACGTGCGCCTTCGAGTCGCTGCCGCATCCCGCGATGCGACTGCCGTCGGGCGAGAGTTCGAGACTGCCGATCACCGGCCTGCGGCTGTCGGGTTCGGAAAGCTCGAAGTCTCGGCAGACTCTGCCGGAGGCGAGGTCGAGCAGCACGACACGATCCCCGCACGAGGCGGCAAGCGTCCGTGCGTCCACGATGGCGAGCGACTCGATCTCCGGATTCCGTCCATCCGGAGGCTTGAATTCAAAGAGATCGCGGCAGGACCGAGGCGAGTCGAGCGACAAAAGCCGCACCACGCGATCCTCCCCGCCGGTCGCGATCTGCGTTCCATCGGACGTAAACGCGACCGCGTAGAGCGGGCCGGCGCCGGGCTCCGACTCGCCGGCGGCGATCGGGCGGTCGTCTTCGATCCGCCACCACCTCAGTCGGCCGTCCTGCCCTGCCGTTGCAAGCATCGATCCGTCCGGAGAGAAGCAGACGTCGTTGATCTCGTCATGGGCCGGCACGGCGACGGTCGACGGCGTGGAGTCGAGGCCCCGCATGAGCCGCAGCCGGCCGTCAGCGGCCGCGATCGCCGCCAGGCGGCCGTCCGGGGACACCGCGATCGAGTAGAGATCCTTCGCCGCGGCGGCTGAGCCACCCGGCCCGTCCTCCAAAGAGAGTAGTGTCGCGACTTCATTGTGCGCTCGACGGACGAGCCACCGTCCGGCGAACGAATCGGCGAGAGCGGGATCGAGCGAGCGGGTCTTGTCGAGCTTGGCCAGTGCAGCGGCGATGTTGCCCGTTCTCAGCGTCTCGAAGCCCTGACGAAGCTCCGCCACCGCCGCCTGGCGGCGGAGTTCCTCCCGCTGCGCCGCTCCACGGTTGGCCTCCCGCAGACGCTCCAGGCCGGCCCAGCCCGCGGCGGCGGCAGCGGCGAGCAGCGCCACCGCAAGCGTTGAGACTATCGGACGACTTCTCAGCCAACGCGCGGCCCGAGCCACCCGGGACATCGGCCGGGCGACGGTCGGGCGGCCGTCGAGCCAACGCACGAGGTCGTCGGCAAGGGCGGCGGCCGAGGTGTAACGATCCTGCGGCTTCTTCGCCAGGCACTTGAGGCACACTGCCGCGAGGTCGCTCGGCACGCCGCCGGCCGCCCGGTCGGCCGGCACGGCATCGTCGAAGAGCACTTGGCGGTAGGTTTCTGCGGTCGTCCCACCGCTGCGGAGTGCCCGGCCGGTCAGCAGACGGTCGAGAAGCAGGCCCAGTCCGTGCACGTCGGTGGTCGGGGCGACCTCGCCGAACGAGCGGTCGATCTGCTCGGGCGCCATCCACGCCGGCGTGCCGAGGCACGAGCCGCTGCGGGTGAGCTGCGTAGGAGAATCGCCGGCGTCGATGTCGGTCAGCTTGCCGAGGCCGAAGTCAGCGAGCTTTACCGTGTAGCCCGTCGCGGGAGCGGTGTCATCATTGGCGGGCAGCGTCGCGTTCTCGCCGGCCGAGGCGGGCACGAGCAAGACATTCGCCGGCTTGATGTCGCGATGGATCACGCCCGACTGATGCGCGTACGAAGTCGCCCGCGCCAGCGCAAGCACGAGCCACGCGGCGGACCGAGGGGCGAGAGGGCCAGGATGCCCCGCGAGCCAATCTGCGAGGCTGCCCCCCGCGCAGAATTCCTCGGCGATGAACTCATTTCCGTCGTCTGAGCCCACCTCGTGGATGGTGACGAGGTGTGGATGAACGAGCCGGGCCGCGATCTCCGCCTCGCGGACGAACCGCCGTCTTGCCGTCGCAGAAAGCAGGGCGTCCGGTCGCCGAAGCTTGATCGCCACGCGGCGGCGCAGCAGCGGGTCGAACGCCTCCCAGACGACCGCGAATCCCCCCTCCCCCGCGAGCCCGAGAATCTCGTACCGCCCGATGCGATCCGGTTTTTCAATCGCCGGCTGCGGCGGCACGACGCCCGCCGCGGCGGCGGATTGCCGCAGCAGCAGCAGGGTGTCCAAGAGTCCGACGGACGCCAACGTCCCCGGCGTCGCCCCGGCCGACTCCAACGCCTCGCGGCCGGCGAATCCACCAAGGTAGTCGTCGATCGCCGCCATGCGATCGATCGCGTCGGTAGACGGCTCGTCCAGTCCCCCCGCCAGTCCCCCCTCGTTGGCCCCCTCCATGCCGGCTCGAGCAGGGGGCGGAGTATCGCTCGGGGTGTGCAGCATCCTGGTCACCGGTCCGCCGGACTTCGACGAAGCGAGGCGACGTGATCGGCGGCCAGAGCAGCCTCGAGGTTCGCGATCGCCCGGTACCACGTCTTGCGCACGGCGTCACCGGAGCGGTTGAGCCGTGCTCCGATCATGACGAAGGTCAGCCCCTGCCAGTAGCGCATCTCGATCACGTCGCGCTGGTCTGGCGGGAGCGTTGCCAACGCCCTGGACACCGCGGCCATGTCCTCGCGACGAATCGCGGACCAATCGGGGAGTCGCCCGCAGCTCGGCATCGATTCCCGCTCATTGCCGCTCGGGCGATCGGCGAGCCGGATTTCCCGCGTGGTAGCCCGCTTCCGTGCGACCTCATAGTGCCGGACGGCGTCCACGACGTTGTTGCGCAGGATCGTCCGCAACCACGCGAGGCACTCTTCGGCGGTCGTTCCCCGAAAATGAGCAAAGTTGTGCTGCATGTCTATTGCCGTCTCCTGCACGAGGTCCGACGGACCGATCTTGGGACGTAACGCTTCGGGCAGCTCGCGGTCGGCGAGCATGAGCAACTTGCCACGCATCGCCTCGAAGACTTTTCCGAGGGACTTCGGGCAGCCAGCCCGAGCGTCGGCAAGCAGCGTCGCAATGTCTTCGTCGGCTGCCACGAACGACCTTCTTACCACCCGCTGCGGACCGCGTTGTCGCACGGGGGGGCGGCCCAGCTTGGAGAACATGTCAGGTTACCTACCGCAAGAACCGTGTCGCAAGTGATTATGAGTTCGGTTCCTGTGAGCAGCGGTCGCCAAGACCGCGGCCGGGTAGATTCGCCGCCCGAACAAAGCGGCCGGCTCATGAGGCTTTGCCCCTCGGGGGCTTGGGAACGATGGCCCGTCCCGCCGGGACGATCGTTGGGTCAGGCGGCTGCCCTGGAGTAAGCTCTGAGATATGCGAAGGGAGGGAGTCGATTCCAGCGGCCTGCAGCTTCGTGCAAACGCCGGCATTTCATTCGTAATTCGGCGTGTGTCGCCCTGTGTCTCCAGGTTTCGGATGACGGTTTTCCTCTCGGGTTTTCCCTTCAGAATGGTTTGGGCGACCACGTGACAAGCACGGTCCCTGTGTCGCGGTTCGGTTTGGGGTAGTCTGGTGTTTCGATCGCACACTTCCGGAGCCTCGTCATGAGCGTCCAAATGGAGCTCTCCCGCATCATCATCAGCGAGATCAACGACCAGCAGGTGGTGTATCTCAGAGAGGTCGACGGCGACCGCACGTTCCCGATCCTGATCGGCCTCTTCGAAGCGACGAGCATCGACCGCCGCGTGAAGCATCACCAGTCGCCCCGGCCGCTCACGCACGATCTGCTCGTCGCGGCGGTGGAGCTGATGGGGGGCGAGTTTCAGGATGTCGTGATCTCCGAACTCAAGGAGCACACCTACTTCGCCGTGATCCGCGTGCTCAAGGAAGGCGAACTGGTCGAGATCGACGCCCGGCCCAGCGACGCGATCGCCGTCGCGGTGACCTGTGAGCCCAACCTTCCGATCTACGTGTCGGAAGAGGTGCTCGAGAACGTCCTCGGTTAGCTGCGTGCCGGGCTGCCGGCCGAAAACCAAGACGGTCGCGGGTGGTTGCGGTTCATCCGAGGAGATCGCTACCCTACGCGGCGAGGCGAGCGTGGCGGTAGGACGAGGCTGCGAGAGTGAACGGCGATATGGATACGCCTGCTCGAAACCGTGGAGCCTTTACGCTCGTCGAATTGCTCGCCGTCAGCGCGATCATCGCGGCCTTGACCGGGTTGCTTCTGCCTGTGGTGCAGTCTGCCCGCGAGTCCGCCCGGCGGATGAAGTGCGGCAACAATCTGCGGCAGTTGGGACTCGCCCTGCATGTCCATCACGCGGCCCGCGACTGCTTTCCGGCGAACGTGTCGGGCTCGGGCATCCTCCATCGTTGGGGAGCGCAGCTCCTTCCCTACCTCGACGAGAACCCGCTGGCGGGGATCTACGACTACACGGTGCGATTCGACGACGCGAAGAACCAGGCCGCCGTGCAGACGCCGCTGCCGATCATGTCGTGCCCGAGCACGCCCGGCGGCCCGGTGCTGCATCCCAAGTTCAAGACGACTGCACCTGCCTGGTGGGCGTATGCCGTCGACTATGCCGGCTCCGATGGCCCCAGCAACACGCTGTGGAATCCGCCGGCCGTGGTCGCGTTTCCGAAGCCCGCGAATCTCGACGGGTTTTTCAAAGGCACCGTCAAGCCCGGCGAGAAAGGGCGACGAATGCGTGAATTGAGCGACGGCACGAGCAGGACGATCGCCGTGTTCGAGTCAGCGGCGCGGCCCCAGCTCTGGACCTTTGGGCGGATGGTGCCCGACTCCGGACATCTTTCCTCGCCGGCGGCGCGGTATGTCGTTCAGTGCAGCTGGGCCGATCCCAACATGTTTCTGGTTCGCGGCTTTCGCCAGGATCTCACGCAGGCCGACCCCGCCAACCAATGCCGCTCGCCCGGGCCCCAACTCGTCAACGGGAGCAACAATTTCGGCATCTATGGTCTGCACCCCGGCGGCGCGAGCGTGGCTTTCGCCGACGGCTCGACGCGATTCATCGACGACGCCGTCTCCGCCGACGTCATGGCCGCGCAGCTCACGGCGCAGGCGGGCGACTTCGTGTCACGGCCGTGACGGGAGACTGGTGCCGTGAGGTGCGACGCACGACGAAGGGCGATCGGGCTGGCGGCGATCATCGCCGTGGTGGCTGCGACGGCGACCGCCGCCGATCCCGCCGCCGCGGCGAAGCGACCACCGCGGCCGGAACGCACCGCCGCCGAGCGGGCGGCGCTGAGCCGTGAACTGCGGGCGATCTACGGCCGGCAGCCGACGGCCTGGCCGCCGCCGCAGGTCGATCCCGGCGTCGAGTGGCGCGAGTTGGGCCATCTGCCGGAGGTCGTTCACCCCGACGCGAACCCCCACTCGACGGCCAAGGCCGCGCTTGGACGGACGCTCTTTCACGACCCGCGGCTTTCGGCCAGCGGCAAGATCGCTTGTGTCACCTGCCACGAGCCGCTCCTCGGCTGGGCCGACGGACGTCGCGTCAGCGAGCCGCACGGCGACATCCCGAGCCGCAACGCCCCCACGATCCTCAACACCGCCTTCATGCCGACGCTCTTCTGGGACGGCCGCGCGGCGAGCCTCGAGGAGCAGGCGGAACAGGCGCTCACGAATCCCCGCGAAATGGCCGCGGACCCTGACCGCGTCGTGACGCTGGTCACGGAGAGCCCCGGCTACCGGCAGCTCTACACCGCCGCGTTTCCAGGGGAGCAGCCGACGTTCGCCGGCATCGTGGCTGCGATCGCCTGCTTCGAGCGAACGGTGGTGGGGGGGCGGTCGCGGTTCGACGCGTTTCTCGCGGGCGATCCCGCCGCCCTCACCGACGCGGAGCTGATCGGCCTCGATCTGTTCCGACGCGAGGCCAGGTGCCTCAACTGCCACCACGGCCCGACGTTCACCGATGGAAGGTTCCACGACCTCGGCCTGAGCTTCCATGGTCGAAGCAACGAGGATCTCGGCCGTCACGCCATCACGAAGGATCCCGCCGACAAGGGGCGGTTCCGCACGCCGACGCTCCGCAACGTCACCCGTACCGCCCCGCTCATGCATACGGGCATGTTCGAACTGCGAGGCGTGCTGAGCATGTACAACGCCGGCATGGTGACGCTCAAGCGGCAGCCCTACGAGCGGAACGATCCGCACTTCCCCGTGAAGTCGCCGCTCCTCAAGCCGCTCGGCCTCAACCGCCAAGACCTCGCCGACCTCGCGGCATTCCTCCACGCGCTGGAGGAGCCGAAGCCGCCATCGCATCCACCACCGCTGCCCGCACGACGTGCCGTTGAATCAACGGTCACCGCGCGGCCCTAGGCTCGCGGCGGGCCCGGGTCACGTCGGCGTTCGAGAGTCCCCAGATCCGGGTGCCCCCATCGTTCGATGCGGTCACGAGCAGGTCGCCGGCCGGACTCAGGGCGATTGCCCGTGGATGGTCGACCTGGCCCGGCAGGTTGGCAAGCTCGTGGCCTCGGGCGGCATGCCAGATCCGGACGGAGCCGTCGGTCGAGCTGCTCACCAGCCGCCGGCCATCGGGCGTGAATCGTACGGTCTCCACGCTCCCTTCGTGGCCGCGAATCACCCGCAGTTCCGTCTGCGTCGCGATGTCCCAGAGCCGGATCGTGCCGTCGAGCGAGCCGGAGGCCAGCCGGCGTCGATCCGGACTGAAGGCGAGTGCCTGCACGCCGTCAGCATGGCCGAACAGGTTCGCGACCCGCCGGCCCGTGGCGAAGTCCGTGACGTAGACCGCGCCGATCGCCATGCCCGCCGCGAGCAGTCGGCCATCGCCACTGGCTGCGACGGCCGTCACGGCGCCCTGCCGCTCGAGCGTCGCCGCCACGTCCCCCGAACGACTGTCGAAGATCGCCCCCTTCTGAAACGCCATGCGGCTGCCGTCGAGTCCGAACACGGCCCCCGGCTTGGAGTGGCTTGTCTGCGGCCCGGCCGCTGCCGCCATCAGCCGCCGGCCCGTGCGCGGTTCCCAGACCATCGCCACGTCATCCGCCGAGGTCGTGACCACGAGCGAGCCGTCCGCACTGAACGCCACTGTATCGGCACCGCCCGCGTGCCCGCCGAGCGTCGCGAGCAGCCGGCCGTCGCGGGCATCCCACACGAGCACGTCGCCGTCCGCCCCCGCACGGCTGCATGCCGCGGCGACGAGATCTGCCCGCGGGCTGACTGCGACCGCGGCGACTGTTCGGCCGTGCAGCGGCAACTCCTGGAGCCTTTGCACCCGCCGCGAGTCCCAGAGTTCGACGGCGTGGCGGCCGGTGGGGGCGACCGCCAACACGAGTCCGTCGTCGCTGAACGCCACAGCCGTCATGCCCGCGGCATCGGGAAGCGTCGCCAGCGGGCGGGCAGCCGATCGCGACCAGAGCCGTACGGCCCCCCCATGCTCGCCCGATGCGAGCGTCTCGCCGTTCGGATGGAATGCAAGCGTCGTCACGGCCGTCTCGTGGCCGAGGCGGACGTGCTCCACAGAGAGCGACTCGGCACTCCAGAGGAGCACCGCTCCATTCGCCGCGCCACTCGCGATCTGCCGGCCATCGGGGCTGAACGCCAGTGCCGTGACGACGGCCGTATGTCCCCGCAGCGTGCCGGCGGGGGTGCCGTCGGCCGTGTTCCACACCCGCAGATCATGTTCGAGTGACGTCGTGATCATTCGGGCTCCGTCGGGGCTGAACGTGAAGAGCGTTCCCGACTCACCGAGCCCCGGCGAGCCAAGTTCGTGAGTCCGCGTGAGCGTCGCCACGAGTTCGCCGGACGTCGTGTCATGGATCAGGACCTCCTCCAGACGGAGCTTCCTGTCGATCACCGTCGCAATCCGGGAGCCATCGGGGCTGAACTGGAATGTCTCGATCCCTTCGCCGGGACGGCCGATCCGGCACGTCAGCCGACCGGTGGTCGCGTCCCATGTCGAGAGCTGTCCTCCCGGGTCCAACGCCGCAATCCGTCTGCCGTCGCCACTGAATGCGACCGCCTTCACACGGCCCCGGTGATCGTCGAGCACGAGCGGTTCGTCACGCCCGGTGGCCTGGATGCAGAGCCGGCCCTCCACTTGCTGCACGGCCTGCAACCGGCCGTCTGCCGTCGCCGCCAGGATCTCGGGGCCGGCGTCGGCATCCGCCATCCCGGGGACCGAAGCCCCTTGGGAGACAAGCCAGTCCTCCAGCCAAGACGACATGTGAGTCGCTCGGCCCTCGACACGCCCGTAGCGGTCAGTCTCGTAAAGCGTGAGCGTGCATGGCTTGCCCCGATCAACCGATGCGGTGCCCAGAAAGAACGCCGGTTGGCTCTTGCGGTCGGCTCGGCTGTGCGGTCGTTTGGCCGTGGGCGGTGGCGCCGGGGGGCCCGGCCGCAGCGTCGTGAGCACGGCGAGCGTCGCGCCGTCGGCCGCGTAGGCCAGACCGGTCACGGGCGATGCGCCCGGCTGCAGCACGGTGACCGCGTCGTCGAACGCCCCGGTGAGCACCTGAAGTTCCAGCGGCGGGGGCGTGCCCGCGATCGCCAGCGCGTCGGCCTCGAGCGACCGGCCGAGCCGAGAGTTGCGTTTCTCCACGCAGCCATAGAGCGAACGCAGATTTGCCACATACAGCTGCTCGGTCGCCTCCTGGCTCGCGGCGTCGGCCCGCTCCCGTTCCCCCACGGCGATCCGGCGTTCGCGCTCGGCGCGGACCGCATACACGGAGATGCCGGCCGTCGTGGCCAGAAGCGCCGCCGCGACGCTGGCGGCGGCGACCGCCGCGACGCGATGCCGGCGGGCCAGCCGCAGGAGTGAATCGACGAGCCCCGGCGCGCGGGCCATGATCGCCTCTCCGCGGAGGTACCGACTCAGGTCGGCCTCCAACTCGGCGGCGCTCGAATACCGGCACGTCCGATCCTTTGCCAGGCAGGTGCCCACGATCGTGTCGAGGTCGCCGCGGAGATGCCGATCGATCGTGGAAAGCGGCGCGGGTTCGCTCTCTTTCACGACGCGGGCCGCCTCGTAGACCGCCCGCCGTCGCAGGTCGTAGGGCAGCCGGCCCGTCAGCAGTTCATAGAGCACCACGCCGAGGGCATAGACATCGGCCCGCGTGTCGAGCTCGTCGGCCGAGCCGTCGAACTGTTCCGGGCACATGTACTGGAGCGTTCCCACGAGGGCGCCCGCGGCCGTGTGCAGTGTCGTGAGGTGGAGGTCGCCGTCGGTGCTCCGGGCGACGCCGAAGTCGATCACCTTCGGCTGGCCGGTCGCGTCAACGAGCATGTTGCCCGGCTTGAGATCGCGGTGGATCACGCCCCGCTGATGGCCATGGGCGACGGCGGCACAGGCATCTCGAAAGAGCTGCACGCGGCCCCGGATCGAGAGGCCGCGTTCGGCAGCGTAGGCCGTGATCGATCGGCCGGAGTCCACATGTTCCATCACGAAATATGGCAGCGGACAGCCGCGGTGGTCGTGAACGCCTGCGGAATAGATCCGCGCGATGCCCGGGTGCGTGAGCCGGCCGAGGATGTGGGCTTCGTGCTCGAATCGCTTCGCAGCGGCTGGCGACAGAAGCCCCGGCCGAATCACCTTCACCGCGACCGTGCGACAGGGGTGGCCCTGGAGGCCTTCGTAGACGCGGCCCATGCCCCCTTCGGCGATGATCGCCACGATCGTCACATCGCCGAGGCGGGTGCCTACGGCGAGTTCCCCGGCGTCGCTGGGGTTCTCGGGCCGCAGGAAGCCTGTCAGGCCGGTGATCCCAAGCCGCGATGCGTCGATCGGATCGGATCGGTTGATCGGCTCGGGGACTGGCTCGGGGGATTCCGTGGCATGCCGTTCCATGGCCACTCGACGCGGGAGGACGGATCAGGCCCCAGCATGGTACCGCCTCGCGGTCCAGGCCGTCCGTGGCCTGGCACCACGCGTGCGGAGGTCAGCGCACGAGAGCCGGGGCGCGGCCGGCAAAGGAGGCCGGCATGCTGCGGAAACCCTGGAGCATGCCCACGAGCACGGCCGCCCGCGGCGACAGGATCGTGAGGCCATACATCAGCTTGGCCTGCCGCGTGACGGGCGGCTTCCGAACCATCGCCGCCACCGGACTGATCCGGGGCGAGAGCACGCCGAGTGCGGCCAGCCGGCCAGCCTGTGTGCCCATGCCGCCGAACTGAAAGATCGACACGGCATTGCTGAGCCGCGGGGCGATCAGGCCGAGCGGGCTGGCCGTCGGCAGACCGGGGGTCACGGGCATGCCGGGCACCAGCGGCTTGTTGAGGCGGGCGAACAGGCCGCCGCCGGAACGATTGAAAGAGGCCCCGCTGCCCTGAGGGGCACGGGAAAACAGGCCCTTGGCGAGGCAATCGCCGGCCGAAGCAATGAACACTGCGGCCGAAAGGAGCGACCACGCGAGCATCCGAACCATTTGTTGCTGTCTCCGAAAAAGGGGCGGGCTGGAGGGAAGTCCGTCAGCCTGTCCCGGTCGGGCCCGTGATGGGCCCGCCAGGGACCGAGATGTCGACCCTAATTCGATCGATTCAAGATGCAAATCGCGTAATTCCTCCGCCCGTCCAGGCCCCCGGCCGCAAGCCGGCGCGTGCCGGAGCCCCTACACCCCGAATGCCTTGCGGAGCACCGCGAGCGACTTCTGGCCGTGCTCGGCCGCCACGATCACGTTGAGCCGCACCTCGCTCGTGCTCACGAGGTCGATGTTGATCCCCTCCTCGGCGAGAGGCTTGAAGAGCCGATCGGCCACGCCCGCGTGGCTACGGATGCCCACGCCCGTGATCGAGAGCTTGGCCACGTGCGGCACGTCGGCCACCTTCGCCCCGCGGGCCGCGGCGATCTTGTGCGCCGCCGTCGCAGCCTCGTCTCGGCTCTCTGCCGGCACGGTGAACGAGATCTCGGCCCGCCCATCGCGCGGGTGGCTCTGCACGATCATGTCGACGTTGAGACCGGCCTTGCCCACCTCCTCGAACACCTCCGCCGCCACGCCCGGCGTATCCGGGAGATCGGTGAACGTGACGAGCGCCTGCGACGAATCGAGCAGGCAGTCCTCGATGGCGAGGTCTTCCATCCCCTCCAGCCGCCGCACCACCTCCAGCGGGCTCGACTTCGTGAGCGGCCCGCCGGCCGCGGCGGGGACGGGCTCCGCCGCCGTGCCGTCGAGGCCGAACGCCTCGTGCACCGCCTTCACGGCGGCCGGGCCATCCTTGCGATCGACGAGCGCCGAGATTTTGATCTCGCTGGTCGTGATCATGTGAACGTTGATCTTCTCCTTGGCCAACGCCGTGAACATCCGGCCGGCCACTCCTTCCGCCCGGGCCATGCCCACGCCGACGACCGAGACCTTGGCGACGTCGTGGTCGTGCGACACGCCTTCCGCGCCGATCCGCTTGGCCACCCCTTCGGCCCGCTCCAGCGCCTCGCCGAGGTCGTCTTCGGGCACGGTGAACGAGATGTCGGCCCGGCCCCCCTGCCCCACGTTCTGCACGATCATGTCGACCGCGATCCCGGAGGCGGCGAGCTCGGAGAAGAGCGCGTGGCTGGAGCCCGGCTGATCGGGCACGTTTTCCAGCGTGATCCGGGCCTCGTCCTTGGCGAGGGCCACGCCGCTGGCCGCCCGCGCCGCGGCCTCGTCGGCGGCGAGGATCAGCGTGCCGGGCACGTCCTTGAAGCTCGACCGCACGAGCACCTTCACGCCGAACTTCTTGGCGAACTCGATCGACCGCGAGTGCATCACGCCGGCGCCGAGACTCGCCAACTCGAGCATCTCGTCGTAGCTGATCGAGGGGAGCCGGCGGGCGTTGGCGAGCACCCGGGGGTCGGTCGTGTAGACGCCGTCCACGTCGGTGTAGATTTCGCACACGTCGGCGTTGAGCACGGCGGCCAAGGCCACGGCCGTGGTGTCGGAGCCGCCGCGGCCGAGCGTCGTGATGTTTCCGTTTTGGTCGATCCCCTGAAAGCCCGCGGCGATCACGATCGCGCCCGAATCGAGCAGCGAAGTGACGTGGTCGGTCGAGATCGACTTGATCCGGGCCTTCGTGTGGGTGGAGTCGGTGCGGATGCCGATCTGGGCGCCGGTGAGGCTCACCGCCTTGTGGCCCGCCGCCTGGATCGCCATCGCGAACAGGGCCACGCTCACCTGCTCGCCGGTGGAGAGGAGCATGTCCATCTCGCGGGCGCTCGGGCGGTCGGTGATCTGCTTGGCGAGATCGACGAGGATGTCGGTCTGGTGGCCCATCGCGCTCACCACCACCACGACCTTGTCGCCGGCCGCATGCCGCGCGATCGCCTTGGCGGCCGCGGCCTTGATCTTGGCCGCGTCGGCCACGCTTGTCCCGCCGAATTTTTGAACGACCAGTGCCATCGTCGCCGTCAGCCTCCCAGAAAGGTGCCCATCAGTTTCCAGCCGGGCAGGATCGGGTCGGAGGCCGCCGCGGCGGCGCTCTCGTCATAGGTCCGTTGCCCGGAGTGAGCGATGCCCGCGCCCGCCATGACGAACGGCACGGCGCCGCGGGAATGTGTCTTCGTCGAAATGAACGTCGGATGGTCGGGGCAGACCAGGATCCGGTGGGGTCCCTGCGCCTGCAGGTGCGCCGCGATCGGTCCCACGATCTTCGCGTCGATCTCCTCGATCGCCTTCACTTTCTCGGCCGCGTCGCCCTGGTGGCTCGCCTCATCGGGTGCCTCGATGTGCACGCACACGAGATCGCTTCGCGACAACTCGTCGATCGCGTAGCGGCCCTTCGCGGCGTAGTCGGTGTCGAGGTATCCGGTGGCACCCGGCACCTCGAGCCGCTTCCAGCCCGCGAGCGCCGCCAGCCCTCGAAGCAGGTCGACGGCCGTGATCATCGTGCCACTCCGGCCATACTTTTTCGTGAACGGCTCCATCGCCGGCGCCCTGCCGACGCCCCACAGCCAGACGTGCGTGGCGGGCCTCTTGCCGGCCGCGATCCGGGCCTGATTGACCGGATGCCCTGAGAGCCAGGCGGCGCTTCGCGACATGATGTCGGCGAGCAGCCGGCTGCCGGTGCCCCGCGGAAACGCATCGGCCACCGATTGATCCATGAGATCGTGCGGCGGCGTGGCCCGCAGCGTGCCGTCGAACGGCGCGGTGCCGGCCGTGCCGCGATAGAGCAGCAGATTGCGGTAGCTCACACCGGGAATGAACTGCCAGGCCGAGGCCAGCTCGGGAAATTCGGCGGCGAGTCCCCGTTGGGCGGCCTGCAGGAGCTGCGCGGCCTCCTCGGTGGAGACGTGGCCGGCCGTGAAATCTTCCAGCGTCTGGTCGCGGATCGTCACCAGATTGCACCGCACGGCCCAGTCGTCGGGCCCGAGCGTGATGCCCTGCGCGGCTGCCTCGAGCGGCGCCCGCCCCGTGAAATACACGAGCGGGTCGTAGCCCATCAGACTCATGCAGGCCACTTCGGAGCCGGGGGGCAGGCTGTCGGGCACGTGGTTCGTCTCGCCCACGCGGCCGCGGGCGGCGAGCGCGTCGAGCGCCGGTGTGCGGGCTGCCTGGAAGGGCGTCTTGCCGCCGAGCGAGGCCTGGGGCGCGTCGGCCGCGCCGTCGGGGATGATCACGACGCATTTCATGGGCTCACTCATCGAGAACGCTGAGGCAGACGCTCGCGCCCGACACGACGTCGGAGGCGTCGATGTGGGCGACGGCCTTGGCCATGGCGGTCGAGCCGCAGGCGTGGGTCATGATCACCAGCGGCACCGCGCCGCCCGCGGCCTCGGAGGGCTCGTGCTGGATCACCGACGCGATCGAGATCCGGTGTTCGCCGAGGATCCCCGTGATCCGCGAAAGCACGCCGGGACGGTCGCTCGCCATCACGCGGAGGAAGTGTTTCTCGTGCAGGTCGGCCGTGTCGATCCGGGCGGCCGGACTCTCGGCGTCGAGCACGCCGGTGGTGCGGAACGTGATCGCGGTCCGGCCGACCACGGTGTCGATGATGTCGGCGACGACGGCCGAGGCGGTGGGCATCTGGCCGGCGCCGAGGCCGTGGAAGAACATCCGTCCGACGGCATCGCCGACGATGCTCACGGCGTTGTAGGCGCCGCGGGTCTCGGCGAGCGGCGTGCCCATCTTCACGAGCGCCGGCGCCACCTTCATCGCGAGCTCGCCGTCGCTGCGGCTGGCCCGCGCGACGAGACGGATGCGATAGCCCAGCTCGGAGGCGTAGGTCATGAGCCCCTGGTCGATGCCCTCGATGCCGGTCCGCGGAATCTCCGCCCACGGCACCCACGCGCCGAACGCGAGGTGGGCGAGGATCGCGAGTTTCTGGGTGGCGTCGGTACCATCGACGTCCATGGCCGGATCGGCCTCGGCATAGCCCTTCGCCTGGGCGAGCTTCAGCACGTCGGCGTAGTCGGCGCCGTCCTCCTCCATCTTCGAGAGGATGAAGTTGCTCGTGCCGTTGAGGATGCCGCGGATGCTCTCGATGCGATTGGCGGCAAGGCACTCGCCGATCGCGGCCACGATCGGGATGCCGCCGGCGACGGCCGCCTCGAACGCGATCGACCGGCCCTTCTTCCGCGCCAGCTCGAACAGCTCCGGCCCATGCTCGGCCAGCAGGGCCTTGTTGGCGGTGACGACGTCCTTGCCGTTCTCGAGCAGCTCCACCATCATCGATCGTGCCGGCTCGAGTCCGCCCACGAGGAGGGCTGCGACGGAGATCGACGGATCCCGGGAGACGGTGCGAATGTCGGTGGAGATTGTGTCGGCAGCGAGCTTGATCCCGCGATCCTTGCCGACGTCGCGACAGACGGCCCGTTCGACGACGATGGGCCGGCCCGCATGCCGGGTGATGTGGTCGGCCGACTCGACGAGCAGCCGCACGACACCCGAGCCGACGGTGCCCAGCCCGACGACGCCGACCCGCACTGGTTCTGCCATGAACGCTCTCTCCTTGCGAAACCACCGATCCTACCGAGCGTAGCTCACGGCCGGAAGCAGACGAGTCGGCGGTCGGGTCGTAGCGGTTGTAGGGCTGTGTTCCGGCGTATGCTGGGGCGAGATGGCCAACTCCAAGCAACCGTCGCGCGACGAACTGCTCGACCGGCTCGTCGGCGAGCCGGCGTTCGACCTCGTCGTGATCGGCGGCGGGGCGACCGGCCTCGGCGTGGCCGTGGATGCCGCCGCCCGCGGGCTCTCGGTGGCCCTGTTCGAGGCCGAGGACTTCGCGAAGGGCACGTCGAGCCGGGCGACGAAGCTCATCCACGGCGGCGTGCGATACCTTGCCCGGGGCGACGTGTCGCTCGTGCGGGAGGCGCTTCGCGAGCGGGCGATCCTGCTCGCGAACGCGCCGCATCTGGTGCAGCCGCTGCCGTTCGTGATTCCCGTGTATGGCTGGCGCGGCCGGCTTTGGGATCGCTGGTTCTACGGCGCGGGACTCGTGGCCTACGACGTGCTCGCCGGCCGGGCGTCGCTCGGACGCACGCGACAGCTCTCGCGGTCGCAGCTGCTCGAACGCGCGGCCGGCACCCAGCCCGCCGGCCTCGTCGGGGGCGTCGAGTATTTCGATGCCCAGTTCGATGACGCCCGGCTGGCCGTCGCGCTGGCCCGCACGGCGATCCGGCACGGCGCGGTCGCGGTCAACTACTGCCGCGTGGCGGGGCTCGTCATCGAGGGTGGCCACATCGCCGGCGTGGAGGTGGAGGATCGCGAGACGGGCCGCCGGTTCGCCGCCCGCAGCCGCTGTGTGGTGAATGCGACGGGCGTGTGGGTCGATGACGTCCGCCGCTTCGACGACCCGTCCGTGGCCGACATGGTGTCCCCGAGCCAGGGCGGCCACGTCGTCGTGGATCGTGCGTTCTTCCCCTCGTCGTCGGCGCTGCTCGTGCCGAAAACCGCCGACGGCCGCGTGCTCTTCGCCGTGCCCTGGGAAGGCTCCGTGATCCTGGGCACGACCGACACCCCGCGACCAGACCGGCCGCTCGAGCCCCGGCCACTCGACGCGGAGATCGACTTCATTCTCGGCGAGGCGAGCCGCTATCTCGCCGCCGCGCCCACGCGGGCCGACGTGCGGTCGGCATGGGCCGGCCTGCGGCCGCTGGTGAAGCCGCCGCGAGACGACGGCGAAACGAAGCGGATCTCCCGGGAGCACGTGGTCGTCGTTTCGCCCCGCGGGCTCGTGACCGTGACGGGGGGCAAGTGGACGACCTATCGGGCGATGGCGGAGGACGTGCTCGCGGTCTGCATGGAACGCGGCCTGCTGACATCCCGTCCTGGGGGTGTCACCCGCACGCTGCGGCTGGTGGGGACCCCGGAAGCCGGCAACGGGATATCCCTGGCCTGGCCACCCGGCCTCCATCTGTATGGCAGCGAGGCGGCCGACGTCGTCGCGCTTCCGGGCGCCGACCGCGAACTCCTCCCGGACCTCACCGAAGCGATGGTGCGGTTCGCGGCCCGCCACGAATATGCCCGCACGGTCGAAGACGTGCTCGCCCGCCGCTCCCGCTGGCTCTTCCGCGACGCCCGGACCGCATCCTCGGCCGCGGATGCCGTGGCCGCAATCCTCGCGTCCGAGTTGGGGCCGACGTTCGACGCGCGCGGGTCTTTCGTCGCCTTCGCGCGAGTGGCACGCACCTTCGTGGCCGCAGATCGTTAATCCGCGAAGTGCGGAGGTGTGCAGACCGCCAGTCTGCACCTACGGTCAGTGCTGACGGTAGTGGTCGATTTGGGATACAACAGCGGCTCGAACCCGCCCTTTTCGGAGTGAATCGCCGTGGATGCCGCCGCCCGTGAGTTTCTCGTCCGCCTCCTCGAAACGCCGAGCCCGTCGGGCTACGAGCAGCCGATCCAGAAGGTCGTCCGCGACTACCTCTCCTCCTGCGCCGACACGATCACGACCGACTCGCACGGCAACGTGATCGGCGGGAAGAACGTGACGGCGCCGACGCGGATGATGCTCGCCGGCCACTGCGACCAGATCGGTCTGATCGTGCAGTATGTCGATGGCGACGGCTTCATCTCCGTGCAGCCCATCGGCGGCTGGGATCCGATCCAGCTCGTGGGCGCCCGCGTCACGATCTGGACGGCCAACGGCCCCGTGCAGGGCGTGATGTCGCGGAAGCCGATCCACCTGCTCACCGACGAGGAGCGGAAGGTGGTGCCCAAGATGAAGGATCTGTGGATCGACATCGGCGCCACCGACAAGGCCGACTGCGAGTCGGTCGTACGGGTGGGCGATCCTGTTACGCTCGAACTCGAGGTGCAGGAATTGCGGAACGGCCGAGCCTGCTCCGTGGCGATGGACGACAAGGTCGGCCTGTGGGTGGTGCTCGAGGCGTTCCGCCGGGCCGCGGCCGCCGGCCCCCTGCCCTGTGCCCTCTATGTGGCAAGCACCGTGCAGGAGGAGATCGGCCTCCGGGGCGCCCAGACGAGCTGCCACGGGATCGATCCGCACGTGGCAATCGCCGTCGACGTCACCCATGCCACCGACTGCCCCACGATCGACAAGAAGTCGGAAGGCGACGTGGGGCTCGGCAAGGGGCCGGTCGTCTATCGCGGGCCGAACATGAACCCGCACGTGGTGGACCGCCTGCTCGCGGCCGCCAAGGCGAACGAGATTCCCGTGCAGCTCGGGGCGAGCGGCCGGGCCACGCCGACGGATGCGAACGTGCTGCAGACCACACGATCGGGCGTGGCGACCGGCCTCGTGAGCATCCCCAACAGATACATGCACTCGGCGGTGGAAACGATCAGCCTCGACGACGCCGACCGAGCCGCCGACCTACTGGCTGCATTCTGCCGCGGCCTCGAGGGCACGATCTCCTGGGCGCCGTGAGCATTCCTGCCAAAACGGCACGCCGGGCCTCGTTGGTCAGGCTGCCGCTCTCCGGCCAAGCCTGTTTTCTTCGGAAAACAGGCTTGGCATGGGAAATTAGCCCGCGCGGCACGCGGGTTGCTTTCAGTTGGGCCGTCCTCCCCGAGGACTGCCAAAACAGTTCGATCACACCGCCGTCCTCGGCGTTGTCCACAGTGCGAAGGAGTTTCTCGTGGCAAAACAGATGGTGTTCGAGGAAGATGCCCGCCAGCCGCTGCTTGCCGGCGTCTCCAAGCTCGCCCGCGCGGTGAAGAGCACGCTTGGTCCCCGCGGTCGCAACGCGGTGCTCGACAAGGGCTGGGGCTCCCCCAAGGTCACGAAGGACGGCGTGACGGTCGCCGAAGACATCGAACTCGAAGATCCCTACGAAAACCTTGGCGCCCAGCTCGTCAAGGAGGCCGCCAGCAAGACGAACGACGTGGCCGGTGACGGCACCACCACGGCGACCGTGCTGGCCGAGGCGATCTTCCGCGAAGGCATCAAGATGCTCGCCGCCGGTGCCGACGCCATGGCCCTCTCCCGCGGCATCACCAAGGCTGTCGAGGCTGTCGGCAAGGGCGTGCTCGCGATGGCCACGCCGATCAACGAGAAGAACAAGAAGGAGCTGATGCAGATCGCCACGATCGCGGGCAACAACGACCCGACGATCGGCAACGTCCTCTCCGAGGCCTTCTTGAAGGTCGGCAAGGACGGCGTGATCACGGTCGAGGAAGGCAAGCAGGCCGAGACGACCGTGGACGTCGTCGAGGGCATGCAGTTCGACCGCGGCTTCCTTTCGCCCCACTTCGTCACCGACGCCGAGTCGCAGGTCTGCGAACTCGAGAATCCCTACATCCTCGTCTTCGAGGAGAAGATCTCGAGTGCCAAGAACCTCGTGCCGCTGCTCGAGGCGATCAGCAAGAGCGGCAAGCCCCTCGTGGTGATCGCCGAGGATGTCGAGGGCGAGGCCCTTGCCACCCTCGTCGTCAACAAGCTCCGCGGCATCGTGCAGTCGGTGGCCGTGAAGGCCCCCGGCTACGGTGACCGTCGCAAGGCGATGCTCGGCGACATCGCCGTGCTCACCGGTGGCCAGGCGATCTTCAAGGATCTCGGCATCGCCCTCGACGCCGTGAAGCTCAGTGACCTTGGCCGGGCCAAGAAGGTGATCATCGAGGCCGAGAACACCACGATCGTCAGTGGAGCCGGCACGAAGGACGCCATCAACGGCCGCGTGACCCAGATTCGTGACGAGATCTCGAAGACCACCAGCGACTACGACCGCGAGAAGCTCCAGGAGCGGCTGGCAAAACTTGCCGGTGGCGTGGCCCAGATCAACGTGGGCGCCGCGACCGAGACGGAGATGAAGGAGCGGAAGGCCCTCATCGACGACGCCAAGAGCGCCGTGCAGGCGGCCCTCGCCGAGGGCATCGTGCCGGGCGGCGGCGTGGCCCTGCTCCGCAGCGAGAAGGCCCTCGAGAAGCTCGACCTCGAAGGGGACGAGAAGCTCGGCGCCGCGATCGTGAAGAACGCCCTGCGGTATCCGCTCGAGGCGATCGCCGCCAACGCCGGCGTGGATGGCTCGGTGGTGGTCAACCGCGTGCGGCACATGAAGGGCAAGAACGACGGTTACGACGCCGACAAGGGGGAGTACTGCGACCTCGTGAGCGCGGGGGTGATCGACCCGGCGAAGGTGGTCCGCACGGCTCTCCAGAATGCGGCCAGCGTGGCGTCGCTGTTGCTCACCACCGACTCGCTGATCACCGAGATCCCGAAGGCCGAGGAAGAGGCCGGCGGCGATCACCACGACCATCACGGGATGGGCGGTGGCATGGGTGGCATGGGTGGTGGCATGGGCGGCATGGGTGGCATGGGTGGCATGCCGGGCATGATGTAAGCCCCGGCGGCAACTGGAGCGTCGCACCGTTTTTCATTTCGATTCAACCAATTCCCTTTCCGGAGATCACGACTCATGGCAGCCAAGAACCTGAAGATCCGTCCGCTCGATGACCGCGTGGTGGTGGAGCCCGTCGAGGCCGAGGAGCGGACGGCCGGCGGCATCGTCCTGCCCGATTCGGCCAAGGAGAAGCCGCAGCGCGGCCATGTTGTCGCCATCGGCGCCGGCAAGCTGCTCGAGAACGGGCAGCGGGCCACGCTCTCGGTCGCCGTCGGCGACGAGGTGATCTATGGCAAGTATTCGGGCAGCGACATCGAGGTGGATGGCCACGAGGTGAAGATCCTGCGTGAAACCGACATTCTCGCGAAAGTCCTGTCCTGATTTCCTTCCCTGTCCATTCTTTTTCGTGACTCACCAACGCCTCATCGAGGAGATCGATCCGTGCCCAAGCAACTGATGTTCGACGACTCCGCCCGCGCCAAGCTGCTCAAGGGCGTGGAGAAACTCGCCGGCGCCGTGGCCGTGACCATGGGGCCGACGGGCCGCAACGTCATCATCGACAAGTCCTACGGCGGTCCGACCGTCACCAAGGACGGCGTGACGGTGAGCAAGGAGGTCGATCTCGAGGATGCGTTCGAGAACATGGGGGCGAAACTCGTGAACGAGGTCGCCTCCAAGACGTCCGACCTCGCTGGTGACGGAACGACGACCGCCACCGTGCTGGCCCGGGCGATCTTCCGCGAAGGCACGCGGAACGTGGCCGCCGGCTCGAACCCCACGGCCGTCCGCCGCGGGATCGAGAAGGGCGTCGCCGCCGCCGTGCAGCGGCTGATGGAGATGGCCCGCACGGTGTCGCGGCCGGAGGAGATCGCCCAGGTCGGCGCGATCAGCGCCAACAACGACCGGGCGATCGGCGACCTGCTGGCCGAGGCCTTGCAGAAGGTGGGCAAGGATGGCGTGATCACGGTCGAGGAAGGCAAGACGACCGACACGACCGTGCGGTTCGTGGACGGCATGCAGTTCGACAAGGGCTTCGTGTCGCCCTACTTCGTCAACAAGCCGGCCGAACTGGAGTGCCAGCTCGACGACGCCCTGATCCTGATCCACGAGAAAAAGATCTCGAACCTGCGGGATCTGCTCCCGCTGCTCGAGAAGGTGGCCCAGTCGGGCAAGCCGCTGTTGATCATCGCCGAGGACGTCGACGGCGACGCGCTGACGGCGCTGGTCGTCAACAAACTCCGCGGCGTGCTCAACGTGTGCGCGTCGAAGGCGCCCGGTTTCGGCGACCGCCGCAAGGCCATGCTGGGCGACATCGCCACGCTGACCGGTGGCACGCTGATCAGCGAAGACCTCGGCCTCAAGCTCGAGAGCCTCGACCTCTCGCATCTCGGCCGGGCGAAGAGCATCACGGTCGACAAGAACGAGACCACGATCGTGCAGGGGGCGGGCAAGCAGGCCGACGTCCAGGCCCGCGTCCACCAGATCCGCCAGCAGATCGAGAACACCGAGAGCGAGTACGACCGCGAGAAACTGCAGGAACGGCTGGCCAAGCTCACCGGCGGCGTGGCGATCGTGTCGGTCGGCGCCGGCACCGAGGCCGAGATGAAGCAGAAGAAGGCCCGCGTCGAGGATGCCCTGCATGCCACCCGCGCGGCCGTCGAGGAAGGCATCGTGCCGGGCGGCGGCGTGGCCCTGCTCCGCTGCCGCGAGGCCGTCGAGAAGGCCCGGTCGCAGGCCAAGGGGGATGAGAAGATCGGCGTGGACATCATTCTTCATGCCCTCGAGGCCCCGATTCGGCAGATCGCCGAGAATGGCGGCATCGACGGGGCGGTGGTGGCCGACGAGGTCGCCCAGAAGGACGTGAACATCGGCTACGACGCCAACAAGGGCGAGTATGTGGACATGCTGAAGGCCGGGATCATCGATCCGGTGAAGGTGGTGCGGGTCGCGCTCACCAATGCCGCAAGCATCTCCGGCCTGTTGCTCACGACCGAGGCGCTCGTCACGAACCTCGACAAGGACGATGCGAAGAAGCGGAAGATCGAGGGATCGGTCCGGTAGTCTTTCATGGTCGATCAGCGCGACTACTACGAGGTGCTCGGCGTGGAACGCCGCGCCACTTCCGCGCAGATCACCGACGCCTATCGGAAACTCGCGATCAAGTTTCATCCGGACAAGAACCCTGGCAACGCCGAGGCGGCAGGCCGGTTCAAGGAGGCGGCCCGGGCCTTTGAGGTGCTGTCCGACGCCGACCTGCGAAGCCGCTATGACCGGTTCGGTCACGCCGGGCTCCAGGGGGGTCGCCAGCACGACTTCAACGACATCGGCGACGTCTTCGAGGCGTTCGGCGATCTCTTTGGCGGGGGCATTTTCGGCGAGGCATTCGGCGGCGGCCGCAAGCGGTCGAGCCGGCCGCGGAAGGGCCGCGACGTGTTTTGTCAGGTATCGCTCTCGCTCGTCGAGGCCGCGCGGGGTGCAACCAAGACCGTCGCTTTTTCCAGGCATGAACTCTGCAGCGTCTGCGACGGCAGCGGCGCCAAGGTGGGCACGAAGCCTCAGCCCTGTGACTACTGCGGCGGCCAGGGGCAGGTGATCCAGGCGGCCGGCGTGTTTCGGCTTCAGACGACCTGCCCCGCGTGCCGCGGAGCTGGGAGCGTGATCCGTGAGAAGTGCACGGCCTGCGGGGGCGAGGGACTCACGGAAGAACACGTGGAGCGGCGGGTGACCATTCCAGCCGGCGTCGACAGCGACGTGCGGGTGCGGCTCGCCGGCGAGGGCGAGCCCGGCGGCAACGGCGGCCCGCCGGGCGACTGCTACTGCGTGATCGAGATCGAGCAGCACCCGTTTTTGACCCGCGAAGGCCGCGACCTGCACTGCGAATTGCCGATCACGTACACGCAGGCCGCCCTCGGGGCCACGGTGGACGTGCCCACGCTCGACGGTGCCAAGCCGCTCCAGATCGCCCGCGGCACGCAGCCGGGCGACGTGATCCGCGTTCGCGGTCTCGGCATGCCGGAGGTGCGTGGCCGCGGCGTCGGCGACCTGCACGTGCACATGCACGTCGAGGTGCCGAAGACGCTGTCGCCGAAGGCGGAGTCGCTGCTCCGCGAGCTGGCCAACGAGGAGCACGCAGCCGTCAGTCCGAGGCGATCCAGTTTCTTCAGCCGGCTGGCCGAATACTTTCAGGGCCCCGCCGGGAAGCCCGATACCCACGAGGGAACATGACCGTGCAGGACACACCCGAATACGAGGCTGCCGACCTGGAAGGCGGCGAGCCGGAGGCCGCGGCCGCAGGAGCCGACGTCGACGCGCAGCTCCGCGAAGTCCAGGATCGACTGCTTCGCACGCAGGCCGAGCTGGAGAATTTCCGCAAGCGATCGCGGCGGGAATACGAGGACGCGCAGCGGTATCGTGAGATCGACCTGCTTCGCGACCTCCTGCCCGTGCTCGACAACGCCCATCGAGCGATCGACGCGGCCGACAAGACCGCCGACGTCGAGTCGCTGCGGTCCGGCTTCCGGATGATGGCCCAGCAGCTCGAGAAGCTGCTCGGCAGCCACGGCTGTCTCACGATCGAGACCGACGGCGCCCCGTTCGATCCCACGATTCATGACGCGATCCTGCAGCAGCCCGTGCCGGGTGTCACGGCGGGCACGATCGTGGGCACCGCCACGAAGGGCTACCGGCTGCACGACCGCGTCGTGCGGCCGGCGCAGGTGATCGTCGCCAAAGGAGAGTGAGCCATGCCGACCTATGACTACGTCTGCGACGGCTGCGGGCACGCCTTCGAGCTGTTCCAGTCGATGACCGACCCCGTGAAGAAGACCTGCCCGACGTGCAAGAAGCAGAAGCTTCGGCGGCTGATCGGAGCGGGCGGCGCGATCATGTTCAAGGGGTCGGGTTTCTACAAGACCGATTACCGGAGCGAGTCGTACAAGAAGGGCGCGGCGGCCGAATCCGGCGGCGGCGAGAAGAAGTCCGGCGGCGAGAAGCCGGCGGGCAGTTCGTCCGGCAAGGGCGGCTCGGAGGGCTGAGCCTCGGGAGGCTGCATCATGCCACGCTGTCCGGTCTGTGACGCGACGGTCGACCTGGCGGTCACGCCCACCGTGCCCTTCTGTAGCGACCGCTGCCGGCTGATCGACCTCGGTCGCTGGCTCGACGAGTCGTATGCCGTGCCCGTCACCCGCAAGGACGACGAGGACGAGCCCTCGGAAGACGGCGACTGACCTCCCGGCGCGGGCCTCGGGGCCTGCATGCACGCGGGTCCAAGCCAATCCTGTTCGGCACGGGATTTCCGCGCCACAAGGCGGGTAATCCAGGCGGCCTGAGGCGAGTTGCGCGCTGGCCAGCGGTGCGTTATCGTGCCTGCGGAAGATCCGTCCGCTGCTGCGCGGTCAGGGGCCTATGAGTCTCGGCCGATCAAGAGGAGGGAGGCCAGGGGGTGCCCCGACCATTGAGCCGGCGTATCTGACCAGCGGAGCCATGGATCGCGGAGCGCAGGCAGATCCGAGTGAGTGGAGGCCCGGAGGGCCGTAACGAACGTCCGGCAAGATGGTAGGGGGCAACCCCTGGCCGCGTTGGGCGCGCTGAGACATGACAGGCTGAAGCCCTTCCTGTTTCAGACAGCAAGGGCCGTGCCAGCAAGGGCCGTGCCGAACGGGATTGGGTCCAAGCCCCGGGCGGAAGTCCGGGTATCTGGGATCGGGTATCTGGGATCGGTCCGATCCCGCGCGTTCGCGGGCGTTCGAAATCGCTATACTCCCGCCCGACGGATTTTCTTCATCCCGGGGCACATGCATGACGAACGCGAAGAATCCCCACGGCACCGTCGTGCACGAAATTCGCTGGAGCGACGCCCTGCCCTGGTGGATCCTCTTCCGCGCGGCGGGCACGGCCTTCTCGCCCACGGTCATCCTGCTCGCCGCTCTCGGCGCCCTGGCCACCTGGGCCGGCTGGTCGGTCGCCGACCAACTCGGCCTGCGGGGGATCGACCCGACGGCAGACGTGATCGCTGCTGCGAAACTGGACGACGGCCTCGTCCTACCGCCTGCGGACGGCCCGCGGGGCGGCCCGACCTCGCTCGTACCCAGCCGCCGGTCGCTCCCGTGGCTGACAGCTGCGGTCGAGCGGCTGCCCGGCCCGGCCCGCGACCTCGTCCGCCTGCTCGCGATTCCCTTTCGGCCGTCGGCGACGCTCGCCGAGATGGGGGCCGCCCTCGCCCGTCTCGGCTGGTTCGTGCTCGCCTGGTCGATCTTCGGCACGGCGATCACGCGGCATGTCGCCCTCAGCCTCGTGAATGAAGAGGCGCCGGGGCCGGTCGGGGCCACGCTGTATGGTTCCACGAAATGGCTGCCCTCGTTCAACTCGGCGCTGTTCGTGCTTGTCGGAGTCGTGGCCTTGAGCATCCCGGGCGCGGCCCTCGGCCTGTTGATGCGAACCGACTGGGGCCTGGCGGTCGCCGGTGCCGTCTGGCCGGTGATGCTGCTCGGCGCCGTGGTACTGGCGATCCTCACGATCGGCGTCGTCGCCGGCTGGCCGTTGATGGTGGCCGCCGTGGGCGTCGAGCGAGGCGACAGCTTCCAGGCCATTTCGACGGCGTTTTCCTATCTCTATCAGCGGCCGCTGCACTATGCGTTTTACGCGTTGGTGGCGGTCCTCGTTGCGGTGCCGGCCCTCGCCGCGGCCGGCCTGTTTGCCGACGCCACCGGCACGCTGGCGATGTGGGCGGCAAGTTTCGGCATGGGCCACGGCCGCACGGCCGCCGTACTCGAGGGACTCTCCGCCGCCGGTCCCGTGGCCGATGCCTGGGGCGTGCGGGCCATCGCCTTCTGGACCCGCGGCGTGGAGACTCTGCTTTCGTCGTTCGGCTGGGGCTACTTCTGGGCGATCGCGACGGCGGCGTATCTGCTGTTGAGGCGCGACGTGGACGGCACCGAACTCGACGAGGTCGTCCTGGACGAGCCTGCGGCGTGAGCCGGCCCGTCACTCCGGCCGGAGCCACCGCCGGATGATCGCCGGAAACGAGCCGAGCAGTTCCCCACGGCTCACCACGGCATCGGCTCCGGCCGCCCTCGCATCGTCGAGCCGCTGCCTGGCCACGTGTGGCCCGAAGGCCACGAGCCGCACAGGTTCGTCCGACGCGTCGCGATCGAATCGCGCGATGAGGGCGTGCGTCTGTGCGACGAGCATGGCCGCGTCGCCGGGCACCGCCTGGAGGTCGAGGAGGACGACGTCGTACGTCGTGCCCGGCGGCGCGAGGTCTGGCGAACGCAGTGTGTCCAGCGTGCCGCCAGCTTCGCGGGCCGATGCCGCGATGCGGCTCGAGACCATCAGGTCGGGAGAAACCAGCAACATCCGGGGAACGGCGGACATGCGTGGCAGCCTACCCGACTTTCTCCGCCACTCCAACCGGGCGGGTGCGGCGATCAAATCGCCTCCGGCCCGCGGACCTCGCGGTAGAGCTGCACCGCCTCGTCGATCGCCAGCACCCGTATCCGCTCTCGTACGTCGTGACCGCCGGCGGCCACCACGGCGGCGAGCGTTGCGAGGGTGCGCTCCAGAAAATCCTCGTTGACGGCGATTTCCAGGAGCACCTCCTGGGCCAGCCCCGCGGCGGATGCCGGACCGTAGCCGTGCGCGTCGCAGATGGTCATTCGGGCCACGTGCACCGCGGCGAGCGCCTGCCGCGCCTGTTCCACCTGCGTGGGCTCGAGGATCACGATGACCAGCCTCATCGACACGCTCCACGCGGGCTGCGCGTCATGCGGCGCCGGCGGCATGATCGTAGCAGGCTCCGGGAGAAGCCGTTCGCCGCTGGATCTCTTTTTTCACGGCTGGGTAGCATGCAAGCCGACCGGCAGCCGCGGCGGACGACGCGCGGCTGCGAGGAGGCCGCTGGTGACCCGCGACGACGCCCGCCAACTCGACGAGCTGTGTGCCGCCTGGGGCCGCGGAGGGCTGCGGTCGCGAATGCCGCCCCCCGCCGCCGGCTTCAGCGGGGGTTCACTCCACGTCGTCAGCCTTGCCGAGACCGCGGGCCGGTTCGTTCTCAAGCCATTCGCCGCGGGCACCGCGCGACAGCGGGCGGAGTGGGTGCATCAACTGATGCATCACGCCCGGAACGCGGGCCTGACCGAGGTGCCGCGACTGCTCATGACCGTCGCCGGTGAATCGGTCGTCGAACGTGCGGATGGCCGGCTCTGGGAACTCGTCGAGTTCGTCGAAGGCCGGCCTTGCGCGTCGCCCACCCCGGCCCGGGCCGCTGCGGCACTCGGTGTGGTCGCACGGCTTCATGGGGCGTTCGCGTCGTGGCCCGGCGCCGTTCCCGACCACGGTCCGTCGCCCGGCGTGGTGCGGCGGATGGAGCAGGCATGTGACCTGCTCGGCCGGCCCTGGGCGACCCGCCTCGACGCGGTCGGGGTTCGCGCGGGTGCGTCCGAGGCGGGTGCATCCGAGTTTGTCCGGGAGGTCCATGCTGCCTGTCGTGATGTCGATCGCATCCTCGCCGGTCCGCCGGGCCGTCGCGGACTCGTGGCAGTCGCCGAGGCTGGGATCGGCGCCGTGGGCCGGCAGGCGGTGCTACGCGACATCTGGAGCGACCACGTGCTCTTCGCCAGGGGGGATTCGCCCCGCGTGGCCGGCATCATCGATTTTCATGCGGCGGGGATCGACACGCCGGTTACCGATCTCGCCCGGTTACTGGGCAGTTGGGACACGGCCGTTTGGGACATGCAGGCCACGCCGGCCCCGGGCCCGTTCTCCGGGCTCGCCGACCGCTGGACGGAGCCGCTGGCGGCGTATGAGCAGGCCCGCGGTCAATCCCTGTCTGCCGCTGACCGCTGGCTGTGCGGATGGCTGCATGCCTCCGCCGTCATCTGCAGCCTCGACAATTGGTTTCGCTGGACGCTGGAAGAAAACCGTCATTTTTCTGAAGCAAGTCGCGCGCTCGCGCGGATTCGAGGCCTTCGGGCCAGCCTCCCGCACGCTCTCGAGTGGCTGTCGCACGCGGCGAAGCCGCCTGTTTGACCGTGGGAAATTGCAGTTTGTAGACTCCAAGGGACGACACAGACCAGGGATGGTGCGTCCGGCGGTCGGGTTCGCGGAAGGCCCGCTCCCCGGATGTCGAGGGTCGACAGCGCCGAGGGCCGACCGTTTTGCTGGAGCGACTGCGAGCCGGTTTTGTGCGGCGATGCGTCCTGGTGCTTGCCGGGCTGGCTGCGGGCCTGTGCCAAGCGGCTGACGACCCACTGGCAGCGGTCCATGCCGCCCTGGGAAGCCCTGTGCGCGTCGAGGCGGTGATCGAGCCCGGGAGGGCTGGCACGCCCGACCTCCTGGCCGTCACGGCGACCCTCGAGCCCGGCTGGCACCTCTATTCGCTGACCCAAAAGCGGGGCGGGCCCCGGCCCACGACCATCACGATCGCCCCCGACTCGCCGCGACAACTCGGGGGTGGCTTCGAGCCGGACACACCTCCCGATTCCCGTGCCGTGGCCGATATCCCGAGTTGGAAGGGGCTGGTCGTCGAGGAGCATGCCGGCCGCGTGACCTGGCGGGCGCCGCTCGCGCCGGCGGCGGGCGGGGCTGCGGAGGTGCGGGGCAGCGTGACCCTGCAACTCTGCCGCGACAACGCCTGCCTCCCCCCCGACACGATCGACTTCACGGCCCTCCCCCCTGCGACTCCGGCCGCGGACGCCGCCGCCCTGGCGACGCATCAGCCAGACCGGAGCCACGCTCGGATCACGGCCCGCTTCGGTGCCCGGCAGCTCACGCGCGGGAATGCAGTGTGGCCGGTCCGGCTGACGATCGAACCGGAGGCGGGCTGGCACGCCTATGCGGCGGCTGCCTCGGGGGCGAGCGCGGTCGGCCAGGGGAAGCCAACCATCGTGGCCCTCGCCAAAACGCAGGTTGCGACGCTCGTGTCGGCGACCGCCGGCAAGACGCAGGCCCCGCACTCCGCGGACCTTCAGGCAGCCGGGGCGGTCGAGGGGCCGGTGAGCATCGATCTGGCCCTCGCACCGGGCGGTGACGGCGGCGTGGTGGACGTCCTGCTCGGCTTTCAGACCTGCAGCGAGACAACCTGCGACCCACCGGCCGGCGTGCGGCTCACGCTCAAACTGCCGCAGGGCGACGATCCGGCGACCGGTGGGATCGAGTTCGGCGGTGCACGGTATGCGGAAGTGGCGAAGGCCCCGGCCGCGCTCATGCCGCCCCCTGAAGGACCCGGTGATCCGCCGGCGGCGACAGCGGCCCAGCCCGCGGTCGGCGGCCAGACGTCATCCGCACCGCTCACGCTGCCCGCGGTGCTCCTCATGGGGCTGGCGGGCGGCCTGCTTCTCAATCTGATGCCGTGCGTGCTGCCGGTCCTCGGCCTGAAACTGATGTCGTTCGCCCAACAGTCGGGCCGGGCCCGCCGTGAGGTCTTCGAAATGAACCTCTGGTACTGCGCCGGGCTCTACGCCGTCTTCTTCGCGCTGGCCACGGCGAGCGTCGCCGCCAACATCGGCCTCGGCAGGTCGAATCTCGCCTGGGGCGAGCAGTTCACGTCGGCGTCGTTCAACATCGCGATGCTCGGCATCGTCTTCGCCTTCGCCCTCTCGTTTCTGGGCATCTGGGAGCTGCCGATCCCGGGCTTCATCGGCGAGCAGGCCGGACATGTCCAGACGCGTGAAGGGCCGATGGGGGCGTTTCTCAAGGGCGTGTTGAGCACCGTGCTGGCGACCCCGTGCAGCGGGCCTTTTCTCGGCCCGGTGTTCGGCTTCACGCTCACTCAATCGACCGCGGTCACGTTCGCCGTGTTTGGCTCGATCGCCACCGGCATGGCCCTGCCCTACATCCTCGTCGGACTCGTGCCCGGCCTCGTGAAGTTCCTGCCCAAGCCCGGGGCCTGGATGGGCACGTTCAAGGAGGTGCTGGGATTCGTGATGCTCGGCACCGTCGTCTATTTGTTCACGTTTCTCAACTCGCAGTGGTTCGTCCCCACGCTCGCGATGCTGATCGGCGTCTGGATGGCCTGCTGGTGGGTGGGGCGTGCCCAGGAACGACTGGGGGCCGTCGGCTTTGGCCGCTGGGTGCAGGCGGCCGCACTCGCCGCGGCGATCGGCTCCGCGGCCTTCATGTTCCTCGGGCCCGTGAGGAAGGTGATCGACTGGGAGCAGCCGTTCAACCGGGCCCGGCTGGCCGAACTGCGGGAGCAGGGCGCGACGGTGATGGTCGATTTCTCGGCCGACTGGTGCCCCACCTGCAAGTTCAACCTGGCCACTGCGATCGAGACGACGCGAGTGAAGGCAGCCGTCGAGAAGAACCGGGTCGTACCGGTGCTCGCCGATTGGACGGACGGCTCGGTCGAGATCAAGCAGATGCTCGAAAGCCTGCAGAGCAAATCGATCCCGCTGCTGGCGATCTTCCCGGCCGCAAAACCGGGTGGCCCGCTCCCCGATCCGATCGTGCTCCGCGACCTGATCACCGAATCGCAGGTACTCGCGGCCCTCGACCGCGCCGGCCCGTCGTGCTGCCCGCCTCCGGAAATCCGCGCGGCCTCGGCAGGGTCGAGCACCACCGGGCGCTGACGCGTGCACATGACAAGATGGCCGGTTCGGCCGTTGGTGCCGGCTCGGGGGCGGCACAAGTCTCGTCGCGGGACCTCGCAGACTCGGTCCAAATGCTCCTCGAGCTTGCACCGACCCCCTCGCCTCCCTGCTCGACCCGTGGGTGCCGGCTCGGGGGCGGCACAAGTCTCGTCGCGGGACCTCGCAGACTCGGTCCAATGCTCCTCGAGCTTGCACCGACCCCCTCGCCTCCCCGTTCGGCGGCAGCGTACAACTGCCCGCGACATTCGTAACCGCGGCGCTGTATCCTGCCGCGGTCGTTTGTCTCGCGACGTCCTTCTGGAGCCCCGCCGATGGCCAATGCCGCCCCTGCCCGCCTGCTGCCCGAAGTCGAGAAGTTCCTGTCCGAGTCGCCGCTGAAGAGCGTGATCGGCGGCAAGGACATCGCCGCCGCCAGCGGCGAGACGATGGCCACGCGGGATCCGGGAACGGGCGAACCGATCGCGGAATTCGCGGTGCTCGGCGCGGCCGAGGTCGATCAGGCCGTCGCGGTTGCCGCCCATGCCTTCAAGCGGTCGGGTTGGGCCACGATGTCGCCCGCCGAGCGTGGCGTGCATCTCCATCGGCTGGCTGACGCCATCGAGAAGCACAAGCCGATCATCGGCCAGATCGAATCGCTCGACGCCGGCAAGATCCTGGGCCAGGCCCTCGGCGACGTGCAGAACTTCATCGACACGCTCCGCTACTTCACCGACATGGCGCAGCACGTGCAGCGGCGGAACGTGCTGGCGGTCGCGGGCCACGAGGCCTGGACCACCCGCAACCCCTGGGGCCCCTGCGGCTTCATCTTTCCCTGGAACTTCCCCTTCCTGCTCATCGGCTGGAACATCTCCCCTGCCCTCGCGGCCGGCAACACCTGCGTGATCAAGCCGGCGGAAGACACGCCGCTCTCGGCGATCTATCTCGCCCGGCTGGCCCGCGAGGTGGGACTCCCCGACGGCGTGATCAACGTGGTCACGGGCACAGGCGCCGGCGCGGGGGCCGCCCTCTCAGGGCATCCCGGTCTCAAGCGGATGAGCTTCACGGGCTCGCCCGAGGTGGGCCGGCTCGTGGGTGAGGCCTGCGGCCGCAACCTCGTGCCGGTGAAGCTGGAACTCGGCGGCAAGGGGGCAGCGGTCGTGTTCGACGACGTCGACGTGGCCGCCACGGCCGAGAAGCTCGTGGGGGCGATCACGTTCCACACCGGGCAGGTCTGCTGCGATGCCACGCGGTGGATCGTGCACCGCTCGATCTACGACCGGTTCATCGACGAGTGCCGCACCCGAATGCAGAAGGTGCACGTGGGCCACCAGCTCGACGGTGCGTCGTCGATGGGGCCGGTGGTCAACGCCAAGCAGCGGGCCCGGGTGCTCTCGTATCTCGAGAAGGGCGTGCAGCAGGGGGCGAAGGCGGTCGTGGCCGGCGGCCCCGCCGAGGTGCCGGGCCGCGACGGCTACTACGTGAAGCCCGCCCTCCTGGCCGGTACGCTCGACAACGTCGCCGCCCGCGAGGAGATCTTCGGACCCGTGGCCTACCTCGCTGCCTTCTCGAGCGAGGAGGAGGCGGTCGCAATGGCCAACGACACCGACTACGGCCTGGCCAACAGCGTCTGGTCGAGTGACCTCGGCCGGGCCGCCCGTGTGGCGGAGTCGATGATCGCGGGCAACAGCTGGATCAACGCCCACAACCTGTTCCCGAAGGGCGTGCCCTACGGTGGCGTGAACAAGAGCGGCGTCGGTGGCGGCGTGAACTCGATCGAGACGCTGTTCGACTACTGGCGGAGCCAGTCGGTCGTGCGGCCGCTGTGAAGTCATCAGCGGTGGCCTCGCCCAGCTCGCTCCCAACGCCGGCTCTGCGGATCGTCATCGATACGAGCGTGCTCGTGGCGGCATCCCGATCACGCCGTGGCGCGAGCTTTGCGATTCTCAGCCAGATTCCCTCGCCGGCATTTCAGCCCTGCCTCTCCGTGGCGCTGTACGTCGAGTGGCAGCAGGCTCTTTCGAGAGCGGAGAACGTACCGCGGGGTCTGACCGCGGAGACCGTGGCAGGGTTTCTGCGGTACATCGCCAGTCAGTCGTATCTGCAGGAGATATACTTCCTGTGGCGACCCGTCTTGAAGGATCCGAATGACGACATGGTTCTCGAACTGGGTGTCGCATCCCAGAGCAAGGTGATCGTCACCCACAACGTCGCTGATTTCGCCGGGGCGGACAGGTTTGGCATCGACGTCGTCAACCCGGCTTCGTTTTTGGTTCGTCTTCGAGGTGAGCGATGAGCAGTGTGACGCTGGAACTTCCTGATTCGCTCAAGCGCAGCATTGAGGCGCTGGCCGCGGCGGAGGGATATTCGCTGGAGCAGTTTCTCGCCGCCGCCGCGGGAGAAAAGCTCTCGGTCGTGCTTACGATGGATTACCTCAGACGCGAAGCCGCCGCCGGACGTCGCGATGCGTTCGAGAGCTTTTTGCACGCCGTGCCCGACGTCGAACCGGGGCCTATCGATGGAACAGGTCTTCAGCCGCCGTGTCCTGGGCGATGATGTCGGGATGTCACTGATCGCGGCCTCCCCCACCATCGACTTGGTCCCAACGCCGGCTCTCGTCATCGACGCGGCGGGCGTTCGCAGGAACATCGACCGGCTGGCGTCGTATGCCGCGTCTCATGGGCTTGCGGTGCGGCCTCACACGAAGACGCATAAGAGCGTCGAGATCGCGCGGCAGCAGCTCGCGGCCGGTGCCGGCGGGCTGACGGTCGCGAAGGTCGGTGAGGCGGAGGCCCTCCTGCCGGCTTTCGCTGGCAACGCCGACTTTCTCGTCGCCTACCCCACGGTCGACCCTGCCCGCACGCAGCGGCTGGCGACGCTGGCCCGCGTGGCGAACGTGCGAGTGGCCCTCGACTCGATCGCCGCGATCGAGGCCGTGGCCACGGCGGCCCATGGAGCCGGAGTGACGGTCGGCGTGCTCGTCGATCTCGACGTGGGCATGGGCCGCACGGGCGTCGCGACCGCCGACGCGCTCGTGGCTCTGGCGCAGGCCGTCACTGCGGCTCGCGGCCTGCGGCTCGACGGCATCCTGTGCTACCCGGGCCATATCTGGGCGAAGCCTGCCGAGCAGGCGGCCCCGCTGTCGCTTGTGGCGGCCAAGCTGCAGGAAGCACTCGACCTGTTCGACCGCCATGGCCTCTCCCGCGAGATCGTGTCGGGCGGGTCGACGCCGACGGCATTCCAGTCGCACCTCGTGCCACTAGTCACCGAGATCCGCCCCGGCACGTACGTCTTCAACGACATGAACACGGTCCGCGGCGGCTTTTGCTCACTCGACGACTGTGCCGCCACGATCATCTGCACGGTGGTGAGCGACGCGGTGGGCGGCCAGGTCGTTCTCGACGGCGGTACGAAGACCTTCACGAGCGACCGCTGTGGCCCGGCACCCGACAGCGGCCACGGTCACATCGTCGAGTATCCCGACGCCATGATCACGAAGCTCACCGAGGAGCACGGCCAGGTGGACGTTTCTCGTTGTGCCCGCCAGCCGCAGGTGGGTGAGCGGGTGACCGTGATTCCGAATCACATCTGCCCCTGCGTCAACCTGCAGGACAGCGTCTGGTGGCGGGAGGCCGACGGCAGCTGTCGGCCGATGACGGTCGACGCCCGCGGCCGATTGTCGTAATTCCCGGGGGTTTTTTGGAGAACGTGCCCCCTGCTCCACAAGCCCCTCGCGGCAGCGAGCGGGGTGACGCGAGCCATCACCATCCGGGCATTTGATCAAAAGCAAGCGACGCCCGCGCGACGTCAGGCCCAGG